>QWCH01003797.1_pt1 | contig 15050 bp, 16 predicted proteins | sample 1972671 | NCBI WGS metagenome assembly QWCH01 (sample SAMN09866713, study PRJNA288562) | Human gut metagenome isolate term3_stool, whole genome shotgun sequencing... | isolation source: gut | host: Homo sapiens | place: USA: California | reverse complement strand
AAACTCTTCGTACATAGAGTCAATTCGGCTAAATAGAACTTCAATGGACTTGTTTTTTAGAAAGTCAGAACTTTCTTCTTCATTCCTAAAAAGGGCCCTGGCTAAGATAAAGAAAATGTCATTCGTATTGTTTATTCTGTCTTTCCACTTGTTAACTAGATTTCCTATAACCTTATTGGCTTCTACTTCGTACCAGTATTGAATTTCTGTGTAAGTTTGTTTTTGCAATATAGTTCCCTTCTTCCCCATCATGGTTATTGTAAACCATATTTCATTTTATGGTTATTATAAACCACGCATACAAAAGAGTCAATGGTTATTATTAACCATTTTATTTTCAGGCGGAATTAATATCTGCTTTAAATTATCAAATTATTCTAGACTGTATTGACCATTAAAATACCCTCGAAGATCGGATATCTCCTTCCGATGATCGAGGGTGCTTTATGATTTTTTAATTCACAAGGTCTTTTTCTATTTGTAGAGCAAGTAAGATTGGCGCTCAGCTTTAAATGCGTTGACGTCTTTTTCGTATGCTTTAACGATCTCTTCCGGAGATTTACGGGCTCTAAAGAGGTTTGCGATTTCTTCGGAACCTTGAATTAAATAAAACATGGAGTAGGGTTTTTTACATTCCGGCACGTTCATGGGTCGCATTTGATTGGCGATGGCCAGGGTGTAAATTCCCGTTCGCGCCGGGTTAAAGCTGTGCCAATCCGTTACCTTAAGGCGAACGCCTCCTCGATTGCCCTTAGGTGCCGGAATGAAACGCACGCCGGGAAGGCCCGCCGCGTTTAAGCGTTTGGCATATTCATTGGAATCGAGATTTTTGCCGCCGACCCAGCGGAAGTATTCGCTTTGGCCGATGCCCGTTTGCTCGCCGCTTCCCGTGGCCGAGTATAAAAAGGCGCTTTCGAGACTCGGAATATTCGGGCTGGTTTGAGCAAAGGGTAGCCCCGTGTCTTGCCACACCATGTTCCGCGTCCAGTTTTTCATGGTGACGACGGTAAGATCGGCGCCGATTTCCCGATTAAAGAACTTCCCGAGTTCGCCGACGGTCATGCCGTGAGTCATAGGGAGTTTGTCGATACCTACAAAGCTTTTAAATCGCGTTTCCCTCAAAAAGCCTTCGACAATGGTGCCACCCAAGGGATTGGGGCGATCCAACACAACGATGGGGATGTTGTTTTCTTTCGCCGCCACCATGGTATTTTGCAGCGTGGAAATATAGGTGTAGGTTCTCGCGCCGATATCCTGCATATCGTAAACCAGTACGTCTACATTTTGAAGCATTTCCCTCGAAGGTTTCCGCGTCGGCCCGTAAAGGCTGTAGACGGGAAGGTTCATTTTTTGATCGAAGTAGCTCTTAACGTATTTCCCCGCTTCCTGCTTGCCGTCTAAGCCGTGTTCCGGGCTGTAAAGGGCCACGAGTTTGGTCTTCGGATAAGCTTTTAACTTTTCCGCCACGGGTACGCCCTTTCCATCGACGCCGGTTTGATTGGTAATAAGGCCCACGCGCTTGCCGTCAATTAGGCTTGCGTATTCTGTAAAGAGTCGCTCGTTGCCGAGAACGACGCGGCCTTTTATATCAGGCGTTTTTTGCGCCTCCGGCATCGGCACAACTTCATTCGGTTTTTCAGGTTTCGATGACGTCGTCGTAATAATGGCTTCGTTTTTACCGCGGTCGTAATCCACGGCAAAACCTAATATTTCCCCCATGCTGCGAAGCTTAAAGTAATTGAAACCGCGAATATTATAGGTTTCCTCAATGATATCCACCGGATAATCGCCTTTTACGCGGACATTCATGGTCTTTGAGATCGCCCTTTCCCGCGCGCCGCCTATATTGTCGCCTTTAAAACTTTTGTAGCGTCCGTTTCTATCCATGGTAATGGTTTGGCTGTCCCCTGTAACGGAAAAATCGACTTTTCCCTCCAGTGCCTTGGCGAGATCGCGCAAGCGGTAGTAGTTGTAGCCTTCGATATTATATCCTCTTACATCGGTAAGCTTGCCGTCTACCCGGAGTTTTTGCGGGCTCTTAATGCCCTGCGCGCTCTTCGCTTCCGAAAGATTCGGAAAAAACGCCAAACACAAAATCAATGCCAGTATTCCAAAATGCTTTAATCCTTTCATCGTCCACTCCTTTCGTTACTATTATAAATTGGAACATGGGAAAAATCTTTTTTTCCGCCTATATGTCTTTAACTTGAAACAATGATACAAAAAAAGAAGGGGCGCACCCCTTTCTTTTTGATTCTATTTCAGTTTGGCGAGACGTTGCTCTTCTTTTCTGGCAAGGCGTTGCTCGTCCTGAATATTTCTTACTTTTTCCGATTGATTAAACAAGGATTCGATAATTTCCATTGATTTTAATAAAAATCTCAGATCGCCGTCGGTTAAGTGATCTCCCAACTTATCGTAAAGCGGCGCGACGATACTTGAAAATTCGTCGATGTATTTTTCTCCCTGTTCCGTTAAGTACACATGGACGATTCGCGAATCTGTGACGGAGCGCTCCCGATAAACATAGCCCTTGCGTTCGAGTACGGTGCAAATTTTAGAAATGTTGCCGTGGTCTCGATGTAAGGATCTGGCGATGGAGCGAATGGATGTGTCGTCTAATGAATCGATTTTTCCCAAGACGAGTAATTGCAACTGCGTCAACCCGTAGTTTTCGGAAAAGTAATCCATCAGTGACATCTTTGTGTCGTTTGCTTCTTTTAACAGATTCCAATAGGTCCATAAAAATTCTCTGGCCTTCATAGCTATCCTCCTTTTGCGCTGGTAATGGCCATTTATAGTTGGTTATTGATTAGACTTATCAGATTTATTATACCACATTTTCTTTGTTACTTTACCAAATAATCTGTTTTCTTTTACATGTTTTTAAATCTAAATTTTCTATCCATTTTTATAAAAAAAGAGCTGACATGCAGCTCTTTTCATGCTTCTAAAATGTTTTTCAGCGTATACCAGGGAAGCACGGCACATTTTACCCGAGCGGGTAATTTGGAAATGCCCTCAAATGCCATGGCATCTTCCAACGCGTCCTGTTCTTCTTCCGTAATGGAAACGCCTTTGATCATGCCGATAAAGGTATCGGCTAAATGGATCGCCTCTTCCCGCGTCTTGCCTCTTACGGTGTCGATCATGATCGAGGTGGAGGCTTGGGAAATGGCGCAGCCGACGCCGGTATAGGAAAGGTCCTTTAGCGTGTCGCCGTCCATTTTAATTTGCAGCGTAATTTCGTCGCCGCAGCTGGGATTGTGTCCCAATTCTTTGTAGTCGGGATTTTCTAAATCCCCTTTGTTGTGCTCGCTTCTGGATTCTTCCATAATGAGCGTGGTGTAAATATCATCGAGTGCCAAGACCCATCAACCTCCTTACTTCATCGAGACTTTTTATAAAGTAATCGACTTCTTCGATGGTGTTATATACGGCAAAAGATGCCCGGCAGGAAAAATGAATGCCGAAGCTTCGATGCAAGGGTTGGGCACAGTGGTGACCACTGCGAATGGCGATGCCCTTGGAATCTAAAATCGACGCCACATCGTGGGGGTGTACCTCTTTAAAGTTAAAGGTGATGAGCCCGCCGCGAGGATTGGTCGGCTTGGAAAGAATGGTAATATCGTCCATGTCTTTCATGTGATCGTAGGCGTAATCGGTAAGATAGCTTTCGTATTCGTGGATTTTATCCAAACCGATAGCGTTTAAATAATCGATGGCCACGGGAAGACTGGCAGCCGCCCCAACATCTTGGGTGCCCGCTTCAAAACGTGCCGGCGCTTGTTGGAAGGTGGTGTGGTCTTCGTACACGTATTCGATCATGTCGCCGCCGTACATATAGGGCTTCATGGCATTTAAGCGTTCCAGCTTACCGTAAACGGCGCCGGCGCCCATGGCGGCGAGCATTTTGTGGCCGCTGAACACGTAGAAATCGCAGTCCAGGTCTTTGACGTCCACGGGCATATGGGGAGCCGCTTGGGCACCGTCGACGATGGCAATACCTTCCGGGCTCACTTTGCGCAAGTGGGCGATCATCTTTTTCACTTCGGGCATGGTGCCGAGAACATTGGAACACTGGGTAATGGCTAAAATTTTCGTTTTCGCCGTTACCTTTTCTTCCACTTCCGACCAGGGAATTTCCTTGTTTTCGTCGATGTAGAGGTAACGAAGGGTGGCGCCTGTCTTTTCAGCCGCATATTGCCAGGTAACGAGGTTGGCGTGGTGTTCCATAATGGAAATCACGATCTCATCGCCGGGTTTTAAGTTTTCGAGGGCGTAACTGTAGGTAATCAGATTGAGCCCTTCGGTAGCGTTTCGCGTAAAGATAATTTCCGCAGATTCCCGCGCACCGATAAAGTTTTTAACCGCTTCCCGCGCCCCTTCGTACACTTCCGTGGCCGCCATGGAAAGGCGGTGGGCGCCGCGGTGGGGCCCGCCGTTATGATAGCGATAGTAATCGCTCATGGCGTCGATGACGACTTTCGGTTTTTGGGTCGTGGCGGCGGAATCTAAATAAACGAGGGGCTTGTCTTTTTGGGATAATTCCAAATAAGGGAAGTCCTTACGAATTTCTTTTATTTCGCTAGGCTGTAACATGTTCACGCCTCCTCAAAATAGTTTCCAGCTCTTTATAAATAAGTTCTCGCTCTTCATCGTAAACTACCGCGTCGATCACCGGTGCAAATTTCGCATCGACGATCATGCGCTCAGCGGTTTTTTCGTCGAAACCGCGGGTGAGGAAGTAAAAGAGCATATCTTGATCGATTCTTCCGGCGCTGGCAGCGTGATTACCCTCTACGTCGTCTTCGTGACTTAACAGGGCGGGTACGGAAAGGCTTCTCGCCGTGGAATCCAATAAAATGGCAAATTCTTCTTCGTTGCCGCGGCTGTGTTTGCTGCCTTCCAAAAAGTCGATACGACTTTTAAATACTTTGTAGGCATTTTCCATTAACGCGCCGTCTACGACGAGATTGGATGTGGTGTCCACCCCTTCGTGTACCATATCGTAAAGCAAATCGTAAGATTGTCCGCCTTTTCCAAGGTAGATGGACTGAATATTGCCGAGGGCGTGTTCGCCTTTCAAATAGCATCTCACATTACTGGTTTCGTCACCGTCGCCCATGTGGAACACGTAACAATCCAACTTTCCGCCTTCTTCTACGACGGCGGCAATGGAAAGATAGTTGGCCACTTGGCTCTTATCCATGTTAACGAAATAAAGGCGCGCTACGGCGTTTTTCTTAACGTGAATACGCACAAGGGCGGAGCGATAACCGGCATTTTTTTCCGATGCGAAATAGCCGGTGAGACGGGCGTTTGTCGCTACATTGAAATCCAACGTGACGATTTCGTCGCGATCGCCGTCTAATCTGTGAACGCCCAGATCTTTTGCGCAGGTTATATTATATTGCTTGGCAATAGTGGAGCTTGTGTCGTGAAGTTCCACCATTTCCGGGCTGATGCCGTAGTTGTAATTTTTAAAGACGTCGTCGGCTACAACTTCTACGTCGCCCTTAACGTCGGCGCCTTCGATGTCCGCTTCATTTACTTTTAAATAAGAGTACGTTTTATAATCTAAAATATTTCCTTTGTGTGCCTTCATTAGCCGATGCTCCCTTCTAATTCCAAGGAGATGAGGTTGTTCATTTCAACGGCGTATTCCAAAGGCAATTCTTTGGCGATAGGATCGGCAAAGCCGCGCACTACCGTCGCCCGCGCTTCTTCCTCGGAAATTCCCCGCGTCATTAAATAGAAAATAACTTCGTCGGAAATCCGACCGATTTTCGCTTCGTGTCCGAAGTCGACGTCGCGATTGTTAATGTCGATGGCGGGAATCGTATCTTGACGGGATAAATTATCGAGCATAAGGGATTCGCAGGATACTGTGGATTTCGTACCCTTGGCATTGTCGGTTACTTTGACGAGGCCGCGATAAACGCCGATCCCTCCACCTTTCGAAATGGATTTCGATTGGATGGAGCTCTTGGTGTTGTTGGCAGCGTGAATAACCTGCGCCCCCGTGTCGATGTTTTGGCCGGCGCCGGCAAAACTGATGCCGGTGTATTCGTTTTGCGCTCCGTCTCCTGCGAGAACGCTCATGGGATAGAGCATGCTCACTTTGGAGCCGAAGGATCCGGATACCCATTGGATCTTGCCGTTTTTACCGACGATGGCGCGTTTCGTATTTAAGTTATACATATTCCGCGACCAGTTTTCGATGGTGGAATAACGCAAGGTGGCATCGTCTTTTACAAAAAGCTCGACAGCACCGGCGTGCAGGTTCAACGCGTTGTATTTCGGGGCGGAACAGCCTTCGATAAAGTGGCATTTCGCGCCCTTTTCGATAATAATCAGCGTGTGTTCAAACTGTCCGGCGCCCGGTGCGTTTAATCTAAAATAGGATTGCAAGGGCACATCGACATCGACACCTTCCGGCACGTAGACGAAGCTTCCCCCGCTCCATACCGCGTAGTGCAGCGCCGCATACTTATGCAGATTCGGATTGATGCACTTGCCGAAATATTCTTTTACAATGTCTTCGTATTCGTGGAGACCGGTTTCAAAATCGGTATAAACGACCCCTTGATCCAATAAATGTTGTTGAATGCTGTGGTAAACCACTTCCGAGTCGTATTGGGCGCCGACGCCTGAAAGCATGGATTCTTTTTCCGCTTCGGGAATGCCCAGAGAGTCGAAGGTTTTACGAATTTCTTCGGGTACGTCGTTCCAGTCTGCAGCGAGATCGGCATCGGGGCGGATATAGGTAATGACCTTGTCCATATCTACTTCGCTAAGATCCGGACCCCATTCGGGATTGGATTTTTCGTTGAAGATTTTAAGAGCTTCCAAACGCTTTTCGAGCATCCACGCCGGCTCATTTTTTTCTTCCGAGATTTGGCGTACGATGGATTCGTTTAAACCTTGTTCCGTTTTTTTCCGATAGGTAAAGGGATTCCGTTCGTCGTAAATCCCCCGATCCATCTCTTGGATTTCAGTCTTTTTTCTTATCTTACGCATTTTGCTCATCCTTAATCCAGCCGAAACCTTCCGCTTCGATTCGATCGATGATTTCGTCGCCGCCTTCTTTTACGATCTTTCCGTCGCTTACGATGTGAACAAAATCCGGTTGAATTTCTTTTAAAATTTCTCTGTGGTGGGTGATGATAATCGCCGAGCGTTCGCCGTCTAAATATTCTTTTAAGCCGCGGCTTACAGTGGCGACGGCGTCTACGTCGAGGCCGGAGTCCGTTTCATCTAGAATGGCCAGTTTCGGTTCGAGCATAAGAAGCTGTAAAATCTCAGTTTTTTTGCGCTCGCCGCCGGAAAAGCCCACATTTAAATAGCGCTCAGCATATTCCGGTTTCATGTCCAAAAGTTCCATTTTTTTCTTAAGCTCTTTTTTAAACTTAATAATGGAAGTCTTTTGGCCCCGTGCTAAAAGCGCTTGACGAATAAAGTTTTCCACACTGATGCCGGGAATTTCATAGGGGGTTTGGAAACTGAGGTAAAGGCCCTTTAAAGCGCGTTTATCTGTGGTTTCGTCGCTAATGTCTTCCCCTTCAAAGAATACTTTTCCTTCGGTCATGGTGTAGGCAGGGTTTGCCATGATTACGTTGGCTAAAGTGGATTTACCACTGCCGTTTGGACCCATAATGACGTGAACTTCGCCTTTATTGACCGTTAAATTCATTCCCTTTAGGATTTCTTTTTCTGCAACTGAGGCGCGTACACCCTCAACTTTTAATAATGCATCCATTTATTTTCATTTCCTCCATATATCCTATTGATCTTGTATGATATAAACAACTATACCATGACGATGAAATAGCGTCAATCGCCAGTATTTAACCTTTTTGTTATAATACCCATATGTGCATCAATTACAAAATCTTAAATTGGTATCGACCTCACGATCGCAACTTACCTTGGCGCCATACGAAAAATCCCTACGCCATATGGGTTTCGGAAATTATGCTCCAACAAACTCAGGCCAATACAGTTATTCCCTATTACGAACGTTTTATGGAAACTTTTCCCACAGTAGACGATTTGGCGCTGGGGGATGAAGAAGTGCTTTTAAAGCTTTGGCAGGGTCTCGGCTATTATCGCCGGGCGCGTAATTTAAAGAAGGCGGCCCTAGTCATTCACGAAAAGGGCATGCCTCAAACCTTTGAGGGTTTAAGAGAGCTCCCCGGCATCGGCGATTACACCGCCGCCGCCATTGCTTCTATCGCCTTCGACGAACCCGTGGCCGCCGTCGACGGCAATCTCCTTCGAATTTACAGCAGGCTTTACTGCGTCGATGACGTCATCGACAGGAGCAAGGGAAAAAATAAAATCTTCGCCCTCGCTAATAAAGATATTTCAAGGGAGCGGCCGGGGGATTTTAATCAGGCTATGATGGATCTCGGCAATAAAGTGTGTACGCCTGAAAATCCTCTCTGTCTTCTCTGCCCTTTGCGCGACGATTGCGCCGCCTTTAAAGAAGGCCGCGTGGCGGAGCTTCCCAAAAAAACGCCGAAAAAAAAGCAGACGCTTTTAGATTACACGCTGCTGCTTTTAGATTTGGATGATTCTTTTCTCTTGGAAAAACGGGAGACGGGCCTTTTACACGGTATGTGGGGTTTTCCCCTTCTCGAAAACCATTTGAAAACGGAAGATGTACAAAAGTATTTAACGGAGCGAAATGTTATGACGCGCTCTGTAGAAAACAGGGGAAGTTACCGACATATTTTCAGCCATCGCATCTGGAATATTACCATCGTCTACGCCAAGGTCGACGCCCTCTTTGCAAAAGAGGAATCCGGCCTTTGGGTCGATAAAAAAGAACTTGAACGCTACGCCATACCATCGGCTTTTCAACCGGCACTGGAGGTTATCCATGGACTGGATTAAAAACTACGAAGCTAAAAATAAAAAAGAGGCGGAGGATAAAGATCATTTGCTCCGCCTGGACGAGCGATTGATTTCCATCGATCGGAGCGCCCCCTACCACTACACCACCTCGTCTATGGTGTTGGATCGGGAAAAAAATAAACTCCTCATGATCTATCACAAAATCTATCGCTCCTGGTCGTGGCCCGGAGGCCATGTGGAAGAAGGAGAAGAGCTTTTTTACTCCGCACTTCGGGAACTCTACGAAGAAACCGGGCTGCGCCGCGCCAAGCCTCTTTCCGAAAAGCCCATTGCCCTGGAGCTTATGCCCGTAGCATCTCACGAGCGAAAGGGCGAAAAAGTGGACAGCCATTTTCACATTAATTTTTGCTTCGGATTTTGGGGCGAAGAAGGAGACACCCTTCTTCATCCCGATGAAAACAGAATGTGGGTGCCTGTAGATAAATTAGATGCTTTTGTAGCGGAAGACCATATGCTTCCCATTTATCGCGACCTTCTCGAAAGGATGAGATCCTATGACTAAACACTCGGAATCCCTCCTATTTGCCACGCTACTGACATTGGCAGGCGGCTTACAGGATACTTATTCTTACGCCCTCCGCGGTCACGTTTTTGTAAATGCTTTAACCGGCAATGTGGTGCTGTTGGCATTAAGTCTCGTCAATGGAGATTTTATGCAAATTTCCCACTACCTCGTTCAGATTTTGGCCTTCGCTCTCGGCGTGTACTTATCGGCGCGGATTGTCTTTTCCGAACGCCATTTCTTCGGAATCCACTGGCAACCTTTTATTTTATTCGGCGAAGTCGTTACCCTTTTCGCCGTCGGTTTTTTACCTCACAACTTCGATAATCTCGCCAATTTTTTAATGGCCACCTGTTGCGGTATTCAGGTCAATACATTCCGTAAGTTTAAAGACATTAATTTTGCCACGACCATGTGCGTCGGAAATGTGCGCACCATTATGCACCATCTCGCGGGCTTTCACCACACGAAAAAGCACGAACATCGCCACAGAAGCCGCACGGTCTTTTACATCGTCTTTGTCTTTTTCTTCGGCGCCACCATCGGCAGCTTCTTTTTACCTATTTTAGGTATTCGCACCATTTGGATTTCGGCCCTGTTTTTGTTATTTGCTTTTATTCTATTGCACATTGAACATAGGGCTTAATTACTTTTCCTCTTCCGCCCATTGTTTCCATACGTCGGGAGCATGCCCTAGAACGGCGCGCTTTTTACTTCTTACGATGGGAAGTTTCATAATCGACGGATGATCGATAATATAGGATTCCTTACTCTCCTCCGTGGCGTAGCGCACGTAGGCCAGGCCCTCTTTATCCTTAGAGTCTTCGTCGATCCATCCGTCCAAGCCGCCGATGGAGTTGGTAATGGAATCGAATTCGCCCCAGCTCAATTCCTTTTCATTTAAATCAATAAATTGGAACGAAATGCCCCGCTCTTTAAAAAAGCGTTGGGCTTTTTTCGTATTATTTGATTTTTTCGTGCCGAAAATTTGTATGCTCATGATAACCTCTTTCTTCTGCTATACTGAATGGTATGAAACATCTACGTACTTTTCTCATTATTTTATTTTTCATCGTCGCCACGTTTTTCGCCACCGATTCTTTTGATCATTCCCCTCGCGATGCGGAGGGTTATCTCGTGGAGCGAGTGGTGGACGGGGACACGATTATCGCGCAAAAAGGCGATTCCTACCGAGTGCGGCTCATCGGCATCGATACGCCGGAAACCGTCCATCCCAACGGCATCGTCGAGCCTTGGGGCAAGGAGGCTTCGAATTTTACGAAAAAAAGCCTGGAAGGTAAAACGGTCTTTCTGGAATTCGACGATAAGGAAGAAGATCACTACGGCAGAAAACTCGCTTATGTGTGGACGGAAAATCCCAAAAAAAGCGAGCGCCCTAAAGAAGATATCCTATTTAATTACAAGCTCGTCGCCCTGGGCTACGCCAGAGAACGTGCCTATCCGCCGAATGTAAGGTACCAACGCCTTTTAAAAAAGGGTGAAGACGAAGCTATCGACGGCGACAAAGGTCTGTGGGCCATTGAAGGCGATGAGGGCCCCGCTAAGGGAAATAAAAACAGCATGCTCTATCACATGCCGGGAGATCCTCAGTACAAGAAAATTAAATCGAGAAATGTCGTTATGTTTAAAACGGCAAAAGAAGCGGAAAAAGCCGGCTATCAACTGGCATTTCGCAGATAGCGGCTATGGCCGCTTTTTTTGTGCTCTTATCTATTGAGTGGACCTACGTATTGAATTTCTCCGGGAAGAATATCCACCCTTACCTTGCCATCCTCGTAGAAATTTTCTCCGTCTAAATTAATATTGGCTTTCTCCAATAATTCAAATTCCATGGAGTCGATTGTCTTGCGATACATATCTTTTTGAAATAACCGATCTTTTCCCACAAAAAGACAGGCCAAAAAGGGAATGACGTAGGGGAGCCGGCTCTTCCCCGCTCCGAGGAATAAAATCTTGCCGCTAAAGGGATCGGCCTCTTTAAAAATGGGAAAACCGCCACCGTAATAGCCTCCGTTTCCGAAAGTAAAGAGGGTCCATTCCCTTTCCGAATAGTATTCCTGTTGAATTTTTCGGAAGCGATAGTTTTTAACGGCGTCGAAAATTTTAAAGCTGTAACTTATGCCGCCGATCGCTTTATCTGTGGACGTATTGAGGGCGTTGACGTCGGCATCCAGCCCTACGGATGCTATGTTTAAAAAGTAACGATTATTCCATCGGCAAAGGTCCATGGAGCGAGGCGAAGCGGTTTTGATGCTTTTGATAATCTCGCCATAATCTCTTTTTAAGCCGAGGGTTCGCGCGAAATCATTGCCGCTGCCGGCGGGAATCAGGGAAAATCGCCGATAAGGCGTTTTCATCATCAGGTTAACCGTTTGATAGGCTGTGCCGTCGCCGCCTACTGCTACATAATGATCGAAAACTTTTAATTCTTCTTCCTCAAGGTTTTCGACGTAATCGTCGTAAAACCGATACTCTCCTTCGGAAAAAGTCTCCTCGATCATGGTTTTTATTTTTGCTTTACGGCTTTTATTTAGTTTGGGATTAGCGATAAATAATATAGCCATGGACATTAAAAGCCTTGAATGGCTTCATAGTGTATCTTCGCGTTCCCTTCGATTTGCGCCATTCTCTTTTCATAGGAGGCCTTTAATATCTCGTCTTTCAGAGAGGCGAGGTTTAGGCGAACGGTGTGGGCGGCGCCTCGCAAGGCGGTTCGTGCCAAGTCTGCTGCGATGAGGGCATCGCTAAAGGCCTCTTCACCCATAAGGGGAAGATGTTTCGCCATAAGATCCAATACTTTGCCCGCTTCTTCCATTGTGGAAAGGGGAACGTCGATCGCCTTAATATAACCTTTTTGAATGGCCGCGCTGCGTATTTTGGTTTCCTCTTCCGTATTTTTCGGCAATTTAAACGCCTTCAGCACGTCGTCAAAGGAGGTGCTGTCCTTATCGATGTTCTCTTGCAAAAATTCGGAGTGTACATCGTAGAGTCCCCATGTAATATCATCGACTCCCGAAAGTTTTAATACCATTACAGCGAGTGAGGACGCCAAAGCGCCGCAAAGGGCGGCTACCGATCCGCCACCGGGCATGGAGGTTTTATCTGCCGCTTTTTCAATATATTGACTAACGCTTAAATCGATGAGTTTCATATACGCATAATCCCTTCCATTACAATACACGCCGTGCCGCCTACGTAAACTCTTCCGTTTTTTTCCGACACAATGATTTCCGAGGGGCGCCCCACTTCCTGTCCTTGATGGGCGATGAGCGTCTCTTTTGTCAGTTTGTTTTTTACTTTTAAATAGTAATACATGGCGCCGCTTCCCGTTCCCGTGCCCGACTCTTCCCAAATGCCGATGGCAGGCGAAAAGTTTCTCTGCTCCGCTACCCCCGTTTCCCCATCATAATAGAATAGGTGGAAGGCGAGGCAATGGTATTTCTTAGCAAGCTCTTCCATCCGCCGGCGTTTCGGCTCCAATGTAAAGAGCACTTCTCGGTCTTTTACGGGAATTACCATGGTGACAATGCCGGTGTCGATAATGGCCGGTGTCAAGGCTGCATCAGATGCCAAATCACCCGCTTCAATGCTAAAAGCCGACGCCACTTCTTCCAAGTCTTTCACGTCATTCATTGAATTCATAAGGGGAAGTTCTACGTCGATAAATTTAACACCGTGTCGGCCGTATTCGATGTCCACGTGTAGTTGACCGGCTTTAGTATATTGAACGATTCGCAGATTCTTTTCTCTGGTATTAATGTAGCCTTGTTCCGCCAGCGTCCAGAAGGTCGACAGGGCGGCGTGACCCGATAAGGCAACCTCGCTCATCGGCGTAAAGTATCGAATATCATAAATATCACGATCCAGCTGCCGCACGCAAGTTGTTTCCGAATGATTAAGTTCCCGCGCCGCTTTTTGCATCTCGTCTTCGCTCATATTGCCTTCGGTCAACACGATTCCCGAGGGATTCCCCACGAAGGAACGATCGGTGAAGGCGTCGGTGACGAAAAATTTATACTCTCTAGTCAATGAGTTCGCCTCCCATAATTACATCATAAATGCGCATAAGATCGTCTTTGGAATGGTAATCGATGACGAGCTGTCCGCGATTCATGTTGCCCTTTACCAAGGTCTTTGTGCCGAGGCGATCCATTAATTTTTCCTCGATGTCTTCGTAATAAGAGGAACGCTTGGGACGTATTACTTTTGTCTCTTCCCTCGTCTCTTCAATGGTTTGGCCCTCTTTTACCATTCGTCGAGCCTGTTGTATCTGTTTGTTTCCGTCTTTAATGGAAAGGAGAAGTTTCCCCTGGCTTATGGTCAATTCGCCTCTTTTAAGCATTTCTTTTACAACAGGTTCGAGTTTTAAAAGGCGCATGGCGTTGGCGATATAGGGTCTGGATTTCCCCACAAGAGAAGCGATTTTTTCCTGGGTGTAGCCGTACTTCTTTTTCAGAGTTTCATAGCCCTCTCCCTCGTCGATGGGGTTTAAGTCTTCCCTTTGGATGTTTTCGATTAAAGAGATCTGATCGACTTCCTCTTCCGTAACATCTATGAATCGAACGGGAACATCGAGCAATCCTGCCAATTTAGCCGCCCTGAGTCTTCTTTCGCCGGCAATTAACAGATTTTGTCCGTCTTGCTTTTTTATCAATAAGGGCTGTAAAATGCCTACATTGCGAATACTTTCCGCCAACTCTTCCAAGCTCTCATCCGAAAACTGTTTTCTCGGCTGTTTAGGGTTGGCTGTGATGTCGTCTATAGGAAGGGTTTCTCGGTGTCTGTCATCATTTAAAGGCTCTGTATTGAAGAAGTTATCGAGACCTCTTCCCAAACCTCGCTTCTTTTCCATTATTTCCTCCTCCTTATAATCTCATTAGCCAGTTTTAAATAAGCTTTTGCCCCCTTACTCCCTTTATCATAAGAAATAATACTCATGCCGTAGGAGGGTGCTTCCGCCAATCGAACATTTCTCGGAATAACCGTCTTAAATACACCGTCTTTGAAATAGCTTCTTACCTCTTCCACGACTTGCGTATTTAAATTCGTCCGTCCGTCGTACATGGTAAGGAGTACACCTTCTATTTCGAGGTCCGGATTGAATCCGTTGCGGACAAGTTGAATCGATGCCATTAATTGAGATAGGCCTTCTAACGCATAATACTCGCATTGTACGGGAGCGAGGATGCTGTCCGCCGCCGAAAGGGCTAAAATTGAAAGCACGCCGAGAGATGGCGAACAATCCATAATTAAATAATCGTAATGATCTAATTCTTCGATCCGTTCTTTCAATTTCAATTGCCAATTGGTCTGTTGGGCAAATTCCAATTCAATTCCGGCAAGGGAAGATCCCGAGGGTATAATGTCCAGGTTTTTCTTTACATTGACGATGGGATTTTCTTCACTGCCTAATAAAAAATCATAAACCATTGTGTCGCGATCTTTATCTATATTTAAACCGTTTGTTGCATTGGCCTGGGGATCCAGGTCTACAATCAAAACGGATTTTCCTTTTTCCGCTAAAGCATCGGCAAGATTAATGACGGTCGTCGTCTTGCCTACGCCTCCTTTTTGATTAAATACGGCGATATTTCTGCTCATTTTT
>QWCH01001023.1_pt1 | contig 15068 bp, 11 predicted proteins | sample 1972671 | NCBI WGS metagenome assembly QWCH01 (sample SAMN09866713, study PRJNA288562) | Human gut metagenome isolate term3_stool, whole genome shotgun sequencing... | isolation source: gut | host: Homo sapiens | place: USA: California | reverse complement strand
AAGGGGTTGAAACCCACAGAGGAATCCGGTAAAACCGGAAAGATTATCTATCCGTCAGTTGAAACTGACGGCAAAAGAGAGCCTGCGGCATGGGGCAAAACCCCATTAAAAAGACACAAATAGCTCATATTTGATAAATTCTGAACCGATAGATTTCCTAGTATTTCCTCTAAGCATTCAAAACAGGATGTTGTTTTAGCTTGTTTGGGGATAAGGCCATGGGGTGAATCCGAAATAGTTTCGGGTGACGCTGCTTTTGCAGGACAGCGTCACCTGAAGATTCTGATAAATACAGGGATTCTAGGAGTTTTATTGTTGGGTGACTCTGGAGTGTGTAAAAAATGATGCTTAGAAATAAACTGTTTCATCGCTGGTGCCACCGTCCAGCCAAGGATTGATACTGCCTGAGATGCTGATGTCCTGGGCTTGTATGGTGAAAGAGTAGGTTTGTTTTTTTCCTCCTTCGAATGCTTTTGTCGATTCGATGCGGTAATCTTTGTTACTCATCCGGACAATGAAAACAGGTTTCTCTACCGGGTAAAGAAGATAGTTGGTAACGATTGTTTCTTCGTTCGGAGTTATTTCTTTATTCAGATTGTCGATAAGTGTATAAGGCGTAATTGAGGGAGCGACACTTAGCTTGCCGGTTTGTACGTTCAGTTGTATGGTTGACGGATAGTTCTCCATCGAAATGCTTTGCAGGATCATCTCTTCCTTAATATCATCCGCTTTCTTGAATTTAAGCGTAATGGCGGAAAGGATATGGTTGAAAGAGAGGTTGACTGGTTCATTACTTGTTGTTTTATCCCGGTCCAGTACGGGAGTTGCCCACATGATGTCGTCTTGTTTTTTCAGGTCAAAGGGGATACTTAACGGAGCGGCTGTCGCTGCTTCGGTGTAAGGGTAATAAGCGTAAAAGTTTAGTAAGGTGTCGGGGTTGATGGGGTAATGGGCGTGGGCGTCGCAGGTGAGTTCATTGCTGCCGGCGGTTTTGATGTAGGGAGAGTTGTTGAGGTCCTTGCGGAGAGTTTGGTTTTCAATAGTACTTTTTATATGTCCCCAAGCTAAGATACCTATTTGAGAATTATTAGGAAAGAACGCTTCTGCTATCATAGATTTAGATGAAAGATGAGTCGTAATTAATGAGGAAAAATGAATTAGAGTTTTTTCTTCAGTATACTCTTGTGTTGTATCTTCAGTACAGGTACAAAGAGCAAAGAATAGAAGAAGTATGGAAAAATGTTTGTATCCCATGTTGTATTTATATAAAAAATGCAGAAAGTGTTTGTAACTAATCTATATCAGTATAAACTGATAACCTGTTTAGATATTAAAAGGATAGAAAATCTTCTGTCTATCTTCTTAGTTCAAATTCACTAATCGTTCGCATCGTCCGCCGATTAGTGAATTTGAGTTAAATGTTTTTATCTTAGATATAGATTTTTATTAGATTGTTCCTGAACCCTCAGTTTCATTCGTCCAATCAGTTAGTGATTGTGTAAATGTTATGCCTGTAGAAGAAATTGTAACATTAATAGTTGTAATTTTGCCCGCAGTTAATGTTGCTGTTGGTGTGAATGCATATTCTTTACCATCAATTGTAAAAGTGACTGAATTATTTCCTAAATCTTCAGGAAATACAAGTAAAGGACTATCAATAGGACTTGGACTAGTTGTGATTGACGTTGAAGTTGTAATACTAAAATCTCCTGGGGTTTCTGTAGAACTGAATTTTCCATCATTAAGATTCATTATTCCTACAGTGTTAGCATGTACTTTTATAGCTGTTAAGTTGCTTGCATTAGAACCCTCAGCTTCTTTTTTTATTGTAAACTTTAATTGAGCTAATGCATGTTGAAATGCTAAATTAATACCAGTGGTAGATTTTGTATTATTTTTACTTGGAGTTGCGTACATAATATCTGTAATGCTACTAGTTTGAGTGGTTGGTATAGTGACTTTAATTGTTGGAGCATTTCCTGCTGTTGCTGCATTTACTATAAGCCCATTAGATTCACTTGCAATAGGAGAATATGCATAAAAATCATATTTAGTTTCAGGTACTATTGAATAGTATTTAGATGTACCAGAAGTGTATGTAATTCCTCCTGTATTATCAACAGTTAGACTCAAATTGTCCATGAAATTAGTCGCTTTCCAGCTAGCTACATCTGAGTACTCTATCCCCCAAATACCAATAGTTGTACTTGTAAGTTTATCTCCTGTGGCAATTGCTTTTGTAAATAAATTTATCGATTGTCCAAAGTTTATGGGTACATTAACCTCTGCATCAATCTCATTTATCGGATCACTCTCGCTTGTACAAGCGGTCATTGCTGCAATTGTTGCAGCAATTGAAATCATACTTAATACTAATGTTTTCATAATTATAAAAATTTAATTGTTGTTATTTTATTCGTTGCTTATTACTTATCATTCAATTCATTCGATGACCATGTCATCGCCGGCAGAGACTTCCCACTTGTTGATTGTGACAGTGAAGGAGGCGTCTTTTTCTACCGTTACGGATACGTCTACATTTACTTTGTTTCCTTCCGTTTCTCCGATCGAGTTGCCCAGGTCGAGGGTGGAAGTGGTGGTACTTCCGTCATTGAGGGTGAAATCCAGCTGTACTTCGTTTTTAGGGAGGGCAGGTGGGGTTGTTCCTTGTTTGGGGGGAGTGCCTAATATCAATACATTTGTTTTTATACCTTCCGCTGAAGTTGTTGTTTCAAAGTTAACTGTTGTTGTTTTGTCCGGTACGATCTCTTGTTTGCTCAGGTTGAAAGCGGCAGGTACGCCTGTCAGCTGCCCTTTGCATTCTTTTATATACTCCATACCCTCGACTTTTATGTCGAGCGTTACTTCGCGGATCAATGAAGCCGGACTGAACTCACGTTTATTATTTGCTCCGTCGTTGGCTTCCACTTCCAGGTTGTCGATGGCTATTCCATATAAAGGAATGCGTCCCGATGTCGTACCCCCGGCCGCTTTCGTTTCCGGGATAAATGCTTCTGCCGTCTCAAATGAATTCATATTGCGGAACTGGATGTTGTCGGCATCGCAATTGAAAACCAGTAAACGGTATGTATCCGGTGGCAGTGTGAACTTCAGACCGCTTGTGTCACTCTCGATCTGTATCATTGCACCCTTTTCCAAAGGATAAAAGCAATAACGAACTTTTTTAGGACTTTCATAGCCGCTCATGGCCTGTTCCCATTTCAACGAATACCAAATGAAACCGTAGGAAGACTGCTCTGGCTTTTCTTCCGAACTGCATTTAATGAAACATGTAATGATCATTAATATACAGACTGCGATTCCGCACGAGCAACCTAGTTCACTTCTTATCATCATTTAATATACGTTGAAAGTCAATTCTTCTTGTTTCTGACGCAAATGTATCGGGAAAAAGCAGACGTAAAATTGCTTTTTCTATTCAATAAGTTGTAAAAACTGCGAAAGTTGTTGATTTTTACTGGTTATTCGTCTTTTTTATTGCGAAGTGCACGGGGAGACATGCCGAAATTGGTCCGGCAGAAGTGGGAAAAGTTGGAAAGCGATTCGAAACCGTATTTGTAGCTGATCTCTGAAATAGACATTTCGGTAGTGGTTAAGTCGTTCTGGATGTCTTCACATTTCTTTTTCAGCATCCACTGCCGAATGTCTCTTTAAACAGGCGGCGGAAAGTAGGTGTGCTGTAGCCTCCCATCTGGGCGAAGGCTTCCACATCTTTCGCCTTCATATAATTCTGCATGACGAAGTAACGGAAACTTTTGCTGTACCGGTAGATCGGCGAGTAGAAAGCGGCCAGTTCTTTTAATGTATAGTAGCAATTGAGCAGGTAGACCAGCTCCGTCCGTTTGGCATTCAGGAAACCGGCGCACAGCAGGTCGTCGTTCAGGTACATCCGTATCCCTTCCACGAAATACTGCAACGGCGGACACATATTCATTACAATCGGTTCGATACGGGAGGTCTCTGCTATGCTGGCCCCTTTATTGAAACGTTCGTTGCAGATATTGATCGGGCGTTCAAACAGGTACAGGATACATTCGGCGGTTTCGAGGATCTTGAATTCGACCTTCGAGCCGATCGGTTGCAGGATGAACTGCCCTGCACTGAAAATGGTATTGGGATGTTCTTCGCTATTGACCTGCACGGAACCTTTCAGCAGAAAATACAATGTATTCTGCAAACAACGTTCCCGTGGGATGATAAGTCCTTTGGGATAGGAACGATATTTAAAGATGTTTCTCCTGTATTCGGAACAGGAGCCACAATCCGTAAATTTGCTGTATCTAAGGTCCGGAGAGAACATAGACGGTCATTATAATTTTACCTTTATACTTTTTCCCGTATTCTCGTTATGAAAACGGTCTACGGCGGTCACAATATAGCGATATTTTTTCTTTCCGTTATCATAAGGCATTAAATATCTTGTGTTACGGGTGATTTTTACGATTTTTGCCGGATTACTGAGGTCGATCGGTTCTTTATCTTCGAAACGGTAGATGACAAAGTAGGAGGCTAACTCCGGGTTTGTCGGGCTTTGTTCGGCCTTCCAGTGCAGCATATAACCGTCGGCGGTCCATTCTTTTTTCAGTTTTTTCACCTCCTGCGGTGCCCGGTTGTGCATATGGGTATAGGCCGGGATCAGTGCCGGATAACGGTGGTAGTTCCTTTTCAGGCTATCGGCTACGCCTTTGTTGTTCCACAACAGTTCGTTGGCAGGCCAGAAGCAATTGCCTTTGACTTTCGACAGAGCGCGTTCGTAACGCATTTTGCGGGTCAGTTGGCTGGCTTTCATGGTGCGTGCCACGTCCTGGCCGATATAGAGATGGGGACCTTCGAGGGTTGCGTTCTTATTCCACCATTGGATCAGGGTGATATAGTCGGCTGCCGGATGGTCTATTTCCCAATATATCTGAGGCATGTTGTAATCTATCCAGCCTTCTTTTACCCAGTGGAGGATGTCGGCATAAAGGTCGTCATAGTTTTGCAGGCCGTTGGTATTGCTGCCGGAACCGTCGGGTGTGCTTTTCTTGTTACGGTAGATACCGAAGGGACTGATGCCGAAACGCACCCAGGGTTTGGTGAGCAGGATGGTCCGTTTCAGTTCGCGGATCAGCGTGTTCACGTTCTCCCGGCGCCAGTCACTGCGCTGTGCATTGGTATAACCTTTGTTCAGTCCGTATTTCTGGAAACTCTTATCGTCGGGGAAAGGCATGCCGGCTGCCGGATAGGGGTAGAAATAGTCGTCCATATGGATGGCGTCCACATCGTAACGGCTGACAATGTCGCGTACTACCTTATTAATGAACTGGCGGCTTTCGGGCAGTCCCGGGTCGAACAGAATCTGTTTATTATAGGTAACGAACCATTCCGGATGTTTGTTATAAATATGTGAATCGGCAAAACGGGTGTTGCCTGCCGTGCTGGCGCGGTAAGGGTTCAGCCAGGCATGGAACTCCATATTCCGTTTGTGGCATTCGTCGATCAGAAATTCCATCACATCGAAATTGCCTGCCGGAGCGACGCCCTGTTGTCCGGTATAGAAACGGCTCCAGGGTTCGATGTCCGATTTATAGAAAGCGTCGGCTTCGGGACGGACCTGGAAGATGATGGCGTTGATACCGCAGGATTGCAGGTAATTCAACTTACGCACGAAATCTTTCCGTAGCTGGGCGGGAGTCATATCCTTATATTCTCCCTGGAAAGCTGTTTGTATCCAGGCTCCCCTGAATTCCCGTTTGTCTTTTCCTTCTGTCTCGCGGACTGGTAGTTGGCGTGTAGTCGAACAGGAGGTAACTACACAAAGGACCACTGCCAGAAGCAGGCGGATATACTGATTGTTCATGAATATTGTCTGGTTTGAGATTATTGTAACACTTTCTTCATTTCCTGCGGCAAAGATAATAAATAAAAGTGAGACTGAGCGCAGGAGGTAGAAGAGGGCTGTTTCATTTCGAATCGCGTACACAACGGGACTTTACATAATAAAAATAGAATTGGTATTCGAATATATGGAACAGACCGGCATCCTTATGGATATGCAAAATATTCACTCGATTGTCCGTGTCCGTGGTTGCATTATGGTAGTTTCCACAACTACTTGCACGAAAACCTCCTCCATCGCCTACACGTGTTCCCTGTGTCGGGAAATAAGATGTCGGACCCTCTTTCCATTTCTGCATATACATATTCATTCCATATCCGTTCGGAAATCCATCGTCATAATTGATACCGCTCATAGATCCTGGATTGAGTCCTGTATTTGTAAACTCGAACCACAATTCGCCCGAGGCAACTCTCCAGCCTGTGGGACAGGGATCGAAAATGGATTTTTCCGTTCCGTAGTTATCGTATATATGTACATTATTACTCTGATTGATCGTGTAGGCTTTCATTCCATCGGAAGCCGGTTCCAGTCCTCCCCAAAGCTTATTGTCGCTTTCTCCTGTCGGGCACCAGTCGCCATAATTGAAATAGCTACTCTTTGTTTGCACATAACTTTCGCCTCGGTTGACTTCATTCGTCCCACAGATAAAGATCGTAGGATTAGCGATGGCGTGTCTGACAGCCCCGGTCAGGGTACTTCCGATTACCGAATGGAACAGCATGCTTTCATCGGTAAGGGATGTCTTATGCACTTCAATTTGGTTGGAGTTGTCATAATGCAGATCTGTATGTCCGTCGTTATAATCCTGATGTTCATTTATAATATTGCGTAAAGGAGGGAACGGGTCTTTTCGTCCCCATTGATACAACATGCCGAAGGCCTGCGTCATTTCATCCGGATACCGATGGAGACCATTTCCTATACCTTTTTGATTATCTGCCAATGCACCGAGATTGCATGACATGACAGCATAGCCTTGAATACGCGGTTTCTCAGGATGTATACCATTATTGTCCCAGTCGTATGTGTAATAAGTGACAGCTTTACCGAGATTGTCCGGTTCATGGTCTGTAACCCAAATATGCCAAGACCATATAATGTCTCCCTTGCTATTGTAAGCACCGATCAAGGCATTACCTTTCTTTTGCGTTCTAACATAGATTTTCTGATGAATGTCGCCTGTATTCTCACCGAGTTGAACCAACGTTCCATTCGTATTATTACCAATGCAGTCTTTGGTTTGCCAGATAATACCGACACGGGCTATTTTCAGATTCTCGTCATGAGGGTTTAAATAGTCTGCAAAATTATACCCGCCCCCTGTCTCTACACGATAATAAGGCTCAAAAGAGAGGAAATCGTTTGGTTTTATAACAAAGCAGTTGGATGATGGATTGTTTTGACCTTTCTCTCCTGTGACAGTCACCGTCATACGGTAAACTTGATTACGTTGTATATTAAAATTATTGAATGAGTTTCCTCCGGGATAAGCTGCATAGAGATACCTTTCACCACCGATTTCGGTGGTGACATCGACTACAAGTGCATTGGAAGGAGCTGCATCAGACTTGTTACCGCCCTGAGTCTCTATTTCTCCTTGCAGATTTTCCGGGACATAGAAAACAGCCCATTCTTTATCTTCGTTCTTTTCCAAATCCGAGGCGGCAAAGGCTATCGAACTGAATGTCGTTCCGACAGGAAATGGAACCGCATCCATTGGCTCTCCATTTCCGTCGCCGGCCAATGTCTCTACCCGGCAAATATTCGGAATTTGCCTTACATTGACGTTGTTGAGTTTCATTTCTGCTTTCAGCATCTCTACTTTTACTTTGAGTTTGGCATACATACGTGTAACCGGTATTGTGACCTTAATACCTGTCGTTACTTCCACCTCCTCGCTTGCTCCGTCCATTGGTATCGACACCTTATCTATCGATCGTAAAGGGAAAGCGGTAGGCAGGGTTTGTTTTTTCAGTTGTTCCAGATTCTTGAACTTTTGCCATGAAGTATCCGTGCCGTCGTTGGCCCAGTTGTCATAGCTCGTGTTGGTTACGACATATACAATGGACGGAACTCCGGCTTTCAGATATACGGGTAGGTCTTGTAACATTGCCTGATCGGCGATGGTATAGTAACGCGGCTTTATCAGCAGTTCTTTGGTTGTCGCATCGTACTGGAACACCCAGATGTTATGTATCTCTTTTTCTTCCGAAGTTTCTTTTTCTGGTGTGTCGCTTGGTAGAGACGCCCTTGTTTTTGCTTGTGCTTCAACGGCAAATGTATTGACGGACAAATTCAATACGGCTTCCGTCAGTTCACCTTCATCAAGACCTGCCCCGTTTGTTCCACTTGTCTCCAGTTGCAGTTCTTCTGTGCAACCTCCCATTACGATGGTTACCAATAGAAGTATGATTAAAAAGTAATGTTTCATATCAGTCAAAAGTATATTCATTATCATAAGTATATTTCCATTCTTGCACGTTCACGGTGAGCCTGTTGTCGCGGACGGTGATGGTAAAACGGTAGAGGATGTTTCGGTTGATGTCGAAACGCTTGGTATTGTCCTTATTATCTGTCTTTCCACTCTCATCGTAATTTGCGAAATAGACTTTATACGGTTCGTCCTCACCGGTCTGGGCATCGAGCCTTACTTCAATGCACGCGTATTTGTCGCCTGCGTCAATATTTTGGTATTCGGTCAGGTAGGCAATCCATTTCTCATATTTATTTCCGTCAGTACCAACCCACCGGCTTGCAAAGCGGAAATTTTGTATTTTTTCTTCCGTATCGTTGCTATTTCCTACGAGGTGCAAGCCGCTAACGTAATCGTTGCTCCACTCACCACCGTGGTCGTAGTCGTCCTGTGAAAAAATATCTTTGGGGGCACAATATCCTTTTTTATTATAGCGGCGAACCTTTACCTCACTGATCGATAAGTCAAAATAGTCATCTGTCTTGAGGATTATCTCCACCTTTGCCACGGCACGGAGTAGAGTGACAGGCTCAGGTAACAATGTAACCTCTCCTGACTTGAACTCTATATTGTTGTATTCATGGACACCATAGAAAGGAATCAGTTGTTCCGGTTTCAACTCGAAAGAAGAAAAACTATCGAACTGCCCCCAATTGGCATTGCAGATATCCGAAAGCAACGTTTCTCCGGTCTTCATCGTATCGTCGCCATATTGCGGCCAGTTGGCAAGCACGACCATTTTGAAGTTTTTGTGATTGGCCAAAGCGGCGGGTGCTTTGCCAAGTACACTATAATCCCTGTAATCGCTTTTTTCAGTTACTACGAAACCGTCCGGCTCAAAACGAGCGATGAGCTTATTGTCGAAGGTGAAGAAATAAATCCTGTAGTTGTTGTTCTCTATGTCTATGTAGTTTTCATAGGTTTCGCCAACTTCATAGCCTTCACCGGTCTCCGGGCTTCTTGTGGGCAATCTGAAGCCGATGCTGAGAGCTGTTTCTTTTTCGGATATGCCGAAAACATCCGTTTCATGGCTACACGAGGTACTCCACAACGCAAGGAGCATCAGAGTCCCCGTGATGATATGTTTTACCACATTTTTCATTCGCATTCCTTTTATTATAATTCGCTGTTTTGCAGCACCACCTTCCAAGAGTTGATGTAAATGTAGGCATCGAGCCAACGGTCACCTTTATCGAGGAAGAACACCATGTCGTATACGTCCTGCCTATCGAGATATTCCTGGTCGTCCATATCCCGGTTATAGAAACCTTTCACAAGCAAGGCATAGTCGATAAGAGGAATGGAGAAAACTGGTTTTCCTGTTTCCTTGTTGGTCACGGTGAGCTGTGTTTTCTGTCCTTTTACAAGACGTGGTATGGTCAGTTCGGCTATGGCTGCGCTGAAAATGGCGCGAGACACAGTCTGTATTTCTTCGGACTGGGAGTCTATGCCTGCTTCCCCGGCGTCGGTATGCCATGCGAAGAAAGTCACCGGCTCGTCGGGTAGCAATGTGTTGTCCCAGTCCATGCTCCCGTTAGTATCGGTGATGGTGAAGACGAACTTATCTTTGTCCACAGCCTCTCCTGAGAGGTGTTGTAACACCACTCGGACATTGTTGGTGTTTTTCACCAATGGTACGGTATAAGTGTACGTACCTTCGGTTTCACCGAACGTCTGTTCCGGCAGTCGCCCATGGAATAAGCGGTCGAGATCTTCGTTGACGAATGCCTTGTTTCCGGCATCGTATTGCCTGTCAAGCGTGCAGGTCAGTTCTCTGCCGACGGTTGTTGCAGGTCTTGAGAAAGAACCTTTGTCAGTTGTGCCACACCAAGCGAGCAGCTCGTATTTGCCTGGTTCTACATCTATGGTCATGGCATAATCATCAGCCGCAAGGGATTCTCCCTGTTCGGTACGTTGCCAAACCACCTTGCCGTCGACATCGAGCAGGTAAAGTGTCACTACGTTCACTTCGTGGGCAAAGGCGTCGGCAAACTTCATGTTGTAATCGTAGCGGAATTTCACACGGTAGTTCACTGAGCAGTCGCCCTCATCGTCATAGATTAAGCTGTCGCAGGCATATAGCATCGAGGTGCAAGCGATGACCGCCATCGACTTGACGTTTATTTTTCTTATGTAAGATCGTATATTCATTTGATTTATATTATTTATTTTATATATGTATGCTGCGGAAAATACCGCAGGGGATTTTCATTTTCGGTGGGAAATGGCAGATGCGCCCTTTCCGGTTCCGTCCTCTCTTTGCGCCGGAGCGGAAGCGCTTTTCTAAAGCCATTCCATGTGGGGTTTATTCCTCATGGAATGGTTGTTTTATAAGATAAAGATTGTTTCAAGAAAAATTAAAGTTCCACATTTTGGCTGACAATCTTCCAGGAAAGGATATTGATTTTCGCGCCAACGTAATAAGTGTCACCGTCCGGATCTTCGCCGGGAACGATTTTTTCGTCTTCGTCAAAAATCCCCTTGCCTATATTTTCCAATTTGTCAATGGTGACTACATAGTGGTGATTGCGCACCACACCGTATTTGGCTTCCGGAATAGTCCCGTTTGTGACATCGCCATTGTTGAGGTGTTCGATAGGTATATTGTAGTACATCGATCCACCGTTGTAAGCGATGGCATCTGCTGAAGCAGCGGCCAGATTTTCGTTAAGAGCGGCGATGATTTGATCCGAACTGTTGGCGCCGTCCTCTGTATATAATGAGGTTTCATTCTCATTCGTAAATACCACTTTTACTTTTCCGTCGCCCATATTCTCCAATTTCACATACTCTTTACCAATCTGTGTATATTTTGTATTACCTCCATCGTCTTGACCGTCTTCATACCACATGTTCAGTTGGTTTTTCGTCTTCAGTACGTTGAGCACATATTCGAGGAAGGAGTCTTGTTTGAAAAGTACACCATTGTAACGTACGAGGTCGAGTGCATTGCCGCTTGCATCGCATATATTGGCTTTCAACAGGACACTCGTAACGGTAGAAGGAAAGTTGCCAGTCACGATGGTGTTTGTGTTGGTGTTCTCGGCGCAATAGGCAGGGGTTCCCAATGCGGTTAAGTCGCTTTCCAAATCGACATAATTCAGATATGTGGAATTGGCGGGAACTCCCGCCGCATTTTCAGGATAGCCGGACAAACCGTAGTTGAACGACTTACCCCAATGGCTGCGGTGGTCGGTCCATCTGTTCCATGTAAAGCCCAAGTCATTATCCGTCCAAGTTGCATCTATGTTCTTAATCATGTACGATTTCTTCGCTGTGGCGTTCAATTTCCATCCGAGCAATTCCACATAAAGCTCTTCCGAAGCGATATTACCGCTTCCGGCTGGGTTGTCTTCGCCTGCTACAGTGACTTTTATCGGATAACGCCCATTTACATCCTTTGGAAGTTCATCGGATACATTCAAGGTTACTTTGGCAGCCAGACGCTCCACATATACAGTCACTGCATTGCTAATGGCACTCACATCTGTTATCGGTTCAAGAGAGAAATTTTCCTCTTTAACTTCCGTCACGAAATATTTTGTCCGATTGGTTTCGGTGTAGCTCGTAGTGCTCATGGTAAAGTAATTGGTTGTGACGTTATTGGTCGTTTCCGGATAATAAATACCTTCCGCGTTATTGTCTGCAAGCACTGTTTGCATTTCGTCGAGTGTTTTTCCATACACGAAGTTGGTCGGTTTGTTGATCACTGTTACCATATATTTAGGATAGTCTTTTTTGTCCAGTCCTTTCAGTACAACGACGTTGTTGCTCACAAATTCAATGTTTCCGGCAGGGGCAGTCGTTGAGGCGTTGCCACCTCCCCAAGCATTACCTTGTGTCACGAATACACCGTCTGCATCGTAAAAGTAGAAGTAGGCGTTTTTTACAGACTGTTCGTTTATTCCGTACTCAAAGTCACCTTCTTGCGCCTTTGTAAGTGAACCTGCATCAGCGAGGCGGATATTGATGTACGCCTCGTCTCCTGTGAAGGCATTCGGTGTATCATCCGGAATAATTCCTGATTCGTCGTTCGAGCATGCACACAATGCGATGCATACGAACATACCTAAAAATAATTTATTCATCTTCATAAATGTTTGTAATCTAATTTTGTTAATAATATATTATCTCGTTTATCCTTAATGTTTCCCTTTTTCAAGCTGTTCAAGCGTGATGCCGGCCTGTTCTGATCCGAGAGATTTCGCCTCGTTCAAGTAACGTCGGGCACTGTTGTAATCTTTTTGCCGGATGGCCAGTGCACCTCGGGCATAAACAGCCTCGGGCGAATTGTCCGTTTTGGCAAGGTAACGCTTTGCGGCCGTGAGGTCGCCACGGCGCATGGCAGCGTTGGCGGCGTTCAGGTTGGCGATGGTGTCATCCGGGAACATGCGTACCGCTGTCTCGAACACTTCAGTGAACTCATCCGTACCGGGTTCATACTCCTGTGCGACGAGGTAGAACTCATTCAGGTTCAGTTTCTGCGGCCGTTCACGTATGATTCGCCTTATATCCTCCACGTCGCTGTAACTGCGGATAGTGTAGACTATGCGGTAGTCAGTGTGGCGCAACGCCGGATAACAGTTCTGTAACAGGAAGCGATATTCCGCCGGATAGGTCTGTTTTATTTTCAGCTCTTTGGCATCCGGTTCCAAATTGCCGTCTATCAAAGCAATCATTTCTGTGCGATGTTCAAGGTCTGACTGTTCCACGTAGTGGCGCAATCCTACCCAATCCTCCGGTTCGTAGTCAGTCGTTATTACCTCGTCTTCAAACTGGTAGAGTTGTTGTATGAATTTCTTCAATGCTGCCGTACGTCCGATAGCCAACTCTTTGTTATGTGCATAAGGACTTTCGGGTGAAGCGTAACCTTTCAGCCATACCGAAGTAATGGTTATGTCCATGTCGCCTTGCACGGAGTCTATCGATGACTGTATTTTCCCAAGTTCGGCGGTGTTGTGTCGATAATCCGGATAAATCACTGTTTGATTCACCGGGAAGTCGATGAACGCCGAACCTTCGAGTGAATTCTGTTTTTCGATCTGCCCTTGCGGACGTATATATACCAGTTCGGGGAAAAACGCTTCGGTGTGTCGTCCGAGCGTATCATTCCGCTCTGCCAACAACGTGTTGCAACACCCGTAGTCGTCACGATGAAGCGACAGCACGGCTCCGTTCATCCATTCGGCGTATGGTACCATATGGTGGTATTTGAGGGTATCGGGTTTTTCCGAGGCCTTATAGCTCTTTTCATTCTTGCCCGATAGCATGCTTTCGCCATTGCGTACATAGAAGTAGTAACGGCGCCTGCCGTAAACCCCTATCGGTTGCAGGTCGAGCGAGTCGTTGCCATTGACTAGCCATGGTGTAAGAAGTACGGCACGATTATCGTCCACGTCAAGCCCTGACAAATCCCAAAGCATGTCTATGGCGATGTACCCGCCGTTGCGTTCTATTTTTAGATTCTCCACGGAAACACCGTCCACGATGTCCTGTTTTCGCATGTCGATTGCGGTTTGTGCTTCCGCTACCGTAACCATGCCCCAAAGGGCTGATAGGATATATATTATCTTTTTCATTTTGCACACGATTAAAATACATAAACAAGGTTGATTGCCGCTTTCGTCGGCCCCACGTAGTGGTGTGGTTTGTCCGTTTCTAACTTTCTGCCGCACCCGGCACACTGGAAGCGGTCATAGCGTGTATAGGAATAGCCCAAGCCTATTTCCGCCTCAAGGTTCCAATGCCGCCCCAGTATCCACGTATAACCGTAAGCGATACCAGCGCCGACGAACCAGCCCTGATAACGGGTATCCTTCAGTTTGCGGGCATCCGTTCCGAGAAAGTTGATTTTTCCGTCAAAACCTCCGATGTTATACTGTCCGCCATGGATGTGAGCACCTACGAAGTGCCCTGAAAAGTGGTCGCAGAACCAGTATCTGACCTCTGGTTGAACGGCCCAGTGTTTCCAGCGCCGGTCGTGCGAGAGTGTCCATGCGTTGAACTGTCCCGTAGCGTCCAAAGTCCATTTAGGTGCGAGTCTGATCTCTATTCCCAAATTCGGATTCAGGAAAGCATCTGCCAGAACATTACTCTTGACAGCCACGTTCTGGGCTTTGGTATCCTGCATCATACCGGCGGTAGTAACTACCAGCAGGACCAATATTCGTTTTATAATTCCATTGTGCATATTTTATGGCTATAGTTAATTATTCCGTTGTAAATTTTATAGTCTGTTCTTGCATAGACAGTCTCAAGAGGTCAACTGCGGTGACCTCGCTTTCTTTATTTTTGTTTTGCACAAAGGAACGGCGTATTTGTTATCGCATAGTGTCAAAACGTATAAATCATATCGGCAAAATCGTAATGACCATTTTACACAAGCTGCAATTTTGTAACGGGCATGTCAAATCATCAAAGTCTGACTCATTTTAGAAGTGCGCGGAGTCATTATTAACAGTTGTAATACAAATAAGTGCAGTAAAAAAGGCTATCTTTGTATACCGTAATGTCAGTGAGTTTATGACTGTCTGCCTAAGCAATTTAAGTGCATCGGAAAAAGCCAGCAGAAACACACACTCGAGAAAAATAATTTGAATTCGATTGACATGGGAGCATTTGTCACATACAGCAACTTGATGACCTATATTTTACCGATATTTTGTTCGGCCATATGTTCGGTCTTTACTTTAT
>QWCH01003782.1_pt1 | contig 15106 bp, 18 predicted proteins | sample 1972671 | NCBI WGS metagenome assembly QWCH01 (sample SAMN09866713, study PRJNA288562) | Human gut metagenome isolate term3_stool, whole genome shotgun sequencing... | isolation source: gut | host: Homo sapiens | place: USA: California | reverse complement strand
ATGAAAAGAGGGTGCAGCTCATATCCGGGGAGCTTTGTTCCACAAATCCATATTTCCTCTTCAATACCAGTTTTAATTCGTTTGTAATAGAATTTGGGTATTTCTACCATCACATCGCCATTTGTGCCGTCTCTTGCAAAGGACGGCTCTCCGAGATACGCAAGGACATTTCCGTCAGCGTCAATGTTGCACGTCTTAATATCACTCCACGGATATATACTATCAAAATCATTTTGCACATAATCTGTAGTTCCGTGGTGTGCATTTGCAACAAGACCCACAGCGTTTTTAAGCCTATCGCACAAAGTAGAAGCCGTGCCATTCCAACGCACTCCGTATTCCTTAACTCTTTTCCTTACAACATTGTGCATTTTACGTCTTGCATAATCTGCATAAATCATATCGGCACCCCCTTATAAATCATCGTCGTTGGCTTTGACAACGGTATCGTTGCCCGTTGTTTCTGCGGTACTCTGTGTGTAATCGTATTCAGCGTAGGATATGCGCCAGCCGTACACATTCGCACTGTTTTCAACCGCAATAATGCCCCAGTCGAAAAATAACGAATAAATTTTGCTTGCCTCGGGTGTGAAGTCAAATTCCGTCATACCGTATGTTGACTGTATCGTGACCGTTGGTGCCGTTGTACCTGTGACAAAATCATATTGAATAAAATCACCAACACCGCCCTCGGGCAAAACTATAACAACACTTGAATTTGCCGATGTCTGATTTATTGAATAAATTGTATTTAATGCGCAGGGTTGTGCTATTGTCGGTGTTTCGGTGTTTCTTGGCTTTATAATATCCCAGTCGGACCACTGGTTAGCGGTTGCGTCCCACTTTCTTATTTTGATAAAATTAGACGATATACCTCTCGGCATTATTATTATTTGCCTTGAGGCGACAGTTGCGCCGCCCGTCATACCGGAAGAATAAAGGATACCACAAAATCCAACGTTTGCGCCGCTAACAACCTTGAACAATCCAATCGTTCTGGGACAATTTATTTTATCATCTAATACATCAACTGTTATCGAACCGTCAAATGCAACCGTTTCGCCGTCAAAAGGACACCAGCCCGAGCCGTCATAATAATAAAACGAATTTGCGGGGATATTGCCGTTTGCCGCTTTTACTTTGTAAACGTCGCCCTCTTCAACCTCACCGTATGCTTGCGGCAAACCGGTGTCCGGCAAAACAATTTCACCGGTCGGAAGCTGCGAATAACTATCCTTTTCACCGCGATATATAAAATTCAAATTTTGCAGTTTTTCACGTTCAAACGCCGTCACAAGCCCGTTGTGACCTTTTAGCACGGTTTGCGCCTTTCCGCCCTGCATAGTTGTTTCCTCTGTAAAATACGCAAGCTCGTTATGTGTTGCGCCGTCCTCTATAAGGTCAAGCTTTGTCTTATCGTTCGCCGGCATAAGTCCCGCATCACCGCCCGAATACGAATAATATTTAAGTGCAAACTCGCCGTCGGTGGTTTCGTCGCACTTTGCAAGCGCCTCTCCCGCCTTTGCAAGCGGAAGGTCAACGTTTTTGTTTTCGTCGGGTTCGAGTTTTTTACCGTTTGCCGAAACGGACTTTATAACGTTCTTTTCCGCACCCGTTTCAATGCCGTCAAGCTTTGTCTTGTCAGCTTTTGACATAAGTCCGTCAATGTTAATATTTCCATTTTCATCAGGTGCGGTTTTTACGCCGTTTATTCCAATAGTCTTTACACCGCTCTTATATAAATTACCTTTCACAAATACCGCCCCCTTAATTCAAAATCGCGCGGATAACGATATTTGCCTTGCTTGCACCGCCCACAATCTTTATGTAAGAAACGGTTTTGTTTATGTCACCGCCGTCGGGTATTTCCTGCCAAAGCGCGCTTTGTTTATCGGGATGCGACGAAAGCGTAACGTAAAGCTTAATATCGTCGTCACAATACCAGCCTATGTCGTTAATTCCTCTTTTGTTGGGCGAAATAACGGGCATTTTCAAAATAATCGTTTCGCCGGGATAAACTTCCCTTTCAAAAACATAGTTAAATCCGTTTGTGGTTCTTTTAAATGCCTCCACGTTTTATACCCCCTTTGCGAGCTGAATTTCAACGCACGGCGCACTTTCTTTGTGCCTTACCGAACACGAGGCAATGCGCGCATACCCCTCTACGGTAATGTTTGTTTCGTCGTTTTTGGTAAATGTAATCTTGCTTATCGAGTCGGAGGTGAAACTTTCGTCAACTTCCTTTGAACTTAAATCCTCCAAAACGGTAAAAATAAGAACCCACCCCGTAGCCTTGCCGTTTGCAAATAACTTTTGTTCGATAGGTTCTGTGCACGAAAATTCTTTCGCACCGTCTTTTAATTTGAATTTCATTTTTGCTCACCCTTTCTTTATAAATTCTTGTTGTAATTATCCTGCAATGCAATAAGATAGCTTGCATAACAATCGCCTTTGCTCTGTATGCCGTCAATATGTGTTACATAACCCGAAATTTGTTCTATAATATAGTTTGCAATGTTGAATTTATAAGCGTAAAGCACTCTGTCGCTACCGTCAATTCTCGCATACCTTGTCGCCTCGGAATATTCCAAACCGCCTGCACCGCCGTAAAGAGAGGAGTTATTCGGCATATACCCGGAGTGTGCGCCGTTGTCGTAAGCAATAAGGTTGTCTATAGCGTCAACAAAAGCGTTCCAAGCTGTGTGCGATATGTTTGAAATCTCGCTTCCTGCCTCGGGTATACTGCCGTGAGATGACCAGTAAAACTTTTCGGGAGCGGTATCATCGGGAGTGACAAAAAAAGCGTTTGAGTAGTTGTCGGCGTTATAATACAAAGTCCCGTCGGCAAGCTCTTTTAAACTGTAAATTCTTATCCGATAAGTTGTATTCGAATGAATATTGTACTTTGCATAATTCAAATTGTATCCTTGTGCATAAACAGTACCGTCATTAAAATTATTTATTCCGTCCGAAGCTTTTAGGTCGCCGAATTCTAAAATACTGCCGTCATTTCCTGTTATTGTAATGTTAAATCCGTAAATATTTCCTCTTATAACCTCACCGCTTGAGTCAAACGGGTTGTCATAAACCTGAAAATGCATACTGTCCGTTCCGACATTATCTACGTCAATTTTCGGTGCTCTCGGATAGGTCGTCGCGGTTCCGTAAAGCGTTGTAAGAAGATAACTGTCATTGCCGGTCTTGTAAATTTCAAGCGTTATCTGATACGTCATACTACTCTTAAGATTTGATACTGCATACTCAACCGTTTCAGTGTTGGTTATATCGTCACCGCTTTCATCTTTCGGGTGCGTAAGTTTATTTCTCTTAAGTGTAATGTTGCCGTTTTCGTCCTCAAAGTAAAAATAAATTTCCCTTCCGCCGTCGGTTTGATTGTTCCAATTAGGGTCTAAATTAACTATTTTAAGGGTTATCGAATTACTTGTTTTCTCTGTAGCTATAACATCAGCCATTTTTCCACCTCACCCGAATACCGCCACGGGTTTATTATTGCCCCAATTTGTTATTGTGCAATTTTTTAAGTTGAGTTTGCTGCCAAGCTTTATTTCGCTCGCTGAAATCGACAATCCCGAATAAGTGCCTGTGGTGTTATCGGCAAACGTTGTAATTCTCGCCATATTTGAAAAAATGAGCGATTTTACAGCGTCATCGTTTATATCGCCGACATAAAGCTCATCGGCAACGTGTGCAATTTTTGTTGCAAGATATTCCGCGTTTATGTAAATCTGATTGTTGTTGTTTATAAATGCCGCAAATATGCCTTGGCTCGCCCCGTTGTCGGTAAGTGCATTAAACACGTTTTCGGGAGTTACATCCGCACTGTCGCCGTCCTGCCCGTCTTGTCCGTCCGCACCGTCTGTGCCGACGCTTTTTATAGCGTCACTGTAAGTCTTTCCGCCGTCAAACGACATTCTTATGTAAACAAATCCGTCAACCGTATAATCATACCAGCTTAAACCGTCAACGGAATACTGTGTCTTAACCGGTGAATTTTCCATATCCCAAGTAACATTTCCGCTTAATTTCAAATTTCTCGTGATAACAGTATCGCCGTCAATTAAAACGTTGCCTTTCATTTCAAAGCCTTCTGCGGTCTGATTAAACACACTGTGTATATCCTCGCCGCTCAAAATTTCCCATTTTTTCGAGAGTTTGTTAAAATAATAATATGTTTCCGAAACAATTTCGTTTTTGCCGTTGTATCCTCGTATAACGTAAATCTTTTCTTTGTCGGTCATTTCATCTTTTTTGGTGACTTCTTGGGCGTCTTTTAAATTAGCTTTTTTTGAAACAACCGAGGTAATCGCGTCTGCCGTCTGCGTAATGGTCGAATACTTTTCAAGCTCGCCGCTTAAATCGTCACGTGATACTTTTGTTTCAATACCGCTTGCGTTCACGCTTATCTGCGTGCGCATATCGTTTTTTTCTTTTATAACCGCACCCGAAAAGTTTTCATCGCCGAGGTTGAACAAAATATCCCCGTATTTTCTTTTCATTACCGCAAGCTCATCACGCAGTGACTGCACCTCGTTTTTAAGCTCTTTAAAATTCATATTGTCAATGATTAAATCAGACATACAAATCACCGCCCGTTTCCATAAACAGTTCCATTTCGTAAAGCCTTACATATCCCGTTCCCTCAACGTGAATTTTAACGCCGTACGACGCGGTTTTTCTCGGTTTAACCCTTATAACCTTTTGCCCTGTTCCGCTTCCGTCGTATACAAGGTGAGAAGATTTTGAAAACTTTTCGCCGTCATACAAAAAGTAAACTTTCATATTCGCCCCGTCGCCTTTGTCTTTTCCGAAATGAGCAAGCATTTGTATTTTTTTGACGTGTTTTATATCAGCCGTATTGTTTGTAATGAGGTCGGTTTCAAACTCCCACGGCTGATTAAACGAATTTGTGTCGAGCTTATAAATGCCGAACCCTGCCAGAATTGCATACATACCGTTGTCGTTATGCGCAAAACCGACAACCTGCGCCTTTGCTTTTTGCTCCGACCACGCCGAAGTATATGTGTCATACACAAACATCTTGCTTTTAGATAAGCCGTCACTGCAGTACAAATAATAGTTTCTGCCGTCGTTTCCGCTTACGGCATATGCAAATTTGTCCATACCGAGCACATCGCCTATAATGCGCGGATTCGAGCCTGTATATATCTTAACGTTGTCGTCCGATACAAAAATAAGTTTTCCGTCAACGTCCTGTATGGTTCTTTGGTCTACCGCGCCCTCCGAAAAAATGTCCTGAATACGGAACGGATTTTTGGTGTTGTAAATTTCGTGCATAAAATCCTTTTTAAAGCATATAACGTGATTTTGAAAAACCGTTATACCCGTAAAGTCACCGCCTGCCTTGGTGTTGGACTGCGTAGCCGATACCCAAGCGTTGCTCTCGTTGTATTCACCGGCGGTGTCCAAATTCCAGTTTGCATAATTGTTAAAACCGCTCGCATACACTCTCGTGTCGTCAACGCCGAAAACTCTCGACTGATGAACCGCAGCATATTTTATGTTCGGAACGGCAGGAGGAACGCTTACAACCCATTTGTTGACAACGCTTCCGTCCTCTTTTTCATATTCTCCGTATTTCCATACAAGCTCGTTTTGCGATGTATCGGCAAAATGCACCGTATTTTTGTAGTAATAACTTCTGTTTGCGCTGTCGCTCGGAGGATATATCAAAGGGTCGTCCGCGCCGTCTTTAACTTCATACCCGTAATACTCGCTCTGTTTTATCCCCGTATCGTTTTTATACTCTTTAACCTCCGCGTCCATACTTTCAAGCTCAAAATCCGCGCTTACGTCAAAATCCATAGAAAGCTTGTCGGGGAAAATTAAAAGCTTTTTGTCATATTCGCCCGAAAGTGCGTCGTTTACCGTTTTGTAAACGTTAAACTGAACAACACTTCTTTGGTATTCGTCATCTTCCGTCGCTCCGCTTGCCTTTATAATGCCGGTATATGTTTTTTTGTCTTTGGTTATATAATCAACGTTTAACGTATCGCCGTAACGGTATATTATAATAAGAAAATCGGAAAAGCCAAAAAGCGAAATGGGGTTTTCGTATCGGTCCATATACTTCTCCCACTTCGGCGACGGGGTAAGATAAGGCGCCTCGTCAGTTGATATATTAACTTCTTTTGAAAGCGCCCCGGTATCTACCGTCTGACGGTAATTAAGTCCGCTCCATTCCCGTTTTGTCATTTTGTAATATTTTCTTCCCGACGGTATCGGAAGCTGTAAATATAAAAGCTCGTTTTCCTTTTTCGCCATACCTTTTTACCTCATAAGCCGAAATTGCTCTTTCTTTTGTCAATCCACATTTTAAATGTTTCAAGTAAAACGTTATAGTCGTTTATCCATTTCGCGGCGATTGCGTCCTCGTTCGCAATCTTGTATGCCTCACCGCGTATATATGCCGATACAAGCGTTAAAAATTCGGGCGGTATCATAACGTTTCCGCCGGTTATATTTCCGTTTTTATCCGTTATTTTGAGTTTCGGTTTGATACTGTATATAACCGTTAACACATTTATATCATCATATCCCGATATGCCTATGCCGTTATCTTTTTTATAATATGTATGCGGAAAAACCATTTCACCGCTTGCAAATGTTGTTTTTGAAAGCTGAACCCCGTCGGCGTATACCGCATAAACATCTTCAAACCGCGGACTTTCTTCTCCTTCGCCGATAAAAATTTTGCTCATTGTTAAAAACCCCGGAAAAGGAAAATAGTCTTTAACCTCAACACTGTACGAGGTAAGCTCCTTTATATACTCGGTGTATAAAAGTTGTTCAACGGTGTTGAGCCACATAACATAACTTGCGTTTGAAATCGGCACAGCTATGTCAACCTCGCTTTTTAAGTTTTCTATAAAATCCTCAGCCGAAATACCGCTGTCAAACACATTTACCACCCCGCTCTTTTCATTCTTCTTCCTTTTGCGTTGTCATACCAGTATTTGTTGTACGCAAGCTTTGATTTTCTCAAAAACTCGCTTTTGTAAACCTCGCCCGCGCCTGCAAGATACAAAATGTTGTCAACAACCGCACTGCTGTATAACGGAAGTACATAATTTTTGCTTTTTTCAATATTGTTCGGCGGTGTGTATTTTTCGCCTTTTTCAAAAACAAACCCGTCATACAATGCGCAAAGTTCGGTCACAGTGTCGTCGTAATAATTAAAAAATTTTCTCTGCTCTATCGGAACAGTAAGATTTACCTTTTCAAATATTTCAAGAATTGTCATATAAAACCGTTCCTTTCGTCCGTGTTGGTTCAGCAAGTGCCAACACTTTGCCCGAAAGAGGCTTAAAACCTCTCTCGGACAAAATACTGTACTATGCGCAGTTGTAAATACGTACACAACCGCCGGGATTTGTGCAGATAAGGTCGCCGTAGTTAACCAAAAGCGCCCTGTATACACTCTGATTTTCCATAAGGTTAAAAATACCGCTTCCCTGAAGATTTGCAAAATGCCAATCCTGTGAATGAAGCTCAACCGAGGTTGTATCAACGCCCCACATCTCGCCGGACGGAACAAATTCCTCGTTAACAATGTCAACTTCCTTGTTGCCGAAGATAAATTTGATTGATTTAAAACCGCCCGAAATGGTGTGTGACATATCCTCAACCCTGATATTGTTGGTGCGAAGATAGTTTATGTAGTTGTCATACGCGTCATTACCGCAAAGAAGCATATCAATATTTGAGTTTTTGTCATTCTTTGCACGGCGGAGAGCCTTTGTGATAACACCGTCGTCAATATCATTTCCGCCGTCCATCGTTACGGGTTTGAGATACGGATTATCTTCTTTGCTCACACCGTAAATGGAAGCAACAGTATCGTCAAAAATAGTTCCAAGACCTGTGATTTCTCTTTTGTAAGAGTTCTGAACGGTGATAAAGCCTGCCGAGAATGTAGATGCGTCGCCCGTAATCGTAACGGTTTTGTTTACTCTGTCAACGCTCTTTATTCTTCTTGCAGCACCGTTTGTCTGCGGTGAAGTTGCGCCCGTTGCATAAATATCAATAATAAGCCCCTCTTTAAGGTTCTTTGTATCCGCAACGGTTATTGTGTTGCCGGCAGTTCCAAGAGCCGAAATGGTTGTAAGAATGCCGGTGCCGTTTCCGAACAGCGAGCGTCCGAGGTTCCATTTTGCCGTATCGTACGACGCTTTAACCTCAACGTCAAGCGCGTTTGCCATAGCACCGCCGTCTTTTGCAAGCTCAACCGCTTTCTGGCTTATGCAAAGGTTAACGTACATATCCTTTGCGGTTGTTTTAAAACGTTCAAATACAACATTGCCCGATTTGGGTGTTGCTGCTCCTTCCTCACCGTAGCCGAAACCGCCCGAAAGTCCGACGGGCGCGGAAGCCACAATATTGTTGCCCTTGAGCGATACTTTCTTAATTTTGGATAAAAGAGCCGACGGCTCAATTCCAAGCTGATTGTTCCACGCAGGCAAATAATTTTCTTTTAATGCCTTTTCAAATGTTACTAAATTCTGCATAAATTTCATCTCCTAAAGTATTTTTCTTTTTTTGAGGGCGTCACATCGTGCCGAACATAGTGCGCGAGGCTTTCGACGCTTCCTCAAGTGTTTTGGGTTTTTCTTTTATTGTTGGCGCTGCGTTCGCCGCACCGCTCGATGCGGAAAACGGAGGCACTTGCTGACTTTGATTTAATTCGTCAATCCGCTTTTTCTCTATAAGCTCCTTAAAAGCAGGATTTGTGTTGTAAAGGTTTAAAAACTCGTCCGCCGACATTTCTTTTTCTTCGGGTTTCGGCGTGTTCATAGCGTCCACGCCGCGCGCAATGGCATATGCGGTGATGTACTTTTCTTCAATGGGCATATCGGACGCGGACAAAAATTTGTTTGTTTCTATAATCCTGTCAAGCTGGGGGAGCATATCGCCGATTCCTTCAAGTTCGGGAATGGATTTAAGTTCGGAAAGTGTCTGTTCCTTTTCTTTCTCGTAGCTTAATTCATTCGCTTTGCTTAAAACGGGTTCAAGCTCCTCCAAAAGTTTTGCGCGGTTATACCGTGCAAGTTCGCCCGAAAACTTTTCGAGCGCGGCTCTTTGCGTTTCCTCATCAGCAAACGATAAACCGTTAATGTCGAGCGTCGGAAGCTTTAAAGCATCGTTTACAACATTTTCCTCGTTTTTCTTCGAAAGAGTGTCCACAACCTTTTGAAGATTTTCGTTTTGCGCCTTAATTTCTTCAAGCGCGGTCAAAGCGTTTTTAAGTTCATTGTCCTTTTCGCTTGCAAGAGTTGCTGCTTTTTCAGCCACTTCAGCGGCATAAGACGCATTATCCTGCGCGCCTTTTTCGGGTGCATTTTCCGAAACGGCATTTTCGCTTGTTTCACTGCCTGCACTGTCCTGAACGTCAGACGGGGGCGGAGCAGTATTGTCCGCACCGTTTTGCACACTTTGCGTATCATCTTCAAATAACTGTGCACTCGCGTTTTTTGCTTCGTCAAATTCGTTGGGCATATTTTTTCAATCCTTTCTTTTTTTTGCTATGTGTTTACAGTATTCATTACTGCCTGCATTTCCTGTTTTTCTTTTTCTTCTTTAATTTTCTTATGTTCTCTTATGTGATTTTCGAGAGCGGCGGCGTATTCGGGTTTTTTCATCTTTAAAATCTTAAAACTCATCTGAAGAACATACCGCAAATGCTCCTCGATATGAACGTCGTGATTGTCAAATTCCGAAACTTCGGGAATAACGCCCTGTTCAAAAAATGCGTTTTCCCTCTGTGCCGTCTGAATATGCAAAAGGTTCATATTCATAAGTTCGGAATAACTGCCGATTTTCATATATTCCAAACCTTTAATTTTCACCCTTTCGGGCACTTTCCCGTTTTCGTCGGCAAACAGCCCCAAGTTGTATGCCTCAAAAAACTTTTGCTTTTGCATATCCTCGCTCATTAAAAGCTCGTTTTCGGTGATATACTCAACGTCATAACTGTTTATGTCATCTCTCGACCATACAAGAGCCTTGCCGATGTTGTTTGCGCCGACATATTTCACAATCCTTGCGGTCGACGCGTACTTTTTGTAAATTTCAAGCCATAAAACCGCAAGCTTTCTTATTGAGTTTCTTATGTGGTCGCCCGTGAGCGAAAGACGGGTGTTGTCAATTTCCATAAGGTTTGAAATCGCCGTACCGCTCGTTACGCCCGAGGGCGTTGCGCCGTTAACCATAAGCTGTGAAGTGCCTGCAACATATTCCATATCGCTTTTTAAGTTGTAGCGCTCGGTCATAATTTCGGACGGCAGTGTTCCGTTTTCCACGCGTATCGGAGGTTTTGAACCCTCTCTGTAAACCAAAAACGCACCCGGCGCAAGACCGTTCTGCTCATATTCTTCAATGTCAATCGTGCCGTCCTCAACGTAAAAATTGCCGAGCGCAATTCTTTTTATGTACTCGTGTATTCTGTTAAGACAGCCGTTGTATGCCCTCTGTCTCGGAATAAGGTCCTCTATAACCGACTTTCCGAAAAACTGCCCGGCAACCTCTCTGCACACGCACTGAACAATCGGTATTCCCGAATACGGCAAAGGTCCGTAGTAAACAAGCTCCGTTTCGCCGACAATAATAATCATCAGTCCGTCGGGGCGGTGTTTTGACGGTCTTTCAAAGTATGTAATAACCTTTTCCGCGCCGCTCATAGTTTGATGTCCCAGTGAAATAACCGTGTTTTCATATCCGAAGCCTCCGCCCGAAGCTACAGGGGATAATGAAAATGTTTCAATTTCTTTTCCCTCAACTTCAATGCCGTAAAGGTCGTAAATATCCTCCTTGCTCTTTACCTGTTCAAGTATTACCGACCTTTGTGCTTCAACCGTCTGTTTGAAAACGCTTTCGGGATATATCTCATACGGCGTAATAAGTCCGTAGTCAATGTCACCGCGGTAAAATGCCCGTCTGCTCTTTTTCTCTGTGCCGTCCGCGCCCTGTTCGATAACGGTTTCCTCTGCATACTTTTCGCCTTTATCCTTATCCCACCACGAAAGCCAAAAACAGTTACCGCAAAGCTCGTTCCAGTAAATCATTGTGTTTTTCTTGGTTTCAAAGTCAGACACTTTCTGTGTGTACTGCAAAACCGAGGTTGAAATATCAGCCTTGGCATAATCTTCAAGCTCGTTTGTCGCAGGCTTAACCTTCATCATATAGTTGATTTTTTTAAGGTTTGCAATCCTCGTTTCAATAAGCGGTGCAATCTGATTAAAAGCCTCGCGCTCCAGCCAGTCGTAAACGGGCTCCAACTGTTCAATATCACCTCTGTACGGGTTTATGTCGCAGTATTGATTGCCGACAAGAAAATTCGCGTTGAGTGTCCATTGTTGTTCCAACGGTGCGCGCTCGGTTTTTCTCTCGCTTAATTTTTCAAGAACGCTTTTTATGATGTCCTCTTTAAAAAGACGGTTTCCGTCCTTGTCTACGTCAAAAACTTTCTTTTCGCCGTTTCTTTCGTCTTTATGATTTTGATTAAACAAACTCCCCACCGATGCGACAACCCCTGTTATCCTCGGCGAAAATCTGAAATTCATACTTTATCACCACCGTCTTGTTTACGCCACTTGTCCAGCACCCTTTTATGAGCGGACGGAACATAATGCGCCTTTTCGCTTTTGTATTCGCCAAAACTCTTTGCCATAATGCGGTTTAAAAGGCTTCTTCGTTCAAAGTAATGCGTCACAATAAGAACCAGACAAATAAGCGCAAATGCAATTTCTTTCGCCGTCATACTATCACCAGCACAACAGTGTCGTTTGCGGCGGCGTCGGAACTTGTAATTTTGACAACGCCGTTTTCGTGCGTAAGTTTTGTAACGGTCCTTACCGTACCGTCAGGCGCAGTCATTCTGAAAGAACATACCGTGTTAATTTTTTCGCCGGTGTCTACTGTTGCAACGCCTGATTTGATGTCGGACGCTTTAAGCTTTGCAGTGTACGCAATCGGAATAATGTCGCCGAGTTTTTCAGCGTATGCCGATGCATTCATTCTGTTCAATCTCTTTCTTTTTCTTGCAATGTTCATTTAAAACACCCCTTTTTATTGTTTCTCTGTTTTGGTTTTGTCTTTATTGTCAGCGGAGCTTTCCGATTTTGACGGTTTCGGTTTAACAGCCTTTTCGGTTTTTGCCGTTTCGGGTTTTTTCTCTTTGCCTTCTGCCGCACTCTCTTTAAGTACGTCCGAGAAAAAGAGCGGAGGAGCACAAGAAATTTTTTTTGTATCTTTCGGCTTGTCTTTGTAGTTTTCAACCGAATTTAAAGCGTCTTTTAAACATTCTTTGCAAATTATCACACTTCCGCCCATTTCGCGTGTAGTGCTTATTGCAAAGGTGTCAATGTTTCTGCACCCTCTCACAGAGCACTTTCTCTTGATTTTTTTAACATTCATTTTCAGTAATACCTCCTTGCCGTGTCGAATTTTCCCGACAATACCTTTTTCTTGTATTTTTGCAGTGCCGTCAATTCGTCTTTTTTCTTTGACGGCGATATGTATTGAAGCGCAAAATATCTTAATGCGTCGGGAAGATGAGTTATATCGTGAGGCTCGGTCATACAGTCGTTCGGCTTTTTGATGTTTACCTGAAGTGCAGGCAAATCCTCTATAAGATGAGTACAACACGAAAAAATCTTTAATCTTGCCTCATAACCGCTGTCTGTTTTTACAGGCTTTAACAAATCCTTTACCGCTAAATGCCCCGCTTCTCTGTCGTTCGAGCCTTTTATAAAGTGAAGTCCGTTTTCGCCGAATATATCCGCCTTGGTTTTCGCGCTTTCCTGACTCCGCCCCCAAAGGTCGGGCGGTGCAACGGTATACACAATGTCCTCGCCCTCGGATAAATTTATAATCTCTTTTGCCCCCTGCGAAATAATCTTGTCGGGCTCGGCGTAGTTTCGGTAAATATAAATGTTCCCCAAATCGTCCACCGCCGCCCATACGCAAGCCAAACAGTCAAGACCGTAGTCAACGGCGCGGTATCTTTTCCACCATTCGGGAATTTTAAACGGTTCGACAACGTGAATATTTCTGTCAAACTCGTTAAAATACCGCCCTGCGTGCATATCCCAGTTTCCATCGCGCCAAGCCTCGCGAAGCCCGTCGGATAAATTATTGAGGCTTTCGACATATTCAGGGTCGTTTTCCATCAATACCCTGTTGTCAAAAACAGTAGCGGGAATAAACTCGTATTTGTCCTTGTCCTCGTTTTCTTTGTACCGCTTTGATACAAAAAGCCTTTTAACCCATTCGTGACCTATTCCGCCGGGGTTGCAGGTTAAATACATACGCTTCGGAAAAGGGGTCGCACCACGGTTTGAGGCGGTGAGTGTTTCAAACTGAAATTCGGTAAACTGCGTCGCCTCATCTATGAAAATGATGTCGTATTCCTGTCCCTGATATTGCAAAACGTCGCTCTCTGATGCACAATACCCAAGTTCGATAATGCTCCCGTTCGGAAAGAAAAAACATTTTTCCTGACTTTTATACACCGCAATGTGTGTAAGAAGCGGTTTCATCACGCGCACGTGGTTTCTTTCAAGGTCCTTGTAGGTTCGGCGCAGAAGCAGTATTTTAATGCCGGCATAGTTAAGCGCCAAAAGAATTGATTTTCTTTGTACTGCCCAGCTTTTTCCTCCGCCTCTCGCACCGCCGTAAGCAATATATTTTTTACGGCTCTTAAAAAACCGTTCCTGTTTCGGGTTTATTGTGGATAAGTCAATAACACAGTCATTCGGCATATTCTTTTGCCCCCTCGGGCAGTTTTATGACAACCGATGTGTTTTGCGTGCTCTCGCCGTTCGCAAGCGCACGTTTGTCGAATAACGTGCCTATCGCGGTAGTCACCGCCCTTATATCCTGAAGCTGCAAAGCTCTTATCTTGCCTATAAGTTTGTCCTTTTCGTTTTGCGTAAGTTCTGTTTTATCGGCAGCAAAGATTTCATCAATCAAAATATCCAAGTCTGCTTCAGAGTTTAATGCTCTGTCAAATCTTCTGTTTAGCAGCGTCAAGCCTTTTTGAATAATTTGTGCTGCATTTTTCGAAAACTCGTCCATCTTTTCATTGCGAAGTTTTACAAATTCGGGCTCATCTTTGTTTTTGCCAACAATTTCTTTAACCGTCGAAACGGGCAAATCCAAATCTTTTGCAGTTTCTTTGTAGTTGTTTGTAACCGTCCAAGAGGTCATTATCTTGTAAATCACCTCGGGCGGCGTCTTTTTTCCTCTCGGCATTACATTCACCACCTTTAAATTTTGCAAAATACCTGTTCTTACAGCGAAATAAAGCCATAAAAAAATAGGCATAAGATGTCTTTTTTTGCATCTCATACCTAATTGTAAAATAATTCAACGTTCAGTTATCGGACAATTTCACCATTTTTCATAAAATTCTTTCCGCATTTGATAAAGCTTTTTTTCGTTCAGATAATACTCGAGCGAAACTCCAAGGACGGATTTGTTATTGTTGGTAAGAAGCTCATACAATGCATTATAATCTTCTCCTCCGACCTCAATGCACAAATTGAGTATTTTTTGCTGAACGTATTCGGGCATATCAGAAACATTTACACAAATAAAGTGAATAAGCCCCTGTTTTTCGTAGGGAACGTTTATCCCCTTGCGTTTTTTGAACAAATAACCACCCCCGAAAAATAAGTAATTAAAACGTAACCGTAATATTAAGTACCGCCGCCGCAATCCAATATATAAACTTTTTAATATCACCGCTCGCCAAATATACAACTCCTGCGCACAAATCAAGCCCGATAAGAACAAGCGGAAATATGTACTTGTATTTGTTCATAGCACAACTCCTTATATCGCAATAGATGCACAGTTGTTTAAATCCCGTATGTACGCGCAAACCTTGTATTTTCCGAGGTCGATAAGCACAAACGTCGGATAAACTTCCGTAACCGTGCCCGTTACAATTCTGCTTTTTTTCGCCGTGTCGGTGTATTTTGTTTCAATGACGTTCATCTTGATTTTTGCTCCGATTTTTATTTTGTTTTGCATATTTTTTCAACCGCCTTAAAGTATTTTTCGTGAA
>QWCH01003776.1_pt1 | contig 15127 bp, 14 predicted proteins | sample 1972671 | NCBI WGS metagenome assembly QWCH01 (sample SAMN09866713, study PRJNA288562) | Human gut metagenome isolate term3_stool, whole genome shotgun sequencing... | isolation source: gut | host: Homo sapiens | place: USA: California | reverse complement strand
TAAATTCTTCAAATGTATTTGTTTTATCTTCTATAGCTGAGAATTTTTCAGTTGCTTTATTGGAAGGGTTGGCATCAGGATTGCCCGCAATAGCAACTTTGTGTGGAGGTACGGATGAATGTATTAATGAGTCAAATGGAATTCTTGTACCTGTAAAAAATGTAAATGCTTTAGCCGAAGCTATGAAACAAATGGTTATGAATTATTCTCAATATGATAAAGAGAAGATCAGGGAAGAATGCAAAAATGATTATTCCCCAGATGTTATAGTTGATAAATTGATATACGTGTTTAATGGGGTACTTGTAAAGTATTAATATATGAAAAATTTGATAATAATAGGTGCCGGAGGAATGGGACGTTCCGTTTATAGTATGGTGGTAGAGTGTGATGGTTATAATGTGGAATATGTTGTGAAAGGATTTATTGATAATAATCTTTTTTCATTGGAAGGATTTGATGATTATCCTCCTGTGTTGGGTACGATTGATGATTATATTCCTCAAGAAAATGATATATTTATTTGTTCAATCGGTGATATTATAGCAAAAAAGAGATGTTGTGAACAATTGAGTCAAAAAGGAGCAGTATTTATTACGATAGTTCATCCTTTGGCTCGAGTTGTCAAAACAGCAAAATTGGGCAAGGGAGTTATTGTAGCTCCTTATGCAACAGTAAATGCAAATTCTGTAATTGGTAATCACGTGTTAGTGCAAACGCATAGTGTTGTATCGCACGATGTGGTGATAGGAGATTGGACTAGAATTGACACGCATGTTGTTTGTATTGGTGGAATAAAGATTGGAAGTAAGGTGATGGTACATACTGGGGCAATTATCAATCATAATGTGTTAATAGAAGACGAAGCTTGTGTTGGAGCAGGAAGTTTTGTTGTTACGAATGTGAGAAAAGGTACTTCTGTATTTGGTAATCCAGCACGAGAGTTTAAAATAAAAAATTGATAAAATGGAAATTGTTAAAAGACTGTTAGAGGAACGGGTTTGTTTGGTTACAGGTGCAGGACGGGGGATTGGACGCGTTATAGCAGAACAGTTTGCCGCAGAAGGGGCTATTGTGTATGCTAATGATTTGTATATGGGAGATATGGATAGTTGGGCTAAACGAAATGCAGAAAAATACATGACTCGAATGATACCTGTTTGTTTTGATATAACTGATGAGAAAGCAGTGAAGCAGTCTCTTTCACAAATAATGAAATTGGAAAAGAGAATAGATTGTTTAGTTAATAATGCTGCTATAATATCGAATCAAAAATTAGGTATGATTGTGATGTCTGAAGCTGAAAAGATGTTTAAAGTGAATGTTTTGTCCGTTATTAATATGATTCAGATAGTTGCTCGTTTGATGGCAAGAAATGGAGGAGGAGGGATAATAAATATTTCTTCTATTACAGCAACGAATGGCTCTGCGGGACAAGTAGCTTATTCTGCAAGTAAAGGTGCGATTATTTCATTGACAAAATCTTGTGCGAAAGAATTGGCTACCATGAATATTAGAGTTAATGCAATAGCACCAGGTATAGTAAAAACAGAAAGGTTTGAAGAGTTATATGAATCGGATGGTGAAAAGATTGATGGTAGAATTGATAAAATTGCCTTGGGACGACTTGGAACTCCTTTGGATGTAGCAAATGCTTGTTGTTTTCTGGCTTCCGAGCGAGCAAGTTATATCTCTGGACAGATTTTAGGTGTTGATGGTTGTGCTTCTATTTAATAGTGTTTTGAAATGTTTCTGAATATCAATAAAAAAGAGCGAGCTTTAATAGCAGCAATAGATGATAGTGGAAGACAAATATCTTATGGGGAACTTGTTGAAGCTAGTGTAGATTTTGAAAGAGTGATAGGAAAAAGAACTCTTATTTTTATTTTTTCGGAAAATGTTATTGGTTCTTTAGTTGGTTATGTTGCTTCTTTGGCTGCTCGTGTTGTACCTTTAATAATTAGTACGAATACTGAAAGATCATTGTATTTAAAATTAATAGATACGTATTTACCGGAGTATATTTGGGTACCAGATGCTTGTGTGGCAGATTTCACGTATGAAGTTATTTTTTCAAAATACGGGTATACGTTGCTGCGGACGAATCATGTTGCTCCGATTTTGTTTGAGGATTTATCTTTATTATTGCCAACTTCCGGTTCCACGGGAAGTTCAAAACTAGTAAGGCATAGTTATCGGAATATAGAAGCTAATGCTGAAAATGTGGCTTCTTTTTTTGGATTTACGGCAAAAGACAGAGGTTTAGCTATTCTTCCGATGCACTACACGATGGGATTGTCTGTTATAACAAGTCATTTATGGACTGGTGCGACGGTACTGTTGGTGAAGAAAAGTATGTTGGATCGTGATTTTTGGACGTTTTTTAAAGAGCAGAAAGCAACAAATTTTACAGGAGTCCCTTATAGTTTTGAAATTTTGAAAAAGTTGCGGTTTACAAGAATGGAGCTTCCAGATTTACAAATTATTTCGCAAGGAGGAGGAAAAATGAATAAGGAGATGTTTGCTTTTTTTGCGGAATACGCCAAAACAACAGGGAAGAAGTTTATTGCAACTTATGGACAGACTGAATGCACTGCAAGAATGGCATTTTTGCCTTCGGAATTGGCTTGTGAGAAGACAGGAAGCATCGGGAATGCAATACCCAATGGAAAGTTATATTTGATAGATGATAAAGGAATGGTGATTGATAAGCCTTATATTGAAGGGCAGCTGGTGTACGAGGGAGAGAATGTGACATTAGGTTATGCGTACTCTGCAATGGATTTATCGAAAGGTGATGAAAATCATGGGATCATGGAAACGGGGGACATCGCATTTAAAGATTCTGATGAATGTTATTTTATTGTAGGAAGAAAAAGTCGATTTTTGAAATTATTTGGGTATAGAGTTGGACTGGATGAATGTGAAGCATTTATAAAAGAAGCGTATAATATAGATTGCGCTTGTGTAGGTAATGATGATTATATGAATATTTATATTACAGATGTTTCTTTGAAAGAGCAAATTCAAAATTTGCTTGTTATCAAGACAAATTTAATAGCTTCCGTTTTTAATATTATAGGTATTGATGTGATACCCAAAAATGAATCTGGTAAAACGTTATATAGTGAGTTAAATTAAATAAATTGTTTATAATATGACAAATCTTGAAAAGTACAACAGGGTATTTATGGAGGTATTTTCGGTTTCAGAAAAAGCTTTTGACCAAGAATTCTCTAACCAAACAATAAAAGGGTGGGATTCAATTAAACAATTGAGTCTTATAACATCTTTAGAGGATGAATTTGATATTATGTTTGATACGGAGGATATTGTTGCTTTTTCTTCTTATAGTGTCGGTAAGACTATATTAAAAAAATATGATGTGATGATTTAATATGATAGATTATTTGTAGTAAATAAAACTAAGATTTTAGTTTGGTGTATGCAGAAATAGAGATTGTTATTTGGATGATAAAAAGAAAATTTTAACTTATTGGATGTTCCTATTTTGAAAGCAAAGATGTTTGTGATTGATTTATAATATAAGATGAGTGTATATGTGTCTTTAGTGAAAAGGGGGATTGATTTCATTCTTGCCCTAATAATGTTATGTATTTTAATGCCGTTTTTATGTATTGTTGTAATTTTATTATTGATTGCACATAAAAAAATAACCGGGATATTTTTTGTACAGACACGTTTGGGGTATAGGGGAATACCTTTCAATATTTTGAAATTTAAAACAATGAGTGATGAAAGGGATGAGAGTGGGATATTACTTCCTGATGCAGATAGATTGACACCTGTGGGGCGAGTCGTGAGGGCGTTATCTATAGACGAATTGCCTCAATTAGTAAATGTGTTGAAAGGAGATATGGCATTAGTGGGGCCTCGTCCTCTTCCGGTAAAATATAGGGAGCTTTATACTTTAGAACAATTTAGACGGCATAATGTGCGTCCCGGTATTACGGGATGGGCTCAGGTCAATGGAAGAAATAATATATCGTGGACGAAGAAGTTTGAATATGATGTATGGTACGTGGAACATATTTCTTTTATGTTGGATTTGAAAATTTTATTTTTGACAATAAAGAAGGTTTTCATGAGGGAGGGGGTAGCAAAAGATGGAGAAGCGACAACGGTTCCTTTTGATGGCACCAATTGACAAGTGAGGGGCAAAAAGATTGGCTTGTCGTAGTAAGAAAAATGTGGTATGTTTAGTGGAAATGATTCGAAAGGATAGGACGAGAGCCTAAAACATGGTGTAAAAATTGAGAGTCTATTAAAAATAATTGCAAGTTAAATTAATAAATAAAGCACTTGTGATAGTGAGGCATGTATGACAAGTCTTGACTATAAAAGTGCATGTTTAAAAGACTTTTATGAATCGAAAACGTATTTATCTTTGCCTGGCACACATGTCTGGTGAAGAACAAAAGTTTATACAAGAGGCTTTCGATACAAACTGGGTGGTGCCGCTGGGACCGAACGTGAACGGTTTCGAGGAGGATATCAAGCTATTTGTAGGAGGGGGTAAAGAAGTGGTGGCGTTATCAGCCGGAACGGCGGCGGTGCATTTGGCGTTGTTGGCTTGCGGTGTTGGGGCTGGTGACGAGGTGCTCGTGCAGTCGTTCACGTTTTGTGCCTCGGCTCACCCGGTGACTTATCTAGGAGCTACGCCGGTGTTCGTGGATTCGGAAGCTGATAGTTGGAACATGGATCCGGATTTGCTAGAGCGGGCGATCAAGGATCGGGTAGCCAAGACCGGGCGTAAACCGAAAGCGATTATCCCGGTGGCGCTTTACGGGATGCCATACGATTGCGAGCGCATCTTGGAGATAGCCACCCGTTACGATATTCCCGTGATAGAGGATGCCGCCGAGGGATTCGGTTCGAGGTATCGAGGGCAAGCGCTTGGGACGTTCGGGCGTTACGGGGTGTTGTCGTTTAACGGGAACAAGATGATCACCACGAGCGGTGGCGGAGCGTTGATTTGCCCGGACGAGAAGGCGAAGCGGGAAGTGATGTTTTACGCGACGCAAGGGCGTGAGGCTTATCCTTATTACCAGCACGAGAAGATCGGTTATAATTACCGGATGTCGAATATCTGTGCCGGAATCGGGCGGGGGCAGATGACGGTAGTGGACGAGCACGTGGCGCATCACAAACACGTGCAAGCGTTGTACCGGGAGTTGTTAAAGGGGGTAGATGGTGTGACCCTTCACGAGAACCCGTCGTCATGTTATGACAGTAATTTTTGGCTTTGCACGGTGACACTTGATCCGGATTTGCATGTCAAGGGCGAGGAACACGCTTACGAGGAAGCGGTACAAGGAGCCGTTGGTGGAGCGGCGGGAGTAACCCGGGCGGCTTCGGCTTTACACACGGCTTGCGAGCCGAACCGGAACGTGGAGGCGATGCGGTTGGCGTTGGATCGGGCGGGGGTAGAGAGTCGCCCGTTGTGGAAACCGATGCATTTGCAGCCTGTTTATAGAAATAATCCTTGCCACGTGAACGGGGTGAGCGAGTCGTTGTTTAAAACGGGACTCTGTTTGCCTAGTGGTCCTTGCGTGACGGATGATGACGTGGAATATATCGTTGAACAAATCAGAATGAATTTATGATTGTCGATTGGGAGATTTACCAATTTATGATTTACGATTGGGAGATTGAGTGATTTAGACCAGAGGCTGTGTTTTTTGACACAGCCTCTGGTCGTTTTTGTGGGTATTGTTTCCCTGTACATGAAAAAGGTCATTTCACGAAATATAAAACTACAGATTTATGAAAGAATTGAATGATCAATCGCAACGTCTCGTGGGAGACCGTTTTTTTATACGTAAAGGTGAACGCACAGTAAGATATTTTTACTCGGAAATTCTGTACGTGGAAGCTTCGGGATGTTATAGTCGTATTTATTTTCGGGATCGGTCCACGCTTTTCGTCACCAATCCTCTTGTGGCGACCGAACTGTTGTTGCCGAGGAATATGTTTCGGCGGGTTCACCGGAGTTATATCGTGAATCTTTGGGAGATTGAGGGGTTTGTCAATAACACAATCTACATTGATGATATTTTGATACCGATGAGTTCCCGTTACCGGGAGGAGGTATTCGGGTGTTTCGTGTTTTGGAATTTTAGGTCAGAGAAAAAGGGGGAAGAGGATAAAAGTGCATAGAAGATAAAATCGTTAATTATTAATCGTGCTTGTGAGATGACCTTGTATAGATAAAGATAGAACAAGTTCCGTTTAGATAATTTTTCCGGGCATTCAGATAATAAATCGGGGCATTCAGATAATTTCGTTTGGTAAAGGGCGGTTTGGGATGTACTTTTGGAATACAATTAAAAATTACAAAAAATTATGGGAGTATTACAAAACGTGATTAGAGAAATTGGGGATATCGTGAATCGATTGTCGGTGTCCTCGAGAGAAAAACAGAAGATACAGGAGGAGATTCAATCTCTGGTGTATCGTTACAAGAGTGAGCTGGTGCGTGAACAGTCGGCGGCAGTGGGTGATGAGATGCGGGGAAATTGGTTGCAACGGTCGTGGCGCCCGATGGTGATGTTGGTGCTCACGTTGTTGGTTGTACTGGGAGTATTCACGGAGTCGTCAATGTTGTCCGACACTTCCCGTTTTTGGGATTTACTGGAAATCGGGATAGGCGGGTACGTGATTGGTAGAAGCGGGGAAACGATTACCGGTAACCTGTTGTCCCGAAGACAGAAATAAGGCATGTGTTTCATTTTAAATTTGATGTGTTATGGAAATTATTGACAATTTGTTGTTCGGGGATAACGTGAAGTATTTACAGTGTTTGAAATGTAACGTGAGGTTATCGCACTCGGATACTATCGTGCTGCACGGGACGGGAGGTGCAAGCGCTGTTTCGTCTGCCCTTTACTTGAGCAGACCGGACACGGGAGTATCGGCTCACGTGGTGATCGGTCGGGACGGGGAGATATTCCAGTTGTTGCCTTTTGACATGAAAGCGTGGCACGCGGGGAAGAGTTACCATGCCGGAAGGGTGAACTTGAATGATTGTTCGATCGGCATAGAGTTGGATAACGCCGGGGAGTTGCAACGGGTAGGCGACAGGTATTACTCGTATTTCGGGCGGGAATATTCTCCCGAACAGGTGTACACGACCGAGATAGAAGGGAGAGCGAGGTACTGGCATCTGTTTACCGAGGGGCAATTTAAAATTCTGGAAGAGGTTTGTCGCTTGCTGAAAGAAAGGTACAAGATCAAATATCTCGTGAGGCATTCGGATATCACTTCACGAAAGGTAGACCCGGGACCGGCATTTCCCTTCGAGGAGTTGAAGAAGAGATTAAAGTTTAATTAATTAGAAAAGGAGGTTGTTATGGCTCGTTGTTATTCAAGTGTGTTTAATCGTTTTTCGGGGCAGATAGGGAGGGTAATTTATTATCAGGTAGGGGATAATCTTTACATGAGAACATCCCCGGGACAGGTGAAGGATTGTCGTTCGGAGTTGCAATTGTATTACAGGGAGAGAATGCGGGGAACGGTCACGTTTTACGGGGTTGTCCGGCAGACGCTATTGGCTCTCGTGTGGCAGGCCGTGGGGCGGAGAAAGAAGCGTTCGGCGTATAATCTTTTCGTGCAGGCCAATATCCGGGCGTTTAACGGGACTGCATTGCTGTATGATTTGGTGCGTTTTAGCTCGGGAGGCTTGGGTTTGCCCCATGATTTACAAGCGTGCCGGGAAGGTGATAAGGTTCGTTTGACATGGAGGAATGAAGATATGTTGAGCGATGAACGGCTGGCGGACGAATTGTGGTGCGTGGTGATGACGGAGGACAAGAATTTCCGGATTATCGGACCGGGAGAAACCGAGGCAATTCGAGGGGATGAACTCGTGGAGATAGAGCTCACGAGCGAGGAAAGAGGGAAGGTACATTTTTATTGTTTCTTCGGGTCAGCGGGGAGAGATGATTTCTCGGAGAATTTACATTTCGTGTTATGAATATATGTTTTATTTTAAAATTTGAGATTATGGCATTATTTAAATCGTTTTTGTTGGGAGACGTAAGAAAATCAGTGGCTAACGTGACGATGTACGCTGGGGCAAACGGGTACAGTATCGCGCGAGGCAAGAGGAACACGGTGCGCAACCCGCGGACGCCCGCGCAATTGACGCAACGGGCGAAGTTGAAGGCACTGGAAGAGGTTTCCCGGTATTTTGCCCCGGCGGCGGCCCTTGGTTTCCCGGGACGTAAGGGTGGAAGCACGTTCTATAACGCGTTCGTGTCATCGAACATGGCGGCAGTGACGGTGGACGAGAATTACGAGCCCACGATTGATTTCGAAAAACTCAAGTGTGCCGCTGGTTCTTTGCAAAACGGTAAAGTGACTATCACGGTGGACGAGGAGAACGGTAAGGTGATGGTTTCACAGGAGGCTCAAACTCGGTGGAACACGGTAGCTAACCCGACGGACGTGTTGCACGTGGTGGTTTACGAGAAGACCAAAAAGGAGATGATCGTGGAAGCTTGCCGGAACCGTAAGGAAGCGGGTTCAACATCGATCGCGATGGACGAGGGATGGAGTAAAGAGAATCTCGTGTTTTACGCTTTCATGTTGTCGAAGGACAAGCGAAAGGCGTCGAATAGCGTGACGGTTCAACCAGAATAGTGTTTTTTCCCCTAGGGCAAATGCGTGAAAATACTTTTTGCCCTATTAGTCAAAGGTTTATAAAGTTCATAAGGTCCGTAAAATCCATAGACCCTGCGGGCGCTTAGCTTACGGCAGCAAAGCTGCCGATGAACACAGTCCGAAGGGGACGCCCGTGACTTTATGGACCGGGCAAAAAGCGGTTTCATGCGAATTGTCCGGTTTTTTCCCCGCGAGTTGAGAGGCTGGCGGGGAATTTTTTATTATATTCGCGGTGCGAACACGTGTAGTTGAAAATAAACAAATAAAACGCATGGCTATAGTATTCTATCAAAAAGATGCAACAGTGTATGCCGTACACTATAAAGATACGGAAAATCCTTTAGACGTAAGTAAATTAGAATGGTTGTTCAGTGGTGCGAAGAGAGTGCGGGAGGATATTCTGGATAGCTTTTTCGTGGGGCCTCGCCGGGAAATGATTACCCCGTGGAGCACGAATGCCGTGGAGATTACCCAGAACATGGGAATTGCCGGGATATTGAGAATCGAGGAATTTACTCGCGTTGAAGATGAGAAAGCAGCTTTTGACCCGATGCTTCAGGCATTCTACAAGGGGTTGAATCAAGATACATTCACGATTGACAAGAAGCCGGACCCGATCGTGTATATCGAGGATATACGGGTTTACAATCAACAGGAAGGGTTGGCTTTGAACGAGGACGAGATTTCTTATTTGGAGAGTTTGAGCAAGAAGTTGAACCGTCGTTTGACGGATTCGGAAGTGTTCGGGTTCTCGCAAGTGAATTCGGAGCATTGCCGGCACAAGATTTTTAACGGAAGGTTTATTATTGACGGGGAAGAGCAGGAGGAAAGCTTGTTTGCCATGATCAAGAAGACTTCCAAGACAAATCCTAATCGTATTGTATCGGCTTACAAGGATAACTGTGCTTTTATCGAGGGACCTGCCAGCGTGCAATTTGCCCCGGTATCACAGGATAAACCGGATTTCTACACGCAGAGGGATATCAACACGGTGATTTCGTTGAAAGCGGAAACGCACAATTTCCCGACAACGGTAGAGCCTTTCAATGGAGCTGCAACCGGTACGGGCGGTGAAATCCGCGACCGTATTGCCGGGGGACAGGCTTCTCTTCCGTTAGCGGGTACGGCTGTTTACATGACTTCCTACCCTCGCTTGGACGCCGACCGCCCGTGGGAACAGGTTATTAATCCCCGGAAGTGGTTGTACCAGACTCCGGAAGATATATTAATCAAAGCTTCGAACGGGGCTTCGGATTTCGGCAATAAATTCGGTCAACCGCTAATCGTGGGTTCCGTGCTGACTTTCGAGCACGAGGAACACGAAAAAACGTATGGTTACGACAAGGTGATCATGCAAGCCGGGGGTATCGGGTTCGGTAATAAAGACCAAGCAACGAAACATACCCCGGAGGTAGGTGAGGAAGTTGTGTTGTTGGGTGGTGACAACTATCGTATCGGTATGGGCGGCGGAGCCGTTTCATCGGTAGATACGGGTGTGTATGCCAACGCTATCGAGTTGAATGCCGTGCAACGTTCCAACCCGGAAATGCAACGCCGGGTATGTAACGCGATCCGTTCTATGGCGGAAAGCGAGAATAACCCGATCGTGTCTATTCATGACCACGGGGCAGGCGGGCATTTGAATTGCTTGTCCGAATTGGTGGAAGAAACGGGAGGTTTGATTCATCTGGATAAGTTGCCCGTGGGTGATCCGACACTTTCCGACAAGGAGATCGTGGGTAACGAATCGCAGGAGCGCATGGGACTCGTGATTAAATCTGGGGACGTGGCAACATTGCAACAGGTGGCTGACCGCGAACGCGCACCGATGTACGTGATAGGGGAAACGACCGGAGATCACCGTTTCGTGTTCGAGGACGGGAAGACCGGGGAAAAGCCAATCGACTTGGAGATGACCGATATGTTCGGGAATCCGCCGAAGACGATCATGGAGGACAAGAGTAAAAAAGAACACTTTGCAGAAATAGAATATAGTGCCGATAAAGTTGAAGAGTATATCGAGCAGGTATTACAAATCGAAGCGGTGGCTTGTAAGGATTGGTTGACGAACAAGGTCGACCGTTCCGTATCCGGTCGGGTGGCTCATCAGCAGTGTGCCGGACCGTTGCAATTGCCGTTAAACGATTTGGGTGCCGTGGTATTGGATTATCACGGGGAGAGAGGTATTGCGACTTCTATCGGGCATGCCCCGGTTGCCGCATTGGCTGATCCTGCCAATGGTTCCCGGTTGGCTATTGCCGAGGCTTTGACTAATTTAGTCTGGGCTCCGGTCGAAGAGGGACTGCGGGGTGTTTCCCTGTCGGCAAACTGGATGTGGCCCTGCAAGAACGCCGGAGAGGATGCCCGTTTGTATAAAGCGGTACAAGCTGCCAGTGATTTCGCGATAGAGTTGGGTATCAATATCCCGACGGGAAAGGATTCCCTTTCCATGACGCAGAAATACGGCAAGGATAAAGTATACGCACCGGGTACGTTGATCGTTTCTACCGTGGGAGAGGTTATCGACGTGAAGAAAATCGTTTCCCCGGTATTGAAGGCGGATAAGGATACGGAAATCGTTTATATTGATTTCTCTTTCGATAAGTTGAAATTGGGAGGTTCCAGTTTTGCCCAGATATTGAACAAGGTGGGACGAGAAACCCCGGACGTGAAGGACGCAGATTATTTCGCCGCTGCTTTCACTGCCGTTCAGCGTTTGGTGGACGAGGGGTATATTCTTGCCGGACACGATATCTCGGCAGGAGGTATGATTACCGCGTTGCTTGAGATGTGTTTTGCAGACAATCGTTTGGGACTGGATATTGATTTCTCTTATTTAGCAGAGAAGGATATCGTGAAGATATTGTTTGCCGAAAACCCGGGCGTGTTGGTACAAATCAAGGATTGCAAGAAGGTTGCCGCTATCTTGGATGAAGCCGGGGTCGCTTATAACTTCTTGGGACGTACGGGTAAAGCCGGGAAGTTGAATATCAAGAAGGACGCTACCGTGTTGAATCTCGATATTCCGTCTTTGCGGGATCTTTGGTTCAAGACGTCTTATTTGCTGGATCGTCGTCAGAGCGGTAATGAATTAGCTCTTGAAAGATACAAGAATTACAAACATCACGAGTTAAAATACAAGTTTGCCCCGTCATTCACGGGAAAACTGGCACAATTCGGGTTAGATCGCAACCGCACGAAATCGTCGGGTATCAAGGCGGCTATTATCCGGGAGAAAGGATGCCAATGCGAGCGCGAAACGGCTTGGGCAATGCATCTCGCTGGATTTGACGTGAAGGACGTGCATATGACCGACTTGGTTACCGGTAGGGAAACTCTCGAAGACGTGAATTTTATCGTGTTCGTGGGCGGATTCTCCAATTCGGACGTACTCGGTTCAGCTAAAGGTTGGGCGGGAGCTTTCAAGTATAACGAGAAGGCTCGTATTGCTTTGGAAAATTTCTACAAACGTGAAGATACTTTGAGCTTGGGGGTTTGCAACGGTTGCCAATTGATGGTGGAGTTGGATTTGATTTACCCGGAACACAAGGAGAAAGCGAAGATGTTGCATAATGATTCCCACAAGTTGGAGTCGGCTTTCCTAAGTGTCGATATCGAGGAAAACAATTCCGTGATGTTGAAGACTATGGCCGGAACACGATTGGGAATCTGGATTGCTCACGGGGAAGGGAAATTCTACCTGCCTTACGGTCAGGAAGAGTACAATATCCCGGTACGTTACTCGCATGATACATACCCCGCCAACCCGAACGGCTCGCCGTTTGCCACCGCAGCAATATGTAGTAAGGACGGTCGCCATCTGGCGATAATGCCTCATTTGGAACGTTCTATACACCCGTGGAACTGGGCCTATTATGCAGAGGGACGTGAAAATGACGAAGTGAGCCCGTGGATAGAGGCATTCGTGAATGCACGGTTGTGGGTTGAGAAACAAAAAGGACTTTAGGCTGAGTTTATAAAGTTCATAAGGTTTATAAGGTTCGTAAAGTTGTAGGGATATATTCCTTGACTTTATGAACCTTCTTTTTTTCTTTAAAGAAATATTCTATATTTGTAGGAATAGATTTAAAAGTCCGCACTTATGGTTACAACATTACATTTTATACGTTTTTCTATATTGATTTTGGTATGCGTGATGGTTGTTCCCGAGGCGGACGCACAAGCCCGCCGTAAAGTTGACGATGAAGAAATAGCCAACCGTATCGTGGGTAGGGATTATGAACGTCAAATAAATATCACGGGACGGGAAATTGTTTTTGACGGGAATATACGTTACATGTATCCGGATACGATAAATCTTTCTTTATTCGTGCAATTGGAAAGGTTATCCCGATCAGGAAATCCTTTGAACGCGGGGGTGTTGTTAACCGTGGACGCGGAGAATGAAAAAGTGTTATGGCGCGAGAAAATAAATAATGAATACGAGCGGCTGAATCCTATCGGAAGTATATTGTTGTTGGAAGCCGGAAATAACACTGCCTGTTATGACCGTAATACGGGAAAGATTTTGTGGCAGCATAAAAATCACTTTTCGCACGCAAGTGAAAAATGGGGAATAGCGATGGGGTACAAATTGACATCATCGTCACCTCGCCCGAAGTTGCAGGGTGTTGACGTGAAGACCGGTGAAGTTTTATGGGAAAACCATTTATATACTAAATACGGTTGGACGGAGATGAACGGGAAGGATGATTCCCTTGTGTTTGTGGTTTCCGACGCGTTGTACGGGCTCAACGTGAAAAGCGGGAAGGTCTGGCGGCATGAGCTGTTTTTGAAAGATCTGCCGTTCGAGCGGGGGAAAGAAGAGTTAATGCAGAGTCTGGTATCGAATATTTACATGGAAGATGATAAGATTTACGTGGCCTCATGTGATCGGGTATTCTGTTTGGATAGAAACGGGAAAGTATTGTGGCTGCAGGGAGTGCCCCGCAAAATCGCCGCTCAGTCTTTGCTGTTCACTAAGGACAATTTGTTATATATGGTCAGTTTAGGGTATGGTAAAGTGGGTACTCTTTATCCCGCATGGGGACAGACTTTTATCGCTTCGTTCAACAAAGAAACGGGATTTCAAAATTCTTTTTCGGCCTATCCCAAGGAGTTGGGCAAAATTAATTACGTGCAATTGCGAGGCGACACGTTATACACCTTGTTTGAAAAGTATATGCTTAAATTCCCGATAGATAGTATACGGGGTATTTCTCCTCTTAAATTTATATACGATCAGGAGAAAGATGCCATGAAATATCTGGTAAGCGAGAATGTTTTCGTGATGGACGAGCATTCTTTGTACAAGAGTTTATACGAATGTGATTCCACGAAAACTTATGTATTCACGAATCAGCAGGCGATATTGTGCGTGAACGGGGATATGGCGTCTTATGTATGGCTGCAACCGGGACAGTATTGGGTAAGTTATATGGCTTACCGGGGATATCATTTTTTAGCGAACGAGGACGAAACCATGGTCGTAAATCCCGGTGGAGAGCTCGTGGCATATCTGAGAGTGGGAAAAGAATCGGTGCGGATAGGGGATAAACTTTTTGATGCGCAGAATAACCGGATTGTGATTGTAGATTTGGAAAGTATTATAAGGTAAGCCAAGAAAATTTTGTACTTTTGCCCTTTAGACAGTGTAAACGTGCAATAATCATTCAGTATATGGAATTACTTAAAAAGAGAATACTACAAGACGGTAAATGCTTTGAAGGCGGCATTCTGAAAGTGGATAGTTTTATTAATCATCAAATGGACCCGATCCTGATGAAGTCTATCGGGGTTGAATTCGTGCGGCGTTTTGCCAATAAGGATTTCAACAAGGTGATGACGATTGAAGCGAGTGGTATTGCCCCGGCTATCATGGTGGGGTATCTTTTGGAGTTACCGGTAGTCTTCGCGAAGAAGAAGCAACCCAAAACGATGGAAAATATGATTTCCACGACGATTCGGTCTTTCACGAAAGACCGGGAATATAATGTTTGTATCAGTCGGGATTTTTTGAAAGAAGGAGATAGGGTTCTTTTTATTGATGATTTTCTGGCGAACGGGAATGCAGCGAACGGTATCATTGATTTGATCGAACAAGCGGGTGCTCAACTCGCGGGCATGGGATTTATTATAGAAAAGGCATTCCAACACGGGGGTGACACGTTGCGGGAGAGAGGCGTGCATATCGAATCGTTGGCTATTATAGATAGTCTGGATAATTGTCAAATTAAAATCAGGTAACCGTATAAATTATGAGCACGAATAAACAAGTGAGTTCTGCCATTATATACGGGATTGAAGATCGGCCACCTTTTAAAGAAGCGTTCTTTGCCGCGTTACAGCATTTGTTGGCTATTTTTGTCGCTATTATTACTCCGCCGTTGATTATCGCGGGAGCTTTGAATCTTGATTTGGAAACGACAGGTTTTCTTGTTTC
>QWCH01004103.1_pt1 | contig 15166 bp, 10 predicted proteins | sample 1972671 | NCBI WGS metagenome assembly QWCH01 (sample SAMN09866713, study PRJNA288562) | Human gut metagenome isolate term3_stool, whole genome shotgun sequencing... | isolation source: gut | host: Homo sapiens | place: USA: California | reverse complement strand
GAACGTGGATTGCGGTTCGTGGACTTCTGATCAATCGAAATGGCAGGAGAAAGGCCCTGAATATCGTCAACGTCCGGCTTTTCCATCTGTCCTAAGAACTGCCTTGCATACGAAGACAGTGACTCCATATATCTTCTCTGTCCCTCCGCATAAATCGTATCAAATGCCAGTGAGGACTTACCAGAACCTGAAAGTCCTGTCAGTACTACAAATTCATTTCTCGGTATATCTATATTAATATTTTTAAGGTTATGCTCACGCGCCCCTCGAATGCGAATGTATTCTTTCTTTTCGCTCATTATATTGTATCCTTTCTAATCGTCATAATCCCTCAAAGAAATCTTATACTTTTTCAGTTCATCTCTTAATTCTGCCGCTTCTTCAAAGTTCAGTTCTGCCGCTGCCTTATTCATCTTCTTTGTTAACTTAGCTATCATTTCCGTAAGTTCCTTACGGTTCATAGATTCCGTATCTTTCTTTAAGGAACCTCGGCTCTTCTCTGGTGCTTCTTCATTGGTAATAGAAATGACATCTCGAATTGCCTTTTGAATAGTCTTTGGCGTAATGCCATGTTCTTCATTATATACCATCTGAATTTCACGACGCCGCTTTGTTTCTGTGATGGCGGCACGCATGGAGTCTGTAATCGTATCTCCGTACATAATAACGTGCCCTTCTGCATTTCGTGCGGCACGTCCGATTGTCTGTACAAGAGAAGTTTCTGAACGTAAAAATCCTTCCTTATCCGCATCAAGAATAGCAATCAGCGTAACCTCTGGAATATCCAGTCCCTCTCTTAAAAGGTTAATTCCAACAAGAACATCAAATACACCCATTCGCAAATCTCTTACGATTTCAATTCTTTCTAATGTATCAATATCGGAATGGAGATATTTCACACGAACATCCAGTTCTTTCATATAAGCAGTCAAATCTTCTGCCATCCGCTTCGTCAGGGTAGTTACCAGAACTTTATTTTTCTTCGCTACCTCTTTATTAATCTCACTAATCAAGTCATCAATCTGTCCCTCTACTGGCCGGACATCAATCGGCGGGTCAAGAAGTCCTGTCGGACGGATAATCTGTTCTGCCCGGAGCATCTCATGCTCTCCCTCATACACATTCGGAGTCGCAGATACAAAAAGCATCTGATCAATTCTCTCCTCAAATTCATCAAAATTAAGAGGACGGTTATCTAAAGCTGAAGGCAGCCGGAATCCGAAATCAACTAACGTCTGCTTTCTCGAACGGTCTCCTGCATACATTCCCCGCACCTGCGGAATCGTAATATGTGACTCATATACGGAGCCTTTCCCGGCTCTAATCCCGTAAGATGTCTCGAATAATTCTCAATTCCAGAACAAAATCCTGTCTCTTTTAACATCTCTATATCGAAATTCGTTCGTTCTGAAATTCTCTGTGCCTCTAAAAGCTGATCGTTCTCCTTAAAATATTCCACTCTCTCGTCAAGTTCTTCCTTAATCGTCTTCACCGCACGCTCAATCTGTTCCTGCGGCACAACATAATGCGAAGCCGGAAAAATAATCGCAAAATTAAGACTCGCCTTAATCTCTCCCGTCAATACATCGACCTGCATAATCCGGTCAATCTCATCACCAAAAAACTCAATATGAATCGCATCTTCAAAAGAAGAAACCGGCACAACTTCCAGCACATCTCCACGTACACGGAAACTGCCTCTCTTAAAATCAAGCTCATTACGCACATACTGGATATCAATCAGACGGCGTACAACCTCATCCCTGTCAATCTCCATTCCTGGGCGCAGAGAAATCATCATCTTCGCATAATCATTCTTGCTACCAATGCCGTAAATGCATGAAACTGATGACACAACAATGACATCCTTCCTTTCAATCAGCGCTGCTGTCGCACTGTGGCGCAACTTATCTATCTCATCATTAATTGAAGAATCCTTTTCTATATAAGTATCCGTAGAAGGAACATATGCTTCCGGCTGATAATAATCATAATAAGACACAAAATATTCTACCGCATTATGTGGAAAAAATGCCTTAAACTCACTGTAAAGCTGCGCTGCCAGAGTCTTATTATGTGCCAGAATCAGCGTCGGCTTATTCAACTGTGCAATGACATTCGCCATCGTAAATGTCTTACCGGAACCAGTAACTCCAAGCAAAGTCTCAAACTGATTCCCCTCTTTAAATCCCTTCACCAGCTCCTCTATCGCCTGTGGCTGGTCTCCAGTCGGCGCAAAGTCCGACACTAATTCGAAATGGTCCATGAAGCAAATCCTCCCTCTTATCGTAGTATGTTTCCGATTATATCAAATATACGAACAAATGTACAGACAAAAATCCAAATATTTGTTCTGATTTAATTCATATAAGACATAGAGGCACCCGAAGAGAGAAGCATAGAACGTATCATTTGTTGTTGTCTGCTGTCCATTCTGATCAAGCACTTTCTTCTCAATGGTCAGCTCTGCTACAACCATGAAATCATCAGGGATCGTAGTAAATACATTACTGATATTCATCTTTCCCTGTGGACGACCCTGTAACTGCACTTTATTATCTGCAGAATCACCGGAGCCATCTCCAACTACACATTTATATGTTCTATCCTTCTCTGTATGTGTCTCTCCCATAGCATATGGAACACCATTCTCATCTGTTTCGAACAGATAATAAATACCGTCTGGAAGATTATCATACTTTATTGTCTCACTGTGGCTTCCATTAAAATCAATTGTCTTCAAATAATTCTTTCCATAAGGAATCGTTCCTTCGGCATCGCAGAACAATCCAACATAATATCTTGCTCCTGGAACAGTCTCTCCATTCTCTTCATAAGATTTCGGCGCCTGCAGATTATAAATCTTCCCTGTTTCCGGGTCCATATAAACTAAAGCCTTTGTTACTTCTAAAGAACCCTGCTGATTACTTACTCCCTTGGTATAAGTCTCCACATCATAAATCCAGTTCTGTCCATCTTCCATATATGGAATCGCAACTAAAAATGGAGAAAACATCCCATAAGAAGCGCTGTCTTTTTCTTCGACAAGATACATTCCCTGCGCCAGATCCGTAAAACTAACTTTACCGTTACTATCTGTTTTCTTTGTTACTGATGAAATACCGGAATTGTCAATGACAGTAGTAAGCTTCTTCGCCGCATTCAGGTTCTTATCACTTGTTGTAATGTCATTGACATCTACACCTGTAGATTCCAAAGAACTAACAATATCAAAAGAAATATTTACTTCATCATGACTGATAGATGCAACCTGATAAATGCTAACAGAAACGCCGGCCTTATTGGTAACGCTGTCTCCCTGCTTTACATCATCTAAATTAATTGTTATGCTGCCTTTCTTATCTTTGTTATAACTGTCTGCCGCTTTAATCTGGGTCGGCATTAATAATCCTACTGCCATCGCAGCTACAGCTAACAAGGTAAGAATATATTTGCTGTATTTGATTATTATAGATTTCATCAATTGTTCCTCCTTTTTCATGATCGGTTATGGATTTGTTTTATCACTTTCTCTTTTTACTGCCTGACTTCTTTTTATGTTTGCGTCTCTTTTGCCGCCTTCGCTGCCTGCTACGCACCAGACTGTAAATAATCAAAAGTACAAGAACTCCTGTCGAAATCAAGAAAGTCCTCTGCTTCAATAACCACCTCCATAACGTATTCTTCTGGGAGTTAGTACTTTCTGTCTTATATGGTACTCTTCTTGCATGAACTAACAAACGATGTGTATTAATTCCATATGGAGTACAAGTCACCAGTGTTACTCTGTCCTGCCCTTTTGCGATAGTCAGATGCTCCATTTCTTCCGGTTTCACTGTCTCCACATTAAACACCTTATACGCAAGGGTCTTTCCCAAAATATGAATATAAAATTCATCATTCTTTTCTAACTGATCTAAGTTAGAAAAAAGTTCCGCACTCGGAAGTCCTCGATGCCCTGTTAATACAGTATGCGTATTCTTGCCTCCAACCGGTATGGAAGTGCCCTCAAGATGCCCTATTCCCTTTTCCAGTACTTCCTGCGATGTTCCATGATAAATGGGAAGATATAGCGAGATTTTTGGAATCTCCAAAGCCCCCATGACTCCGCTTTCTTCCATATCCAAAACATGATTATACGCACTGTCCGACTTCTTCTCTTCCTGTGAAAATGCATCAGAAAGCTGTGGATTCTCTCTTGCCAGCATCTCATTATACTTCTGCGTATCTTCCAGATATTTCTGAAGTTTCTCTTTGTTCATCGTATGGACTGCATGATCATAAGAGTCGATTACCTTTCCCTCACGAATCTGATTATAAAGCGTCCCAAGTACCGGATAATTCAACGTCGCATATCCTGCCACAAAAAGCAGTGTGATCAGTATTCCTAATATCTTACTTTTCATTTCGCCTAACCTGTTTTTTCCTTGCTTTTTTCTTTTTACCAATTGATAATTTTTTATCAAAGTTATTGAATTTTTTCTTTGGAAGTGACATCTTCCCCCACCTGTAGAAATCGGGAAGCCCCCACTGATACTGATTTGTTGCTCACCACCTACAGGTGGGAGTCATCTCACATCTGATATATCTGAAGGAAAAATAACACTACTTCTTCTCAATTTATTAAAAGCAAAAAATAAAAAAGTACCGCATCAAAGAGGTGAGACGATACTTTTTTATTACTTTTAATAAAATGTACTCTCGGAGTCTTTCCTGCACTTGCTTTTGTGGCTGATTTTCTGCCAGTCGCACCCGAATTTCATCAACGTACGTACCGCGTACGCTTCAGAAATTTGGACACAACTTACAAAAAATCTTCTCACAAAATCAAGCACAAAAAGATTCCGAGAGTACATTAAATTGTTTTAACGAATATATTTTTCTGCTATTTTCTTAAGTTTTTCTGGATTTTGGGTATACCAGCTTTCATAGGTTAAATGCTCTGCCGAAATCATCTGACCAAGTTCTACAAAGAAATCCGGGATTTCTTCTGCAAGCATTGTTCCCCATTCTTCTCCAAAATGCTCTGCTCCCTGTGCATCTGTTCCATTTACATGAAAAGCAAATGCCGGCTGCATTTTCCCATCTACACGTTTTGATGCCCCGTGGAAACCAAGCTTTCCAATCTGGTGCGTTCCACAGGAGGAAGTACATCCGGAAATATGAATTCTTGGAAGTACTCCATCTGCAAAGTGATATGGTTCCACTGCCTCTATAATACTTGCTAGTAAGCCCTGAGAATCTCTAAGTCCAATCTGACATACGGTACTTCCAATACAAGATACCGATGTTTCAAATAAATTTTTTGCCCCATCTTCTGTAATTGCAACAACCTCTTTGGCCTGTGACGCATTCAGATTAATAATGTATAATGTTTCATCTGGTGCAATACGAACTTCTGCATTTGCGATATCTTCTATTATATTATAAATTTCTCCGAACTTCTTCACTGGCACGATTCCACCAATTGGGTGATATGCCACTGCATATAGTCCTTCTTGTTTCTGTGAAAGAATACGTTCGGATTTATCCGTACTATTATTTTCTATATTCTTTCTTGTATGTTCTACCTCTGTTTCTACTACTTTTATAAGAAGAGAATCTTTATATTCTGCCTTTACTTCTGCTAACTTTTCCTGATAAGCTTTGCGGTATCCATCTACACCTAACGTCTCCTGCATATATCTTGTTCTTGATTTCGCACGACTCTCATAATTGCCGTAAGTGGTAAATGTACGAACCATCGCCTCTACATAATAGAGAACTTCTTCCGGCTTTACATTCTCCGCCACCTTTACACCCATGCGATAATTATTGCCAAGTCCTCCTGCACTGTACACGTCAAATGTCCCGTTCTCCTTTGCCACAAATCCAAAATCGCGGAAAGTCGCATGGGTCACATTTGCCGGAGAATTCGAGAATCCAACCTTTAACTTTCTCGGAAGTTTCACCGTCTTAATAATTCCCATCAGATAATCAGAAACACATTCCGCATAAGGCAGCACGTCAAAATACTCTCCCCGCTCCACTCCGGATAATGGCGAAACCATTGTATTTCTCGGGAAATCTCCACCGCCACCACGTGTGACAATGCCAACTTCCATCGCCTGCTCCATAATATCACAGACCGCATCCGCATCAAGATCGTGAAACTGCACCGTCTGGCAGGTTGTCAAATGTGCTCTTTTCACATCATACCTTTCAATAGAATCTACGAGGAACTTTAACTTCTCCTTCGTTACTCTACCGCCAGGCATACGCAGGCGAAGCATACTTGCTTCTCCACCTTTTTGTGCGTAACTTCCAAATCCGCCAGAAAAGCCTTTATAATCCTTTACACTAACCTCTTTGGCATAAAACTTTTCTGTCATTTCCCTAAAGTCTTTTAAATCTGCTTTAAATTCCTTCATCAAATCCTGATTCATATTTCCACTCACTCTCACTTTCTATTATTCTCTATAACTCATTATAATTTTCTCTCAATAATAACAATTAAAATTATATCATACTTCTCCTACCTGAAGAAGTAGTAATAAATTAAATAGTAATTTGCTAAGCTAAACAGACGAAGTCTGAGAATCAAATCATTTATATTTGTGATTTTCGTCGCGGCGTGTTGAATGTTCGCTTTTGCGCTCGCATCCAACACTTGCTCCCAGACCACAAATATAAATGATTTGATTCTCAGACTTCTGCATTCTGGCTGTTCAAGCAAATTAATGAGGAAATTTGTGGGAGAAAACAGGAGGAACAGCCCGACCAAAAAGACTAAAATTCTTAGAAATTAGCGACAAACTATTACTGATACATGAGTGAAACATCCTCACTCCCAGAAAGACGAGGGCATAATGTAACTAAAATCCTATATTTACTTCAACTGCCAAAGACAGCTTCCCAAGAGAGAAGGTACCCTATATTTGTGGCCTTAGAACGAGGATTGAATGTGAGCCTGTAAGCGAACATTCAACCCACAGTGATAGAGTCACAAATATAGGGCACCTTCTCTCTTGGGAAGCGTCTATTTTTCCTGCGGCAAAACGCAATTGTTAGCACTCATTTAAATTGAGTGCTAATTTTTTCTTGACATTCCCGCAAACTGGTATTAGTATAAGAATGGTATTGATAAAAATACAAAGGCAATATTCCAGACGGAAGTTTTTTGACTTAGTTCATAGAATATTAGCCTACATTTATATAATTAATTTTAAGGAGATGCTTATTATGGCTAAACAGGGAAGTTTATCAATTAACAGTGAAAATATTTTTCCTATTATAAAGAAATGGCTCTATTCTGACCACGACATTTTCATCCGTGAGTTAGTAAGTAACGGATGCGATGCTGTAACAAAGCTGAAAAAGCTTTCTGTTATGGGTGAATTTGAAGAAGCTGACGATGAGAAGTATAAAGTAGAAGTTCGTATTAATCCTACTGACAAGACTCTTACCTTTATTGATAATGGTATTGGTATGACAGAGGACGAAGTAGACGAATACATCAATCAGATTGCTTTTTCTGGTGCTGCTGCTTTCATGGAACAGTATAAAGACAAAGCAAGTGATGAGCAGATTATAGGTCATTTCGGACTTGGTTTCTATTCTGCATTTATGGTTGCTGATAAGGTTACTATTGATACTCTTTCTTATAAAGAAGGCGCTACACCAGTTCACTGGGAATGTGATGGTGGTACAGAATTTGATATGGAAGATGGTGACAAAGCAGAGCGTGGTACAACAATTACTCTTTACCTCAACGATGAGAGTTATGAATTCTGTAATGAATACCGCTGCCGCGAAGTTCTTAACAAATACTGTTCTTTCATGCCAGTTGAAATTTACTTTGTAAATGAGGAAGAAGAAGCGAAAAAGGCTGAGGAAGCTGCCAAAAAGGATGCTGAAGAAAAGGTAATTGACGTAGACGTAAAGGACGCTGATGCAAAAGAAAATAACGCTGATACAGAAGATGGTGATTCCGAAGTAACTCTTGAAGAGGAAGAAGAGGAAGAAGATGATGCACCTAAGCCAATCAACCAGATTCATCCATTATGGACAAAGCATCCAAACGACTGTACTGATGAAGAATATAAAGAATTTTACCGTGATGTATTCCACGATTATAAAGAGCCTTTATTCTGGATTCATTTGAACATGGATTATCCATTTAACTTAAAAGGTATCCTTTATTTCCCTAAAATCAATACAAAATATGATACAATCGAGGGAACAATTAAGTTATATAACAATCAGGTATTTATCGCAGATAATATTAAAGAAGTTATTCCTGAATACCTCTTATTATTAAAGGGATGCATTGACTGTCCAGACCTTCCACTGAACGTATCAAGAAGTGCATTACAGAATGACGGTTTTGTTAAGAAAATTTCTAACTACATCACTAAGAAAGTTGCGGAAAAGCTTTCCGGTATGTGCAAGACCGATCGTGAAAACTATGAAAAATACTGGGATGACATCAGCCCATTCATTAAGTTTGGCTGCATCCGTGACCAGAAATTTAACGATAAGATGAAAGATTACATCATCTTCAAGAACATGGAGGGCAAATATGTTACACTTCCAGATTATCTTGAAGCTGGTAAAGAAAAATACGAAAACAATGTTTTCTATATCACAGATGAAGTAGCACAGTCTCAGTATATCAATATGTTCAAAGAACAGGAAATTGATGCCATCTACCTGACACACCAGATTGATACAACATTTATCACTCACTTAGAGCAGAGAAATCCAGAAGTAAAATTCCTGCGTATCGACTCTGAACTGACTGATAACTTCAAAGAAACAATTGATGAGAACGAAGAAAAAGAACTCACTGAAAAGCTTTCCGAGAAGTTCAAAAAGGCAACTGGTGTTGAAAACTTAATCGTAAAAGTTGAAAAGCTGAAAAATGCCGATATGCCTTCTATGATCACCGTTTCTGAACAAACACGTCGTATGTCCGAAATGATGGAAATGTACGGAATGAGCAACAGCTCCACAGGACTTGGTGCAGAAGGTGAAACTCTCGTCCTTAACATGAACAATGACTTAGTTCAGTATGTTTTAAACAATGACGAAAGCGAAAATACTACTACAATCTGCCAGCAGCTCTATGACCTTGCACGTCTGGCAAACCATCCGCTGAAACCGGAAGAGATGACTGCATTTGTTGCACGTTCCAATAAAATACTCTCCATTCTGACGAAATAATTTCTGATTTGCCGCAGGCAAGGGAGACGCCCTCTGGGAATGAAATAATCCTTATTTCATTCCCAGAGGGCGTCTCCCTTGCTGCACAATCAGAAGTTAATAAAATCCATTATATTCTTTGTCGTTTTTCTTTAATTCCTGATTAATATATCCTCTTCCTAATTTCTCTGGAAGTGTTTTTTGACCAGAGAACAGATTCGTTCCTAATCCCAGGCGATTTCCATCAATCTGTACTCCCAAAGCTGCTAATGTCGTTGGAAACATATCCATTGTAGAAAAATCTCTGTTTTCGGTCACATTTTCTTTATAGGTACAATCAGCATTGATAATTGTATTATACACGGTTCTTTTATAATTATTATTTAAATTACCCCATATCGGATCGGACGTATCGACCATTGTCGTATGATCACCAGCTATAACAATTGTCGTATTTTTGTAAAAATCCTGTTTTTTTATCCATTCTACAAAGTCATATACCTGCTGGTCTGCACAGGCAATTACATTAGCATATTGTCTGTTATATTTATCTTTACAAAGTCGGCATTTATAACCTCGTGGAAAATGCGTATCCACCGTCAGCATTGTAAGATTAAATGGTTTGTCAGACGAAGAAAGCTGTTCGAGCTGCTTCTTCGCACGTTTATATAATATTTCGTCTTCATGCCCCCAAAATACTTTGTAATCCGGCGCAATGAATCCTTCTTTTTTCGCTGCGTTATAATCTTCTATATGAAAATCTTTGTGGCTTGTAAAGTATGTATCTCTTCCGGCAAAGTCTCCCTCACTTCCACACAAAAACACCTGCTGGTATCCTTCTTTATTAAGAATATCTCCCATTGTTGTTAAATTAGGAAGAAAGTTTCCAAACATAGATCCCGAATTATGAAGCTTTAAATTAATTGCTGCTGTCTGTGCAACCATTCCTCCAACCGTATAAGCCGTTGCCTCTAAACAAGTTGGCCCGCCTAGCTTTCCATCCGCCTTATCTGAAAAATTTATATTTTCCTTCGCCAATTTTGTCAGATTCGGAATATAATTATCATCCATGATACCGCCATCTTCCTGATCGGCATAACTACTTTCCATTGATTCCATAAATATATAAATCAAATTTCTTTTTTGAGATGGAAAATCAAGTTTTGTCTTAGCTGGGTTTACATAATATTTTTCATAGAAATCCGTTTTCTCCTGAACACTTTTTATATACTCCCACATACCTACTTTTGTTCCCTGAACTTGTATTGTTCCAACCAGGGCAATGAGCAGAATAATTTCCAGACAGATTTTAGTCCATGCAGGAACCTTTTTTACAGGTAAATCTTCAAGATTGTATAATACTCTTACCATAATAAGATAAACTATGCTAATCGTAAGCGTAACAAGGAGCGGCGGAATAATTCCTGTTTTTATAATACTGTTTATTACGCCACTGTCCGTTCCTTTTATCGGACTGGTAAGCTGCAGCACAATAATGGAAAATGAAACATCCCCACATGTACTTTTAAGCCATGCAACCATACTACATACCAGCAGTGTTATAAATAAGGCTACCGGAACTAATAAACCAAACGGAAATGATAATACTTTCAATATTTTGTTCTGATCCGTCCTCTTCTGAAGTTCAACCGCATGAGATAATAGCAAATAGCAAGCCGGCATAAGCAAAAACATCATAAAATAAATTATCATTGTTATCTGTTTTTTCTGCACACGCTCCCTGTAATTTGCATTTAATTCTATATGATCTAATACAAACTGCTGCCCTATCTTGCTTCCAAAACGAACTTTTATCCTTGTTATTCCAGTAGCATCTACCTCTCCAAATGCTATTTTTTCTCCTTTTTTTATATTAGCCCATACTCTTGGGTTCTGTTCATAAGTAGGCTTTTCTTTGGTCTGGTAAGAAATTTTTACATCTGTATCCTGCGCCACTGGTTCTGCAAAATATACTTTTACATTGGCAATTTTCGAGGACTGCATCTTATACTTTATAAAAGGTCTTGCTTCTTTAATAAGAAAATGATTTCCATTTATCTCATACCCACGAAATTCTGCTTTTTCCAGATTCACATTCTGCGGTTTTAATGCTTTTTCCTGCGGAATTCCAGAAATATGCCATGCAAAAAATAAACTAAGAAGCACAATAACTATTATCCCTGCTACTTTACTAACAGATTTTTTTTAAAAATGTCTCCAACACACAGTAAGGCCAAAGAGCAAAATGCCTGCAATCAGTCTTTTTAATACTGGTGCCATCAGGTTTTCCATTCCTTTTTCTTCTCTCATAAGATAAAGGGCAGTCATGATTCCTGCACCGAGGATTATTGCAGCCAAAACAAATCCTGCCACAGCTTTTATATAATTCTTTTGTTGCTTATTCATCTATTTCAATCTTCTCCTAATAAAACTGATTATACATTTTATCGTTTCGTTTCAATTCTTTATTAATATAATTAGCACCTAATTGTTCTCTCAACGTCTCTTCTCCTGAAAATAAATTAGTTCCTAATCCAAGTTTATTCCCATCAATTTCTACGCCAAGAGCCGCCAATGTTGTTGGGAACATATCCATTGTAGAAAACTTTCTCTTTGCCGTAACTTTTTTCTTATATGCACATTGCGGATTAATTATTGCATTATATACAGTACGCTGATAGTCATTGCTTAAACTTTTCCAGAACTTACTTCCTGTATCTACCATAGAAGTGTGATCTCCGGCAATAATAATTGTCGTGTCTTTATAGAAGTCCTGCTTCTTTACCCACTGCACAAAGTCGTAAACCTGACGGTCTGCGCAGGCTACTGCATTCCCGTAAGTGGTATCATATTTATTCTCACATAAATCACAAATATATCCATTAGGGAAATGTGTGTCTACAGTCAGCATAGTAAGATTAAAAGGTTTATCTTCTTTAGATAATTTTTTCAGATTCTTTTTTGCTCTTTCATATAGAACTTTATCCTCATGACCCCAGTACACTTTATAATCTTTTGGGATATCACCTTCTTTTATTGCGGCTTTATAATCTTCAATCTGATAGTCTTTATGTGTTTTAAAATAGGCATCTCGTCCTGCAAAATCTCCGTCACTTCCACACAAAAACATCTGATTATATCCCTGCTTATTAAGAATATCACCCAGCGCTGTCAGGTTAGGCAAGAATGAGTCAGATACTGCACCGGAATTCATTACTTTTAAGTTAATTGCAGATGTCTGTGCTACCAATCCACCGGCAGTATACGCTGTTGCTTCTAAACAGACAGGTCCACCCACTTTTCCATCTTTCTTATCAGTAAACTGTACATTTTCTCTTGCAAGCTTCGTCAGGTTCGGAATATAATTATCATCCATAGTTCCACCATCTTCCTTATCTGCGTAACTGCTTTCCATAGATTCCATAAATATGTAAATCAGATTTTTCTTTTCCTTAGGAAATGTCATCTTTACCTTTGTAGGATTCACATATTCTTTTTCATAAAAATCAGAACTCTCCCTCACACTTTGTATGTAATCCCACATACCTATCTCTGTTCCCTGTATCTGTACAGTATGCAGAAAAAATACAACCATAACTACTTCTATACAAATCTTACTCCATCTTGGAATTTTCTTCACTGGAAGATCTTCTAATGCATACATTCCCCGCACAATGAAAAGATAGCACAGTACAGCTGCTACGGCAAGAAGTACCGGAGGAACTACTGCAGTCTTGATGATACTGTTTATAATTCCGCTATCTGTTCCTTTTATCGGACTTGTAAGCTGTAAAAGAATAATGGAAAATGAAACATTTCCACATGTCATCTTCACCCATTCTACTAAATTCACTACAAGGAAGGTGGCAAATAATGAAAGAATTGTTATAAATCCAAATGGAAAAGATAAAATTCGCAAGCAAATGTTTTTATCCGTTTTCTCCTGCCACTTCTTTCCTGCTGCTAATATAAAATATCCTGCCGGAATCAGCATGAAAAGCACAAAATATTTCGCCATGCTGACTTTCTTTTGATGCATGCGTGCTGCATAATTTCCATTAATTTCGGTATATCCATAATCAAACTGTGTTCCAATCTTTCTTCCGATACCAATTTTAATTCTCGTAACATCTTTTACTTTCATTGAAACACAGCCTACTGTCTCTCCCTTATGAACTTTTACACGCATTTTTCTTGTTTTATTATCAAATCCATGCTGTGTCTTTGTCTCATACAGAACACGCACAATAACTTTCTGTGTAACTGGTTTTGAAAAATGTACCGTAACATTATCAAGATAATCTACATTAATTTCTTTTACAATATTTGCGTTTGCCTCTGCCACTGTAAAATGACCATCTTTAATATCATAACAATCAAATTCACTTTCCGGTGTTTCTAATCGCTGCGGCTTCAACTGGCTTTCCTGCCAGATTCCAGAATTCTGCCATGAAAAAACTCCCGCAACAAAAAGAAGAACAATAATACCTGCTATCTTTCTATTTCTTTTCTTTAGCAGATGACGTACTGCTATTGCAATTCCTAATAATACTGCTATTTCTACAGTCAGTTCCACTTTTTTTACCAATTCTTCAGCAGAAAGGCCAAGCTCTCCTTTTAAATAATTGGCCCCTGCAATTCCTATGCACGCAATAAAAAAAGCGGCCAGAAAATAGATTACTGCCGCTTTTTTCCTGCTCTGCATATTCCCCTGATTTTCCATCTTTTCCTCCTTATGTATTTTATGTAATTTGCTATATTACATTTTTTAATCTTGTTTTTGTTTTATACTTCTCAAACGTATTTCATAAATGCTTTCTGCAAGATATGAACCACACACGCTCTCTAAAACAAACCAATCAAGAATTATAGCATGAAAAGATAGAATTGTAAATGCAGGTACTACATAAAACGATACTATTTGAAATATTTATCTACGCCATTCGCAATTCCCTTCGCAAGTTTCTTCTGGTAAGAAGAAGAATTCAACTGACGATCCTCTGTTGGATTTGTGAGGAAACCACACTCTAAAATCATTGTAGGAATCTTTGCCCAGTTAATAGTTGTATAATAATCTGAGCGGATTGTTCCGTGACTTTTCTTATTCACAGCTTTTGCTACGGAACTTAACAGGCAGCTTCCAAGACGGCGTGAACTGTTAAATATCTTCTTTCCAACATAACGTGAACTTCCGGGAACACAAACCAAAGGACCTCTCGCACCTGCTCCTGATGCATTACAGTGAATACAGATATGGATATCCGCACCACTCTTATTCGCCTTCTTTGTTCTCTGCTGGTTAGAAAGTGGACAATTATTGGTTGTTCGGAGCATGATTACTTTATATCCTCTCTTCTTCAGCTCTTTTTTTGTCGCTTTTGCAATTGCAAGATTAGTTTTATATTCCGGGATATGCGTACGTACACCAGCAGTACCAGATGTCAGTTTTGCTTTTCTTCTGGAAGAACCTGGCGCTAATCTTTCTGTAGAAGAGATTCCTCTCTGCTGGTGTCCAGCCGCTATAAATACAGTTCTCTGCTTCTTTGCTTTTGTCTTTTTTTTCTTTTTTGCTGTCTTTTTTGCTATCTTTGTTGTTGCTTTCTTTGCCTGTGTAGTCGCTGCCGCTGCTTTAGCAGATACTTTCAATGTACCTGTCGGAATCATCGTAAAAACCAGCATAAAAATCAGCAGAAAGCTAAACGTTTTTTTCATCATTTTCTTCACTTTTTATTCCTCCCTGTAAAATTTATAAGTCCATTATACACTCTGCAAAAATATACGTCCACTGATTTAATTTACTATTTAATTCGTTAGACAAACAGACGCCCGGGAAGAGAACCGATACCCTATATTTGTGACTTTAGTCGCGGCGGTTTAAATGCTCGCTTTATGTGCTCGCATCTAAACCTTGCTCCGAGGCCACAAATATAGGGTATCGGTTCTCTTCCCGGGCTGTCTTTGGATGGATTTTGTTTGAATTAAA
>QWCH01003763.1_pt1 | contig 15187 bp, 14 predicted proteins | sample 1972671 | NCBI WGS metagenome assembly QWCH01 (sample SAMN09866713, study PRJNA288562) | Human gut metagenome isolate term3_stool, whole genome shotgun sequencing... | isolation source: gut | host: Homo sapiens | place: USA: California | reverse complement strand
CGGGACGCAAGAGCGCCGGATCCAAAGATTCCGGGCGGTTCGTAGCCGCTAAAATCACGACACCGCCATTGCCTTCAAAGCCGTCCATTTCCGCGAGCAATTGATTCAGCGTTTGTTCACGTTCGTCGTTACCGGAAAAGCCTGCGCCGTCGCGTTTCTTACCGATGGTGTCGATTTCGTCGATAAAGACGATACAGGGCGCTTTGTCTTTTGCCTGTTCGAAAAGATCACGAACCTTCGCCGCCCCGAGACCTACGAACATTTCCACAAATTCCGAACCGGAAATCGAGAAAAAGGGTACTTTCGCTTCCCCGGCAACAGCTTTTGCCAGTAGAGTTTTCCCCGTTCCCGGAGGCCCTACGAGGAGCGCACCTTTGGGAAGCTTGGCGCCGATTTCTGTGTACTTATCGGGATCGTGTAAGAAATCTACGATTTCCGAGAGATCGTCTTTCGCCTCGTCCTGTCCCGCCACATTGGCGAAGGTAATGCCGTCGACGCTTTGATCGTAAATTTTCGCGTTGCTCTTCCCGAAACTCATGGGGCCGACGCCGCCTTTACCCATGGATTTCGTCATGCTGCGAATAAATAATTGGCCCACTACCACCATAACGATGACCATTAATGCGAAACTAACCAAACTTTGAATGATCGGGCTCATTTCGCTGGGATATTCCCTATCGAAGTCGACGCCATTTTCGTAAAGGCGATTGACGAGACTTTCGTCGGGGAAGCGCGCCGTTTCGTAACGAGTTTTATCGTCGCCCTTAATGGTGAAGGCCACTTGCTTGTCGGCAATGTGAGCCTCTTTTACTTTCTTCTCATCTACTTGAGCTAAAAATTCATTGTAGCTGACTTCTTTTATGGTTGCCGGGCTTTTTCGCATTTTAGGCATAAGCATAAAAGAAACCAGAAAAACAAATATAATACCGATGGCATAATATAAAAACATCGGTTTATTAAAATCTTTTTTCACTCATTCCCTCCATTCATCATTAATTCTATTTATATCCATTTTCAGTCCGCTCACTCACTGTTTCCAAAGATCTTTTAATTCATTGAGCTTACTATTAAAAACAATCCCTGTAGAAGTGACGGATTCATTTTCATATCTACCTTTTGTCCTCACTATTTTTCATTAAACTACGTCTTTTCCTATTGGAATAAAATGTTACCGTTCCGCCGAGAATCAAGAAATTATAATACGTCACGCCGCGAGTTAAAAGCATGGCCGCCGTCAAAATATGTGGCCCGTAAATCGGTTGGAACAATCTTAAAAAACCCGCTTCGGCAAGTCCCACACCTCCGGGTAAGGGTAAGGACTCAAAGGTCATCGTAAAAACACCTTGATATGCAACAAGTTCTCTAAGCGTTCCGTAGTGAATGCCAAAGGCACGGCTAATCCAAAAGGTCATCGTGTAGTAGAGAAAAATATGGATTACGGCGACGGGAATAAGTCGAATAACCACACCTACATTTTGACGAAGCCATTTTGCTCCCGTTCGGTACTCTTGTAAAACACGCTTAATCTTTACTTCGATACTTCTCGCCTTCTTCTCGCTAAAATGCCCGATTATAGCGACAACAACTCCCGCCAAACGAAATACCATGTGCTTTGAGAAAATCAAAAAGAAAAAGGCGACGACGAGCAACACTTGCACCGCCATACCGAACATAAACAAACCATAATAAAGAGGCTCATTTCCCAAAATTTGATGCAAATAACCAAAGGAAGAAAAGGCGATTACGATTATAACGCCCAAGTGATAAAGTCCGTTAAAAATGAGCATCACGAGAGAGCTTACGCCAATGGGTATGCCGTCTCGTCGCATAAAAAAAATCTCCGAAGGTTGGCCGCCCGATGCGCCGGGAGTGATCGATGAGAAATAGTAATCAATCAATGTATAGCGATAGGTTTGCCGTTGAGTAGGCGCATATCCAAAAGCATGAAGTAATCGGTTGACAATTATGCTTTGACAACAAAAAAATAAAAGCATGGTCGCCATGGCCGCCGCTACATAAATTTTATTTACTCGCATATAAATGGACGGAAGCTGTTTAATCTCCCCGAAATCTATTGCATATGCCAACGTCAGACCGATAATGAGAACAATAAACAAAAGATTGCTTCGCTTGCCTGAAAAACTGTATTCCTTTTCCCCTTCCGGCTTCATAGTCACCTCGATTCAAAATACATTTTCAGAGCCTCTATCGTGTGCTCCGGTGCAAGAGACAGGCTGCCCAGGGCATGATTCGCGTCATGTAAGCAAATAATGCCGCCCTCTTTAGAAGCCGCCTTTATCTTTTCAAACAGAACATCGGAGCCCATCCCCTCATTCCAATCGTCGGGAATAAACCGCCATAAAACCAGCTTCATATTCCATTTCGCCACCCAATAGAGCATAGACAAATTTACCCATCCATGAGGCGGTCGGTAATATTTAGGGTTTATGCCCAACTTTTCCAAAGTATCTTTTGCTCGACTCATATCCCTATAGGTTTTAATCGGTCCCCAGGTAATGGGATGGCTGTGATGATAACAGTGCAAACCGATAATGTGTTCGGATTCTTTCAAGTTTTGAAGAATCTCGGGATATCGTTCAGCTTTTTCCCCTACGACAAAAAAGATGGCTTTTTCTTTTTCCTCATCTAAGATACATCGAACTTTCTCCGTAAATTCCGGATGGGGTCCATCATCAAACGTAAACTTTAAACGGCCTCCTTCACGGGATGGCCGCCTGCAATATTTATAATAGATTGTGGGAAAGAGACTGTAAATACTCCACATAACCAATAAAATCAAAATTATAGTTATCATAAATTGACACACCGCTCCATTAGAATGTGATCCAACACTTGGTCGTCGATAGCGTTTTTAACCCGCTTTACATTCGACCGCATTTGCTCCAGCAAAAGCTCATTTTTTAAAATACTTACGATAAAAGGTACATCGAGCTTGGATCTTTCCACTCTCGACGACAAAACGTACCCCATTTCCATAGAGGCGACATATTCTGCATTATGAATCTCCTGTTCCAAAAAAGGTTTGAAGATAATCATGGGCTTCTCGCTTTGAATGGCCTCAAAAGTCGTCATGCCGCCTGCTTTTGTCAAAATTAAATCCGCCTCCTGCATAAGTTCATTCATATTTTGGACATAACCCAATGCGCGAATATGAGGAAAATGCTTCGTCAGCATGTGGTAGAGTTGTCTATTTTTTCCCGTTACTACTGTAAGCTCCACATCTTTTTCAGATGAAAGTTTTCTGTAGAAAGATTTCTTTTTAGGCAACAGCCCCAAGCCGCCGCCTACCATTAAAATACGCTTTTTGGAATGTTCTCTTTTTTCCATTGGGAGGCTAAAGGATTGAGAAACGGGAATGCCGCCGATGTTGATCTTTTCTTCCGATACTCCGAATGCTAGTAACGCTCTCTTGGTTATCCTGTCGGCAACAATGTAGTGATCCGTATAAGGATTGATCCAACCCTCGTGTGGATTCACATCCGTAATCCAGGTGATTAAGGGAATCATCGAACCCGTTCGCTCCTTAAAATCCGCCATAAGTTCCGAGGCAAACGAATATGTAGAAATGACCACGTCCGGCTTCCTGCTTTGAATCAAGCCGTCAAAATCTTCCACAAGCATAGAGTCAATCAATCGCAACAACATTTGATTATCCGTTTGCTTACGGATGGCTTTGTAAGACAAGTTATAAAGCTTATTTCCTTTATCAACCAATAGATTATACGCTTTATAAAAATATTTTGCCCGCTTTTCCGATTTCACCTCGTAAATATCGACGATCTCCACACTATCCAATACAGTTGAAAGATCTCCTAATTCCATACGTTCACAGATCGCCTTGGCACATTGAAAATGTCCCATGCCACATTTCGATGTTAAAATCAAAATCTTCATCCTTTTACCTCCGCCGATTTTCCACAGCTCTTCCTATTTTTGTAACCCCTCATGTCATACAAAGACTATTCGCTTCTTAATCACAATTTATAAAAATCAAATGGCCTTATCAATAGACTCGCACATTCTTTTTATAAAATTTATGGAGTTCTTAAACTTTCGGGGTATAGTATTAACAACGTAATGGAAATTGTAATGTCATAGAGTCGTTACGTTCATTTCCTCATCCTATGGTAAAATAAGAATACTAAAGATCTACAAGGAGGCTCATATGAATACAACGAAGAAAATAACACTCATAGGACTTTCTCTTTCCCTGTGCCTATTCGCCACGGCATGTGCCAAGGGCGCCGAAGCGGAAGAAGGAGAAAACAAACCTGTAGAAGTTGTGGAAACGCAAAAGACATCCAACGAATTAAATCAGGAAGCAAAAAACAATGCCGACGCCAAAGACAAGGAAGAAAAAGAAAATTCTGACAAAGAGGACGCAAAAAAAGACGAAGCTAAAACGTATAAAGTAAGCCTCGTCTTCCCTTCGGAAGATTATATTGTCAACGGCAACGAAGAAAATAAAACCGTAACCCAAAAAACGGAAATCGAAAGCGACAAGGAAAAAGTCGTCGTCAAGGTTTTAGATGCCCTCGCCGCTTCCCCCAAAGCCAAAGGTGCCGATTCTACCGGCCTCGATAAATTCGATTACTCGAAATCCACTTTAGACGGATCGAAGGCTGTCGTCGATATCTCAGGCGATGTACACGGCGGTTCCTTGGAAGAAGACGTGCTCGTCTCCTCTATCGTCAACAGTTTACTCTCCGTAGACGGTATTAAATCCGTATCCTTTACAGTTAACGGCAAACCTGCCGATACCTTAATGGGTCATGTGGACATTACCAAAGACTTTACAAATTTCGTTAAATAAGCAAAAAGCTCGACGTGTTACCGTCGAGTTTTTTATTGCTCTTTAAAATCCGTGCGATGTTGTAAAGCCGTCGCCACCGTTAAATTATCGTAGTATTCCAAATCGCCGCCGACGGGAATGCCGTGGGCGATGCGGGAGACGCGAATGCCCTCTACATTGGAAAGCATTTTCGCAATATAGCGAGCCGTAGTGTCGCCGTCTTTCGTCGGATTTGTGGCGAGAATCACTTCTTTAATGTCCTCATTTTTCAAACGCTCCAGAAGTTCTTTAATCCTGAGATCGGTTGGAAGAATCCCCCGCTCGGGTACGATGACGCCGTGTAACACGTGATACAATCCGTTGTATTTCCCTGTCTGCTCCATGACTTGAACATCCTGAGGACGTTGCACCACGCACACCACGGAGTGATCTCTCCTTTCGCTTCTGCAAATAGGACAGGGATCGCGGTCGGTATAATCGTGGCAAATACTACATTCCGAAATATGCTCGCGAGCATCTATAATGGCCTCTGCCAATTTTTTTACTTCGTCTTCGTCCGATTCTAAAATAAAGTAGCTGAGTCGCCTCGCCGTTTTCGTGCCGATGCCGGGAAGTCTGGAAAGGCGATAAATAAGCTCTTCCAGAGGTCGATCCATCATTAAAACATCCCCGGAATATTCAAACCGCCCGTCAAGCGCGACATTTCACCTTCCGTCTTTTCCTTTGCCGCATTCATGGCGCCTTGAATGGCCACGAGAATTAAATCTTCAAGTGTTTCCACGTCGTCCGGATCGAGGACGTCGGGATCGATGGTTAAATCGATAAGCTCTTGCTTGCCGTTAACTTTCGCCGTAACGACGCCGCCGCCAGCAGAAGATTCAAATTCTTGCTTGTCCAAATCCGCCTGCATTTTTTCCATATCTTTTTGCAGCTTTTGGACTTGTTTCATCATATTGTTCATGTTTTTTCCGCCCATGTTGGGGAATCCTTTAGCCATAATGCCTCCTTATTCCAGTTCAATAGGTGTATCTTTAAACACTCGCTTCATCGATTCCAATACGGGATCGTCTTCCGCCTTCATATCTTCAACTACTACCGACCACTCATCGCCTAAAACGTCACGCGCCGCTTCTTCTAAAATCTTAAAATTAACCTCCGATTTAAGCATCTTCAAATGAAATGCAAAGGAAGGGGCATAGCGAATGAACAGCGCCTTATTTTCGGCGGCAATGCCGGCAACATCTTTCAACAGCGCGCCGCAGGCCACGCTTTTCGCCTGTACCGATTGCACGTATTGTTGCCACGTGGAATCGTCGATTTGATCATCTTTCATTATAGCATGATCCTCTTCCTCCCTCAAAGCGGGGGTAGGCGACCCCTTTTCTTCGACGGAATTTTCCGCAGGCTTCACCGGCTTTTTCTCCGTTTCCTTAAGAGGTGATGCTTTTTCTTTTAAGAAGGGTGCTTTTCTCTTCGGCTTTTCATCGCGCACCGGCGGCTCCGAAATGTCGGCATCCTCTAAACGAAGGGCCTTTAAAAGAAGAAGTTCCATAACGATCTTTTGATTGGGCGTGTACTTGAAACTCTCTCTTCCCTTTTGTAAAAGGTCGATAGTACGAAAAGCCAGAGATTCTTCCACTGCATTGGCCTGTTCCTTAAAAGTGCAGGCTTCATCTTCCGTCAATTGCCCCGGCACTTCCTCGGCATAGCGGTAAAATAAAAGATCTCTGAAATAGGTAATGAGCCCGTCCAGTAACAGTTGAAAATTCCGTCCGTTGCGGTAACTTTGATCGATTGCATCCATAACCGGTCTCGGATCGCGGGATAAAATGCCATCGACCATTCTAAAAATCCCCTCGTGTTCCGTAAGGCCCAAACTTTTTCGCACCATTTCCCCGTCGATTTTTTCTCCTGAAAGGGAAATGATTTGATCTAAGATCGAAAGACTGTCGCGCATAGAGCCGTCACTATGTGCGGCAATAATTTTAAGAGCATCTTCCGTGTACTCCCGTTTTTCTTCATCAAGTATTCGGGAAAGTTCCCCTACTATTTCCTCGTCTCGAAGACGTAAAAATGTAAAACGCTGAGAACGTGAAAGAATAGTTGCGGGAATTTTTTCAGGTTCCGTCGTCGCCAATATAAAGAGCGCATGAGACGGCGGCTCCTCTAAAATTTTAAGAAGGGCATTAAAAGCGCCCTTACTTAACATATGGACTTCGTCGATAATATAAACTTTTTTCTTCGCAAGAGCAGGTGGATACGCTACATTTTCCTTGATTTCGCGAATATCATCCACGGAGTTGTTGCTCGCCGCGTCGATTTCCATAACGTCGAATAATGTTTCCTCCAATATGCCGCGACAGACTTCGCATTCATTGCAGGGATTACCCTCGTGAGGATCTAAACAGTTCACGGCGCGGGCAAAAATTTTCGCTACGGATGTTTTCCCCGTGCCCCGTGTGCCCGAAAACAAATACGCGTGATGAACGCGCCCTTCCAATAGTTGATTTTTTAAAGCGGTGATGGTGATTTCCTGGCCGACGACTTCGTCAAAAGTTCGCGGCCGATACCTTCTATATAAAGCTTGCATAATCGCCTCCACCATTAGTATAACCTAAATCCCTTTCTCTTTTCACGATGATTCTACGATAGTTTATTCGCGTTTCACCAGAAAACTTTAACAAGATAATCACCATTCTTTCACATTTGGATTCTATAATGCAGGTAAATCAATGTTATGAATCTTTTAGGAGGATTTGAAATGAAAAACTTAAAGAAAATCGCTAGCGCTATGGCAGTAGGTACCCTTATGTTCGGTCTTGTTGCTTGCCAACCCAAAGATGAAAAAGCTGAAAACGCTGCAAACAACGCTAACAAAGCTGCTGCTGAAGCTCAAAACGAAGCTAACAAAGCAACCAACGAAGCTGCTAACAAACAAGAAAACGCTAAAAACGCTGAAAAAGCTGCAGACAACGCTAAAGACGCTGCTGACAACGCTAAAAACGCTAAAAACGCTGAAGAAGCAAAATAATCGATCATTCGGTTTAAAAAAAGCTCCGGTCTTCCGGAGCTTTTTTTATGATCCCATTCTTAAAACCTTCTGCTCTTATGGTATAATCAGAGGTAACAGACGATGAAGGAGGACTTGTATTGTATTGTTTTCAATGTGGCGAAGAGCTTGTAGAAGGTGCTAAGTTTTGTCACTTATGTGGTGCCAACCAAGCAGAGGCCAAAAAGCTTTTCGAAAAGAATTTTAAAAATTCCTCCCCTGATCTTACCTTTGATCGCTCCAAGGGATCAGGTGGCGACACAAAAGTTGCCTATTCCTCCGATCCTGACAATGGTGAATACATAAAGTCCTACATGAACAAGGTAGACACCAAGGTCGGAGAAAGTATTAAAAAACACGAAACCCTGACGGGTATAAAAAAACAGGAAGATAAATTTAAAAAAAGCGAAGCTAAGAAGCAAAAAGATTCGCAAAAAAAGAAAGAAACTGTCATTCCGCAGGATGCTTTCGAAGCGGTACCGGAAAAAGAGCCGAAAAAGAAAAAGAGCTTTTCTTCTATTTGGAAGAGCTTTATCGACGAAGAGGATAACCCCTACTCCGTCTTCGGCGACATGGCCGAGCGTTTAGAGCATGAAGAAGCTGCCCTCTCTGCTGACGAAGACGATAATCTTCGGATTTCACAAGATGTGGAAGACGATCGCTTCGCTCAAACCGGCGAGGTCAGCACCCTTAATAAAAAGGTCAACGAAATTTTAGATGCTCAGGAACACGAAAAAAATGAGGAAAAAATGACGCCAAAAGGTGTGCTCTCCTCTTTCTTCTCCCGAGATAAAAAAGACGATGAACCCATTGCCCACGAAGCTTTTGTTGCTTCCGGCGAAAAAGAAATAGACAGAGTTGACGAGGTAAAACATTCCGGCGATGATCCCTCCGGAAAAGTTGAACCCGATGAGACGGTGATCGACTTAACCCGACATGAAGACGGGAAGGAAACCATTATTCCCGAAGATGCTCACGATGAGGCCCTTCAGGATATGGCGTTGGAAAGTGACGAAAAAACCAAATCGCCTCGCATTTCTCCCCTGGCAAGTTTAAAACATATGCTCACAGACTTGAAACGCTCCCAAGGCAAACAAAAAGAAACTTCCGAGAAAAAAGATTCTCCGAATCATCACGATAAATACCATATGGATCAAATCGGCGAACTCTTTGAAGTAAGCAAGGCGGCGGCTAAACTTGAAATGGCGCGCAATCGCGTGCTCGCCAAAGGCGAACAAGGACTTCGCGGCCTCTTCGGCATCGGCATTTTAATTAGTGCCCTTCCCGTCTTTTTCGCTTTTCGGCGGATCGTCTTCTTACCACTGTTGTTTATCGTTTTAAAAGTCTTCCTCACATTGTTTACGTTCTACTTCGCCAACAATGTGGCGCGCCGCAACACCTGTGTCGAAGATGATCTTAAGGCACGTACAGTGGATAATCTGCTCCACTGGATCTTATATTTAATCCCCGTTACCGTCTTTTTCTTCATTCTCCCCTCCTCTTTTGCCATGGGCAGAACGGTACTGGGTTCGGTAACGCCTCATATTCTCTTAAGTATTCTTATGTACGCTTGGGTTATTTTCCTCGCCGTATCCTCGGCGCAACGCATTTTGCCTAAGAAAAACACATTTGAGTTTATGGCGTGGTACGGAATTATTTTTATCAGCTTCGATTTGCTGGCAAAACTTTTCTGGATTATTATGAATATCCTAACATCTACCTTTGCATAAACGAGAACCGCTTCGGCGGTTCTTTTTTTATTCTTCCTTGTACTTTTTCGTAAAAAAAATTAAAATAGGGTAAGACAATTTAAAGGAGGAACTTATGTCCATAGTGTGTAAATTCGGGGGCTCATCCCTGGCAAGCAGTGAACAATTTTTTAAAGTTAAAGACATTATCGAAAGCGATCCGAACAGGCAATACATAATTCCCTCGGCGCCCGGAAAAAATAAAAGCGGCGACCAAAAAGTGACGGATTTGCTTATTCTTTTATATAATATGGCCGTTCACCACCTTTCTCCCGTAGAAGTAATGAAGATGATCGAAGACCGCTACACGGAAATCATCGAAGGGATCGGCATTGATTTTGACTTAAAGGGAGAACTTGACGATATTTTAAATACTATTTCCGCAGAAAAAGTCAGCAAAAGTTACGTTCTTTCCAGAGGCGAATATTTAAACGGCAAAATTTTAGCCGCCTATTTAGGCTACGACTTTGTCGACGCCAAAGATGTGATTCGCTTCGATGAAAACGGCTTGTGGGATGAAAAGGCAAGTTACAAGGCCATTGAAGCTATGGCGAAAAAACATGAACGGACCGTCGTTCCCGGTTTTTACGGGGCGACCCCTTCAGGAAAAATCGTCACCTTCAGCCGCGGCGGCAGCGATCTTTCGGGATCCATTGTGGCTCGCGGCGTTCACGCCGATCTTTACGAAAACTGGACCGATGTCTCCGGCCTTTTGGCTGTGGATCCGAACATCGTGCCCCATCCGAAAAAAATTCGCAATATTTCTTACGAAGAGCTCCGCGAACTTTCTTACAGCGGCGCCAAAGTCATGCACGACGAGGCCATGTTCCCCGTTATCGAAAAAAACATTCCCGTCGTCATTCGAAATACCAACGCCAAAGATGAAGAAGGCTCCTGCATTATGGCCGACGTTCCCTTAGAAGAAAACGAAAGCTCCATTACAGGTATCGCCTGTCGCAAGGGCTTCGATGTAATCAATCTCGAAAAACTGCGCATGAATCGCGATCTCGGTTTCCATCGCAAAGTATTTTCCGTTTTGGAAGCCAACGATATTTATCTGGAGCACATGCCCTCTTCTATCGATTCCATTTCGCTGGTAATCGCCAGTAAGTATTTGAAAAATAAAACCGATCAATTAATCGCCGAACTTCAAACCTTTACCGACGCCGATCGCATAACGGTAGATCATAACATTACATTGATTACCGTCGTCGGCCGCAACATGAAAAACAAAATCGGCATGAGCGCCCTTATCTTTAAAGCCCTCGCCGATGCTAAAGTGAATATCCGCGTCATCGTTCAAGGCGCCAGCGAAATGAACATTATCGTCGGCGTCATCGACAACGAAGCGGAAAAAGCAATTCGTGCCATTTATAATGCCTGCGTCTAGAATCCTTTCATATTCTTTTCCTATAAGGTATAATAAAAGCGTATAGGGGTGCGCATTGCTGAGAGAGTGAAACTCAACCCTGTGAACTTGTACAGATAATGCTGTAAAAGGAATAAGCCGATGCGTGCAAACGCGTCGGCTTATTTTGTGAAAGGAGATATTATGAAAGCTAGTATGGCCATTCAAGTTTTGCCCGTTTGTAAAGGCGGCACAAAAGAAGTGGTTCGCATAGTCGATGAAGTCATTAAGGTGATCCAAGACAGCGGACTCCACTACGTAGTCGCACCTTTTGAAACGACAGTGGAAGGCGATTCCATGGACGAGATCATCGAACTTTTAAGAAAATGTGAAGCTAAAGTTATGGAAGAAGGCGCCGACTCCGTGTACTGCTATGTCAAACTCAGTCACGGCAAAGAATCTATTTTAAGTATCGATGAAAAAATCGGCAAATATCAGTAAAGCTTTTCGAGGAAGCATCTTTATTGTTTTATTACTCCTTTTGTGGCAAATTTTATCCACATCAGGCTTGCTTCCCGCCTATTTACTCCCCTCGCCAATAGACGTTGTGCGCGCATTCATTGCTGATTTTCCACAACTCATGATGCATTCCCGCATTACCCTTCTCGAGGCGGCCCTCGGACTTTTGTTCGGTATACTTTCGGGATTCATCTGCGCCTTCTTAATGGAGCGTACCCCTTTCATTCGCGATGCGCTCTATCCGATTTTAATCCTGACCCAAACCGTGCCGACAGTAGCTATTGCGCCCTTGCTCGTCCTCTGGATGGGCTACGGTATGGCGCCGAAAATTGTCCTTATCGTTATCGTAACCTTCTTCCCCATGGCGGTAAACCTTTACCAGGGATTCGCTTCCGCCGATCCCGACGAGATTCGCCTTATGAAAGCTATGGGCGCTCGCGATGTGGAACTTTTCTTTTACGTCAAGCTTCCCAACGCAATGGAAGGCTTTTTCTCCGCCTTGAAAATATCCGCCTCCTACTCGGTAGTCGGCGCCGTCATTGCCGAATGGCTCGGCGGCTTTCAAGGCCTCGGTGTCTACATGACACGCGTTAAAAATGCCTACAGTTACGATCGCATGTTCGCCGTTATCTTTTTAATTTCACTGCTCAGTTTGCTTCTTATGGCCTTTGTCAATTATCTGCAATATAAAGCCATGCCCTGGAAACAAACCGAACGATAGGAGTTTATGATGAAAAAAATATTACCCATTTTATTGGCACTCGTTATGCTCACCGCCTGCGGCGCACCGAAACAATCCGCAAGCGGCGATAAACAGAAAGTACGTCTCGTCTTAGACTGGACCCCCAACACCAACCACACGGGAATTTATGTGGCGAAAGAAAAAGGCTACTTCGACGAAGCCGGCATCGATCTCGAAATCCTTCAACCGCCGGAAGGCGGAGCGGAAGGCCTCGTCGCCAGTGGCGGCGGCGAATTCGCCGTAACCTTCCAAGACACCATCGCCGCATCCTGGGCAAAAGATACCCCCCTTCCCGTTACCGCTGTAGCTGCCCTCGTGCAACACAACACATCCGGTCTGTTGAGCTTAAAAGATAAAGGCATCGACAGAATGGGCAAATTAACCGGCCACAGCTACGCCACATGGAACATGCCCATCGAACTCGGCATGATGAAAACATTAGTTAACGACGACGGCGGCAACTTCGATAAAGTAGAACTTATTCCCTCCAACGTCACCGACATCGTCGCCGGTTTAAAGAGCAATGTAGATTCCGTTTGGGTTTACTACGGATGGGACGGCATCGCCGCTGAAAACGCGGGCTTAAAAACCAATTTCATTCCCTTTATCGATTCCCACCCCGAATTCGATTACTACAGCCCCATTCTCGTCGCCAATAACGACTTCCTGAAAAACAATAGCGAAACAGCTAAAAAAGCCTTAGCAGCTATTAGCAAAGGCTACACCTACGCCGCCGAACATCCGGAAGAAGCTGCCGATATTCTGTTGAAATCCGCTCCGGAACTGGAAGGTAAAAAAGAATTCGTTAAAAAGAGCCAAGAGTATCTTTCCAAGCAATACATCGACGATGCCGATCGTTTCGGCGTTATCGATGGCGCGCGTTGGAATAAATTCTACAAATGGCTCGCCGACAACAAACTAATCGACCAACCGATCCCCGAAAACTTCGGTTTCAGCAATGACTACCTGCCCCAATAATGTGCTTTTAAAAGCCACAAATATTAACCGCTCCTTCGGCGATCAGATCATTTTAAAAGATTTGAACCTTGAAGTGGAGCGCTCCAAAATCGTCACCCTCTTAGGGCAAAGCGGCAGCGGAAAAACCACGCTCTTTAATATACTGGCAGGCTTAGATCGCCCCAATAAAGGCACCGTCACCTTGCTCGATGAAGATATTACCGCCAAACCCGGCCACGTGGCTTACATGCTGCAAAAAGATTTGCTCTTAAAGCACTTGAAAATCATCGACAATGTGTCCCTTCCCCTTCGATTAAAAGGCACGAGCAAAGAAGACGCACGGAAAGAAGCTGCGCAATACTTCTCTGAGTTCGGCCTGGAAGGAACAGAAATGAAATACCCTTCCGCCCTTAGCGGCGGCATGGCACAGCGGGCGGCCTTTTTGAGAACCATCTTATTTTCTAAAGAGCTCGTGCTTTTAGACGAACCTTTCTCCCGACTCGATGCCATTACCAAAATGAAATTGCAGGATTGGTATATGGGGATCAAAGAAAAATACCACCTCACCACCATTTTCATTACCCATGACATCGACGAAGCCCTCCGCATGAGCGATCACATCCACGTGCTCTCGCCGTCCCTTAAAACCATCGGCTTCAGCTACCGCGTACCCGATGGAGATCGGAGCGATTTCTTAGCGTCACATGACTATTTAGACGCTAAAAAAGCCATACAGGAAGCGATCTTACAATCATAAAGCAAAAGCATCTACCCTCGAGTAGATGCTTTTTTAATGACTGCATAAAGCGAAGAAAATGGACACAGCAAACACTGTGTCCATTTTTTAAAAGACAAGATAGATCGGAGATTCTCTACATCATTATCTATTTCCTAAGGCATCTTTCATTTCTTGGAAATTATTCGCTGCCAGCAAAATTTGAACGTAAGCCCAGTGGCGTTCCTCTACATCCTTAAAGGACTTAAAGTTCATTCTGATCTTTTGCAGATCATGTTTATCCATAGACCGTCCATCGAAATGATTTAAAATGGTAACGGCCTCTGCCCTTGTAATGGCGCCGTCGGGTCTAAAGGTTCCATCGGGATAGCCGACAATATGGCCATTTCCAAACGCTTGATTAATGGCGTCTTCAAATTCATGGCCTTTCACATCGGTAAACGATGCTACGCGATCCGATTTCTTATCAATACCGGCTAAAGCTCGCGCAAACTCCGCCCGCGTGATCGGCTCATTCGGACGGAAATTACCGTCCTTATCTGCCAACATTAAGTTATTCTTCACCATGGCATTGATTGCCGCATTATACCATGCACTCGGCGTATCCGCAAAGTTCGCTTTATCCTTTTGGTTCATATCCAAACCTGCCAAATACGCAATCATGGAAGCCGCTTCTGCACGGCTGATCTTTCCGTTGGGACGGAAACAATCGTCCCCGTATCCGTAAATATATGCGCCGTGTTTTGTTTTAGGTGCTTCCGCTTGCTTAGTAGGTTCTGACGGTTTACTCGATTCTCTTTGAACTGTTGCTACCGGTTGAAGGAAAATATAACCAGAATCCGTCGATGAAGAGCCACTTTCATGGCTGACGTCCGGTTTTGAAGGGATCACCGGAGTTTGGCCGCCGGGGGTTTGACCACCCGGGGTTTGACCACCCGGAGTTTGATCACCGGGATTTTGACCGCCGGGAGTTTGACCACCTGGAGTTTGACCGCCCGGAGTTTGATCTTCCGAATTAGGTTCTACAGCTGCAGTAACAGCCACCATGTCTCCATTTTCAAAATAAGTCTTATTTGCAAACTTCACATAAACAATAGGCTTCACATACTTAACCCCTTCAGGTAGCTTAAGAATAGTAATTTTATAGCCGCCATCTTCCGGTGTCACCGTATAGTCATCCTTAGGAAGCTCATGCTTAGCGTATTTCGGTGTCGCAGTCGATTCCACATCGACTCGTGCCGAACGGAAGCTTACCGCCATAGGCTTAGCTACGTT
>QWCH01003753.1_pt1 | contig 15226 bp, 23 predicted proteins | sample 1972671 | NCBI WGS metagenome assembly QWCH01 (sample SAMN09866713, study PRJNA288562) | Human gut metagenome isolate term3_stool, whole genome shotgun sequencing... | isolation source: gut | host: Homo sapiens | place: USA: California | reverse complement strand
CCCTAAAGAATTAGCAATATCTTTTATCGGTCGCTTATCATTCCACATCATAAATACTATTTCTTGCTTATTTTTCATTTGCTGCTCCTCGACTGATTCTCCGTCATTTTCCTGTCAATTTGATTCATAGCCGACAGAAGTTTTTCTTTTGCAAAACTTGTTTTTCCAGATAATTCAAAGATTCTCTGTGATTGTACCTGTAGTTTCATACATTCTTCATCGGTTCCAGTAGCATCTTTAAATTCACGGACTATCTTTCTACATTCAAGTCGCACTTCTTCATCTGTCAGGTATTTATCCTTAAATGGAATTTCTTCCTGTTTTGCCTGTACAAAACCATCTCCCGATCCGTTCCATCCGTATACTTTGTTTTCAGTGAAGCTATTTTTCAGTCGCTTACTTTCTATTTCGTAATACAGCGGCACAAAATAATCCTGTATCCCACCATCACGATCTTTTGCGATCTCAACCACATTGGATGCCTGATAGATTGGATCATCGTCCTTCCACCCAAACATCTGCTTACTTAGCCGAATAAAATCATTATTCACACGATGGACAATAAATGCATTGTCTACAGCATTTCCGAGATCCGCAGTACCGGAAATATCATCCAGTCTCAAAAATCCCATTGCTTTCCTCGGATGAGCCACAAACATGATATGTATGTCGTACTTCTCAGCCATCTTATGCAAGGTTAATACAAACTCTGTCTGAGCTTCAAATTTGTTGTCAGAAAGGCTTTTTATGTTAAATGCCATAAGATTATCCAGTATGAGTAATTGTGGCTTATTTGCTTCAATATGCTTCTCTAGCTGTTCTTTAACAGCTTGGAAATCATTGCCGTACTCATTGTTGTATAAATGAAAACTTTTTCCGAGCCATTCAGCAATCTTTTCTTGATTCTGTTTCGACACATTGTAGTATCCATCAAACTGAGTTGGCTCTGCATATGCTTTCCCGGCAGCCTGAAGATTCATCCACCGCATAAAGTTTTGTGGAGATAACTCACCAGAAAATACAGATACTTTATTCTCATTTTCTACACAGTCCAAACACAGTTCTGAAATCAAACTACTTTTTCCCGAAGCACGCAATCCAGATATTACCGTAACGTATCCTGTCTTTAATCCACGCATCCGTACATCTATGTCCTTGATTCCGGTTTTCACAAATGTTTCCGGTGGCTTCGGCATTTCCATAATGTCTTTTGCTGTAAGAAATACCGGCTTCCCCTCTTTTTCCTTGATATGTACCGATTCTTGTGTTTTTTGCGAATGAGAGTAGATTCTCTTAGCATATTCCTGTTGCTTTTTTTCGTAAGCATCCGGCTCGTACAATAGACGCACATCACGCCATGTCTTATCAGCACAAGAATTATGAAAGCAATGAAAACCGATTGCACCACTCGCCGTTCTAAAAATACAAGCATCCTTACCCTTGTGGTTGCTGTCAAACGGACATTCATCCAAAATATACTTCACGCCGCCGGAATAAGATGTTTTTCGATATCTCAATCCGTACTTACTAAGCCATTCATCAAGATCGAACTCTGCTGGTTGATAATTGTTGTATCTCTGAGGTTTTTCCTCTTTCGGCAACATATCAGCTAACTTCTTAACATATTTAGCATCATTTATCCTGATTTCTTCTGGATCACCGATAACCATACTCATTCGGTGTGGTCTTTCTTCTGTGTTCGCACCTTTTTGCGCCTGCGTTCCGTACAGCTTACACACCCTTGCCGGATTGAAATTTTTCAAGTCAATCTGAATTTCATCATCAGAAAAGTACATATCCAGTACATTCAGACACTTCTTTATCAGCTCTCTATTTTCATCTGAATTTTTCATTTTCACTCGGTACAGTAAATGAACGCCATTTCCGCTGAACCCAAATAACGGATCATAGAAACCAATATTTTTCATAAAGGAATAAACCTTATTTCCGATTTCTTTTGCAGCTGCTACCTGATCGTCACTGGAAGATGTTCCGGTTGGCCGCTTAGGATCTACGTCAATGAACAGCCAATCATAGCCAACAACATCATTGTCACTCGAAGTAGCTTTTGCATTTTTCTTAAAGAAATTCTGTTGCTCCCTACTGTAGCAAGCTTCATTCAGGCTATTCAGTGTTATGTATATATTGCAGTTAGCATAATCCCGGATGTCTTTGTTAAATGCTTTTATCAGGTCATTAGCTGTCTTGAAGTACCCACTGTACATCTGCTTACTGTTATAAATTACTCTTACCTCAAAAAGCTGATTCTCCGTTTTAAGAAGCGATATAGCCTTTCTGATTTCTGTCTCACTTATCATTTACTGCTCCTTAAACAATTTCTCCACATACGAATCCATCGAATGTACCAACTTTATACAATTTCCATGAAGTGCATGATTTTTCCATGAAGAGAATTTCTCTTCCATTTTTGATTTTTCCATCTTTCCATTTTTCACTTCCTTAACCCATTTATTGAGTCTTTTCTTTATTTTCCTTTTATTCTCGCCTGTTATTTTGCGAATATATTTTCCATCTGCCGTCATATAGTGATGAAACCCAAGAAACCTAATGCCTTTCCTGAATGGTATAATTTGTGTCTTTCCATTCAATTCCAGTCCAAGGCTTTCCAATAGCTCTCGAATACAATCAAGACACCACTTTAAATATTCCTTGCTTTGATGAAACAAATAAAAATCATCCATATATCTTCCGTATTCAACAATTCCAAGCTCGCCAGTTATCATGCAATCCACCGGATGCACCATGAGTAGTGCGTACACCTGTCCGGCTTGATTTCCAAGTGGCAGTCCCGGATTCTCACTGCTGTCTATCAATACATGATTGAGCCATACCGCATAAGGATCCCGGAAGAAATAATCTACAATATCTTTCAAAATCCAATGGTCAATCTCATAAAAGAAATGTCTGATATCACATTTCAATATCCATCCATCAAGACCGTGTTTATCGTAAAACGCTTCCATATGATCTTTAAGACCATTCAACGCATATAACGTTCCTTTTCCTACTTGCCCGGCAGAATTATATTTGACAAACACATTTTGCAATTTTGGATGCAGAATATTGTCACAGAAAACGTGCTGTACAACCTTATCCTTAAATGTGCAAGACTCAATCACTCTTTGTTTCGGTTCAAATATTTCAAACCGATTATACGGTGCTACCGTATATGTCTGATTTTCCAGTTGCTCTTTCAGAATGTTGATTCCGTCTAAAGCCATCGAAGAAAATTTTGCAGTGCTGCTATTAAATTTCTTGCCAGATTTAGCTTTCCGATAAGCCCTATACAGATTGTCGTAATCTGTAACAATATCCCTATCCATTGATACTCCTTTATATTTGCCTCTAAGAGGGAGGTCTGTTTCCTTTTTGTATCTTCTCTGATTTCGGCTTCATGCCTACTCTTACTGTCTGCAATACAGAATGGGCGAACACCGTTACTGTTGTTGTAGTTATTGTTGTCGATGTTACCGGACGGCGAAACAACCGCTTAACGGAAACAAACCTAAATGCATTTACCTCTGTCTATCTTTCGTTCTCCAAGCAATAGCCATGTGCTTAACATCAGACACCATCTTTGACCAATATCCCATGCTATCCGAATTGATTATGCGCAATTCATGAGACATTTCTATGTAAGACAACAATTCATCACAATAAGTAATTGCTTTTGTTTGCAGTTCCAGGCGATCTCTTTTGTAAGTTTTAATGTCTGTTCTATTTGCTTCAAAGAGCATTTCATAGATTTCCATTGACTTATTTTGCATTTTGTCAACAAGCGAAAATCTAAATTTCTTTGGATATCTGTTAGCGTTACTGGTTACTCTTAATGTATGAGCAGCCAACTCTTTTGCTTTCAGAATCACTTTCAGGTCATTTTCTGCCATTATTCATCATCTTCCTCAGATTCAAAGATCGAAGAGGAAAAGATACAAACCGGGCGAACACCGCAACCGTCGTCGAAGCTAAAGTTGCGGACGTAACCGGACGGCGAAACAACCGCAATCCATCTACTATCATCATTACAAGATGTACTGCATGGCGTAAGCGTCCACCACCATTTATCAGTGTTCGGCAGTAATTTTCTGTATTTCCGGTATTCATCTACGGTAATGAGTGATACATAGTCTTTGCACTTTCCATATTCCGTCTGACCGTCAAGCGAGAACAGATCACGCTCAAACCAAACCAAGGATCCTTTCCCAAGTTCATCTTCGATTCTCTTTCTCAGATCTGTATTGAGTTTGAGCCGAAGATCACTGCTTTTCCAGTCATTACAACTATCATCAAATTCTCGGTCTTTTCCATAAAATTCATCAGCAATAACAAGATAACCTTCTTCAAGCTTGTCCAACACTTTCCATTTCATTCCTGCAACTTCAATGATTTCACCGGTTTTCGGCTTCTTGTATTTTCTTTTTAAGGCGCTATAGGCCTGATTCAATTCTTCCAGTTTTTCTCCAAATTCTTTCAATGTCATCATTTTTCTATTCCTCCGTTACTTTGGATACAAAGATATTAGATTTTAAGATACAAAATGGGCGAACACCGATACAGTTGCGGCAGTCATCGCTGAAGATGCCACCGGACGGCGAAACAACCGCTACTGAATTACCCCATCCTCTTTCTTCGGTACTCCATGCAGTACACGTCCAATACCAATCCGGAAGATCTTTATTAACCAATAAATCATTATATTTTCTTGCTTCATCGAACGTCAGTGGTCTTACTTTCGCATGAAGAACTAAATCTTTTCTCTGCATATCTACAGTTGCTAAACTTACCTGTCTGCTGCATAAATTATCTGAACCGAATTCCTCTTTAAATTCAGGGAAAATTTCTTCTTCAAAAAGATCAGACAGCTCTGACGTAAAATATTCGTTACTATCATCACCAAAACGAACATCTTTCCTATACAGTCCTTCTGTGGTAACTGCTGTTTTATCGCCTTCCTGTTCCAGAACAATAAATCTCCCGATTCCTGTATCGAACTTTCCACCAACCGGAATTTCGTCCAGCCGAACCTTATTTTTCCGTTCTTTTTCCTCTAACATTGCTACAAGCTCTCTTGCTTTTTCTAATTCTTTGCTCATTTTCTATTCCTTTCTGGCTTACTGCCATTCATCTGCTGCTAATTTGCTTGCCGGTTTCCAGCCTCCGGTGCATTGATTTTGTTCTGCTACCTGTTGATTTTTTGGAATTCTGCTTAATCTATCCCAAATAACACCGGAGTAATTATTTGCCATTGAATCATCAACAACTTTCTTCAAAGCTTCTATTCCGTACTCACGATATCCAGAAACAAACTGCGTGATCGTCTTTTTTAGTCCAATCTCTGTTCCATAGTGATTGCTTGACTTAGGCTTTCTTCCGTCTTTATACTCCATCCATTCTTTCAAACATTGATGCAAGTCCTCGTTTTCTAAAACATAGTCACTGTCCTGATGGATGTCGTTCTTCAAAACATATTCAAGATTAGATACATTGGAATTTTTTGAATAAGAATAGTCAGTTGTGTCGCCAGACACGGAATTATGCTTATCTATACTATTCTTTTCTTCTCTATTCTTATCTATTCTATACTGGGTATCCGACTGGTCTACCACTGGTATACCAAGTAGTAAATCGTCATCGGATTCCGTAGTATTTCTAAGGGAATATCTGCCATTCGGTTGCACCGTTAAATGAGCTTTTTCTTCCTGATAAATTGTTTCTGTGTATCTGTCTTTCCTCAAATAATTATTGATTCTCCAATGCTTGATTACACAAATCCCGTCTGGAAATTGAATAACAAATGATTTTGCAACAAGCAGATCGTAGTCATTCTGGTTCGCTCCGATGATCTTCATTACTTTCTTTGCATTATTTAGGAATCCGTCATCGTCTGCTCTCATAGAGAGATGAAAGTACAATGCCTGTGTGGATAACGGCATTTCTAAGAAAGCATCCGAGTCAATAATTTGTTTGGAAAACATTCTCTTCTCTGCCATCTAACTCACCTCCCGTTGAAGCAACTCCAACACTAAACGCCCCTGATCCCGATTATGGCAAAACACAAACTCAACGCCATATTTCTTCTGCATAGTCTTGCAAGCTTTCATGAGCGTTTCACCCCTGGTTGCTGCCGGATACCTCTGTGTGCGCCTATATATTGGTTTTCCGCTCTTGTAATGTCCAATCACATCACTTGTACGCTTCATCACAAAAAGTCTCGGATTTTTCCATTTATGAAGCTCGTCCAGTGATTGAATTGTCGGATTGTAAATGTCTTTTGTTCCAGTAATCAAACCACCGGCGTTCTGTACCAACACATACAACTTAATGCCGTTATTCTGCGCCAAGATACATTCATCCCGGAACCTTGCATGTTGTTTTCCACAAATGTCGCCTACAAGCTCCTGAATGTCTTTCTTTGTATCTACAGTCACATTGTATGTTCCAAGAAAATCCATCTTTTTCACTGGAATTCCCCTCTTTTCTTTTCTGGAAATCACATCAAGAACCTTATCATTTGCAACAATGTAATCGCCACACGGGAGCGGATAATTCATTATTTGAATTCCAATGCTTTTCCAATATTGTTCCTTTTCTGTATGTTTCCCAGCTTGTTGCGCTTTATCACTAATCAGTATCATTGGAATCACCTCTTCTGTTGTAATGCCGTTCATTAAGCACGTATTCTTCTGCTTTCTTCTGATCTACTAAAAGATTTTTGAGCCTGTCTATGAACTGCTTGTTCTGCTTATCTGCATAGAATTTAGCTACCTTTTCGACAAATTCAACTCTGTCTTTCATAGCTCTACGGTCATTTCTCTGTTTATGTACCCGCGTTGCTATTTTGCAGCGTTCATCGTAATTATGCGCGAACTCGATATCATGCAGAAAATCTTGATTCATTCTGTCGTATTTATAGACCTGTGTTACGCAGTCTTTATACTCTTTATCGCAATATTTTAAGAAATTCAGAAACTCGTCTATAATTTCAGACGGCTTTTTCTTCGCATCCAACCAGACCAGCCTCCCTTCCTTTTCTTGCTTTGTACTCCCGTTGCTTTTGCCTATAATGTTCAGGGTTCTTCGCCCGTTTTGCACGTATAGAAGCATTTACCCGATCGCGATTTTCTTTCTTCCATTGATTAGATTTTTTAATACATTTACCTGAATTTTCATCGTAATACTTCTTGTTTCTCTGTCTGATTTCTTCACGATGCTTTTCACGGTATCTTCTTTGATACTCTTTATTCCTTGCATCTTTGGCAGATATAGAGTTTACAAATTCTTCAATTTCATCACCTTCTAAATAATCTTCTATTTCCATGCCACTATATCTACATTCCACATAAGGGCAGTTAAAACAATTAGGAACACAACACTTCGGTGGCTTTTTCTTTTTATTCGTCAAAACTACCACCTCTTAGTTAAATGGTAACTGAGTATCCACTCCGTCAGGAATATCAAGAAATCCATCAGAGCTTACCGGTGTACTTCCGCTACCATTATTTTGACTAGCAGCTTTGCTTTCCACAAATTCATGTTCATCCACAATAACATCTGTCGTGTAAACTTTCTGACCATCCTTGTTAGTAAAAGAGCCAGTCTGAATACGCCCAACCACAGCGATTTTTGTACCTTTGCGGAGATATTTTTCAGCAAACTCCCCTCGCTTTCCAAAAGCAATACAATTGATGAAGTCTGCACTCTGCTCACCATCCCTCTTAAACTGTCTATCAACTGCCAGAGTGTATCTTGCTACCGCTGTAGCATTTTCCCCCTGTGAATATCTAACTTCTGGATCCCTTGTGCATCTCCCAATGAGAATAACTTTATTCATGTAATTTTCCTCTTTTCTATTTTCTTAACTGTTCTATTGCTGCTATCATAAATAAGATACTGGCAATCAAATATAAAATCTTTTGCCACTTTCCATCTACAAGTACGAAGCAGGCAAAATCTAATGCTGCACCAATAGCGTATAGCATTGTTTCCTCCTAAAACGGCATCAGCCTAAATTCTTTCTCAGCTCCTTTTTCTGCAACCCACACATCCACATCACAGTCAACTATCTCCTGTATTTTCTCCGTGAACCTCACTGGATTGCCATTTCCGGCGCTTAAATGTATCAAGCCTATACTTCTTAGACTTACACTGTTAATCTTCTGTATAAGCCGTTTACACGTCTCAAGTTCCATGTGACCGGTTAATACATGGTTGTATTTAGGATCACTATCTTCAATTCTGATATAGTCCTCTGCATAATTACATTCGATCAATCCGTAGTTGATATGCATTTTTGAAAAATCATACGGGCAATACTCAGCATCTGTGATGAAGAGAATCCGTCCATCCGGTGTATCAATCAGCCATCCGTCACATTCTGTTTCCCCATGAGGTACACGAAATGGAATTACGGAAAACGTACCTAACTGCTGCCGTTTCATCCTCTGTAAGCCTATGGTTTTCTCTCCCATTACCGTTTCAACATCTGTTTCGACTTCATCTGATGTGTACACCATGATTCCGTACTGTATATATTGTTTAATATATCCAGCGTGATCACCATGGATATGGGACAGTATGCAACCGTTCACCATGGAAGTCTGATAATCAATAGCTTTCAGCATTTCCTTAGCCGGAACTCCGCATTCCAGGAGAAGAATATCTTCCCCTGAAATCAGAGCATAACCGTTACCGGAGCTTCCAGAACCAATCGTTTTAACTATCATCTCTCACAATCTCCACTTTATATCCAAGCTCTTTGCAGATTTCAGAAACGGTCATTTTTCGTACTTCTTCACGATCCCAAATACGGTTGCGTTCATCTGAAAGCATGTAGTTAAAACATCCTAATGCTGGCTTGAAAACTTTCACAATATCAAGGTCAGAATCATACGGCCATGTCATATTACTTTCATGTGGATGTCTTCCTTCAAGCGTCATATAGCAGTTCGTTCCAATACCGCATAATTTTCCATCCAGATTGATAATCAAGTATTTTTTACCAAGTCTTGTTTCAACAACCATTCCTGTTTGTAAATCTTTTAATTCCATGTCTTTACTCCTTTGCAAACTCTGGTGTTTCCACTTCAACAGCTTCAGATTCAGCTACTACAGCTTCATCTTCCACGGTAAATTCCTGTGAATTTTCATTCTTCTTGATTTCTTTCTGCACTTTTATCTGGATATCTTCTCCGAAATCATCTGAAAAATCATTATCCAGTACTTCCTCACGTGTGTACATTCCAGTGGTTAATTCAGGGCAATTCAAATTAGCAAAGAAAGAAGCTGCACGATATCGAAGCATAAGCTGTGGAAGTGTCTTCCATTTGGTCCCATTCTTCTTTGTCCATCCCTCTGCGTCTGCCATATCCATAGTCACTTTGATTCCATCTACCCTGCGACCATCTTTAGTGGTCCAGCACTTGCACGAATACGGTTTCCCGTCTTTTTCGGCTTCATCAAACTGCAATTCCATATCATACTTTTCAGAATTGTTAATCATTGCAATTAAGAAACTGCTCTTCCATGTCGGTCTTCCTTGAATTACATACAGATTCTGCATAACTGTAAGCGGATCAATGTCAAATTTCTGTGCCTGCGAAATGGCGATCAGACAGTTGGCATCATTTTTCTGGAATGTCTGCGGTACAATCGTACTGCTTGCCAACGCTTTAGCCATCTGCATAGCCATAATAAAATTATCGGACGTGCCGAAAATTCCAAGACTGTAATCTGTCACTTTGTTATTTGAAGCTGTCACAACTTCTTTTTTCTTTTCTACTGCTACTTCATTTTTTTCTGTCATTTAGTTTCCCTCCGCATCTGACTTTCCATCACCATCAAGTAACACATCCAGAAGCATTCCGAGGAAATCCGGCATTGGTTCTTCGTCCTGCTCTTTACGAGAATCACTATTCTCACTCTCTTTTTCGTCACCAAACTTTTCTTTTAACTTTTTAATTCCATCTTTAACACCATTGATTGAATCAAGTAATTCTTCCTTTTCCGTCATTGCTGACCGGCGAACAATCTTATTGATCCATTCGTCTGCATCTTCTTTCGACATATTTTCTTCAAGCATTTTTCTGACGCTTCTAAGAATTTCTTTTGTCTCATGAAGTATAAGCGGAACACGTCCCTCAATCTGTCCTATTCCGTTTTCAAATTTAATCATTCTATTTATCCTCACTTTCTACTTTCAATTCTTTATCATCGGTTACTGTCAAATAAATCATCTGCGCATCCATTTCCGGTACATTGAAATCATTTATACTTTCTGCATTGTCCACGAATATCGGACAGCTAACTCCGTACAGATTTGATAATGAATGGATAATGTCTAACCCAGCTACAATTCTGTGACCATTGTTAAGACTGGACAGTGGAACTCCATTTACTGTACATTCGCACGTTTCCTTGATTCCGCCATTGATCTGCTCTGCAAACAGCTTGAATGATACAATTTTGAACATTCCATTGATTTTTTCAGAGATCATATTCATTTTTGTACGGATAAAATCTTCCACAAGGTCAATCATCTGTTCCTGTTCAGCAACCTTTTGACCGACTTCTTTCCGCTCTGCTTCCAGTTCAGCGATACGAGCTTTCACTTTGGTATTGTCTGCTGCCATAATCTTTCCAGTGATTTCAGCAATTTCATTTTTCAGAACCGCTTTCTTTGTTTCAAGTTCTGCTTTTCCAGATGTATCAGCACTCATAACTTCGATCTCTTTTTCAAGTACCGAGATTTTCTCGTTAGTTGCTTTGTATTCTGTATTTTCCGAAAAATCTGCTACTGTTGGAAAAGTCTTTAATTCCTCTTCGGCTTTCTTATACTCTTCCTGTGCTTTCACAAGGCTCACACTATGCTCTGCCATCTGATTGCGCAGTTCTCCTTCTTTAGCCTTTAATTTGTCTCGAAGCTCGGAAGATTCTTTTCCGTCCTTCTCAATGCGTTTCATATTTTCAGCACGCTTTTCTTCAAATTCTGCCTTGTCCTTTGCATATTTACTCTCATATGCTGTCTTTCGTGCTTCATAATCAGCAATCTTTTTCTGTTTAACTTCTTCCGGCAATGCCTGTCCACACGTAGGACAAATAAGTGCATCTTCCGAAAGAGGCTCCAATGGAGTAAGTGCAGGATAAGCTTTTATCTTTTCGGCTTTCCATTCAGCAGACAACCGCTCTGTTCTTGTTTTCTGTGCTTCGTATCTGCTATGTGTCGCATTGATTTCGTCTGAAAGCATCGCAATTCTATGATTTACGTCTGCAAGGTTCTTTTCAGTAGCAGCTACTTTCTCTCTTGCTACTTTGGAATTTTCCATAAGCTTCTGATTCTCTGCGTTCTGAACCTCTGACAGATGCAGTTTAAGATTCATAATTTCCTCACGTTTAGAGTTGATTCCCTCTAATTTGCTGTTACCGCCGGAGATTTCATCTTCTACTTTCTGCAGAGCCACTTCCTTGGCTACTTTTTCAACTTCTAACGCTCCTACATCAGCAATCACAAGTTGTTTGGAGATTTCATCAATACGTGCCGGGATCTCAACCATATCTTTATTTAATGCCGTTTTCGCTTTGGTGTATTTCTTCAAAATATCTTCCGTGCTGGCAATTCTCAGCTCCGGAATCAGTTTTGTGTATCTCTCACCGAATGTTTCAGCGATTTCCGCATCAGAAAACGTTCCAACAAACTTCATCAGTGTCTCTCTCTGTTTTTTCCACGGTAATGCATTGAACGCCGCCGGATTGGTAATCAGTGTGAAAATATCTTCATCAATGATACCGGCAATAAAATCTTTGAAATCTTTCTGATTTTTTGGATATCCGTTGATTCCAAACTCATTGATATTGCCCTGTAATTCTGTAGTGCCCGTACCTCTTTTCTTAACCCATTTTTGCCGCTGGACTTTCTTAAGTTCGTATTCGTCACTGCCGACATTGATCTTTGCTTCTACGGAAATCTCAATATTATCTACCATCTTCCCGTTTTCATCTAATGGTCTGATATCAAAATCAGAACTTCCAAGGCTATCTTTTCCAAACAGCAACCATGTAAATGCATCAAATATGGTTGTCTTTCCAGTGGCATTTGCACCGGATATTCTTGTCTTATCTCCAAAATCAATTGTCTTGTCCTTGCATCCTTTAAAATTCTGGATACGCATGGATAACAGCTTAATCTTCTTCACCAACGATTACCCTCTCTTTCTTATCAATACTTTTTGTATCTGAACTGCTTTTATGTATAATGTGCAGATAGTCCGTATCTTCAAGCAGATTCATCCATTCTGCCGGATCAAGTCCGACCGCCACCAATAATTTTTTATTGGCTAAGTTTAATTTCTTCGGTTGCTTCATAGTCTCTCCTTGTGTTACTATGTAAGTGGTTTTATGTATTTGCGTCCTTTGAAGTTGCCGCTTCGGGACGCTTTTTATGCCTTTATCATCCAGGCAATCTGCAAAATTCTTTAGATATGCAATTGCCATACTCTTGTGATAGTCTGCTGTCTTATCAACTCTTTCCAAAGATTCAAGAGTTGCGATCATCTTATCAATCTCTGATACTCTCATAGCTACCTCCTATCCAAAAAGCAATTTGTGAATACACATCCCGGCAATAATCAGCACAGAGCCGCCAGCTCCAACAATTGCGCCGAGTATTTCATTAAGATCCTGAGATATTTTTCTTTTCTTTCTCATGGCAACTCCTAACTGGCTATGACTTCTTTTACCTGAATCGGTGCTGTCATAAGGGAAATATCAAGTTTCTCTTTTTTGATGGCTTCATTCAGATCATCCACTGAATTGATTCCGATTGCTTTTAGCTCAGCTTCAAGCTTTCTCAATTTTTCTTCCATATAAATTATCCTTTCTGTGATATAATCACCTTGGAGGTGATATTTTGTTAGATAAAAAATCCTATAAACTACTCAAAAAACTATACAAATCAGACTTCCTTACATATCGAGAAATTGATCGCCTACTAGGTACAGATACCCCATCATCACAGCTAAATCCGTACAGCCAAAATCTTGTGCACAATCAAATGATTGACCAGCATTATGCAGGTACAGATGAAAACGGTGATTATGTGTTTGATGGATATCAAATCAATTTAGATGGAAGCGCCTATATTTGGGAACAGAAAAAGAAATTCTGGAATTTCTTGCTTCCATATACAATCACAACCCTTATAGCTTTATTGAGTTTGGTTACTACCATATTGATGAACTACAATGATTTTGTTGCCGCGCTCTCCAAAATCGTTCAAATTGCTCATTAGTCATTGTTTTATATTTCTTTACGTTGAGCCAGTGTGAATAATCCTTTTCTGGTAAAATATTTTTCATAATAATAAACATTGGCTCGACATAATCCCTTTTGGTGATCTTCCTCGTAAATCTGTGATACCATTTGAAACGCCTGGTTGGCAGATCATCGAAACCTTCCGGCTTTTCTCCGATACGCTCATCCCATTCAAAACCATTTAAGTTGTAATAGATTTCACACAGCTCTTCTGTTGAAAGACTGTTTAATTTTAGAAATAAATCCTTGTCCATTTTCTACACCGCCAAACACATCTGAGCATTTTCAGCGTCAATCTCTTCTTTTAGATACATCGGTAGAACATAGTCTTCGATAATCTTCACAGCCAAATCGCACTGATTACGTTTGATTGCCTTGTAGGTGTTTACACCAAACTCTCTTCTAAGCTGTGCATCCACATCGCTGTATACTTTGTGCATCAGACTTTTATTCTTGTAGGCCGGTGCATCCTTTCCGCCCATCAGTGGAACTACTTTCTGATTCTTGGCTCTTGTGATTCTCTGGCATTCCAGTGCTAACAATGGCATGTCTGCCTTGAATTCCTGCAAGTCCTTATCTACCTTGTCAATTTTCTCTGTTAGTTCTACATTGCCTTGAGCAAGTAACTGAATCTTCTGATCGGTTGTCATTGGAGCTGCTTTTGGTTTTTCAAAATAGTCATCAACTAATCTGTCGTATACTTCCCACGCTTCATCTGTGTTGAGTGACTTCGCATGGAGGAAAGCTCCTTTTTCCGTCCAAAGATAAAGCTTCGACGCTTTCTTTGAACCGTCATCAATTTGATGATGGTCAACGAACTCTCTCTTTTTACCATCTTCCAAGCAGATGTAATGCTTTCCTTCAATATATCTTTCCTTATTTCTATTGAAGTTGTTTGAAATAACTCTTGTGTCAGAGCCATACGCTTCCGCAATCTGCTGCGTTGTGAGCACTCTAATGTTTTTGTACTCTGTAATTTGTAAGTCGTTCATCTTATACACCTCTTTTTAAAAAAGTTAAATGTTTTGAACTTTCGTTGTAAAAAAATATTCTGCAATATCAGAATCGTCCAAATGCAGTAGCTTCACAGCCTTGCAAATATCAGTTTGTTTCCACGGAACATTTCCATTCAACTTTAGAGATAGCGTGCGTTCAGACATTCCCATTGCTTCAGCAAATCGATATTGAGAACCGAAAAATTCCACTATCTTTCCTTTCAATTTGTCGTAATTAAACGCCATCTGCGACAACTCCTTTCTTTTGTTTTGTTCAATATTTTGAACTAATTGTATAATACCACTGCTATATTGCTGTGTCAATAGAAAAATTCAAAGTTTTTAACTTTTTATGTATGCATTATTGAACTTTTATTCAATATGTGGTATATTATAATATAGTAACTGATAGGAGAAAGTTTTATGAAAACGATAAAAGACATATTTTCAAAAATCATAAAATTTATATTAAAAATTACCGGTGATGATTTGAGCATATACGCCGCCCAGGCATCTTTTTTTATTATAATTTCGGTTATACCGTTCAGTATGCTTGTACTTTCAATAATCAAACTGTTCATTAATATAGACATAAACTCAATATTGCACACAATAAATTCATTTGCCCCTGCGGCAATCAGCACGTTTCTTACGGAAACAATAACCGATTTATTCACCAAAAGCGGCTCGGTGCAAGTCATTTCCGTGACAGCCGTATCAACACTCTGGCTTGCGTCAAGGGGTGTTATGGCACTGTATACGGGACTTAACAAAGTCTACCGTTCACGCAACAAAAATTACTTTATCGGCAGACTTATTTCTATATTATATACGCTTGCATTTATTGCGGCACTTATCTTGACGATTGTGTTTTTCGGTTTCGGAAGCAAGCTCGAATACTTTAT
>QWCH01004463.1_pt1 | contig 15289 bp, 9 predicted proteins | sample 1972671 | NCBI WGS metagenome assembly QWCH01 (sample SAMN09866713, study PRJNA288562) | Human gut metagenome isolate term3_stool, whole genome shotgun sequencing... | isolation source: gut | host: Homo sapiens | place: USA: California | reverse complement strand
GGAATTTAAATACTCCCGCCACGTCCGCTTCAAAGCCCCCCTCACCGTGTGGATGGACGGGAAAAAACAGACGTCGGTGGTAACTTATTAGTTTATAAGGTTTATAAAGTTCATAAGGTTCATAAAGTAACGGGTGTCCTTCGGACGATATTATCGGCAGCTCAAGCTGCCGTGAACAAAGCGCCCCGCAGGGGTCCAAAAACCTTATAAACTTTATGAACTTTATAAACTTTATAAACCTTATAAACTTATTTCCTATCTTTGCCCCCGTGCAAAACCAACTAAAACATATTAACATGACTATTAAAGAGTACATTGATGCAGGATTACAGCATCTGCGCATTTATTCGGAAGGATTCTCAGACCTGCTTTACTTCCTCGCGCTGGTTATCATCATGGGCATCATCACGTGGATTGTCCATATACTCACCCGGCAATGGCTGGCGCGTATCGTGATGAAACTGACCAAACGGACATCGACCAACTGGGACGACCTGATGTTCGACCAACGATTCTTCAACCGCTTGGGACTGCTAATCTCCCCGATCGTTACCTTAGTCGTTTTCAGGGCGTACGACTGGACGGGAATCAATATATTGATGCAAATCATCAATATCTGGATCACCATCTCCTTCCTGCTCGTCATATCGAGCATACTGGACGGCATCAACCGCATATACGAGAGTTACCCCGTGGCGAAAAACAGACCGATTAAAGTATTTATCCAAGTCATCAAGATATTCTTCTACTGTGCCGCCACGATTGTCATCATCAGCATCCTGATCGACAAGAATCCCGCGACACTGCTCGCCGGACTCGGTGCCTTATCCGCCGTGCTGATGTTGGTATTCAAGGATACCATCCTCGGGTTCGTGGCAGGAGTACAATTAATCTCCAACCGCATGGTGAACATCGGCGACTGGATCGTGATGCCCAGCAGCAACGCCGACGGCGACGTGATAGAGATCAACCTCACCACCGTGAAAGTGCAGAACTGGGACAAAACCATCTCCACCATACCGACATACAAACTGGTGTCCGAATCGTTCACCAATTGGCGGGGAATGCAGGAAGCCGGGGGACGACGCATCAAACGATCGGTAAACATCGACATCTACTCCGTGCATTACCTCTCGGACGAAGATTTGGAAAACCTGAAACAATCGTCCCTGCTGAAAAACTACATCGAGAATAAACAACGAGAAATCAACGAATACAACGCCAAAGTGGTGAACCCGCTGGACAGACGCCGCCTGACAAACCTCGGCACCTTCCGCGAATACATGGAAGCGTGGCTTACCGCCAACCCCGATATCAACTTGAACATGACACACATGGTACGCCAACTGCAACCCACGGCAACAGGTATCCCCTTGGAAATCTACTGCTTCACGGCAAGCACGCAATGGCTCGTCTACGAGAGAGCGCAAGCCGACGTGTTCGACCACCTGTTCGCTATCCTCCCGCTATTCAAACTGAAAGTATTCCAATACCCGACAAACATGGAATGGATGGAAGAGAAAGGGGCGTAAAGGTCAGTAAAGTCCGTAAGGTCTATAAGGTCCATAAGGTCAGTAAAGTCCATAAGGTGACGAGTGTCCTTCGGACAGAGTTAAAACGGCAGCTTGAGCTGCCGTTGATATAGCGCCCCGCAGGGGTCCACTGACCTTATAGACTTTACGGACTTTATGGAAAATTGCACACGCCACAATCGCCCCACGCGATGCCGTTGTCACTGTCTGAATCCAGTTGGAAAAGCAGAACGGTATGCTCTTGGATACGCTCGTCATACTCTCTAGGGTCGAGCTGCGTGAAAGAAGGATAGCCGCCGACACGGTGTCCCCCCGCCTCCAGTTGGGCGTACACCTCGTCAAAAACCGACTCGTCCACCCGGTCTAAAGTAGGCACGGTAGCGTCCGGGTGAGTTTGATTGTAGACCTCCAATAACAATTTCTCGAAACGGAAATCCCATGAAGTCATAGCCATAGACGCTTTCCGGAAGTTCAACTTTCTCTCTCCCGACAACGGGAAAGCATCCTCCATGCCGGTCGTCGGCACCTCGGTAAGCAAACGGGAAGCATCCTCCGTCACCCGTTCGTGATAAATCACCCGGAAGCCCTTCTGGTCTGTCCGGTTCTCGAAGTTCAACCCGAGGGAATCCTCCCCGCTGATATAGAACTGCAATATTCCCTCTCGCGGGAAACCCTCCAACGCGGGCATCTCGGCAAAATTCAACTGCCCGAGGAAACGCAACGTTTTCTTCTCCCGTTCGGCAGGTTCGGCAACCTCCGTTCGCACCGTGTCCCCCGCGATAATCTCCGGGTTCTCCACCCGCGGTTGTCCGGTACCCCCCAGAAGAACATCCGAGGGAGCCGTTTGCGGCTGTGGCGCGACGCTTCCCTCCGCCTGTATCGTGTAATCCGTTTCGTCACACGGGTACACGAACCCCTCCGGCATATAAGGAATACCCCCTATCTTACTGTTCCACGGCATGGTCTGCCCGTCCGCGGGAATAAGCTCCGCGTAATCCATTGTCGTCCTCTCGCGAATAATCTTTTCTTCTCCCCGCCATTACCGCCACCACCGAATATTTTACCTAAAAATCCCATAGTATACTGTTATTTAGTTTGCAAATTGTCATTTGCAAGTTACAGGTTGCAGGTTGATAACGTCCGTTCCATGAACTTGCACTCCGCGACAACTTGTAACGTTGCGCGTGACAAATATAGTAAAAGTTTGCAAATTATCATTTGCAGGTTACAGGTTGACAAGTTACAAGTTGATGACGTGCGTTACATGGACTTGTAACTTGCCGAAGGCAAATCCAACCTGCAACTTGCCGAAGGCAAATGCAACTAGCCGGCGTTTGCCCGCGGCAAACGCCGGCTTAACTCCACACGTTCACGTGTTCGATATCATCGGATAATTTGGTAGCCAGAGAATTCATCCGACAGTGAAGCAAAAACTTACGCCCCTCCAGCGTGCGAATAAACACCAGACGACATTCCCCGACTTCCTCTTCCCAATGCCTCCGCAGGCACTCGGCGGTGGCTTTCCTCTTCCCCAAGACCTCGGGCACGGCATGGTAATCCTCCTGCTTCAAGCGATTCCATAGCCTGCTCTTCCGCACGATCACGTAACGGGGATTCTCCACGGGTGAGATAATCTCCTTCAAGGCATTGATAAATACCGACTTCTCGTAATTGGAACCGCCTTTCAGGTGACAGTACACGGCACCGGAATCGTCACCGTATGCCTCCGCACTCACCTCCCCCGGTGGCGAAAGTATCACCTTCTCGTCTTGCAAAGTCCGTAGCAAAGCGCACCCTATCTTCCGTATATCCTTCGAGATATCGCAATATTTCAAGTAAAGACGCAACACCTTTACCGCCGGGGGCAATATAACGCAAAACCCGACCGCCAAAAAGACCAAAAGCACGGTAAACAACATGCGCGACGAATGTATTCGCGAACCCATCCGGGCAAAATCATAGAACATGACGTTAAGAACCGAGGATACGATGAAACCGAGTTCGACGAACAAGTACTTGAGCGTTTTCTGCAAATACAACCGTTTCACCTCCTGAAACTTCTCCACCCCGGGATACGGTACTTTGATCTCTTCCACGAGATGCACGCCCTGCCTCACCGCCGCGTCCCAACGCCCCCGCAACCGCTCCCTGCCGCCCGCTTCTTCAAAAGTACGTTGATTCCTCCGTTCAATGATTTCCCTATCGCACAAGGTCGCGGGAATATCGAGGCGCTTCACGCCATTCTCGATCTTCTCGCCCTCCCGGTCGGATATCCCGAGGAAGCCCTTGAACCTGCGTCGCAACAGCTCCACATCGTCACCCCCCGTGGGCGAAGTCGGGTCCGCACACACCAGATGCCATATATTCCCCGTCTTGGCGACATTTCCCTTTTCTACCCGGATTGCCCGCCCGCGCATCTGGTTCGACAGCACGAACGAACCGACAAAACTCGCCAGTATCAACGTGTTGATGCAAGGTGCATCCCACCCCTCTCCCAGCAACGACTTTGTACCGATCAGAATCTCGATAGCCCCCCGCTCGAACATACAGGTGACAACGCGGGTTATCTCGTCCTTTATCGTCCCGGTTAAAGCGACTTCGGCGTAAGAATCATCATAAGGCAGGGGTTTCACGGACGCCTTTCCCAACCTCATCTCGCGCGTCACCTCGTCCAGTACCCCCAACGCCACGCGGGGTACGACCACGATCGAACCCGTCAGCACCCCGACACGATTTCCACCGGTACCCGACCGCCGCAACTTCTCGAACACGGGGAACACCCCCATTTTATCCAAAGGCAGGTCGTTCGCGGGTGATGCCACTTTCCATTCCTTCCGTATGTAATCCGTCAATATCACCATCCGCAAACGGTCGCCCAACTGCCGGGACTCGAAAGAAACAATGTCGGCGATACTGTTCAACTTGCTTATACTCGCCGTCAGCATCCTCGTTAACCGACCGTTATACCGGAAACTGATCTGTTTCTTCTCCGTGACACCATTCCGCACCAACTTGTTTTCCAGAGATACCTGATGCTCCTCGCAACCGATAAAAGTATCCCGTCCTCCCTGCAAATAAAACTCCAGCAATACCTCCATCCACGCGTAATCCAACACGGGCACCTGTATGTTTTCCTGTCCCAGCACTTGCAGGTGGACAGGCGGAATCTCTTTCCCCGCGTGATGCAAGAATATCAACATGGCGGAATAGAAAGACATATGGTCGAATATCCACTCCAAGTGTCCCGCGGGATCCACCCACGCGGGGTGATTCGCGAACGCCTCGATCAACACCGGGTCTTTCTGTAACTCCCGGAAGAGCGTATCGACATCCCGCCGGAACGCATTGATGCGATCGTATTCCTCCGGCGAAGGCAAAGAATAATACACGTAATCCTGATGTGGACACAAATCCCCCTCGCGTATCAACTCGGGCACGGTAATCTCCGTGTCTACCGTTCCGTTCAATTCAAGGTAACGCTGCCACTCGGCAAACGTCACGTCGTAAGGCGGGGTTGCCGTCAGCCCGACAATCACGGGCGACAAATGACTCTTCAGACGCTCAAGGGTATACCACCACTCGTTTTTCAGGTGATGAGCCTCATCCAGTATGACCGTCTTTACCCCCAACCGCTTTAACTCCCGCGTGATATTCGTCTTCGAGGCGGGTGCATCCCCGTTCTTCTCTTCATCCGGCAGGTTATTATACGCGGCATGTACCCCTTGGTACGTGCAGACCGTCACGAAAGCAGGCTTCCGTATATTACTTGATATCCATTCCGGCTTTCGATCGGTCTGTAAAAACAGCTCCCGGAAACGATCTATCCACTGCTCCCGTATCGCCAACGAGGGCGCCAGTATCAACGTCGGACGATTAAGCCTCAGCATAACCTCCAACCCCAATACCGTCTTCCCCGAACCGGGAGGAGCCACCACGTGGAGCGAACCGTTGGACAAATAAGCCTCCAGTTCACCCAATACCCGAGCCTGATACTTCCGCCACTCGTATTTGAATTTTATCCCCGCGGGGAATTCCATCATTATTTCCATGCACCACAAACGTTAGTCATGACAAATATACAATAATCAGGGAGGTATCCGCGGGAATTTCATAAAATATCTTTCCTGTTACCGTGATTTATACTATCTTTGTCATAGTCCGACACAATGAAATAAACAAGCCATGAAAAAACTATATCCTATCGGTATTCAGAATTTCGAGAGTCTACGCAATGATGATTATCTTTATATTGATAAAACAGCATTGGTTTATGAACTGGTATCGTCCGGACGTTATTATTTCCTAAGTCGCCCTCGCCGTTTTGGTAAGAGTCTATTAATTTCGACACTGGAAGCTTACTTCCAAGGGAGAAAAGAGCTTTTCACGGGGCTTGCCATGGAAAAACTGGAAAAGGAATGGAAAAGATATCCTATCCTGCACTTGGATTTGAACGCACAAAAGTACGACAAACCCGATAGTCTGGATAACATATTAAACGACAGGTTAGCCGAATGGGAAGAATTGTACGGGAGCAGACCGACGGAGGTCAGTCCCTCGCTGCGTTTTAAAGGTATTATTCGCAGGGCTCGTGAAAAAGAGGGACAGGATGTAGTTATCCTGATTGACGAATACGACAAACCTATGCTGCAAGCGATTGGCAACGAGGAATTGCAGAACGCGTACCGTAACACGATGAAAGCCTTTTACGGCGTACTTAAAAGCATGGACGGGTATATCAAGTTTGCCTTACTGACAGGAGTGACGAAATTCGGCAAAGTGAGCGTGTTCAGTGACTTGAATAACCTCGAAGATATATCTATGGACAGGAAATACGTGAGCTTGTGCGGAATCACGGACAACGAACTGCATACCGGTTTCGAGGAAGACTTGCACGAGTTGGCAGCCACGCAAGGCATGAGCTACGAGGAAACCTGCAAAGAGATGAAGGAACGTTACGACGGTTATCATTTCACGGCAAACTCGGAAGGTATCTATAACCCGTTCAGCCTGCTGAATACATTCAAAAAGATGCAATTCGGCAACTATTGGTTCGAAACGGGAACACCCACGTATCTGGTAGAATTACTGAAACAGAATCGTTATAATCTGGAAAAGATAGAAAACGTGGAAACCAGTGCCGACGTGCTGAACAGTATTTACAACGACGGGAGTGCTATCCCGGTGATATACCAGAGCGGTTACTTAACCATCAAAGGATACGACAAGGTATTCGGGCTCTACTCGTTAGGATTTCCCAACCGAGAGGTAGAAGAAGGGTTCATTCAATTCCTGCTTCCTTTCTACGCTAACACGAACGCGGTAGATTCACCTTTTGCCATCCGACAGTTTGTCGGCGAGATTTGCACGGGTAATTACGATGCGTTCTTCCGACGCTTGCAAAGTTTCTTTGCCGACACACCTTATGAATTGGCGAAAGATGTTGAATTACACTACCAAAACGTACTTTTCATTGTCTTCAAATTGATAGGTTTCTATGTCAAAGCGGAATATCATACCAGTGAAGGACGTATCGATCTGGTTTTGCAGACAGACAAATATATCTACGTGATGGAATTTAAACTGGAAGGATCGGCGGAAGAGGCATTAAAGCAAATCAATGAAAAGCACTACGCCCTACCCTTTGAGGCTGATTCCCGCGAGTTATTTAAAATAGGAATCAACTTCTCCAAAAAGACGAGAAATATTGAAAAGTGGTTGGTAGAATAGGTTTCTATTCTACCGTATTTTCCGCTTGAGGTAGACCATGTCGACACATTGCCTGCCGTCCTCGATGATTGGTTCGGGATAATTGTCCGTGAAGAAATTCTTTACCACGTGGTCGCACTCGAAACCGTATTGCTCGTAATACACCGTGCCGTAATCGCTGGTACCTACCCATAAATAATCGAAACGGTCTTTGTAGTGTTCTGCCAGCGAAGCCAGTATGTACCTACCATAATACTGTCTCTGGTAGTCGGGATCGACGGCAAGGTTCTTTATTTCGCCCGCGGCATCCACTACCGCCTCACCGATCACCTGTCCGTCCCGTTCGAGAATGAACATCTCGCCATCGGGCAGGTAACGATCGACCATTTCCTCCGAGGGATCGGCAAGCAAGAGCAAGGAAAGATAGGCTTTCTTGTCGCCCGTCACTTTTACCAATCGTTGGCGGGGATTCTTCAAGCGCATGTGCAAGAGCGGATAAGGAAAGCCGAACCCGTCGAGGGCGCTGCGGCTTTGCACCTCGAAACCCAGTTTCAGGTAAAAACCGAGGGCTTGCTCGTTCTGCTCGTTGACGGTAAGTGTTTCGGCGTGATATTCGTCTACCGCCCTCTGTACCAGTTTTCGCCCGATACCCTTTCCCCGGTAATCGGGATGCACGAACAGCATATCTATATACGTGGAATCCAAACCGAGGAACGCCACCACCTCGTCCCCCTCGTGATGCAACAAAAGGGGTAGATTGTCGCAATTCTGCCGCACGTAAGGACGGTAGAAGACGATATCGCTTTCCTTCACGAAATGGTGGGTTGCCCGTACCGCGGCCTCCCATATCTCCGCGCAACGCTCGATGAGCTCTATACTTTTCTTACCTTTAATCATCATGTGTTTTTTGATAACCATATACTTATATCTTGTTTCGCTAAAGCAGTCGCCATTAAATCCGGGAATTTATCCGGCGTACAGGCAAAAGCGGGAACTCCCAACTCGGCTAGGAATTGGGCATTTTCTTTATCGTAGAAAGGCGCCCCGTCGTCGTTCAATGCCAGCAAAACGATGAGTTGTACCCCGCTCTGCACGAAGGAAATCATCTTCTCGCGCATCTCTTTCTCGTTCCCGCCCTCGTAAAGGTCGGTAACCAAGACCAGCACCGTGTCGGACGGACGGGTAATAACCGTTTGACAGTACCCTAAAGCACGGTCGATATCCGTACCCCCGCCCAATTGTACACCGAACAACAAATCCACGGGGTCTTGCAAGTCATCAGTCAGATCGACCACGGACGTGTCAAAGACAACCATGCGGGTTTGCACCGCGGGAATGGAAGCCAGCACGGAACCGAATATCCCCGAATAAACGACCGAGGCACCCATGGAGCCACTCTGGTCGAGGCAAAGCACGATGTCTTTCAGCGCCCGCCGTTTCCGCCCGTAGCCGATACGCACCTCCGGGATAATCGTCTTGTACTCCGGTTGGTAGTTGCGCAGGTTCTTTTCTATCGTGGTTTTCCAGTCGATTTCGTTATAGCGGGGATTGCGACGCCTGCTGGAACGATTCAGCGCACCCGTCACCGCTTGCTGCATCGGCGCGGAGAGTTTCTTCATCAACTCGTCGACGACCTTACGCACCACGTCACGGGCTATCGCCTTGTTCTTCTCGGGAATTACCCGACTCAAGGACATAAGCGTCGCCACCAGATGCACGTCCGGCACAATGGACTGGAGCATCTCTTTCTCGGTAAGTAAAGAGGTGAGGTTTAACCGCTTGATAGCGTCTTTCTGTATCAACTGTACTACCGATTGCGGGAAGAATTCCCGGATATCACCCAGCCAACGACTCACTTTAGGGGCAGAACCACCCAAACCTCCCCGCCGATCACTGTCGTACAAGGCGTGCAAAGCATTGTCCACGCGGGACTCTTCGGGACTTAACGAGATTCCCGTGCCGTCCGCCGCATCACCCCCGAGTATCAACCGCCATCTTTTTAAAAGGGTTTCTTCCATAATATTTACTTTAATAATTGAAAATACAGGTTACTTTATTCCCATTAGCTGCCACACCACAGGAATTACCTTTCTCGCATCTTCCGCGTTAAAAGCTTCGTCCTGCATGTTTACACGCTTCACGCCGGAAGTTCCTTTGGCCTTCTCCCCCAGTTTCCGGCGTTCCGGTACGCTATACTCGCTGAACGTCCTCCGCAATACGGGCAACAATTCCATGAAGGTTTCGTCACCAAGGGAAGCCAGCCAACCATTCACGAGCTCCCACAATTGCTCGTCCAGTAAAAGGATAGTTCCCGATGATTTCAGGAATCCCTCGAACCAGAAAGCCGTTTCGGAAGCGGCATTCCCGCGGGAAGTATAGTATTGCAAGGTCTGTGCCGTTTCCTCGTATCCCAACACGTTTTTATCACGCAACAAACGGGTGGTATAACCGGATAACAAGGGATGACTGCTACGCGCCTCCCGAACCTTTTGCACGAGTTCCATCCACATAGACGTTAATTCCTGTTGATTTGCCGTGGCAACGGCATAATCCACGGCGACAAACTTCTCCATAAGGTCGGACGCCGCATCCTCGTCTATATTGGCACACGCCAGTACTCCTCCCGCCAATACTCTGGCCATCATGGCGTAGAGCATATCGTTCACCTTGCCGTAATCCAGATTCCGCACGCTACCGTAACGCACCACCGTGACCATGCCGGGAATGGCTTTCATCATCTCGACTACATCCGTCACGGAAGCCGCCAGCACGTCCAGACATCGCGTCATCTCCTCCACCAAATCGGGCAGGTCGGCGGGAATAACCCGTTGCAAGAGGTCTACCAAATCGGAAATGGAAGAGATATCTTTCGACAAGTGCACGTTATACGACACCACCGCTTCCGCCAGTGTATTCCCCCAAACGGCCTTCTCGATAATAGCCAATGTCTGTTCCGGTTCGTAATAAACAGACCAAGACTCTTTAAAAGTCCCTTTCCCGTCGGTCGCTATCAGTCGGGCTAAACGTATTCCCAACAAGTTCAAACGGTGGAAAACGATACTCCGCTCCAAATCGTTCGGCTTGCGCAAATCCAAGTTGTACTCCTTAATCTCCGTGCTTAAAGGTAAACGTAAACGCTTCAACAATTTCTCCACGTCCACGAGTAGAGGCACTTTAGGAACATCGTCGGGTACATTTCCCATGCGATTGCTGATTACCAAAGCCTCCCGGATGATTTGCAGGACGATGGGATCGCCAAAACCCATTACCGTGGTAACGGCATCGTTGTACTCCTCCAACGACGGACGGGATAAACCGCGTAAAGCCGCCATGACTTGCGCCAAACGTACCGTTTCAATCACGTGGGCAACGGAAATATCCATTCCCCTTGACCGAAACAAGGATGCCACTTTACTCATCCAGCGGGTTCCATCGTCATCGGGGTAATCCCACACGTGGTCGTACCAACCGGGAGAAACAATTCCCGCGCCGTAACCACTACGGTAAGACAAACGATCGTACGTCCACGGGATCCACGTGCATTCGACTTTTACCTTGGGCAAACCTTTCAGTATCTCGTTATCCTCTTTCTGCTTCGGCATATTCTCCAACCCGGGCACGTGCCACGCTCCACAGATGACAGCTACGCGCTTATATCCCTCCTTCTGTACCGCCCGAATCATCTTCCGCATCCATGCCTCCCGCAACGACGTTTCCCGGTCTATTTTCGGGAAAGCCTCCCGCAAGGCGGTCACCGCCTCTTTGACGGCAAGGAAGATTTCTTCATTGTTCCGACGGTTCTCGAAATTCACTTCCCACCACAATTCCGGATCATCGTACCCTGCCGCTTTTGCCAAAGCCGCGAAAGGATCGACATGTATCATTTCTTCGGGGGCTAAAGGTAACGAGTCCCCCGTGTTATCCGTTTCCCCCTGCTCTTCGCTCGATTCTCGGGATTCAACCCGCTCTTCCCGCTCTTTCCATAACGCTAAATGATGTATCAAAGGCAGGTCGAAAAACCGAAGGGGTATTTCCCTCTTCATGGCAAAACGCATCGTCTGCCACTCCGGGGAAAACTCGGCAAAAGGATAGAAAACCGCACGCCTCGGTTCGTCGGGCTGGTAAGCCAACAACGCCACGGGTGGTTGCATCTGCTCGCGGAGCACCCCCGGAAGCAAAGCCTCCGCCTCGGGCGGTCCCTCCAGTAATATCATATCCGGTTCCAATTCTTCCAAATACGCCCTCACGTTTTTGGCAGAACCGGGACCATGATGCCGTATACCTAAAAAATGTATTCCATCAACCATTATATAAACTAAAAGATAATTACAGCATTTCGCGAGAAGCACGATAGATGTCTTTCCAACCGTCGCGTCCCTTCACTACTGTTTCCAAGTACTCCTGCCATATCACCTTGTCCTGAACCGGGTCTTTCACGACAGCACCGATAATACCGGACACGAGATCGACAGCATTCAAGCGACCGTCACCGAAATAACCGGACATAGCCAAACCGCTATTCACCACGGATATAGCCTCGGCAGTACTTAACGTACCACTCGGTGTCTTCAATTTTGTTTTACCGTCTTCGGTAGCCCCGCCCCGCAATTCGCGGAAAATGGTTACCACCCGGCGAATCTCTTCCAATGCAGGTTTCTCGGCAGGTATATCCATCACGCCGGAGAAGCTCTCTACCCGACGACGGACAATATCAATCTCCTCGTCAATCGTGTCGGGCAAAGGAAGAATTACCGTGTTAAAACGACGCTTCAAGGCACTCGACAATTCATTCACTCCTTTGTCACGGTTGTTGGCAGTAGCGATCACGTTGAACCCCCGTATAGCTTGAATCTCTCTGTCCAGTTCAGGAATAGGCATAGCCTTTTCCGAGAGAATTGTGATTAACGTGTCCTGCACATCCGATCCCACGCGGGTCAATTCCTCGATACGAGCCAGTTTCCCGTCTTTCATCGCCCGCATCACGGGAGTTTGCACCAAAGCCCCTTCGCTGGGACCTTCTGCCAGTAACTTGGCATAATTCCAACCGTAGCGAATGGCTTCTTCCCCCGTCCCCGCGGTACCCTGCACTATCAGCGTCGAATCACCCGATACGGCTGCCGCCAGATGCTCGCTCACCCAACTCTTTGCCGTCCCGGGCAGACCGTACAACAGCAAAGCCCTGTCCGTAACCAGTGTTGCCACGGCAATCTCTATCAACCGCCGATTTCCAATATATTTAGGACTCACTTCAAACCCGTTTTTCAATGTACCTCCCATAAGATAGGTCACAACGGATTGCGGAGATAGTTGCCAGTTCTCCGGAACCTTATTTGTTTCATTCTTCTTTAACTCGTGTAGTTCTTCCTCGAACTGCTGTTCCGCGTGTCGTCTTAATAATAAACCCATATTTCAAGTTATAAAAAAGTTAATATCAAAAAACGTCAGCCCCGTGCGGCTGGAATTATTCAATTGAAAATTGAAAATTGAAAATCTAAAATCATTCAATTTAAAATCTAAAATCAATCAAGCTTTCTTCTATATCCTTCTTAATTTGCAGTAGTTGCTGCATACGAACGGTAAATTCCCAATGGCTGCTGCTATTCTCTTTCGTCGCACCCAGTTCCCCGATATAGCCCAACAATGAAGCGGGTATACGCAGAGCCAGTTGCTCGCAAGTCGGACGGTCGTAATAGCAATATGTCATGGAATAGAGTATTCTCAATACCCCGCGGGAAAACTTCACTCCCCACTCCTCATCCGTATCGTCCAACCATTGCGTCACGTAAAAGTTCTGCTGTACTTTCCCCTCCAGATTCAATTCTTCCCGTTGCCCGACAGGCAAAAGAGGTACCAATGATGTCAACTCCGGGTATTGCAATACCCGTTCTCCTTTCAACCAATAGTAAGCCCATTGTCGGTCATGGAAGGTGAAAATAGCGTTTTCCAAACAAATATACTTGGAGAAAGGCGGGGACTTACGCAACCGCTGTGCCGCGGTTTCAGCGTCACATTCCAAAAGTTCGCTCCAAAACGAGAGAGGCACATTTTCAGCCATTTGCCTTAATATGTAATCACTGTCGCTCTCGCCCTTGTTACTACTAAGCTCGCTGATACCCGCTTTTTTCAACTCCTCGGAATACGCGATCGGCTCAACAGCCCAGCCGAGCAAACGACGATAACGCAAATGCTGCTTCAATGTCCGGGAATACAACTCCACTATATTGGAATCGGGTATTTGCCGCAACAAATCTAAGGCACAATCCTTTACCGTGCTACTACGATCTCCGGCACGTACGCTTTCCAGAAATTCTTCATCCGATTTCGACAAACCGATTTCCAAACAAGCCAATAATTCCGTGCGATGTTGTGCCGACTCGTTCTTCCATTCCGCCCGCAATAATTCAAGACCTTGGGCGGGATTGTCCTTCCTCACGCGGGACAAAATCAGCTTCCGGTCAGCATGAGTCGCCGTTTCCCAATCTTCATTTCCTTCCTCCTGCAAAGGCAGATAGTTCATCAACGGCAATAACCACCGTCCCCGGTTACCAATCAGGGAAGGCAAGAATTGTTTCTCGCACTTTGCCGTCTGGCTACCGGGCAAGAATACCCTTCCCAACACATCCGGCAAATACTCCGTCGGAATCAGATAACCGTGCTTTGCTGCCGTCTTGTACCATAACAGTAGCATGTGGGAGTATTTCTCCCCCAATAACATTCCTAAAAGAGCCGCCGCTTTCTTCCCGGCGTATGGCATTGTTTCCGGCTCCGCTTCCATGACCGGAACCGGCTCCTTCAACCTCAAGGGTTCCAAACCGGAACGATAATAAGCAAACAAAACGGCAGCCGTCTTGTAAAAAACTTCTTCCCCGTCCGCGGCACTCTCTTTTACCTTCAACAAAGTATCGCTCAAATCTTCCGGCAATTCCCCCTCCGTCAACTCCCGGTTTGCCGTACCCAATAGGGCTGTATTTATTATATTATCCGTTATACTCATTATTCAACGTGTAATATTTATCATCTATCCATAACGATAACACTCTCCACCTACGCTCCCCCGCCATGAAGAAACCCGTAAATTCACGACCTCCCGTCACGGCAAGCCCTTTCAAGCGTCCGGCTTCTCCCACGCTCAAGGCGAACAAACGGGTGTCGCTATCCTGCAACCAAAGTTGTCCCTCGTGTATCACGAAGCGTGCCCCGCTCACTATCATCGGCACCTCGTAAGTAAAAGGGTTTACCGTCAGCACTTCCCGGAATCTCCGCGTCGCTTCCGTCAAGTTCATATACCCCGCATTCCCGTCTGTAAGGCAGAATAACTCCCCACTTCCCCGTTGTTCACGTACCAGCACCCGGGTAGGATTCACTCCCCGGTAAAAGGTGACATCGGCACGAACGACCGTACCGGGTAATAATGCCACCTCCGGCAACGAGCCCGCCATGATGAACTGTAAAAGCAGCGCATATCTTTTACTCTGTCGTCCGTACAACCAATTATACTCTACCGTCAGGCGGTCTTGTTCGAGCGACTCGGTACCCACAACATACCAATCATCCGTTACCGTTTCCCCCTTTGCCAGCACCTCCTCTTTAGCCTGCGGGTATCCCACGAGAGTACGAATCTCGTCCTTCCAATCATCGGGCAATTCGTCCAAATGCTTGTAACTCTCCGCCACAAGGTATGCCTTGCTTAATAGAGCGGTCAATTCATACTTCCAATCCTCCCCGAAATAATTGATTTCCTGCAACTGCCGCATCATCCCCGCCAATCCCGGAGCCTGTGAATCGACCATGCGCTTCGCTATCCCCTCGAACAGCGCCTGCGCACGTTCCGGCACGTTCAACAAACCGTTCCGCACCAAATCCTTTAGCCAACCCTGCAAATCCTCGACACCTCCCAGTACTTTCCGATGCCTCGCTTCCTGACGCTTTGCCTGTGCCGCCGCATCCACCGGTTTATCGCTCTTCTCTTTTTTCTCCGCCACCTTGTTCTCCCGCTTATTCAACCACTCCGCCACCCACGCGGGTTCCTCTCCGGTCGAAAACAAGTTTGG
>QWCH01003730.1_pt1 | contig 15337 bp, 13 predicted proteins | sample 1972671 | NCBI WGS metagenome assembly QWCH01 (sample SAMN09866713, study PRJNA288562) | Human gut metagenome isolate term3_stool, whole genome shotgun sequencing... | isolation source: gut | host: Homo sapiens | place: USA: California | reverse complement strand
TATAATTAAATATTTCTCTACAAAAAATAACAAAGAGTTAATCAGACAGCTTGAAATTGATAAGAAGGACGAAAGAAACGTATTGATTGCAGAAAAATCCAAGGCAAAGGCCTACGACTTAATGACCTATCTCTTTGCAGCCATGCTTATTATGTTTTCATTGATGGGTGTTGATAAGTTACAAATAATAATATTAGTTGCAATCTATCTTTCTATACAAATATATGCAGTCTTTTGGCGTTCTAAATTTGAAAAAGAAATGTAAATGGAGGAGTTAAAAATGAACAAAAAAATAATATTGATAGTTATAGTCCTTGTATCTCTTGGGCTTTCAATTTATGGCTACATGGTTTTGCCAGAAACAGTAACTGTACAAATAGATATGTCTGGAAATCCATCTAACTTTTATCCTAAAGCTTTAGCTATAGCATTACAATTATTATTATCCATAGGCGGAGGTATCGGATATTATTTTTCTAAAGAAAAAGAAAAGAAGTTTCTCGTCCTATCTATCGTTGGGATTATAGTTTCAGTCGTTACATTGGTATACAATGTTTAAGTTTACTTATAAATTTACGAACAGCAAGTCAGTTGATTTGCTGTTTTTTTGTGGGGTGTTCTACGTAGAGCATGAGAGATATTAGGTCAGATCCTTCGACTTCAAAGGCTGACGCCTTTTTCGCTCAGGATGACAATACATAAGGACAGACCTTTAGAATTTTTTTGATAAATAGAGTTTACATGTGCAGAGCCTCTCGGCTGTGGAAGCAAAATGCTTCCGCTACGGGAATAAATTGGACGTTATATTTTCCCACGGCTTCGCCTGAATAAATAGAGTTTAGTATCATGACATATGGATGCAGATTGCTTCCGCTACAATTCAGTTGCAAAGATGGGTCAAATACAGGTCAGATCATTCGAAGTCCTAGCCGAAATCTTTGATTTCGCAGCAGGTCTCGTGCAAAGAGTTCCAAAGAAACCGAATAAAACGAAGGCTGATTTGTAGAACTCGACTGCCTCTCAGGATGACTGTAGTTGGGAGGATTACTATAGCCTTAAGCTTTTCCGGTACAAACTTTCCAAAAAATAAAAAAAATGGGGCTTTTACGCCCCACGCTAGTTTTATTAATCTAATTTTGTTTCTAATATTTTTTCTTTGTTGTTTTTCGCATGTTTTAATACGAATACTACGTATAGTATTGCTAAAACTGCTCCTACTACATAAGATCCAGTGTATGACATTGGGTCTATTGCAGGATTCCATTTTGATAGGAATCTTTCTTCTAGTCCTAATCCTATCTTCATGTGTGAAATATAGGAGAATACTATGAATGTGTAGAAGATTCCTGGGATCAATGGCATAATCCATTTCTTTCCATTTACATATAGGTAAACTGTTGCTACTCCTAGTGCAAATAGTGCTACGAATTGGTTAGTAAATCCGAAGTATCTCCATAGTAGGTTGAATCCTCCTGGACTTGATTTTGCAAAGTATAGGATTCCAAATGCTGGGATAAATATTGCTAGTGAGATAGAGATTCTCTTTGCCCAGCTTCTTTGTTCGATTCCTAGTTCGTCTGCAATTATAAGTCTTAGTGCTCTGAATGCGGTGTCTCCAGATGTAATAGGAAGTACAATAACTCCTATTACTGCTAGCATACCACCGATGTTACCCATGAATGCACGTGATACTTCTCCTACCATTGCTGTTGCGCCTGTGTCAAGTGGTGCTGTTCCATTTGAGAATAGAACCATTGCTCCACCTGCCCAACACATAGCTATGAATCCTTCCATAACCATTGCCCAGTAGAATACGAATTTACCTTCTTTTTCATGTCTTACTGTTCTAGAAATAAGTGTTGATTGAGATCCGTGGAAACCTGATAGGATACCGCAGGCTACTGTTACAAAGAATGCAGGGATGAACTTTTGTCCACCTGGATGCTTAGCTAGTAGTCCTTGTCCTTCAAATGCAAGGTGTCCTGATCCTTTAGTAATAATACCAAAGAAGATTCCAACTGCTGAGATAATTAGGAATGCTCCAAATAGTGGATAAATCCTACCGATAATAGCATCTATTGGGAATAGTGTTGCTACTATATAGTATGCGAAGATACATGCATAGATAATCCAAATTACAGTACCTTGTGGATCTTTACCAAGAATATCTTTTGCAATTAAGTCTCCAGGAGTGTATACGAATACTACCCCTGTTAGTAGTAGTAGGATACCTATTACTATGTTGTAGAATTTTCTAGTATTATTGCCTAAATATTTACTTACAAGTTTAGGGATTTGTGCTCCCCCGTTTCTCATGGAAATCATACCGTTGAAGTAGTCATGAGCTGAACCACCGATTATGTTTCCGATAGGTATTGCAATAAATGCAATAGGTCCAAATAGAATACCTTGGATAGGTCCAAGTACAGGTCCTGTACCTGCAATGTTTAATAATTCTATAAGGAAGTTTTTGTTTTTGCTCATTCCGACAAAGTCCATACCGTCTGCTTTTGCAATTGCTGGTGTTTCTCTATCGTCTGGTTCTATTTGTCTTTCACATAGATTAGAGTAGAAATATCCACCTACAAACAATATGACAAGTCCGATTAAAAATAATGTCATAATTACACCTCTTAACATTAAACTAGCTATATTTATAGTATCACTATACAGTTCTAAATGCAATCGTTTAACTGGGTAAATTGCCGCATTTTATGATAATCGTATTACCAATTTAACAAAATAAAAGCTTCCTCTAAAGTATACCGTTATAGACGATTTTTTACTTTTTAGGAAGCTTTATAATTTTTATTATTTATTTAAACTATTCTAATTTATTTATTTTTTTCTTTTTTTACTAGGAACTCATCTATTTCATCGACTTTTAAAGCAAATGTAAATAAAAAGTAAACTATTCCCGCTACAGCAAGGGCTATTAAAAATCCGAGTTTATCTCCGAAACGAGATGCTGCAAATTTAAAACTTATTGCTGATGCTGCGCCCATAGCTGCAGATGAAACTAATATCTTTATGATATTTACAAAGGTCTTTCTATCTATGAGGCTTCCCACCTTTTTCTTAAGTGGTAGGATTAGAAGAATTCCTCCGAGAATAAATGATACAGATGTTGCAAGGGCGAGTCCTTCCACTCCTCTACTCTTAACCAAGATTAGAGAGAGTATAGCGTTTATAACTACCATTAAGACAGAGTTTATAACTGGTGTCTTTGAGTCATCTAAGGTATAAAACACCCTTGATATTATTTCTCGAAGCCCGATTCCTATAAGTCCTATGGCGTATAGAGCAAGTACTGGCTTGGTTTTCATTGCGTCTTCAACGGTAAACTTACCACCGACGAAGAGTATCTCAACTATCGGTCCTGCAAATATAAATAGCCCCACCGTAGCAGGAATCACTAGAAACATAATGGTTGAAAGTCCCATTAATGTAGATTTTTTCAGATCTTCATAATTATTTAAAGATGCGTGTCTTGCCATCTGTGGGTACACAGCTGTTATTACAGATGTAATTACTATGCCTGTCACGAAGCCTTGAATTTTATATGCGTAGTTTAGGATTGAAACTCCGCTTTCGATATCTGATGCGAGAGCCTTTGAAATCATAAAATTAAGTTCAATTACAGAGGTAGACACGATGATTGGAAGGATCATGCTCATCATCATCTTTAGATGTGGATCCTTAAAATCGATCAAGATTCTATGTCTGTACCCTTCCTTTTTTAAATATGGAAAGAAGATTATATATTGGAAAATAAATGAAATCAAAATTCCAATTCCGAGGTAGTTGTAGCCGTTTTTGTATGCGAAGTACATAAATCCCATCATCAGTAGGTTTTGCAAAATTGCGTGAACCACAGAAACTACAAATCTTCTCTTAATCTGTAAGTATGCCTTAAATACGCTCATCATCGAAGTTACTGAAAGTGATAGAAGTCCCATCCTCGTCATGAAGATGCTAAGACTTAGCTTTTCTCCTTCGAATCCTGGCGCCATCAAAACCACAAGTTGTTTTGCAAAAATCACAAGTATTATTGAAATAATCCCTGTAATTAAAAATATTAAATTGGTAAAGCTCGCTGTGAATCTATCGGCATAGTCCTTGTCATTTTTTTCTATGGCTTGGTTGTACATTGGTATAAATCCATTGGCAGTCGCACCGCTTATGACATTGGTAAACGCCATTGGAATTTGAAAAGCAATTAGAAATGCATCCGCCACCACTGAAAGTCCAAAGAAGTACGCTAGCGTCTTCTCCCTCAAAAGTCCAAATACCTTTGAAATTATAGTTACGATCATTAATATATATGAAGTTCTCATTTTATCTCCTTTAATCTCTGTCTATCTATTATACCATTTTAGAATTAGAAATAAAAAATAGATGAGATTTTTTTGGATTCTGTTATGAAAAATCTAAAACGAACCTAAATTTTATTATTCAGGTTCGTTTTGTTTTCTAAATTGGCTAGGACTAAGTCCTGTAAAATCTTTGAATGCTCTGTTGAAGTTAGATGGGTTCTGAAAGTTTAGATCATTGCTTATTTCAAGTATGGATTTATCTGTATTTAGAAGCAAATCTTCTGAATATATTAGCTTTAGCCTTTGGATATACTTCATCGGTGTGTATTGGAAGGATCTTGTGAACTTTATGTTTAAAGTAGATTTTGATATTTTAAATTTTTTCGCTAGATGATCTAAGTTTAGATTTTTATCCAGGTTCTCCTTCATATATTTCTCTACCTCTTCCATAAGTTTGTCCCCTCCAGGCTTGAAGTAATTGGTCTTACTTGGATTTATCCCCTCTTTTCCTACTCTATATATGAGTTCCAAGGATTTTAATTTTATAAGCAGCATATCTCTTTCTTTAAGTGCTTGGATTAGTTCATTTGCAAGTTTTACCAAATCTTCGTTTTTAATGGCATATCCCATGTCTTTTACATTTTTAAATTTATATATAAATTCTCCAATGTATGGAAAGTAGGGGGAATTTTTATCCAAGATTTTATCTGCTATTACTATGTTAAATGCCGTGGTTCGATGACTTGTTGTGGAAGAAAATTTTGAATTTGGTATTGATTTTCCTACGAATATTTCATTTGTAGTTATGAGAACTTTGCTATTGTTTATGTAAGTGAAATGATTGCCTTCATAGCAGTATCCTATCCTATAGCCTCTATTTCCCTCCGTAGAAGAGTTATGGGCGTTGTATTTCTTCTTTAGACTGATGTAGAGTACAAAGACCCCCGGAAATATTTCGTAAGAGGTCATCTTATTTTCAGGGCTTTCTAAGCCTATATAATTTATAATTCTAGGATCCTCTGTAGGAAATTCTTCGAACCCCCAAGATTTAAGTCTATTCTCTTTCATACAAACTCCACTATATTTTCTTTCGAATTTTTTTATAAATTCATAGTCATGGCTTATGACGATTATTGTCTTTCCTTCATCTTTCATCTCTTTTAATATGTCTATTAATCTTTTCATATTTTCAAAACACAGTCCAGATGTAGGTTCGTCGAGCACCACGATTTCCTTTGGACTTGCCATTGCTAGTCCTAGGGCGAGTCTCTGTTTTTCTCCTCCAGATAACTTCTGTGGGTGGCTTTCTCTCCTATCCCAGAGTTCTAGTTTCTTTAATATTTCTTCAATCTTTTTTTCGTCATCTGTTACTATTTTCATCTCCGTTAAAACGGATTCTGTAAATAGCTGATAGTTGACATCCTGCATCACTAGAGAAATATAGTCTCCATGGTTTTTTATTCTTTTATTTTTGTAAAATACTTCGCCCTTTTGCTTCTTATTAAGGCCGCAAAGATTTCTTATAAATGAAGATTTGCCAATTCCATTTGCTCCTATTATGAAATATATTCCCGGATCAAAGCTCATTGAAAAATCAAATAGCTTTGGATTTTTTTCATATTGACAGGTAAAATCTCTACATACAAGCGATTTTCCTTCATCGAAACTGTGGTCGAATAGGTTCTTCACTTCGTAGCTTTTACTTATTAGTTCTTCTTTTTCAATGTCTTTAAGGGTTCTAAGTCTATGCTTTTCAAGTATTTCTTCTGAGATTCTATCTTTACTATAGGATAAAATTTTCCGATTTTCAATTACAAGTAGTCTGTCCATTATTTCTTTTAAATAGTAGAGTCTATGCTCAGCGATGATTATTATCTTGCCCAAGGATTTTAAAACTTCTAGACAGTGGGTCAATTTTTCTATGGATTCTCTGTCTAGGGATGCGGATGGTTCGTCGAAAATATATATTTCATTGTCCATAACCGCCACAGAATTTATAGCTATTAGTTGTTTCTGCCCTCCAGATAGTTTGAATAAATCCTTACCTAAAAGATCCTGACTATTTAGTAGTTTTGAAAAATATTCTATCTTTTCATAAATTTTATCCCTAGAAACATTCCTGTTTTCTAGTGCAAATGCGATTTCGTCTAGGGAATTAATGGCGTAGAATTGATTTTTTGGATTTTGAAAGACTGTTGAGATGAATTTTGATCTGTCGGTTATATCCAACTTCAAAATACTTTCTCCATCAAATAAAAGATCTCCTTCCATCTTTGCCTTATCCACTTCCGGTATAATTCCATTTATAGTCTTGATTAGAGATGATTTACCACATCCAGATCTGCCTGTGATAACATTTATAGATCCCTTTTCAAATTTTAAATTTATATCTTCAAGTATTCTATTTTCTCCCTCATCTTCTTTGAATGAAAGTGAGAAATTCTTAAATTCTAGCATATTTTTATCCTTATAAATAATATTATTATATAAATTCCGAAACTAAGTAGGACATAGTCAGCCGTTTTAAGCCTTGCACATGATATGGAAGACCTCTCTTTATTCATTTTCATGCCTCTTGTCATGGCAGATATCGCAACATTGTCCGCTGTTTGAGATACAATCATAAGTAATGGCACAAATCTATATTCCAGTATCTTCGCTGGATTTTTAAAGAAATTTTTCATCGTAAGTCCATGCATGTACATCGCTTCCCCGATGATTTTGTAATCTTCTTTTATAGAATAGAAAAATCTAAACATTACAGAAATTGGTATGATTATGTAGTCTGGAAATTTGATTTTCTTTAGAGAATATACTAGATCGCTCATCTTTGTAGTTGAAACGGTGTAGTAACCCATCATCACTCCCGGAAGTATTCTAAGTATTATTCCGCAGTAGAGATTAAAAACCATCCATAAATAAGAATTTGGATACTTGGATGCTACTATCTGTCCTACTACCGCTATCCCAGTATAAAAAAGTCCCTTACCAATAAGGGACCATTTTTTATCTAGTATTGCAAGTAGGTATGGAAATATAGCTAACAAAATTCCAAGGTATTTATAATTCATACCGATGGAGCCTTCTGTGGCAGATAATCCTATGATGATTGTCAAAAATAATTTTGTCCTAAAATCAATTTTCATTAAGCCATTCCCGCTTTTTTAAAATGTTTATTTAAGATTTTAATTCCAATGGTACATCCTATATATCCACCGAGCATACCAAGTAGCACTACAGGTATAAAGGACCAAGTTGGCATAACAGATAACATTTTTTCTGCATATTCAGCCCCATAATTTCTATCGATTAAGGATTGTACAAAGGCATCTCTAGCAAAATAAATTGGTATTAAATTTACAGCTCCAAACAGCATAAATACCATGTATGTTAGTCTTGCAGTTTTTATTGACTTATAGCCACCTTTTTTTAATATCATCTCACAAATTAAGGACATTACAATTATGGCAGGAAGAACTACCGCTCCATGACCTGACATTGAAAATACAAGTCCAAATACTATTCCCATGATTAAGATCATTCCAAATTTATCTATCTTTGTTGAATAAAGCATAAATACTGGTCCTGAAAATAAACCGCAAGCAAATGGAACTAGTGGCATAAGTACAGGCATAAAACCTATCATACCTCCACACCAGGTTGCCATTAAAATTAAAAGTGAAAATACTCCTGCATTTATTAAATCTCGAATTCCAAATTTATTCATTCTTTCCTCCTTAATATATAAATTCTTCAGATTTTTTAGATGATTCAATCATCTTTTGGTAGGTTTTGCTACTTTTTAAAAGTTCATCGTGTTTTCCAAAATCTTCTATCTTTCCATCTTTCATAACTATGATTTGATCTACATTTCTGATTGATTTCATCCTATGGGAAACTATCATCACCGTCTTATTTTTAATTAATTTATTTAGAGATTCTTGGATATATTTTTCATTTTCCACATCAAGTGATGCCGCAATTTCATCTAGTAGGATTATTTCTGCATCCTTTAAAAATGCTCTTGCTATGGATATTCTCTGTCTCTCTCCTCCAGATAAGTTAGAGCCATTTTCGCCTATCTCCGTATCGTATCCATTCTCAAGTTTCTTTACAAACTCGTCACAGTTCGCTAGCCTTGCAGCTTCTAGCACTTCTTCGTCACTGGCACTGGACCTGCCCAGCCTAATATTTTCCATTACTGATCCATTAAAGAGGGTTACATCTTGAAAGACCATGGAAATATGTTTAAATAAATCTTCTGTCCTCGATTTATTTATTTCTTTTCCATCTATTAAAATTTCTCCTCTGTCGTAATCATAGAGCCTTGCCACCAATTTTATTAGAGTGGACTTCCCGCAGCCAGATGGACCAACAAGAGCAGTAGTTTTTCCCTGCAAAGCCTTAAATGAAATATTATCTATGACTTTTTTGTCATCGAGATAAGAAAATTCTACATTCTTTCCTTCTATATCAAATGATTTAAATTCTGTTTCTCTTCCCGGTTGGATTTCTTCTGATCTAAGTGCCTTTATCTTTTCTATTGGCGAATCGATATACATTAACTCTCCATAAAATTGGTTAAAGGCAGCAACTCCATCAATCAATCTTGCTGAAGCAAATAAGTAGCCTGCAAAATACAAGATATTTATTTCTCCATTTATCAAGCTATTTAATCCAACATATATTGCAAGAGCTAGGGATAAGTTTGCCACAACTGTTGCAGAAACAATGGGGATAACTTGTCCCAGTTCTGACTTAATGTGTTTCTTTTCTAAGGACCTAACAAAGTCAATGCCACTTTTTTCCTTTTCTTCAGTCAAATTATAGGACTTGATCTCTGTAGATAGATCTATTAGTTCTTGGAACATCTTAGAAGACTTTCTTTGTTCTTTGTAGTAGGACTTAGTCGCCTTTTTTTGCATCTTGGTGAAAATCAAATTCAAAATAGCAGAAATATAAATTGGAACTATAACTGCAAGACCAAGCTTTACATTTCCAATTAGCAACAAAATGGAAATAATAACTAGGTTTATTATAAAGCCATAAAAACCGGAAACTGCATGAGAAAGACCATGCTCCATTGCCTCTACATCCTTCATAATCGTTTGAGAAAAATCAGTTAAATCTCTTTTAGAATAGAAACTAAGGGGAAGGTCCTTTATAATTTCAGAAAGTTCAATCCTTAAATTTGCAGATTCTTTATAGGTTTCATTATAGGTTGTGATGTAATCTTTATTTATTACGAAAATCATTATAAGGGCAATTACTATATATGCAATGACAGAAATCTTGAGATTAAACTTGCCTAGACCCAAGAGACCTTGCATGACATACATTAGTAGAAACATAGGAAGCATGTAGGATAGACTCTTTAAGGTAGAATATTTAATGGCAACTATGGTTCCTTCTGCACCCTTGTCTGTAAGTGCAAATCTATCTTTTAAATAGTTTTTCATAGATCAACCCTCCATTCATTTGCTTCATTGTACATTTCAATAAACTTCTTATACCTGCTATCTTCTTTCATAAGTTCATCGTGACTTCCTCTCTCTAGAATTTTTCCATCTTCTACCAGTAGAATTTCGTCCACTCCACGAATCGAAGAAAGCCTATGAGCAATCATAATTGTTGTCCTATCTTTTATAAGCTCCTTAAATGCAATCTGTAATTCATATTCATTTTCCGGATCTGCAGCAGCAGAAGCTTCATCAAGGATAATTATCTTTGGATCCTTCAAAAATATTCTCGCAATGGAGATTCTCTGTTTCTCGCCACCAGATAGATTTATCCCTTCAGCACCTATTATCGCATCGTACTTGTCTTTGAATTTATCTATAAAGTCATCACAGCGGGCAAGCTTTAAGGCTTTGTAGACCTCTTCATCATCTGCATCTTTATTTGCGAGTTTTACATTTTCAAAAATCGAAATTCCTTGGAATAGTTTAGGATTTTGAAAAACTATGCCGATATTTTTCATCAAGCTTTCCCCATCGTAGGAAGAAATATTTCTGTCGCCGATTAAAATTTCTCCAGAATCCACAGGATATAATCCAGAGATTAACTTAGCAATGGTAGACTTACCAGATCCAGAGCTACCTACAAGAGCATATACTTTGTTCTCATCAAGATTTAAAGAAAAATTATGTAAAATCTTATTCTTGCCATCGTATGAAAAATCAACATTTTTAAAGATTATATTCTTCTTTTGTAAATCTTTTTGTGTGCCAAAAACTATTTCTTTTTCTTTCATCTCTGTGAAGAGATTTTCAAGATTATCCACAGCAGAGTTAGCTTGAAAAACATACATGGAAACATACATAATCTTCATTAGATCCACAAAAAATAATCCCATAAATAAAGTGAAAAATAGAATTTTTGCCGCCCATACATTAGGATCTTGTCCTTTTGAAACCATGAATATCGCTAGAAAGACCGGCGTGATTATAAAAATATTTAAAAGCCATTGGAAAAGGACATAGGGAATCCTGCAGGACATTGAATATTTGTATACCATGTCCTTGTAGACCATGATTGAATCGTAAAGTTTTGTAAAACCGATAAGTGGCGTGTTAAAGATCTTCACCACTGGCATTCCTCTTACATATTCCACAGCACCTGCATTCATCTCATCTAGTTTTTCCATGTACTTCTTCATAAATGATTGGTCTCCTATCATTTTGTAGAGTAAGTACAAACTAAGTAGAATGATGATTACAAAAAATATTCCAAGATAGTTGTCAATTGCAAAGGTCAAGACCACCATGAGTATAGGAGTCAAAAAAGCAGCAGTTTGATCTGGAATTAAATGAGCCACAATCATATGTGTTTGTTCCACATTGTTGTCAATAATCTTTCTTACCTCACCAGAGTTATGGGTGTCAAAAAAAGTATTTGAAGCCCTAAGTAGATGGCTAAGTCCTTTTTCACGAAGCTTAGTTTCAAGCCTAAATCCAGCTAAGTGACTCATCCATGTTCCGCCAAAGTAGAAGATACTACAGCTGGCAAAGAGAACTAGAATTTTTATAGAGAAAATCTTAAGATTCATTAGATCTTCTCCACAAAATACATCTCTAAGCAAGATCCAAATTAAATAATAAGCATAAAACTGTAATAAATTCCCAACTGCAGCTAGCATTGCCGCAAGTATTCCATGAATTTTTCTTTCAGGCATATAGGAAAATAATTTCTTATAAAGTTTCATATTAACCTTCTTTCTATGTGCTATTTGATAATTAATATTAATATATCTTCTTTTTATTCTATTGTCTAGTCAAAAAAAATTATTCTGTCAAAAATTTCAAATAAAATATGATTGTCTTTAAATTTTTGTAACAAAAAAGACGATAGTTTTCTACCGTCTTTTTTCCAATTAATTTTTAAAGTTTGGATATTATTCTATTTTAAAATCTCAATTATTTCTTCTTGAGCTGCCTTGCCTTCTGGAAAGAAGGTCAGAAGTGGATAGCAGTGGCAGAGACCTTCTCCTAGGTGCATCTTGTAAGGCGCTTTGTACTTCTCGTAACTGTCTGCAAATGACTTTGCAAAGGCATAGATTACTTCGTGAGTCCCATAATAAAAATGGGTCATTGGGAAGTTTGAAAAATCTCCTGCCGGTCCATAGATCATGTATTCGGGAATATCTTCTCCTTTTGTGGATATGTGTTCAACATTGTACAAGTAGTCCGGTGCGATTATCGCATCCTTGTCCCGCAAATCTTCCGCCATTTTCTTTTCTCTCTCTGTGCGAAATACCGCTCCAGGAGATACGGCTACGATTAATTTAGGCATAGGCAAGTTGCCAACATCATTGTTATATAGAAGCACCCCCAACGCATTTACCGCTCCAGAAGAAAATCCTATAAAGGAAATATTCTCTTCTGAATAATATTTAAGCATATTTTCGTAGGTCTTGTAGAGAAATTCATAGGTCACCTTGATGGAGTTGTCTATGCAAAGCGGATAGTGGGAGAACCACACATCTTTCTTTGTTTCCTTTGCGAGCCTTTTTACAAATTGCAAATCTCTTTTGTCCGGGCAGGTTATATTCCCTCCACCATAGAGGAATAGGATGGCACTACCTGCTTTTTCTTCGTTATTTTTGACGATGAGATTCTTGTATCCGTCGATTTCTTCTACCTCATAGATAAAATCTTTGTCCGTCGGTACGGTAAATGGATGTTTTGCGTTTGTCTTTCTCGCGTAGTTTAAAATTTTATCTTCCGGAAGTAAGAATAGCTTCTTTGCTCCAGATAGTTTGACCAATGTTTCTGCGAACTTATATGTAAAACTCATACTACTTCCTCCCTTTAAACTTTGATAATTATTATTAAATAATTATATTGCAAAATTTTTTTATCGTCAATAATCTGTGTTTTTATCTTTAAGCTTGGTAGTTTGAAAAATTTATAAAAAAAACTGCCACAATTGTAGCAGTTTAAACACTTAATTTATAATTAACATTTCAAATTACCTGAATTTTTCAACAAAATCAATCCCTCTATAAACTATATGTCCATTTTCATCTATCTTTAGATCTTCTAAAGAATCGCTCTTAATTACTCCGTCTTCTATTCGAGGATTTTTAGATATGATTTTTTCGTTGTAAGCTTCGTCCAATTCCCCTATTATTTCCTTAGACTCACGCATTCTTTCAATTTCTTGTTCTCTTTCTTCATCAGAAAATCTTGATAAGTAAGTATATAGATATACAAATATTTCATCTTCTTCAAAAACAATTAAACCTGCATATGAGGAAAAAGTCCTTCCTACCATTTCTTTTTTATATTCCGATTCTTTATTACACCCGGATGTAAATAATAACGATACAAGAACTAGAAAAACTATTATTTTTTTCATTTCTTCCCTCCTTAATTTCCATTAGAATTTCTAATTATAATTTAAGTGTTTTTTATAATTTAGTTTTAAAAATTAGAAAGTTTACATCTGTTGTTCTGTTTGATAATAGTTTATCGTAGTAAATTGTAACTTTCAAGCTATTTTTATCTTTTTATTTGTATGGTGTTTGATCTTACAACCTATCACATAAAAAAACTGCCACATTTGTAGCAGTTTATTTTTATAAGTTTTCTATTTGCTTTCTCTTCTTATAACCTCTACTCTATATCCGTCTGGGTCTGTGACGAAGTAGTATCTCGGTTTTTCTCCTATTTAAATACGTCTCTTTCTTCCATTTCTTTTATTTCTTCGTCGGTGTATTTTAGTGATTTCAATATTTTTTCTGTGTCTATACCGATTTCTTTACCTGGATGATCGTAGATGGCTGGAGTTTTGGAAAGTTTTATTGGGTTTGCAAATTGTTTGTTCGTTGTGTTTTTAACTTTTAAGTCGATTACCATTCCCCTGCCCTTTGTATGTGGATCTTCTAGCACTTCTTTTAAGTTTAAGACTCCTTCTACGCAGGCATCTAGTCCGTTAAAGATATCCATCCATTCTTTAAAAGTCTTTTCTTTTATTCTACTTTTGATTTCTTCTTTAATAGAAGCGTCGTAGGCAGATTTATCTTTTAGATCTTCTCTATCTATTGCCTTTGTAAATATTTGCCAAAACTTAGGTTCAAGACTTCCCACTGAGATAAATCTATCGTCCTTTGTTCTGTAGAAATCATAGCAGGACCCTCCGTTTAAGAAGTCTCCCTCCGCCGTTGGAAGTTCTCCTCCTCCCAAGTATCCATTTCCGTATAGAGAGTTAAGTGGAATCAGTCCATCCATCATGGATATGTCGATGTATTGTCCCTTGCCGGTTTTATTTTTATAATTTAGAGCAAGAAGTATTCCTATTACTGCGTTACTTGCACCACTTGCAAGGTCGCCTAGCTGGGTTGAATATAGCACTGGTCCTTCTTCTTTTCTGCCTGAAGATGCCAAGATTCCTGACTTAGCCAAGAAATTTATATCGTGACCTGCTCTATTTGCCATCGGTCCATCCTGTCCGTATCCAGTGATTGAGCAGTAGATTATTTCTGGATTCACTTCTTTTATATCTTCGTAAGAAAGTCCCAGGGATTTCATTACTCCTGGACGAAATTGTTCTACCACTACGTCCGCATCTTTTGCAAGCTCTTTTACTATTTCCACCGCTTCCTTGGATTTTAAATTAAGTGATATGGTGGATTTATTCCTGTTTAACCAGAGTTGATTCTGTGATATTCCTTCTACTTTTGGTTCTGCTTCCAAAACTAAATCGTGTTTGGATTTTGAGCTTATTTTTATAACTTCTGCTCCAAAATCTGCGAGCACCATGGTTGCATATGGTCCTGGCAAAAGAGTTGTGAAGTCTAGAATCTTTACATTTTCCAGTGCTTTCAATTTATTTTTTCTCCTTCGTATTCGTCGATGCTTCCTAGACTGTGAACATTTGTGTATCCTAGCTTAGTTAGTGCTTTTGCCCCTTTGTCTGAGTCTTCCTTAGTTCCTGAGTAGACGTAGATATTTTGTTCTTTATCTAGTAGATTTGTTTGGCTTAGCTCTTCTATTTTTTCAAATGGAATGGAGATTGCCCCTTCAATATGACCTTCGTTGTAGCTGTCTATGTCCCTTAGGTCAACTATTATCATGGAGATATCTTCTAGAAGATATTTTTTTAGGTCGTTGATATTCTTTTCGTCAACGGCTATATCTTCATCTTCGTTTTCTGGATTTTCTTTTTCTTCTACTATGGTATTTTTATTTGTATCTTTGTTTTCGCTTATATTTTTGTAAAATAAGTATCCTAAGAATCCTAGTGCTGCAATAAGTATTACTATCAATATGTTTTTTAGTGCTTTCATCTTTTCCTCCTTGTGTTTATTGGAGCGCCTAAGAGGGATTGAACCTCCGACTTTCAGTTTCGGAAACTGACGCTCTATCCACTGAGCTATAGGCGCTTATAAAAAAAACGGGCGTAAAACCCGTTTAATTCTCTTAGTCAAGAAGTTTTGAAACAACTCCTGATGCTACTGTTCTTCCACCTTCACGGATTGCGAATCTTAGTCCTTCGTCCATTGCGATTGGTGTGATTAG
>QWCH01003719.1_pt1 | contig 15369 bp, 9 predicted proteins | sample 1972671 | NCBI WGS metagenome assembly QWCH01 (sample SAMN09866713, study PRJNA288562) | Human gut metagenome isolate term3_stool, whole genome shotgun sequencing... | isolation source: gut | host: Homo sapiens | place: USA: California | reverse complement strand
TTTGCTCATGTGGTTACCTCGCCATATAAAATTGCTATTCTGTCTGAATGCAAGCATTCACAGAAAGCAATTTTGCATGGCTCTGAATAGTTACATATTACTTTAACTTTGACTCTCTGTGGATGATTTCTTCTCTTCCCGGTCCGTTTGATACGAGTGTAATCGGAACCTGAATCTCCTGCTCGATGGTGTCGATATAGTTGCGGCAAGCCTCTGGCAGATCCTCGTAATTGCGGATTCCGCGGATATCACAATTCCAGCCTGGCAGTACCTTGTATACCGGCTTTGCCTTCTCAAGCTTCTGAGTGGTTGGGAAATCCTTTGTTACAACGCCGTCAATCTCATAGCCTACGCACATCGGAATCTCCTTTAAGTAGCCTAACGGGTCAAGTACGGTCAGTGCAACATTTGTTGCTCCCTGCATACGGCAGCCATATCTTGTTGCAACTGCATCAAACCAGCCAACACGTCTCGGACGGCCTGTTGTAGCACCAAACTCACCCTTATCACCACCGCGCTTACGAAGCTCATCAGCCTCCTCACCGAAGATCTCGCTGACAAATGCACCTGCGCCTACTGCACTAGAATATGCCTTTGCAACTGTTGTGATCTCATTGATCTCATATGGCGGGATACCTGCGCCGATTGCACCGTATGCTGCTAATGGAGAGGAAGAAGTTACCATCGGGTAGATACCGTGATCTGGATCCTTTAAGGTACCAAGCTGTCCCTCTAACAGAATCTTCTTTCCTTCCTTGATTGCCTGATGCAGGTAAAGTCCTGTATCTGCTACGTAAGGAGCGATCATCTCCTTGTATTCCATAAGTGTATTGAAAATCTCATCTGCATTTAATGGATCCTTGTGGTACAGATGAACAAGCATAACATTCTTTAAGGTGCAGATGCGCTCGCACTTTTCCTTTAACTCGTCCATATCTCCGAACAGCTCACTTACCTGGAAGCCAATCTTTGCATACTTATCAGAGTAGAACGGAGCGATACCTGAACGTGTGGAACCAAAGGACTTTCCTGCCAGACGCTCTTCCTCGTAGGTATCCAGTGCTACATGATATGGCATCAGGATCTGTGCACGATCAGAAACCATAATGTTTGGCTTCGGAACGCCCTGCTCAGTTAAGCTGTTCAACTCCTTTACAAAATACGGAATGTTCAGTGCAACACCATTTCCAATGATGTTTACAGTGTGCTGTGAGAACACACCGGATGGAAGAAGATGCATTGCAAATCTTCCATAATTGTTGATAATTGTATGTCCAGCGTTGCTTCCGCCCTGGAAACGGATTACAATGTCAGACTCCTGTGCTAACATATCAGTAATTTTACCTTTGCCCTCGTCGCCCCAATTGGCGCCTACAATTGCTCTTGCCATATCAGTTACCTTACCTTTCTTATACGTTAATCTCTGCTGTCATACCAAGGTCTTCCTTGTTCTTAGCAAGGATTGGATTTATTTCTTCTGCGAGGAAATCCTCTACCTGCTCCTTAGAACGTCCTGTGTAACGCTCTGGATTCATGCACTGCTGCAGCTGCTCTTTTGTCAGGTGGAATGTATCATCTGCTGCAATCAAATCAAGCAGGTTGTTGTCAAGACCGTTTACCTTGACATTACGTCCAGCCTCCATGGACAGCTGGCGGATCTTCTCATGCAGCTCCTGACGGTCTCCGCCTTCCTTTACTGCATCCATCATGATATTCTCTGTTGCCATAAATGGAAGCTCTGCCATCAGATGCTTGTGAATTACCTTCTCATAAACAACCATTCCGTCTACGATATTCAGATAAAGATCCAGAATACCGTCAACTGCCAAAAAGCCCTCTGGAATACTGATTCTCTTGTTTGCAGAATCGTCAAGTGTACGCTCAAACCACTGAGTTGAAGCGACAAGCATCGGATTCATAGCATCTGAGATCACATAGTCTGCCAAAGAAGCAATACGCTCACTTCTCATTGGATTTCTCTTATATGCCATTGCAGAAGAACCGATCTGATGCTTCTCAAATGGTTCCTCTACCTCCTTTAAGTGCTGCAGAAGACGCACATCGTTTGTAAACTTATGTGCACTCATTGCAATACCAGCCAGTACATTTAATACACGGCTGTCTACCTTACGGGAGTAGGTCTGTCCAGAAACAGGATATACACCAGCAAAGCCCATCTTATCTGCAATCATCTGATCCAGTTTTCTGATTTTTGCATGATCACCGTCAAACAGCTCCATGAAGGATGCCTGTGTACCTGTTGTTCCCTTAGAGCCAAGAAGCTTTAAGGAATCGATTACATAGCAGATATCCTCATAATCCTGCACAAGCTCCATCATCCAAAGCGTTGCACGCTTTCCGACTGTGGTTGGCTGTGCCGGCTGGAAATGAGTAAATGCCAATGTCGGCAGCGCCTTGTAGCGGTCTGCAAACTTTGCCAGCTCAGCAATGACATTGACTAACTTCTTCTTTACAAGCTGCAGTCCCTCACGCATGATGATCATATCAGTGTTGTCACCTACATAGCAGCTGGTTGCACCCAGATGGATGATACCCTTTGCCTTTGGACATTGTACACCATATGCATAAACGTGAGACATAACATCGTGACGAACTTCCTTCTCTCTCGCCTTTGCAACATCATAATTGATATCATTCTGATGCTCTTTAAGCTCAGCTATCTGCTCGTCTGTAATATTTAATCCCAGCTCCTTCTCGCTCTCTGCAAGTGCGATCCACAGCTTTCTCCATGTGGTAAACTTCTTATCCTGTGAAAAAATATATTGCATTTCCTTGCTGGCATAGCGCTCGGAAAGTGGGCTTGTATAACGATCTGTTGCCATAGTAAACCAACCTTTCTTCTATATCTTTTTACTTTTGATAGTCGCCGCGGATGTCCTCTGTTGGCGGATCCAGCGGATATTTGCCATTGAAACATCCAGTACAAATGCCAAGTCCCTTTGACATTTCATACAGACATTCCTCGTCTAAGTATGCGAGGGAATCAGCTCCGATAATCTTACAGATTTCATCTACACTTCTGTTGTGAGCAATCAGCTGATCCTCAGATGGAATATCAGTTCCAAAGTAACACGGATGCAAGAACGGCGGTGAGGAGATTCTTACATGAACTTCCTTTGCACCTGCCTCACGAAGCATACCTACAATACGGTCACTTGTGGTTCCACGCACGATTGAGTCATCAATCATGATGACACGCTTTCCCTTTACAGCCTCTGTAAGTACGTTCAGCTTAATGCGAACACTTGACTCGCGACTGCTTTGCTTTGGCTTGATAAAGGTTCTGCCGACATAGCTGTTCTTTACAAATGCCATGCCATACGGAATGCCGCTCTCCATCGCATAACCCATAGCTGCGACATTACCAGACTCCGGAACACCGACAACAAGATCAGCATCAACTGGGTGATGCTTTGCAAGAGAACGTCCTGCAATCAGACGGCTCTCATATACACTTACGCCATCAATATAGGCATCTGGTCTGGCAAAATAAATATATTCAAAAATACATCTTGCATGCTGCTCCTTTGGGATACACATGCTTCGGTTTGATTCAATTCCTTTTTGTGTGATGGTGACGATCTCGCCCGGCTCTACGTCACGGACAAATTCAGCACCGATAGTGTCAAGTGCACAGCTTTCTGATGCCAGTATATAGGCATTGCCACGCTTTCCGATACACAGCGGTCTAAAGCCATATGGATCTCTTGCTCCAATGAGCTTTCTCGGACTCATGACAACAAGTGAATACGCTCCCTTGATTTTTTTCATCGCCTCTGCGACAGCTGCCTGTACGGTCGGCTGTTCAACTCTGGCTCTTGCAATCATGTACGCGATAATCTCAGAATCGATTGTCGTCTGAAAGATTGCACCTGTTCTTGCAAGCTCCTGACGCAGCTGCGGCGTATTGATCAGGTTGCCATTATGTGCCAGGCCTAGTGTTCCTTTGATGTAGTTTAATACAAGCGGCTGTGCATTCTCTCTCGTAGAACTACCTGCCGTCGAGTATCTGGTGTGGCCTACACCGATGTTTCCTTTCATTGACTCTAAGTCTTCCGGGGTAAACACCTCGTTGCACAGACCCATTCCTTTATGACTCAGTACTAGTCCTTTGGGACCGCTAGTGTCGCTTACCGCGATACCGCAGCTCTCCTGACCTCTGTGCTGCAGAGCAAAAAGACCATAATAAATAGTCGACGCTACGTCATTGCCATCCATGTCGTAAATGCCGAACACGCCGCATTCTTCATGAAGATGGTCATCTACTTCGTATTGCTGATGTATCATTTGTCTTTTCCTTCCTGTTGTTGTGACATTCTCACACAGACGAAGCCCTTTTACCATTTGCTTCGCCAGCCTAGGTTTCATGGTGCCTTTACGCTTATGACAGTCTTTTTGTCAAACGCACACGAACAAATCTGCCGCATGGACACCACCCCTAATTATATATGACCGCCTGTCGAAAATCAAGATGAAATTAGCCAAATTTCATGTTTTGCTTAGTACCCGAATGTGCCCTCTAGTGATTCATCCTTTTCAATCCAGTCTGCTACCTTTACGACTCGGTAATTATCTTTATCATCACGCACATATACGGTCTCGATACCTGCATTTATGATCATTCGCTTACACATGGAGCAGCTGTTGGAATTTTTTACATATTCACCTGTATCTGCTTCTACTCCTGTCAAATATAAAGAGCTTCCGATCATCTGATCTCTTGATGCACTGATTATGGCATTTGCCTCAGCGTGAACGCTTCTGCACAATTCATAGCGCTCACCCCTTGGAATCTGAAGTTTCTGTCGGATACAAAACCCCAAATCAGTACAGTTTTTGCGTCCTCGCGGGGAACCGACATAGCCAGTAGATACCACCTCATCATTTTTTACGATAACAGCACCGTAGCGGCGTCTAAGGCAGGTCCCTCGTTGGGATACGATCTCTGCCAGATCCAGATAGTAATTGACTTTATCACGTCTCATGCAATATTACCTTCTTTCCCAGTTAACGTTAACTGTTAATGTCTTCGTTTCTTACGGTTATAATACACGAAAATAAGACCGCCTGTCAACTCTGACAGACGGCCTTGAATTTTAACTATTTATACAAGACGACGATATCCGATCGGCTGCTTGTTATAGAATACATTATCTACTACGATACCTCTCTCTGCACTTGCTGCATGAACCATCATGCCGCCGCCGATATAGATTGCTACATGGCCTGAGAAGCAGATAAGATCACCTGGCTGCAGCTGCTCGTATGATACAGCCTGTCCATAGTTGATCTGTTCGCCGGAGTAGTGCGGAAGGCTGATACCGAATGCTGCGTATACGTTCATGGTAAATCCAGAACAGTCAACACCGCCTCCTGGTGTCAGGTTTGTACCGCCCCATACATAATTACACTGTCCTACCCACTGCATTGCATAGTCTACGATAGACTGTCCATTACCGCTTGGAGCTGGAGCTGGTGCCGGTGCTGCCGGCTGAGTCTCCGGGGCTGGTGCTGGTGCTGCTGGCTGTGTCTCTGGTGCTGCCGGCTGAGTCTCTGGTGCTGCCGGCTGAGTCTCTGGTGCCGCTGGCTGTGTCTCCGGGGCTGGTGCTGGTGCTGCCGGCTGTGTCTCTGGTGCTGCTGGCTGAGTTTCCGGTGCTGCCGGCTGAGTTGCCTGAGTCGGTGCCGGGTTTGCATATACTTCAAGGTTGGAGCTAAAGTCACCATAATACATGGTTACAACATTGTAGCCCTCCTGCTTTAAGGTCATACCTACCTGTGGTGAATACCATCCGTCGTAAATATCCTTTACAGTTCCATCGCTGTAACTTACTCTTACAAACAATTCTGCGGTGTAGACAACATCACCCACATACTTTGTACCGCCCTGGTAGCAAGCCTCAATACCTGTTACAGATGCTACAGTCGGAACTTCTACACTTATGGTTTCATCAGATGCTGAGCTGCTTGGTGCTGCAGTCTCGCCTGTACCATTTGTTACATTTCCTTCAGAAGATGCATCTGTGGATGGCTGTGTCTGAGTTTCCTGTACAGATTCTGCTGCTGAGGATTCTGCCGCTGCCTCGCTTGATGCTACTGATTCTGCAACCTGGGTAAAGTAGCCGGAATCTGATGCTAACTTATATGCTGCATCTGCAAGTGCAAGTGCGCTTTCCTGCTCCTGCTTAGATGTTGCTGCCAGATCTTCTAATCCAGAATCTGCTGCAAACTCACTGTAGTATCCAAGAAGCTCTGCTGCGTAAACGATAGCTGCATATGCACGATAGTAGCCTTCGCCTGTTCCCTCTGCCATTGCCTGCTCGTATACGTTTCTGGAGTAGTTGATATCGATCATGAAGTTCTCCAGCTCCTGAGATACAAATTCATTGTCTACCTTCTGAGCCTGAGCGAACTGAGTCTTAATGGTGATGCCGGACTTTGAAACATATCCAACCTCATCATTTGCAATATGTATCTTTACGAAATCACCCTGATCCTCGATGATTGCGTACTCTTCATCCTTGTATACAGTTCCAACAACATTTGCGCTGTCAGATGCACTGTCGCGAACATTTAACTGATCTGCTGTAACAACTGCATAGCGGTTCTGGATATTGTCCTCAGCAGTCTTGGCTGCTGTGCCAACTAATACGTAGGCTGCGCTTACATAACCTTCTACATCGCCGCAAGTGATACGATACCAGCTGCCTTCGCTGTTGTTTACGGAACTTTTGATGTTAACCTGGCAGTTACTGAAAAGTCTTCCGACTGTTACACTGCCTGTGGATGGCTGTTCACGCACGTTTAAATAACCTGCTGCGCTTACCAGTCCTACATTAGAAGCATCTGAAGTGACAGCAACAGTAGCGGCCATAACGGTTTTTGGCTCTTCGGTTTCTGTCTCACTCTCAGCCTCAGATGTTGCCTGAGCCTTAGGAACAAGATAATCTAAGATTGCCTCATCCGGAGTTTCCTCTCCTGCGTAGTAGTTATTCAATGTAACAGCCATGCCTGCGATTGCGCTCTCACCCTCAAGCTCACCTGCGGATGCCGGAACAAAAAATGTACCAGACAGCATAGACGCTGCTAATATTGATGTAACAAATCTATTTCCTTTGATCTTCATATATACCAAGCCTTTCTTTATAAAACCTCTTTACATTCTTATCTGCGAGCGAGTAAGCTTGCACTCCCTCGCTAGTTTCACAGTAACAATTCACGAGTGAACTATTACTAAATATTACAAAATTATTACACTTCGAGGGGCATTATAACAAAATTATTACGAGATGTCAAGTGAAATCGGGATAACGATTAAGAAAGAGAGCGCGTTTTTCGCCAAAAAAGCCACCTGCAATCGGTAATGTGACACTTTACTGTGCCTTTCCCGATATTAGGTGGCTCTTAATTATTTACTCTCTTCCTCTGAAGAAGCTTCACTTACCGCTTCCTCTGACTCATCAGACTCACTTGATTTTTCTTCTTTTGTTGATTCTTCCTCGCCAGTTTCACTTTCTGAGGTTTCCTCACCACTAGTTTCACTTTCTGATGTTTCTTCCTCGCTTGGTGCTACGTAAACCGGAGTTGTAAAGCGGATTGTGTCAATCACATCCTCATCTACCTTAAACTTGGAAGAATCGTCCTGAATCTCGGCATATTTCTCTGAGAACAATGCTGTCTTTCTGCTTTCGATCTCTGAATCGATGGCACTCTGACGTGCTTCCTCATCGTTATCATCAAGACAGCGGATGATGTAGATGCTGCCGTCATCGCTTCTATATACAGTGCATTCGTCTGTTGCCAGTGCCCATGCAGCTGCATTATATACAGCAGTTCCATCCTCACTAATGGAAATCTCAGAATTTGTTGCAGTAAAGTGACTGTCATTTTGATAATCACTGATAAAGTCTGCTGCATCATTTCCTTCCTCAAATTCCTTAAGGATCTTGTCTGCTGCATCGTTCATCGCATCCTGACGTTCCTGCTCTTCTTCTGAAAGTGTTTCTGCCTCAGTTGAATCTTCAGTGGATGCCTCAGAGGAAAGTTCCGAAACATTCTCGCTTGATGCTTCCTCAGTTGATGCTTTTTCACTGCTTGCTTCTTCTGTGGAAGTCGTTACATCCTTGGATGCACTTTCTGATTCTGCTTCTGTATTCTCTATAGAAGATGCCTCTTCGCTGCTGTCTTCATCACTTGACACTTCTGTAGTTGCCTCATCGGCTGCTGTCGTCTCTGTCAGTTCACTTGGCGTCAGCTTTACATATGCGATCTTTTTGCGAAGGAACTCATCATCACCAACTGTTGTATCAACATCAGCAACAAGATCCATATAAACAAGATTGGCAATTGCATTCTCTGTATATGTCTTTTCAATCAGCTCATCTGTTGCGCCGACTGCTTCCAGATAATCCTCTGATTCTGTCTGAAGCTTTTCAATTGCCTCATCTACCTTTGCTTTTTGATCATCACTTAACTCAATGCCATTTTTCTTTGCATACTCATTTAATACAAGTGTCTGGCGAAGCTGTGACAGAGACATCTGCTTGATGTAATCACCGACTGTCATGCCTGAACCATCGCCCATATCGTTGCCGCAGATGTTTGATCCAAAATATGATTCATAGGTATACTCCATGGAACGTATCATATAAGTAACCTCATCCAGCATGATATTTGTATCGCCAAATGAAACAGCAACTGTATCCTCTGGTGCCTTTTTCTCTAACTGTTCGCATCCGCCTAATGTACTAACGGCAGTAGCTGCTGCGAGGGCTGCTGCTGCATACTTCATAATTCGGTTCATAAATTTACCTCACTCTATTTCTATATTCTCTATCAACGCTCCGAAGTGCATCTTCTTTATCGGGCGCCTCGTGAACTTTGCTTTTCATTTTAGCATGATTTTATGAAACAATCAACGTTTTTATATCGCTTAACAGTTTTTTCAATGTTTTCAATGTCAGCGTTTTTTCTTTGACTGCACCATCTCCTGCCCTCAATAAGAAATAAGGATTGTCTTTGTCAAGCAGACGAAGTGCACCTCGGTAAGACTGTATAAGATCCGGCACACGCATCGTGTCAAATTTTGCTCTTGGATGCATGAACAGGCGAATCTCTGTTGACGAGGACTTGATTTCTTTAATATAGAGAGAATGCGCATCCGCACGAAGGATTGACACCTCAAGCAAGTTGGTGACTGGTTTTGGAACACTTCCAAAACGGTCGATAAGCTCGTCGATCATATCCATTGACTCTTCCTCTGTCTCGACTGCTGCAATACGCTTGTAAATTTCCATCCTGTCTTCTTCGTTTCGTATATAGCTGTCTGGAATGTAAGCGCTGATTGGAATGTCCACCGTTGTTTCAAAGGTTTCCTCCATCTCAAGCTCACCCTTTTCTTTTTTGACAGCCATATTTAACATCTTACAGTACAGATCATAGCCAACTGCTTCCATATGACCGTGCTGCTCACTGCCAAGCAGATTTCCAGCGCCTCGAATTTCCAGATCACGCATGGCTATCTTAATACCTGAACCAAGATCAGTATACTCACGAATTGCCTGAAGACGCTTTTCAGCCTCTTCTTTTAAAATCTTGTTTCGCTGATACATGATAAAAGCATAGGCAGTGCGGTTTGAACGGCCTACACGTCCTCTTAGCTGATACAGCTGTGCAAGTCCGTAGCGATCAGAATCGTGGATGATAATAGTATTTACGTTTGGAATGTTTAAGCCTGTCTCTATAATAGTTGTGGAAACAAGCACGTCTATATCACCGTTAACAAAGTCCATCATGATTTGTTCTAGCTGACGCTCTGACATTTGACCATGTGCAAAGGCAACATTTGCATCTGGCACAAGCTTTGCTATCTGTGCCGTAATCTGATCAATATCCTTGACACGATTATACACATAATAAACTTGTCCGTCTCTGGCAAGCTCTCTGTTTATTGCTTCGCGAACCATCTCCCAATTCATTTCCATTACATATGTCTGAATCGGTCTTCTCTCATACGGTGCTTCCTCCAACACACTCATATCGCGCACGCCTATCATACTCATATGAAGTGTTCTCGGAATCGGTGTTGCCGTTAGTGTCAGCACGTCAACGTCTTTTTTAAGCTGCTTGATCTTTTCCTTGTGTGTGACACCAAAGCGCTGTTCCTCATCAATAATCAAAAGGCCTAGATCTTTAAATACAACATCCTTTGACAGCACACGATGCGTTCCTATTACAATATCGGCAAGACCCTTTTTTAAGCGCTCAAGTGATGCCTTGATCTGCGCTGACGTGCGAAAGCGTGATAAAAGTTCAATTCGAATTGGATAGTCCTTCATTCGCTCAACAAATGTATTGTAATGCTGTTGAGCAAGAATAGTTGTCGGCACAAGAAATACGACCTGTTTACTGTCCTGCACAGCCTTAAAGGCAGCTCTGATGGCAATCTCTGTTTTTCCGTAGCCTACATCACCGCACACTAAGCGGTCCATGATTTTCGTACTTTCCATATCAGCTTTTGTCGCATCAATTGCTGCAAGCTGATCTGCTGTCTCATCAAATGGTACAAGCTCTTCAAATTCTTTCTGCCATACAGTGTCTGTTCCATACTGATAACCGTGACCACTCTGGCGCACTGCATAAAGCTCCACAAGCTCCTTTGCAATGTTGTTGACTGCTTTTTGAACACGGCTTTTTGTTTTTGTCCACTCCTGGCCGTTCAATTTGTTAAGCTTTGGCTGCTTAGACTCTGAATCAGCATACTTTTGGATCATATGAAGCTGTGTGACGGGAAAATACAGTTTTCCTCCATCACCATATTCTATCTTAATATAATCTTTTGTTACCTTATCCACAATCTGTCGCTCTGTTCCGCGATAAATCCCCAGTCCATAATTTTCATGCACCACATAATCACCAGGCTTTAGCTGCGCAAAATCACTTATTCGCTGACCCTGATAGTGGCTCTTTTTTTCTTTTTTCTTTTTCTTAACACCAAATATATCGCTCTCTGTGATAACAGCAAATTTTAGCATCGGATATAAAAAGCCACGGTGAAGATTTCCATAAGTAACCATGATCTCACCTGGATTTATCTTTTTATCCTCGTCCTCGCTGTAATATGCCAAAAGATCATACTCTATAAGCTGATTGACAATGCGGTTTGCGCGAGTTCTTGACGGACACAAAAGAACAATTCGGTACTTTTCTTTCTTCCAGTGTGTCAGATCCTTTATCAAAAGTTCAAAACCTTCACGGTAGGTGTTCATGTTCTGAACATTTACTGCGTAGCTGTTTACCACCGTAAAGTCAGCCAGGCGGCTGTCAAGTGAAGACAATGCTGCAACCTGACCGCGCTCAAAAGCAGCAAGAACATGTTTTGCCGGTGTTAAAAGCGCTGTCTGACCTGGCAAAAGAAAGCCCTGCTCCAGACGATTTTTCATGCTTTCCTCAAACTCAGCCTGCACACCATCACCGCGCTCTTTAAGACGCATCGGCTCATCAAGGAAAACTAACGTGTTCTTCTCATCAAAATATTCAGAAAGTTGAACAGTGCGCGGATAAAAATAGCTTATATAGCTGTCTGGTGCCTCTAATACAACATCTTCGCCAAGTGCCTCTAATATGCGGTTTGTCTCCTCACGAAGACGCTTCGCCTTGTCTGGCTCCTTTGCTTTTTTAAAGACAGCTAACTGACTCTCAAACTCATTTTTAATCATTCCAACAGCACGCCGTCTTGCCGTATCATCTGCGATCACCTCTGCCGCTGGAAAAACAGATACGGACTCGATCTGATCCATTGAGCGCTGGCTCTGCGGTTCAAAGCAGCGAATCGTATCTATTTCATCTCCCCAAAGCTCGATTCTAACCGGAACCTCCATTGTCAATGGATATACATCAGCAATACCTCCGTGAACAGTAAACTGTCCTGGCTCCTCCACACGTCCTACACGCTCATATCCCATCACAGTCAGGTCATGCTTTAGCTTTTCAAGATCAAGCTCATCACCTTCTTTTAGCTTTATCACATGACTCATCAGCTGTTCAAACGGCACTGCCTCGCTCATGAGCGCATCCATTGTCGTGATGATAACCTTCGCCTCGTTTTGATAAAGTGCTGCAAATGCCTTCATGCGCTCTGCAATGATGGCATTTCCCTGCAGATCTGCGCTAAAAAAGATCAGGTCACGCGGTGGAATCACATAGACCTGACTGCAAAATAATTTATAATCTTCTTCAATTTCCCTTGCCCGCTGTTCATTGTACGTCACAACAAGCTGCACTTTTTTCTCTCCAAGAAAGGTGCTCATAAAATGCACCTTCTCGGAGTCAATACAGCCTGTCATGCCCACTGGATCTGTTCCCTTCAAAAAATCTCTTGAAAAGTCTTCATATTCCAGCAGATCCGTCAGCGGATTTGCAAAAATACCCACAATTGACCCTCCTTATCATTATTTTGTTTTCTTCTGGTTATAATGATTCATGGTTGCCTCTAGTCCGTTGTTCATTAAGGAGCAAACTGCATCGGCAGCTTCTTTATAGCCGTCTTCCATTGCCTTTTTTTCTTCGCCCTGGAAATGGCTGAGTACAAAGTCTGCTAAATCCATCTTTGGCGGCTTTGCTCCGATTCCGACACGCACTCTTGGAAAATCCTGTGAATTGCAGTGCAGAATGATATTTTTCATACCATTATGACCGCCTGCACTTCCTTTTCCTCGCACGCGAAGCTGTCCTGGCTCTAGGTTAATATCATCATATACTACAATTAAATCAGAGATATCTGTTTTGTAGTAATTCATGACCTCCTGAATACACTCTCCGCTTAAATTCATGAAGGTCTGAGGCTTTACTAGAACAACCTTTTGTCCCTCAATCGCGCCTGTTCCAATTAAGCCCTTAAATTTTTTTGTTGTTACATCAATATTGTATTTGTCAGCAAGGTAATCAATAACCTCAAAGCCAACGTTGTGTCTTGTTCCTCTATATTGTGCGGTTGGGTTTCCCAGACCTGCTATGATATACATGTTTTTTCCTCCTTCTGCCACTGGGGACAGGGACGGTGGCATTAAAAAAGCAATTGCCGCGGCGTCCCTGTCCCTGATGGCGCTCATGTTAGTTCAATTTATTATACGGTCACTCATTCCAAGCGAATCGGCAAGTGCCTGCAGATCAAAATCTTCTGGCACTGTTATTCCATTTACAGGAAGCGGTCTGCGTCTGTCAAAGACATCATATACGTCAAACAGATCACTTGTGAGTACCTTCTCTGGATAAACCATCTGCTTAAACATCATCTGGCCATCCATGTTGCGGCGGCCCTGACGCATGTAATTTGAGCCATACTGCAGCCAGTACTGAGTACTGTCTACGTTGCAGAAATATCTAAAGCCTACATCCCAGAGCTTTTTGAATTTTTCATTTTCAAATGTATACTGTGATGGTCTCCAGTCTCCTACATCTGCTCCTAACGGATATAAAATAATATCTGTATCTCCGATTATAGATTCTACTTCGCGCTCCCACATATCTGTGTCCCATACAAGATGTTCATAGCTTGTACTTGTCATATTCAGATGACCCCAGCTGTGGCTGGCAAGCTCCCAGCCCAGATCGCGAATTGCCTGTGCAACTTCTCGTGCTGTCTGCTTGTCCTGCTCAATATTTTCATTTGGTGACGTATGATCTTCGCGCTTTTCTTTATCGTTTGCAGGTGTAGAAACGTAATAGTCACAATTTTCATTGTACCAGAAATCACTTGTGCGATAGCCTAAAATACCATCATATCCTGTAAATGCCAGAATACCCTTTGAACCCTGATAAGAAAAATCAGGATGTGTTTCAATAAAATCCTCTAAAACAGTCAAAACGTCATAAGAACCATATGATACACTTCCATCACGCTCAACATACTCATTTACAACCTTACCGTTTTCATCAAGACAGAGCTTTGTCGCAAATCCAGTTCCTGTCATATACTCATAATAGCATACATCGTCTTCGGAAAGTACAAATGGCTTTTTTCCTCTCGGAAGATAAATTGGCTGCTGCACCATCTGCACGGTGCCGTCTGGCTGCGTTTCCATCTTTGCAATCTTATGAAGGCTTATCAAAACATAACCCTTGTCATACATAGACTGCATTATATCCTTAAATTCTTCGATAGTTGTCATTACCTGATCATAATCACTGCTCTTATAGCTTGCAAATGCAAGCTCGCTGTCAACAATAAGACTATGGAAAAAGATATGTGTAATCTTATCATAATCTGTCCACTGTACAGCCTGTGATTTCAAACTCTCATAGCTTTGAATGCAGCTAACATATGTTTCATTATCTGCATAGCCAGGTATTGACTGAATCTGTGCAATTGCACCGTCATAATCGTACTGCATTGCCTTTAAATTAGCAGCCTGTACGACTGGATCACTGCTTTGTACAAGAGCACCATCCGCAGCCGCCTCTGTTGCCTTCCATGTTTCATATTCCACAGGTGCTTTCGTCGATGATGCCTGATCTGGCTGCACATGTGGAAGCGTCACTGGGCGCAGGCATACCCATGCCACTACACCAAGACCTGCACATGCAATTACAAGCAGCACCAAAAGTATGACAATAGGCGCACCTGATTGGCCTCTTTTTATTTTCTTTTTCTGATAGTCTTCCCAGCTGCGTCTTTTCTTTGCCATTTGTTCCTCCATTTTCTTTGTTTACGGCACTGGAACGGTCATTCCCTGAAGTACATATTTTGTATCAGTCTCAAATACATACGCATTCACAATGTATGAACCGTGCTCGTTTTTATGCTCACTTACTGGAACATAGCATGTCGCTGTGTTTCCAGATACGGTCATGTTATGCCATACCAGATCATCCTGTCCATTTGCTGCTGTCCACACTGCAGTTGAAACCTTTTTATAGCCTGCAGGTGCATTAAATTGAATTGTCACACGGAAACCATTTGATGATAATTCTGTTACATATGGAATCGCCATCGACAGCACACCTGTACCGCTGCCATTATTATTTCCTGAATTGCCTCCAGGATTTGCACCTGATGGAACAGTTACATTGACACCCTTTAATGGTGCTAATTTTCCTGCTTTATCATATAGGTAAATATGAGTCGTGTATGCTCCGCTCTCTCCCTTATGGGCGCTTGATGGCACATAAAATGTAGCTGTATCGCCACTTACGCTTGCCTGATGCCACACTAGATCATCCTGTCCATTTGCGTTTGTCCATGTTGGCATCAATACTTTGCTTACTCCTGACGGTGCATTTATTTTTGCCGTAACTCGGTAGCCTGACGCGCTAAGCTCTGTAACAGAAACATCCCCTATTGAAAGGCTTGAT
>QWCH01006408.1_pt1 | contig 15424 bp, 12 predicted proteins | sample 1972671 | NCBI WGS metagenome assembly QWCH01 (sample SAMN09866713, study PRJNA288562) | Human gut metagenome isolate term3_stool, whole genome shotgun sequencing... | isolation source: gut | host: Homo sapiens | place: USA: California | reverse complement strand
CACATGAAGGCTGGACAGGCAGTTGGGGCAATGGTTGCGGTGGTCGCTGCCGGCATTTTGCGGGGTGCAGACCCGTCCGCAGACTTTGCAGGTAAAGGTGTCGTTGCAGGCGTGGGTCTTATAGTAACCTTTTTCAAAGGTCTTGCGTTTATTTTCACGATTCATGGTAATGTCCTCCTGAAGAATTGTGTCTGTTCGTCTTCGGGAGGCGTGGCTTGTGGTATTTGCCAGACCTCCCGGTCAGCCCACAAGCTCCAGTGCAAATGTTGTATGTTTCAAAAAGTTCTCCTTTGATTTTAGCATTTATGGCGTTTTTCTACTTCAACATAAAATTCAAATTCAAAAATTCCTTTATTTTTCACCCCCCTCGATGTTAAAGGTGCGGAAGAACAGCTTTACATGGGCGTCCAGCTTTTCAAGGCTTTCGGCTTCCCGTTCCGGCTGGCGGTCGCAGACACTGAGCAGGACGATGATAGGTGAAACATACATCCACGCCAGCGTATCAGGGTCTTCGTTTCGCAGTTCGCCGTTTGCAACCAGCGCACGGAAGATGCCTGCATGGTAGGAGATCATCCAATCTACATAGCGTTTGGAAAGCAGTTCGGCAAATTGGGGGGAACGGAACTGTTCCAACGTCATCATCCGGCGGAACTGGCTGATGGTTTTATCGTGCAGCGAATAGAGGAAAATCTGTCGGACTTTTTCAACCAGCAGCTCCTCCGAGATATGAGAGAAAACCGGGATGTCTTTTTGAGAATCCTGTACATGGACCGCAATCTCAGCGGTGTCTTTTTGGTAGTGTGCCGAAGTTGTCTCCAAAATCGCATCAAAAATGGCCTGTTTACTGGGGAAATGATTGTACAGCGAGGGTGCCTTGATGCCGACCGCCTTTGCAATCTCGCCCACACTGACGGCATCGTATCCTTTGGTCGAAAACAGTTCCAGAGACTTTTCCAGAATGCGCTGCTTGGTATCTTCCATTTTTCTTTGCCCTTCACTAACTAATGTTTGTTAGCTCTACTATAATCCAAAAAGTTCCCATTGTCAAGAGTTTTTTAAAGACAATGGAAACAAAAAAGCGCCCGCAGCAAGCTTTTCAGAGGTTTTGGCCTCCGGGCACAAATGCTGCGGGTGCATTCTTTTTTTATTCACCTGACCGGCGTTTCATTTACAAAATTTTGTGCAGCTCCTGCACAAGGTCGCCGATCACGATGGGCTTGGACAAAAAGCCGTTCATGCCGCTTTCCAAGGCGTTGCGGCGGTCCTCGTCAAAGGCGTTGGCGGTCATGGCAAGGATCGGCAGCTTTGCCCGCGCCGGGTCGTCCAGTGCGCGGATCTTCCGGGTGGCGGTATAGCCGTCCATGATCGGCATCTGCACATCCATTAGTACCAGATCATAGCTGCCCGGCGCGGCAGTGCTCACCTTTTCCACCGCCACAGCGCCGTTTTCAGCCGAATCGACAAGGAAGCCGTACTCCTGCAGAATCTCCTGCGCGATCTCGCGGTTCAGTTCGTTGTCCTCCACCAGCAGGATGTGCTTGCCCTTGAAGTCGGCGTTCTTTTCCGGCAAAAGCCTCTGCACTGCATCCGCCGGCTTCTGGCCAAGGGCGCTCATCAGGGTCTCGCGCAGGTCGGACATGAACATGGGCTTGGAGCAGAAGGCGGTCACGCCGGCTGCTTTTGCTTCTACTTCAATATCCGACCAGTCGTAGGCGGTCAGGATGATAATAGGCGTATCATCGTGCAGGCTGCGGATCTGGCGGGTGACCTCGATGCCGTTCATATCCGGCAGACGCCAGTCGATGATATAGGCGTGGTAGACATCGCTCATCTCGATAGACTGCCGCGCACGCAGCACCGCTTCCTTGCCGGAAAGGGTCCACTCGGCGCGCATGCCCACCTTGACCAGCATCTTTGTCACGCTGTCGCAGGTGTTGAAGTCGTCATCCACCACCAGTGCCTTCAGGCCCTCCAGCTCGGTGATCTTTTCCACCGGGCGCTGCTCGGTCTGTGCGCGCATGGGCACGCAGACGGTAAACTCGGTGCCCTTGCCCTGCGCTGTCTGCACCTCGATGGTGCCACCCATCATATCCACGATGTTTTTGGTGATGGCCATGCCAAGGCCGGTGCCCTGGATGCGGCTTACCGTGGAGGTGCGCTCAAGCTGCCGCACCCGCACCGAGACCGTGCCGCCCGCCGGGGTAAACTTGATGGCGTTGGACAGCAGGTTCAGCAAGATCTGGTTCAGCCGGGTCTTGTCGCAGTAGACGTCCTCGTCGGTCACGTCCATAACGTCCATGTAAAGCTCCAGCTGTTTTGCATAAATCTGCCCGCTGACGATGGTTTTTAAATCGTGCAGCACATCCGAAAGGTTGACCTCCACCTCTTCCAGATGGATCTTTCCGCTTTCGATGCGGCTCATATCCAGCACATCGTTGATGAGGGAGAGCAGATGGTTGCTGGATGCAAGGGTCTTGCCAAGATAATCCTTCACCCGGTCTGTATCGTCAATATTGCTGAGCGCCAGCGTGGTAAAGCCGATGATGGCGTTCATGGGGGTGCGGATATCGTGGGACATATTGGAAAGGAAGGTGCTCTTGGCGCGGTTGGCGCTCTCTGCTTTTTCCACGGCGACCTGCAATTTTGCATTCAGTTCCTGCGTATCGCTTGCGGCTTTCCTTGCAGCAGCTTCGGCTTTACGCGCCTTCTGGAGCAGCATCAAAATCGTGAGCAGAACAACTGCAACAGCAATGCTGCTGATCAACATAACTTTAAAGAAGTTATCCTTTATAAAATCGCTCAGGGTAACCTTCCGCGCGGAGCTCTTATACATCGCAAGCGCGCCGGCAAGCATATTAACAGGCATTGCCTTGATCGTTTTGTTCAGGATGGACAACAGGCTGCGGTTTCCGCTATTGACCGCAAAGCAGGATCTTACAGGGTTTACCAGCGGAACGCTGTAAAAGCTGTATTTCTTGCTGTATTTATTCTCACTGCTGATCCCGGTAACAAAGCAATCTGCCTGTCCGTCTTTGACCAGCCTTGCCGCATCCTCCTGTGTATCGCAGTCCACGATCTCCCACTGCGGGTAATAAAACGCAAGGTACTTTTTCAGGGAGAGTTTGTTTTGGGGAACGGCAATGCGGTTTACATTGTTTTCGTTAAAGTGCTGTTTGTTCGTGACCGCCATCAGGTTGGAGGTCCACGTTGTGTTGGTACAGGCAAAGTGATACTCTTCCGCCAGATTGGGGTTCTGGTCGCAATGGAAGATCATGTCGATCTCGCCCGATTTCAGCGCATCCAGTTCTGCTTCCTTGCTGTCATAGCCGACCAGCTGGAATTCCAGTTCCTGATTGCCCAGACAATCTGCTGCAAACTGAATATAGTCCGTGATTACCCCGGTAAACTCCCCGGTGGCAGGGTCAAAGGTGCTGACGCCGCTGTCGCTCGCCAGAAAGCCCATCCTGATCGCACCGTGCTTTCTGAGCCACGCCTTTTCCTCCCCTGTAAGGATGGGCGTATAATCCATTGAGAAATATCTTTTGTACAGATCCGCCGTATAAAAAGGCACAGCTTCGTCCAACGCGCGCATCGCATCGTCAAGTTCTTCCTTGATATCAGGCCGGTTTTTGTTGATCGCATAGTAGATGCCGGATTCTCCCACACGGGTTATGGTCGAGATGCCACGCTCTGCCCAGAAGGATTCTTCCAGCGAAACAAAGCAGTCGATCTCGTGGTTTGCCAGCTTTTGCTTCACATCCTCGTTGTTGGAGATGTTGACGTGTTCCGTTTTCAGGCCGTATTTTTCTTCCCACTCGGCCAGCATCACTTCCGGCTCTGTTCCCATCAGAACGCCGATCTTTTTGCCGTTCAGCGTCTTGAAGTCGGAGGCGGAGATGTCTGCGCGCGAGAGATCGGCGTAGAGGTAATATTTTTCCACTCCCATCGGCTCGTCTGAAAACAGCATCTCTTGGGTGCGGTCCTCCGTATAAGAGATACCGCCAATAATGTCGATCTCGCCGTTTTTGAGCTTTTCGAAGCAGTCTGACCAGTCGCAGGTCACATACTCGAACTGCCAGCCTGCATAGCCGGACAAGGTCTCCAGCAATTCGTAGCCGTAGCCCTTTCTTGCGCCCTTCTCGTTGACATAGTTGAAGGTGTCCTCAAACGAGCCGACACGAACAACCTTTGCAGAGGCGGTTTCCGCGGCAGCTTTCACAGGGAGCACGGCTGACAGTAGCAACAGTAGGCTCAGCATCACACAGGCGCTTTTCCGTGTCAAGGTCTGCATGGTTTCGCTCATTCCAGAGTTTTTCATTTTATCCAATCTTTCTCCACCCCAGACGGTCTCATTCCGGCTTTATTTTCACTTCACCGATTTCAGGAAGGTGCTTGCAATATCATTCTCGTTCTGCTGTCAGCAGCTTTTTTGAATATCTATCCTATTATGTAGCATAATTGTAACATTATAACAGAAGCGTTTCAAGATTTTTTCTTGTAAAGAGCACCTATTTTCTATGGAACGCTTTTATCCCTTACCGGCAAAAAGCCGTTCCCGCAAAAATACTGCGATGACGATAAAAAAGCGAGCAGCCTTTTTCAGGTCGCCCGCTTATGGAATCTATGGTATTTTACCGCAAGGCAAGAAATGCGTAAAGCATTAAAAGGCGGTATAGGTCTGCCCTGTGCTTTTAATCCAGAATTTTTCCGTCAATGGAGATGGTGACCACCTGCCACGGAATGAACTTTCCGCTGGTCTGAAGCGCCTTTTTCGCCGCCATCTCCAAGCCGCCGCAGCAGGGCACCTCCATGCGGAGGATGGTCACGCTCTGGATATCGTTGCTGCGCAGGATCTCGGTCAGCTTTTCGCTGTAATCCACAGCATCCAGCTTCGGGCAGCCGATAAGGGTCACCTTGCCGCGCATAAACTCCTGATGGAAATTGGCGTAGGCATAGGCCGTGCAGTCCGCTGCAATCAGGAGCTTTGCACCCTCAAAGTAAGGCGCATGGATGGGTGCCAGCTTGATCTGAACCGGCCAGTTGCGCAGGCGGGAGACCGGCTGCACAGGGGCGGCAACTGCACTTTCGGCAGCGGTCTCCGGCTGTTCCAGCATCCGCATCCGGGAGCCGGGGCAGCCGCCCTCGTGGAGGTGCTTCATCTTCTCCTGCAATTCCTTTTTCTTTTTGTTCTCCTGCACCGCTGCCTCGTCGTAGGCAGGGGCTTCCCGCTCCTCAAAGGTGATAGCTCCGGGGCAGGCGGTTGCGCACAAGCCGCAGCCGTTGCATTTTTCTTCGTCAATATGGATGATCTTCCGAATCATATCTATACTCTCCTGTTGTGGGTGTTTTTGCATTTGCAGGTTTATTATAGTATACTAAAGCCATCTTGTATGTTTGAATTCCAACAAGGAGAGCATTTATGCAAAAATATCTGCCTGTTCTGCGGAGCTGCCCCTTCTTTACCGGGCTTTGCGATGATGAGATCTTGTCCATCCTGCACTGTGTCAGTGCAGCGAAAATCACCCGTCCCCGGGGTTCCTACATTTTCCGTGCCGGAGATTCCACGGAGGTCATGGGGCTCATGTTGTCTGGCTCCACCCTTGTGATACAGGAGGATCTTTGGGGACACCGCAATATCCTGTCCAAGTGCAATACCGGAGACTTTTTCGGGGAGCCTTACGCCGCCACCCCCGGTGCCATCCTGAACATCAGCGTGGTGGCAGAGGAGGATTGCGAGATCCTGCTGCTGAACGTCAAGCGGCTGCTCACCGCCTGCCCCACCGCCTGCGACCATCACCAGAAACTCATCCGCAATCTGGTCAGCGTTCTGGCAAACAAAATACTGCTTTTTAACGATAAGATCACCCATGTCAGCAAGCGAACCACCCGGGAAAAGCTGCTGTCCTACCTGTCCGCCGAATCCATCCGGCAGTCCTCCCTTTCCTTTGACATCCCCTTTGACCGTCAGCAGCTGGCGGATTTTCTCTGCGTGGAGCGTGCCGCCATGTCGGTGGAGCTTTCCAAGCTGCAAAAAGAAGGGCTGCTGGTCACCAAACGGAACCACTTTGAGCTGTTGACCCGCTGACCGCTTGGTACACTGTCTGCAAGCACCGGCTTCTTTGCGAAAACCGGTGCTTTTTTGCAGTTGCACTTTTCCCGGGAGATTATTATACTTATCTTATAAAAAAGACCGGGTGCTGCAAGGGCAGGAGGGAAAGCGTATGGCATGGAACAAAACCACGCAGGACGGTATTTCCCTGCGCAGCAGGGTCACGGTATGGCTTGCCGCGATTTTGCTGGTCACAATGCTTTCCACCGGCATTGCTACCATGGCAGGTCAATGGACGGTGCACTCCTTTGATACGCTGCTGGCCGACAACGCCGTCTGCTACACGGTGCAGAACGCTCTCAAGGACGAAGCACAGGCCTTTGCGCGCTATGTGCGCCAGCCTACTTCTGAAACCGAACAAGCCTATACCGCCGCCTGCACCGCTTCCGAGCAAAGCCTTGCGGCCCTGCCCTTCGATTACGCCCGTATCGGCGAAGAACGCTATGCCCGCACATGGAACCTTTTGCAGGGGTACGCGGGTTACCGGCAGGAGCGGGATGCCTTTTTGCAGCTTTCGCCCTCAGCAGATACCTATATTGAACAGATGTACCATGTGATGGCGCTGCAAGACTACCTTGCCGAGTATGCGCTGCGCCTGACACAGGCCACGCTGGAACAGGAAAACGCCCTTTACAGCAGCACGGCGGCTCACATCCGGCATCTGCCGTGGCTGTATCTGGGGCTGTTCCTGACGGCGGCTGTGCTGGTGCTGCTGCTCATCCGGGTGCTGAGCCGCGCGGTGGTGCGTCCGCTGCTGCGGTTGGCGCAGGCTTCCCGCAGCATTGCCGAGGGAGATTTTTCCAGCCCGGACCTTCCGGTGAAAAGCAGCGACGAGGTGGGGCGGCTGACGGCCACCTTCAACCAGATGAAACACGCCATGGCGCAGCAGCTGACCACCCAGCAGGCCTTGCACCGGGAAGAGGTGCGGAACCTTGCGCTGGAAAAAGATCTGGAACACACCCGGCTGGAGGTGCTCAAAAGTCAGGTGAACCCGCATTTTTTATTCAACACCCTGAACATGATCTCCTGCATGGCGCGGCTGGAGGATGCTGCCACCACCGACCAGATGATCGTGCATTTGGGCAGTTTGTTCCGGCACAACCTGCGCACCAAGCGCCAGCAGATCACGCTGGAGGAGGAATTGGACGGGCTGGAGGACTACATTTATTTGCAGCAGATGCGGTTTGATGGACGCATTACCGTAGAAAAAAGCATTCAGGTGCAGCCTGCGGCGGTTTTGGTGCCGTCCTTTATGCTGCAGCCGGTGGTGGAAAACGCTTACTCGCACGGGCTCAAGTCCCGCGAGGAAGGCGGACGCATCCTGCTGCGGGCATGGATGCAGGGCAAGGTGCTGGTGCTCACGGTCGCGGACAACGGCAAGGGGATGACCCCAGAGGAGTTGGACGCCGTGCAAACCAAAATTGCCCAGAGCGAGCAGACCGGCCGCAGCATCGGCCTTGGCAACATTTCTCGCCGCATCGGGATGCTGTATCCGGGCGGTAAAATGCAGGTGTACAGCCGCGCAGGTCATGGCACTGTGGTGCGGTTTGAACTGCCGCAAACGCAGCAGCCGGAAGAAAAGGAGGAGACGCTCTCGTGAAGTGCAAATTGCTGGTGGCAGAGGATGAATTGATCGAGCGCAAGGTGCTGTGCCGGACTTTGCAGAAGTATCTGGGAGATCTGATAAGTCTGTATGAAGCCAAAAACGGCAGGGAAGCGCTGGAAATTTTTTCCCGCGAAGCGCCGCAGGTGGCGGTGCTGGACATTGAAATGCCGGGTCTCACCGGGCTGGAGGTGGCGCGTAAGATCCGCGAAACGGACAAAAATTGCGCCATCCTGTTCCTGACCGGCTTTGATAAGTTCGACTATGCGCGGCAGGCGATTTCTGTGCGGGCGATGGACTATCTGCTCAAACCCTACAACGAGCAGGAGTTGGTATTCACGGTGGAAGATGCCATCCGGCAGGTGTCGGTGCAGTTGCCTGCCCGCCCAGCACAGCCCCCTGCGCCTGCAGAGCCCCTCCGCCGGGAAGAGGACGAGGATATGCGCACCGCCATCATCCGGTCAGAGATCAGCCGCTTCATCGACGCCCACTATGGGGAGGATATCTCCATGCAGGATGCCGCCGCTGCGCTGCGCTACTCGGACGCCTACTTCTGCAAACTGTTCAAGCAGTGCTTTAAGGTGAACTTTTCGGCCTACCTGAACGAATACCGGGTGAACAGGGCGCGCCAGCTGATTTTGGACCCGCGCCTGAGCCTGAAGGATATCGGCGCTGCTGTGGGTTACAGCGACGCCAACTATTTTACAAGGGTGTTCAAGCGCCTGACCGGCCAGACCCCTTCGGAATACCGCATGGCCGCAGCGGAAAAAGCGGTACAAGGATAAATCCGACACAAAAGAAGCACTTGTTCTTTCCTGCCTGTCAGCAGGAGAGGGACGGGTGCTTTTTTGTTTTTGCCAGTTTCTTTCGTCCGCAAAACACAAAAATTGTACTTGGATACAACAAAGACAAAATCGTGCTGCGTTTCACAAAATAATCCGGTTTCGCAAAAATGAACGAGTTGTTAAAATAAAATCATAGAAAAACGCGAAAAGAGAGGATGCCATTCATGAAGAGAAGAACGTTTCTGTCGCTGATGGGCGCGGCGGCACTGACCAGCAGCATGATGCTTACCGGCTGCGGTGCCGGTTCCGGTGACGACCGCAAGATCGTGCGCATCGGCCATGTGCAGTCCCAGACCCACCCGGATCATTTGGGACTGGAAGCCTTCGCCAACTACATCAACGAGAAGCTGGGCGACAAGTACCGCGTGGAGGTGTACCCCAGCGAGCTGCTGGGCTCCCAGACCGAAATGGTGCAGCTGACCCAGACCGGTGCCATCGACTTTGTGGTGGCGTCCAATGCCATCATGGAGACCTTCAGCGCCAAATACCAGATCTTCAACCTGCCTTACCTGTTCTCCAGCGTGGAAGCCTACCACGAGGCCATGGATGACCCCGAGGTGACGGACCCCATTTTCAAGACCACTTCCAAGGCCGGTCTGGAAACAGTGGCGTGGCTGGATGCCGGTACCCGCAACTTCTACACCATCAAGACCCCTATCAACCAGCCCTCCGACCTGAAGGGTCTGAAGATCCGCGTACAGCAGTCGCCCACCAACGTGGAAATGATGCGTCTGCTGGGCGGCACGGCGACCCCCATGGGCTTCGGCGATGTGTACACCGCGCTGCAGGCCGGTATTCTGGATGGTGCCGAGAACAACGAGCTGGCACTGACCGATAACGGTCACGGCGATATCTGCAAGTATTACTCCTATGATATGCACCAGATGGTGCCGGACCTGCTGGTGGCAAACTACGCCTTCCTGAACGAGCTCAGCGATGAGGAGCGCGCGATCTTTGAAGAGGGCTTCCAGATCGTGAAGCGCACCGAGCAGGACGCATGGGAGGATGCTGTGGCCGAGGCCAAGGATAAGGCCGAGAACGAGCAGCACGTCAACTTTATTTACCCGGACACTGCACCGTTTCAGGAGGCTATGGCTCCTCTGCACGATTCCGTGCTGGCAGCAAACCCGGAATTGCAGCCCATTTATGACCTGATCCAGCAGCACAACGCTGCCCATACTGCGGACTGAGGAGGAGCATCATGGAAAAACTGAGAAATACCCTGAACAAGGTGCTCAACCTGCTGGCAGGTCTGAGCATGACAGTTATGGTGGTGCTGACCGCCTATCAGGTCATCGTGCGTTACATCTTCAACTCTCCCTCCACATGGTCGGAAGAGCTGGTGGGTTATCTGTTCGGCTGGAGCACCATGCTGGGTGCCACCATCGTTTCCGGCGAGCGCGGCCACATGAACATCCCCGTGCTGGTGGACCGGTTCAACCCCATCATGCGCAAGGCGTTCCGCATCTTTGCCGAGGTCATCGCCTTCCTCTTCTCTGCGACCATTCTGGTGTTCGGCGGTTTTCAGGTGTCCCAGCTGGCTATGGGGCAGCAGACCTCCTCGCTGGGCGTAGCCGTGGGCGTGTTCTACTGGGTCATGCCCATCTGCGGCGTGATCATTCTGGTGTATTCCGTGCTGAACATTATCGGTATCGCCAACGGCTCCATCTGTCTGGATACCCCGGAGGATGCAGACTTTGCAAAGGTGGAAGCCGAAATGGCTGCCGATGCCGACAAGGAAAACAAGGAGGACTAAGCTGTGGCAATTCAAGCATTACTCGTAATTCTGGCAGTGCTGCTGGTGCTGCTGTTCCTCGGCGTGCCCATCTCGTACGCCATTGCAGTCTCTTCCCTGACTGCCATCCTTTCTTCCATTGATCTGAACGTAGCCGTGCTGACCGCTGCCCAGCGTACCTTTGTGGGCATGAGCAAGTTCAGCCTGACCGCCATCCCGTTCTTTATTCTGGCCGGCAACATCATGAATCAGGGCGGCATCGCCAAGCGTCTGGTGGATTTCGTCATGGCCATTCTGGGCAAGCTGCCCGGCGCACTGCTGGTGACCAACATCGGCACCAACGCTCTGTTCGGTGCCATCTCTGGCTCTGCATCCGCTGCGGCTGCTGCCGTTGGCTCCATGATCCGCGACGGTGCCGACGAGCAGGGCTACGACCCCGCCGTGACCGCTGCCACCAACGCTGCTTCCTCCTGCTCCGGCCTGCTGATCCCGCCGTCCAACGCCCTGATCACCTACTCTCTGGCGTCCGGCGGCACCTCTGTGGCTGCACTGTTCATGGCGGGTTACATTCCCGGCATCATCTGGGCGCTGTGCTGCTGCGTGGTGGGTGTGCTGCTGGCTGTCAAGCTGGGGTACAAGGGCACACCCGGCAAGTTTGACTGGAAAAATCTCGGCATCTGCACCCTGCGCGCTCTGCCTTCTCTTTCCCTGATCATCGTGGTCATCGGCGGCATCATCGGCGGCGTGTTCTCTGCCACCGAAGGCTCTGCCATTGCCGTTGTCTATGCTCTGATCCTTGCTTTCTGCTACCGCTCCATCAACCTGAAGAGCCTGTGGAAGATCATCGTGGACTCTGCCAAGATGTCTGGCATGGTGGTGTTCCTTGTGGGTGTCTCCAACATTCTGGGCTGGGTCATGGCCTTTTTGCAAATCCCGGATGCTGTGGCAGCAGCCCTGCTGAGCCTGACCAGCAATAAGTACATCATCCTGCTCATCATGAACGTGATCCTGCTGGTGTCCGGCACCTTCATGGATGTGACCCCGGCCATCCTCATCTTCACTCCGCTGTTTCTGCCCATCTGCCAGAGCTTTGGCATGAGCACCATCCATTTCGGTCTGATCCTCGTGTATAACCTGTGCATCGGCAACATCACCCCGCCCGTGGGCAACGCCCTGTTCGTGGGTATCAAGGTGGGGCGCACCTCGCTTTCCAAGGTCATGCCGTATATGCTTATGTACTATGTGGCCATCATCGGCGGACTGCTGCTGGTCACCTTTATCCCGGCAGTGTCTACCGCACTGCCGCAGGCAATGGGCCTGATGTAATTGAGACATCTTCTTTTTCTTCTCCTAAAAGGCGGTACCTGCTTTGCGGCGGGCACCGCCTTTTCTTGTCTCTTGCACAAAGGCAGTCTTGTGCGCTATACTATCTGCAAAGGGAGGGAGACACCATGCGCAGACGGACCTTTTTAGCCGGGCTGGGCTTTGCAGCCTTGCAGCTGGCAGGCTGTGGCGCAAAGCCGCAGACCACACCGGACTATGTGCTGACCTATGCCGACAACCAGCCCGCCGGGTACCCCACCACACAGGGCGCACAGTATTTTGCGGATCTTGTGCAGCAGCAGACCGGGGGCAAGGTGGTCATACAGGTCAAAGCGAACGGCGAGTACGGCTCGGAACAGCAGGTATGGGAGCAGCTTGCCATTGGCGGTGTAGATTTTGCGCGTGTGTCGCTCTCGGTGGCTACGGACGATCTGCCCCGGCTCAACGTACTGCTGCTGCCGTATCTCTACCGGAATGCCGACCATATGTGGCGTGTGCTGGATGGCAGCATCGGAGCAGAGTTTTTGCAGGACTTTACCGCACAGGGGCGGGTGGGCCTGAGCTGGTACGACGCGGGTGCCCGCTCGTTCTATGCCCGTCAGCCGGTGCGCAGCCTGAACGATCTGCAGGGCAAGACCATCCGCGTGCAGGATTCGCAGATCGTGATCGACATGATCCGCCTGCTGGGTGCAGTGCCGGAGACCACGGCTTACAGCGACGTGTACTCGGCGTTTGAGACCGGGCAGATCGATGCCGCCGAAAACAACTGGCCGGCCTACTATTCCATGGAGCACTACAAGGTGGCGCGGTACTACATGGCCGATGAGCACAGCCGCGTACCGGAGGTGCAGCTGGCTTCCGGCCGCACATGGGATGCACTGCCGGAGGAGTACCAGCAGATTCTGCAGAAATGCGCCCGGGCATCGGCGCAATACGAGCGCCAACTCTGGGCACAGGAAGAAACTGCCGCCCGAGAAGCGGCATTGGCTGGCGGGTGCCGGGAACTGCCGCTGCCCAAAGAGGAAATGCAGAACTTCCGGCAGCTGGTACAGCCGCTGTACCGGAAATACTGTGCCGACTATCTGCCGCTGGTGGAAGAGATACAGGCAGAATGACAACAGAGAAAGTCCTTTGAGGGTGCAGGGAACTGCTCCCCACCATTGTGCGCGATTTTCAGGCGGTCATCTCCAAGGAGATCAAGGAGTTGCTGCTGGGAAAGCGGAGAGCGGCTTTTATACCGTTCTCCGCGCTTTGTTCTTATTTTATCTCCGGTGTTTCCTTTCGCTGCCGGGTGGATCTCAGATATTCCAGCAGCATCTGGCTCACCACCGAGCTTGCCGTCTTGGAAAACGCCAGCCCCAATGTCCGGCAGCAGGCAGGCTCCAGCGGGCGGGACACCACACCGGGGCAGCCGAACGCCTGCATCACCAGTTCCTGCGAGATGGTCACGCCCAGCCCGCTGCGCACGAACGCCATGATGAGGGTATCATCCCGGAAGCTGTATGAAATATTTGGCTTCACCGGGCATTTGAGCATCAGGTGCTGGATGTCGTTATCACAGCCGGGCGTTTCGATGATGAGCGGATACTGAAACAGCTGCGGCAGGGTCACACTGGAATGTGCAGCCAGTGGATGCCCCTCCGGGAACACAGCGCACAGCGGGTCGTCCCGGAGCGGGTAGAATTTCAGGTCGTCTGCCACAATGGATGAGAGGAAACCGCAGTCTACCTGTCCACGGATGATCCATTCCCGGATCTCATCATAGTTGCCGTCCAGAATTTCAATCTTCACCTTCGGGTAGTTTTCCTTGAAATAATGCACGACTTCCGGCATCCAGAGCGTTGTGATGCTGGAAATGCTGCCCACCCGCAGCTTGCCCTCCACCTTGTGGTTGATATTGAACGCCGCCTGCCGCAGCCGGGTCTTCTGGTTGGCCAGCTCCCGGATGTAGGGCAAAAGGCGGGTGCCGTTATCTGTCAGGGTCACGCCCCGGTTGATGCGGGCGAACAGCTACACGCCCAATTCCTCTTCCAGCCCTGCCATCATCTGGCTGATGCCGGATTGGGTATAGTTCAGTGCCTCCGCTGCTTTGGAAAAGCTGCCCGTTTCGCATACTTTCAAGAATATCTCGTAGCAAGCAGTTTCTCCGGACAAATCGGATTTGTCCTTGCTGCCGCCGGAAGTGCGGTGGGTGTCGGCAACCTGTGGCGGTTCCCGTACCTTGCCGCAAAGGATGGCGGCGGTTTGTTTTTGCTGGTGTATCTGGTGCTGGTGCTGACCTTCGGTTTTACCCTGCTCACCTCGGATATCGCCATCGGACGCCGCACCAAGCAGAGTGCCATCCGCGCCTACGAGACGATGCGCCCCAAGTGGAAATTCCTCGGCATCCTGACCTTTCTGGTGCCGGTTCTGATCATGACCTACTATGCCGTCATCGGCGGGTGGATCACGAAATATGCGGTGGTCTACCTCACCGGACAGTCTGCCGCCGCTGCGGAGGACGGTTATTTTACCAGCTTCATTACCTCGCCGGTGTCTCCTGTGGTGTTCGCTCTGCTGTTCATGGGCGTGACGGCTTTCATCGTGTACAACGGCGTGGAGGGCGGCATTGAGCGGGTGTCCCGCTACATGATGCCCATTCTGCTGGTGCTGGTGGTGGTGATCGCTGGTTACGCTCTCACCCTGCGCCATGAGGACGCTTCCGGTCAGATGCGCACCGGTATGGAAGGGCTGCGCTACTACCTGACCCCGCACATGGAAGGGCTGACCATCAGCCGCTTTTTGCAGATCTTGCTGGACGCCATGAGCCAGCTGTTCTTCTCCCTCAGCGTGTCCATGGGCATTATGATCACCTACGGTTCCTACGTCAAACCGGAGGTCAACCTGAACAAAGCGGTGAATCAGATCGAGATCTTCGATACCGGCGTGGCTCTGCTGGCCGGTGCCATGATCATTCCTGCCGTGTATGTGTTCTCCGGTACCGAGGGCATGAGTGCAGGCCCCAGCCTGATGTTCGTCTCGCTGCCCAAGGTGTTTGCCGCTATGGGCAAGGCCGGTACCTTCGTGGGCATCCTGTTCTTTGTCACTGCTATTTTTGCCACTCTCACTTCCTGCATCTCGGTGCTGGAATCCATCACCGCCAACTGCATGGAGATCTTCCACTCGGGCCGCAAAAAGACGGTGCTGGTGCTGACGGTCATTTATCTGGCCGCGTCCGCCATCATTGCGCTGGGTTACAGCATCTTCTATTTTGAGGTGCAGCTGCCCAACGGCTCTGCGGCTCAGCTGCTGGATATCATGGACTATGTCAGCAACAGCGTTATGATGCCTTTCATTGCCCTGCTGTCCACCATCCTGATTGGCTGGGTCATGACGCCGGATTACGTCATTGATGAGATGCAGCGGGGCGGCAAGGCCTTCCGCCGCAAGAAGCTCTACCGGGTGATGATCCGCTATGTTGCCCCGGTGATGATGCTGGTGCTGTTTTTGCAGTCCACCGGGATCCTTGCTTAAAAGGCTACTCTTCCATGTATCAGGGCGTAAACTTCTGCATTCCCACGGAAATTGACGCCATTGAGGGTGCATATAAGTACCGGAAAGACTGATGATGCCAGTTTTAGCGGATGGTTCTGCGGAGCCATCCGTTTTTTCTTATTCAGATTGCATTTTTCTGTTTTCTCTTGACGATGCCCCGCTAATGGAGTAGGATTGTGCTGCAAAAACGAATTGCAAAAGAGGAGATCCAAATGCAAATCAGCCTTTTATTGATGCAGCAGATCGCGCAGCTATTTCTGATTCTGCTGATGGGA
>QWCH01003708.1_pt1 | contig 15427 bp, 10 predicted proteins | sample 1972671 | NCBI WGS metagenome assembly QWCH01 (sample SAMN09866713, study PRJNA288562) | Human gut metagenome isolate term3_stool, whole genome shotgun sequencing... | isolation source: gut | host: Homo sapiens | place: USA: California | reverse complement strand
CGTTGAAGCACGTCTGCGGGAAGTCCAGCCGCTTATCAAAAACATCTCCAACTACCAGCGCCTCAAGCCCGTATATGACGCATTCCAGAAGGCAAAAGACAAGCCGGGTTTCAAAGCAAAGCACAAAGCCGAGCTTGTGATTTTCGAGGCGGCACGGAGTACATTGCTTGCGATGCAGGGAGATGAAAAACTGCCGAGCTTGAAGACGCTGCAAGCAGAACAGCAGAGGCTTCTCGAAGAACAGCAGCGGCTCTACGATGAACGTGCGAAGCTCAAAAAAGAAGCTCGGATGATCGATACATTGAAAGCAAACGTAGATGATTTCCTAAAGCCGAGTACGGAGCATGACCGTGATCAAGTTCGCAAAAATCAACTTGAATAAAGATAACTGCCTGAGCTGATTTATAAAACCGGCTCAGGCAGTTTCTGTACGGCTCCATCGGACGATATATTCCTGCAAAACGGTCGAATTCATCCGAAGTTTACGAAACTTACTTGAATTTTAGCTAATGCTGTGCTATAATAAAATGAATTATGCTATACGTTCTGTGCTGAGGTGAAAATTATGAAAGCAAGCTACAAAAAATTGTGGAAACTGCTCGTCGATAAGGAAATGAGCAAGGGCGATCTTCATAAAGCATCGGGGCTTTCTTCAAGCACGATGACTAAGCTCAGGAAGGGCGAGGACGTTTCAATGGAAGCCTTGAGAAAAATCTGCGCTTGCCTCGGTTGCAATATCGGTGACATCGTAGAGTTTGTGGATGGCAGTAAACGAAGTCCAGATTCTGCCGTGGAGGAAAAACGCTGAATATGGGTAAACAGATTTCAAAGTACGAATATCAAAAGCACGGCTCAGATGGGTTAATGAAACCAATCATTTTCTGCTGCCCGGACGAAGAATGCGCGAAAAAAGGTATCAGCCTAAATGTCAGTGTTGCAAAAGAACTTTTCAGCGTAAAACCAATTCGAAGGTCATTTATGCTGCCCAAAATTGTTGATACGATTATTGCGGAGTTACCGAAGAATAGCACGATAAAGGATTTCGATGTGCTATTCAATCCAGATTATCAAATTGATGTTTTGCAACTTTTGATTGCTGCGTGCAAAAAAAGAGAGTTTTCAATCATATGGTCAGGAACATACAGCAATGGAAAGTTAATGTATGCGGAACCTGGATACGCTGATTTTAGGACATACGATTTAGACAAGTACGATGTGACATGCATCGTCTGATGAGGGAGGCTAACCAACCATGAAATACTCAGATTTGATTTCTTTCCATCCGATAGAGGATGTTATCCAGCTTGTCACAGCTGAAAACAAAGACAAAGCTCGCGAATATGTAAAAACCTATGTAATGTCTGATAGCATGGCAGAAAACTTACAGGCTCCCGTGCTTGATCAGCTTCAAATGGATGAAGTTGTGGACAACAAGGGCGTTTTAATCGTCGGCAACTATGGTACTGGTAAGTCTCACTTGATGAGTGTCATTTCCGCCATTGCAACTGATGCGGGTAATGTACAGTATCTTCAAAACAAGAAATTTGCCGAACAGGTTAAGCCCATTGCTGGCAAGTTTGAAGTTCTGCGTATCGAAATCGGCGGAGTTGTAATGCCGCTGTATGACGTCATCATGGGATATGTACAGGATGATTTTGAAAAGCGCGGCATTGATTTTGAAGTGCCGGATTATAAGAGTGTTAAAAGCATCAAGACTGTCCTCAAGGATATGATGATTGCTTTTTCGGAAAAGTATCCAGATAAAGGCTACCTGATTATCGTTGATGAGTTTCTGTCCTATCTGTCTTCTCGAAACGAACGAGAAATCGTTCTGGATTTGGAATTCTTCCGCGCATTAGGCGAGATGTGTTCCAAGTCCTCTCTGCGTGTCATGTTTGGTATGCAGGAGAAGATTTTCGACAATCCGCGCTTTAGCTTTGTCGCTGATACACTCAAGCATGTCAGTGACCGTTTTACGCAGATGATTATCACGAAAGAAGCGACTTCCTATGTTGTTTCTGAGCGTATCCTCAAGAAAACGCCGGAGCAGAAAGCTCTGATTCGCAACCATCTGGAAAAGTTCTGTGGGCTTTATACTGGCATGTCCTCTCGTCTGGAAGAGTTCGTTGATCTGTTCCCGATTCATCCTTCGTACATAGATGTTTTCAACAAACTGTACTTGATTGAAAACCGTCATATTCTGAAGAATATCTCCACTACTATCAAGGGTATCTTCGACACAACCGTGCCGGAGAATGCGCCGGGCATCATCTCTTTTGATAACTACTGGCCTGCAATCAAATCCAATGGTCTGCTCAAAAGTGATCCGACCATCAGCCGTGTTGTAGGTGCAAGCCAGCAGCTGGAAGATATTATCACCCGCGCATTCCCGAAACCGGCGTATAAACCGATGGCAATGCAGATAATTTATGCGCTCAGTGTTCATCGCCTGACAACGAACGGACTGGATGTACAGTTTGGTATGACGGCAGAGAATCTTAAAGACGATCTATGCCTATATATGCTGATGCCGGAGCAAGATGCAGACTTCCTTCTGTCTGCGGTAAAAGTCACATTGAAAGAAATCATGACAACCGTTTCCGGGCAGTTCATTATCTTCAATGATGCCAACAGCCAGTATTATATCGACGTTGATAAGGTCGTTGACTACGACGAAAAGATTAAGCAAAAAGCGACGCTTCTGACCGATGATGAGATGAATCGTTCTTTCTACGGCGTTGTGTATTCATGCCTCGATTGGGACGCCAAGCAATATGTGACCAATTTCAACATCTATGAATACGACCTGAACTGGGATTCACATCATATTTTCCGTGAGGGTTATCTGTTCATGGGTCTGCCCGGTGAAAGAAGTACTGCACAGCCGGAACGTGACTTTTATATCCACATCATGCCGCCATACGACAATGGTGGTATAAGCGTGCAGAATCTTCCGGACGAAGTGTACCTGTATTTCAAATCCGCTGAGGAATTCCGCGAAATGTTGAGTCTATACGCTTCCGCAAACAGCCTTGCTGCTATGAGCGAAGGCAAAGACAAGGATGCATATCTGAACAAAGCAGCTGTGATCCGCAAAAAGTTGATCCGCTCCCTGAACGAAAACAAGAACACCTGCTTTGATGTGGTTTATAAACGGGAACGCCGTCAGCTCATCGAAGTCCTGAAGGGACGCTATAACCGTGACATGACCTTTAAGGATACTATCGACCTTGCTGCTTCAATATGTTTGGATGCTTACTTCTGCGAGATTTATCCGGAATATCCCGTAATGAAGACTAAAATCACTCGCAAAAACATGGCTGACGCAGTACGTGCGGCATTTGACCATTTTGCAGGCAGAAAGTCTCAGCTTTCTGCAAGTATGCTGCAAAGCTTTGGCGTTTTAGATGGAGATAAGATTTCCACCAAAAACTCCAAGTATGCCGCTTACTATATCGGTAAACTGAAAGAGCTGCCGCCTCAGGGTGTTATCAACTACTCGGATATCTTTGAAGAGAAGTTTATGGGGCAGTATGTAGATAAACGCTTCAAGCTGAGTTTCATCTTTACTCCGATCATCTTCCTCTCCATGGTTTACGATGGATATGCCGTTATGACGCTGAAGAACGGCAAAGCTTTGACGGCTTCTAATCTGGACGAAGTTCCGAAAACAAGTGTGCTCGACCTTTATGAGTTCAAGTACCTTTCCAGACCTTCCGAAATGGCAATGGCGGAACTGAAAGCACTTTTCAATGTGCTGGATATCAATCCGGCGCTGCTGGATAATCAGGCTACGCGAACAAAAGGCGTAGAAGAGCTTTTGAAGCAAGCGCAGGCAATGAGCAATTCTGCTGTGATTGTTGGCACAAAACTCAGTCAGGATTTCACTCTTTGGGGCGAAGCTCTGGTGCCGTCCGCAAGAGTGGAACAGCTGAGAAAGGCTTGCCAGAATGTCCGTGATGAGTTCAGCAACTATCAGGCACGCTTCAATACACCGGCAAAGCTGAACAATTTTAGTCTCACCATGGAGCAGATTGACAAGCTGGCAGAGGATATTTCAGCAATTAAAAAGGTCAGTGAATACCTTGTCTTTAAGAACGGCTGCACGGCGATTGTGTCCTATATGACCGGCATCGAAACCGTGGAACTCGGTGATGCGCTCAAGCATGATATGGAAACCGCCAAGGACGCTTTCCGTGAGATCCGCGACAGCATCTGGAACGGCGAATCCGGCGAGGTAGCTGTGCAGAAAGTCGAGGCAGAGCTTGGCAAAGTCAAGGACAAGTATATCGACCTTTACTACGCGGAGCACAAGAAAAAGAGGCTGGACATCAACGATGCACAGAAACGCGGTAAAATTCAGGAAAGTCGGACACTACTGACCTTAAAAAAGCTGCGCAGCATTGAAATTCTTTCTGTTGCGAAGCTGACCGATTTAGAAAACGAGCTTTCTGATCTGAAGGTCTGCTATGAGTTGACGCCGGAAGAATTGAAATCCTCGTCGGTATGCCCGCACTGTCACTTCCATCTGGATGATAACGTGAAGCCGGTTTTCGGCAAGCTGGACAACATAGAGATGCGTCTGGATTCCTTGCTTGAAGAATGGACAAAATCCTTGCTCGATACGATTTCCGATCCTATTGTTGAGAGCCAGAAGGAGTACCTGAGCGAGGCGCAGCAGAAAGCCATTGACGATTTCATTGAGACGAAGGAATTGCCTAAGCGCGTGGATGACTTCTTTGTGAAGGCAATTCAGGCACTGCTCAAGGGATTTGAACCCGTGGTCGTGAATGCGGACGATCTGGTGGAAAAGCTGACGAAGCTTCCTCCGCTGGATGAGCAGACATTCCGCAGCAAAGTCAGCGAACTGATTTCCGGATATACAAGTGGCAAGGATGCAGGCAAGCTGCGAATTATCGTGAAGAAATAAATCATTGCTCTGACGGGAATTGTGCAGATACCGTCTGCACAATTCTCACGGAGATTTTCAGAAGAGATTGAAAGTGAGGATACAGCTGTGGAACCGAGAAAGCTGACCAAAGAGGATATAGATAAGGTACGCAATATTGAAGGCTTCCCCATCGGCACCGATGAGGACATTATCGCGCTGTCCGATGCGCCGTACTACACTGCCTGCCCGAATCCGTTTATCGAGGAGTTTATCAAAGAGAACGGTACGCCTTATGATGAGGCAACGGATGATTATCATCGCGAACCGTTTGCAGCGGATGTTAGTGAGGGAAAAAGTGACCCTATTTATAACACGCATAGCTACCTAACCAAAGTCCCACACAAGGCAATTATGAGATACATTTTGCACTACACGAATCCGAGAGATGTGGTTTTTGATGGGTTTTGTGGTACGGGAATGACAGGAGTAGCTTGTCAGATGTGCGAAAATCCATCTTCAGAATTCAGAGCACAATTGCTGAGCGATGACAAAGACTTCAAGTTTGGCGCACGATATGCCATTTTGAACGACCTGTCGCCAGCAGCTACTTTCGTTGCTGCAAATTACAACATGCAAGTTTCCGATGCACGAAAATTTGATAGCCTCGCATCAGAAATCCTAGATGCATGTGAGAAGGAATACTCTTGGATGTTCAGGACAAAACACAATGCACAAGGACAGATGGTTCTGGGGCAACAAGAAGGGGTCATCAACTACGTAATCTGGTCCGATGCTTTTTTGTGCCCAAATTGCGGCGAAGAATACGTTTTTTGGGATTTATCTGTTGACGAAGAAAAGAAGAAAACCCGCGATGAAATGACTTGTCCTCACTGCGGAATGAAATTCAAAAAGAAGGATTGCGCACATTCGTTAGAGACATATTATGATCACTTGCTCGGAGAAACAGTATCTGTGTCAAAGCAGGTACCAGTGCTGATTAACTATACATATGGAGGCAAACGGTACGATAAGAGGCCTGACAAGTATGATCTTGAACTGTTGAAGAAAATTGAGGATTCAGAGGTACCATATTGGTGCCCCATAAATGAATTGCCAAACGGTTATAACACAGAGCAGCCTAAGAAATCGCACGGCTTTAAGTATATCCATCAATTTTATACGAAAAGAAATCTGATGGTCATTAGCTATATTTTCGAGAAGTCAAACCAGCTTCCGCAGAAAGAGCGTCTTGCACTCCATTCTGCAATTCGAGGCTCTTTGTCTTATGGCACAAAAATGGTTAAGGTTAATGTGTCGCGTATGCTTAATGGAGGAGGATTATTTGCGCTTGGAGCTGTAACCGGAACGATGTACATTCCAAGCAACAATGCAGAACGTCCAATACTTGATGCAATTCGAAATAAAGTAAGCACCATAGCTAAGAATGCGACCCTCTATCCTCGAAACGGAAAAACAATTGTTTCAACTGGGTCTATGACTGATGTTCGCACGATACCGGACAACTGTATAGATTACCTTTTTACCGACCCTCCATTTGGAAATAATTTGAACTATTCTGAATTGAATTTCCTATGGGAAGCGTGGGAAAAAGTCACAACAAGCAATGATACCGAAGCTATCATGAATCCTGTACAGAAGAAAGGAATTGTGGAATACCAAGCTCTGATGACACGTTCTTTTCAAGAGTATTACCGAGTACTCAAACCTAACAGATGGATGACAGTTGAGTTTCATAACTCTCAAAATGCAGTGTGGAATGCAATTCAGGAGTCGCTTAGCCGTGCAGGATTTGTTGTAGCTGATGTAAGAACTTTGGACAAGCAGAATGGAAGCTTTAAGCAGTCAACAACAACATCGGCGGTAAAGCAAGACCTTGTTATTTCGGCATATAAACCTAAAGAGAGTTTCCATAGAAATTTCCTTGCCAAGGCAGGATCGGAGGAAACTGCGTGGGATTTCGTTCGACAGCATCTATCGAATATTCCTGTTGTTGTCATTAGCGGAGATAAAATTGAGGTTATTACTGAACGCCAAGCCTACCTTCTCTTTGACCGCATGGTAGCTTACCACATCATGCAAGGCATTCCTGTACCGCTGGATGCTACCGACTTCTATAAGGGACTGGACGAGCGTTTCCTCAAGCGTGACAACATGTACTTCCTGCCGGATCAGGTCAATGAATATGATACTGCCCGCATCAAGACTGAAGTAGAACAGATTCAGTTCTCGCTGTTCGTGACCAATGAGAAAACTGCAATCTCTTGGCTGTATCAGCAGCTGGACGAACAGGGAGACGGTCCGCAGACTTACGCCGAGATTCAGCCGAAATTCATGCAGGAAGTCAAGAGCGTTGATCGTTACGAGGCTATGCCGGAGTTGGCTGTGCTGCTTGAGGAAAACTTCCTTCAGGACGATAAGGGACGCTGGTACATACCTGATGTCACTAAGGAAGGCGATGTTGCCAAGCTGCGCGAAAAGAAACTCTGGAAAGAGTTTGAAGGCTACCTGAACAGCAAAGGCAAGCTCAAATCCTTCCGTTCTGAAGCAATCCGTGTCGGCTTCTCTCGCCTGTGGAAGGACAAGAACTATCAGGCAATCGTAGATATCGCCGAGCGCCTGCCGGAGTCCACCATTCAGGAGGACCCGAATCTGCTCATGTACTACGATATCAGTTTGGGAAGAGTGTGAGGAATGTATGGCAGGAAAAAAGAAATCGTCAGAAATTGCACGGACAAAAATAGATGCTAAAACAGCTTTGACCCTGTGGGGACGGGCAGCTGGAAGGTGCGAAATCTGCAATAAATTACTCTACTGCGATTCTAAATATGGAGACGCAGCAAACTTTGCGGAGCTTGCACATATTCATGCTGTCGGTGCGTCCGGCCCCAGGCACTGTGATGAATTGACACAAGACGAGATTAATCAGATCAACAATTTGATGCTCCTTTGTGAAGAGCATCACCATTTGATTGACACAAAGCCAGAAGATTATTCTGGAGACTTTCTCCGCACAAAGAAGGAAGAACATGAACGCAGAGTACGTCGTGTTACTGATATTCAGGAGGACGCATCATGTAAAATGGTCTCGTTTTTCTCGAATATTGATAACATTGATGTTTACGGGGATGCAACAGCTTTCAAAAGAGCGGTCATTCGAGACAAGATGTACCCGAAGCAGGATGAACCCATTGCACTTCATACGGGTTCACCCACAAGATACATTCCATCCAAAGAGAACATTGAAAGGCAAGCAGATGAATTGGCGCAGCAAGTGCGGCTGCTTTTTGAAGGAATCAAGAAAGAGGAACGGATAGCGGTTTTTTCACTTGCGCCTCAACCGCTTTTATTCAAGCTCGGAGTGCTTCTCTGCGATCAGCTCGATGTACATGTATTCCAATGCCATCGGGAAGGCGATAAATGGGCTTGGCCGGAGGATGATACTTCCGAAGTTGGATTTATCACCAAAGGTACACACTATTATTCTGGTAATGTTGTCGCGTTGGTTATGGATTTAAGTGCTGAGATTGCCGACGAGAGAATCTTAAAATCTCTTGGGCAAGAGTGTTCTATTTACCACATCACCATGGAGGAACCGAACAGAAATTTTGTGAGGAGCAAGGATACTCAAGCTGGATTTGTGAAGGCATTCCGAGACATGATGGAGAAAATAAAAAACGACCATCCAACTGCGGACAGAATATGCGTATTTCCCGCAATGCCACAGTCTTTAGCCATCAGGGCAGGAATGGATTATATGCCCAAAGCGGATTTACCAATAACGATTTATGAACAGGTAAGTACAGATACGGGTTTTATTGAGACAATCACAATTGGAGGTGAACAGTAATTGTATAGCAAGGACGACATTAATAAGTTGTATCTCGAAATTGCGGCCAGCATAGATATCAGCGATGAGATGTTTACTGCGGCAGTAAGTGAATATGAATCCCTTGGCAAGTGGATTGACAAGAATACACCTAAGTATCGAATCAGCATTTTCCCGCAGGGTTCATTTGGACTTGGCACAGTTGTCAAGCCAATCACGGACGCGGACGACTATGATCTTGATTTGGTTTGCCAATTCGAGGAACAATATGGTTTAACAGCTAAACAGCTTAAAGTTGATGTGGTTAAGCCGTTGCTTGTAGAGTACAAGAAGACGAGTCGTGACATTGAGAATAAACGTAGATGTTGGCATGTTGAATATGAAGATATTCCGAATTTTCACATGGATGTTATTCCGGCATATGCGAATGCAAAACTCAAAAGGATAAATATTACCGATCATGACGAAGAGCACGATACATATGCGTATATGGGAAGCAATCCGTCCGGATATATAACATGGTTCTTTGAACGTTGCGCAATGCAGAGAGAAAGGCTTTTGAAGGATTACCTTAAAGAACACAGAGAGATCGTTTTTAGCGCCGATATTGAAAAAGTAAAGCGGTGCAAAATTAAGACACCTCTTCAGCGAGTGGTTCAACTGCTAAAACGGCATCGTGACATTATGTTTGCTGAGGATAACTCTGGAAATAAGCCAATTTCGATTATCATTACAACAATCGCGGCGACATTGTACCAAGAAGAAGATAACGTTGTAGATGCCTTGACAAATATTTTGCTTGCAACGCCGGATTGGATTAATCGAAACAAGAAGAATGATCTATATTATATCGAAAATCCGAGTTATCCCGGAGAGAACTTTGCAGATAAATGGAATGCACATCCTGAAAGAGCGACGGCATTCTTCGAATGGATTAAAAAAGCAACTACGGATTTAGCAGGAGAAGATTTATACAAAATGTCGCTTGTTGATATGGGAGATAATGTTAAACGGTGCTTTGGCGAAAAAACCAGCAAAACAGTTTTTTCAAAAGTTGCAGAAGAGCAGCGCGCCGGAATTAAAAATGGGTCTTTGAAAGTGGATACATCATCCGGTAATTTATCAATAAAAGGGACGGTTCCTGTTCCGGCTACACGGCATTATGGTGAATAAGAGATATCAGAAAACGCAAGCGCTCACGATAGCTGTTCAAAAGTTTCGTATTGGGCAATTGTACGGCAATATTATAGAAGAACTCAGAGAGGTTAACTCCGAACTTATTTGCGTAATCAACCTACAGCCATCGGAGCATTCGGATATCTATAAAGTAAAAATAACATATAAAATCAGTGACGCATATCCAAAAGCGTGGTTGCTTAGTCCCACGCTGAAAACATATGATGGCAAAATGCCGCATCATGTTTATGAGAAGGACAAATATGGGCACTGTCGGTTGTGTGTGTATTACCCAAAGGACAAAAACTGGAATCAGCAAATGTTTATTGCGGAGAGTTTTATTCCGTGGATATGTACTTGGTTGAATACTTACGAATATTGGCTTATTACTGGTGAGTGGCACTATGATGAAGCCCTCTCAGAGGGAAACAAGAAAAAATAGTCGGCTTAAAACGCAGAAGGCGATTGTACGACATATGTTCGAGGTGGAGTGAAGTGTTTAATATCGGTGATTTCGTTTTTGATACTGCAAACGGAGCAAATGTACAAGTCATGGAGCGGATTGAACTCTGGGGCTATACGTCCTATAAGGTGTTCAATCCTGCCAATGGTAGTGTGTACAAGGCGACCGGCGAACAATTAAAGATGGGAGGCAATGAAGCACAGCTGGACGAAAACTATCTGCGCTATGTTATGTTGCTCTCCAAAATCAAAAACGAGACATCTGCCGGTGTCCTCTCTTCCCTTTCAAGCGGCATCATACCATTGCCGCATCAGCTGCATGTACTTGATAGAGCGTTGGAAACGCGCAGTATTCGTTATATTCTGGCGGACGAAGTCGGTCTTGGCAAAACCATCGAAGCCGGTATGATCATCAAAGAGCTGAAAACTCGTGGCTTAATCGAGCGAATCCTTGTCGTCTGCCCTACCGGACTTGTAAGCCAGTGGTCTGTGGAAATGCAGGAAAAGTTCCACGAGAAGTTTCAGGTAATCCTGCCATCAGATTTCGATACTATACGCCGCATTACCGATAACGAGGATGTGTATGGTCAATTCGATCAGGTCATTTCCCCCATGGATTCCATCAAGCCACTGGAAAAACATGCCGGTTGGTCAGACGAGCGGGTTGAAAAATATAATCAAGAGCGCATAGAAGCTATCATCAATAGTGGATGGGATTTGATAATCATCGACGAGGCGCACCGTGTAGCTGGCTCTTCAAGTGATGTAGCACGATATAAACTGGGATATTTACTTTCACAGGCAAGCCCATATTTGCTTTTGCTGACAGCCACACCGCACAACGGCAAAACAGAGCCATTTCTCCGTTTGATCCGTCTACTGGACGAGCAGGCATTCCCCAACTACAAGTCTATTGTCAAGGAACAGGTGGCTCCTTATCTGATTCGCTCCGAAAAGCGTGAAGCAATCGACAATAACGGAAATCTTCTTTTTAAGAAGAGATATACGCATTTGGTGGAGCTTCATTGGGACGAGCGTCATTCACTTCAGCGACAGCTGTACGAAATGGTAAGCTCCTATGTCTCCAAAACCTATGATAAGGCACGTCGAAATCGCAAGAAGAACATGTGCCTTATCTTCCTCATGATTATCATGCAGCGCATGGTGACAAGCAGCACGGCTGCGGTACGCCAAAGTTTGGAACGACGTCTGCATGTGCTCCTCGAAGAAGAGACACGAGCAAATACTATGAGTGAAACTGATTTGGATGAGCGCGATATTGAAGACGGCGATGTGGATGCTATGGAAGCAATATCCCTTGATCGTACTGCCGAAATTGAAGAGCTGAAAATGATTATCTCCACGGCAAAGCAAGCGGAATTCCAACACCATGACGTCAAAGTGGATGCGCTTTTTGACACGATTGACGCTCTCCAAAGCGAGGATCCTGTGCAAAAAATTATCCTGTTCACTGAATTCGTGGGAACCCAAGCATACTTAAAAGAGCTTCTTGAATCAAGAGGATACTCTGTCAGTATCTTGAATGGCAGCATGGATATCGAAGAACGCAATAACGCATTGAATGAGTTTAAGACAAACACAAGCATCTTTATTTCAACCGATGCAGGCGGAGAGGGCTTGAACTTACAATTCGCTAATATCATAATCAATTATGATTTGCCGTGGAATCCGATGAAAATTGAGCAACGCTGTGGTCGAGCAGATCGCATCGGTCAGCAGCGTGATGTTCACATTTACAATATGATAGTCAGAGACACTGTTGAAAGCCGCGTTCGTGAAGTATTGGAGGAAAAGCTATCTGTCATAATGAAAGAACTCGGCGTTGATAAATACTCCGACGTGTTGGACAGCGAAGTGGCAGAATGTGATTTCACTGATGCTTACATGAACTCTATCGGACATGCTTCTCGTATTGAACAGAACATTGTATCCGTTGAAAAAGAAATGCGCCAGCAGGCAGCAAACGCTATAAAGTACAAGGATATTCTTCATGAAGAGAAGGACCTGACGAAGCTGGTTGGAAAGGAATCAAATTTCGACGTAGACAGTGCGTTGCGACATATGTTAGCATACTACGAGTCATGGAAAGGCAACGATTTAACACTGCTTGACAGAATTAGCATTAACGACGAGATGATTACAAGACATCTCTGTGACAGCATTTTACAAGACCATAATGGATGTCTCTTGTCAGTCGGAATACAGAACTTTCCAAATGAAGCGGGATATTTTATGCTATGGGAACTCTCCGTCTCAGATGACATGCGGGACAAACGCATCATCCCAATTTTCGTAAATGAGTCATATGTACTACGTCCTATGGCTGGAAGCAGAATTATGAATGTGTTCCTTGATGAGACCAGCAAATTGAATTGCCATATGGTATCTAATCTTCCTGAAGAAGATTATCAGCGTATGCAGGAAATCTGTATGGACTTCGCGTATAATACATTTGTTGAGCTGAAAGATAAACATGCAAAGCGAAGCTCCGAGCAATATGAGAAGTACAAGTACGCTCTATCTCTACGCAAAGAGGCTGCGGAGCACATTGGCATAGAGAACATTCGGCGTTCAAGAATTGCGAAACTTGTACGCGAAGAGAATGATATTGAGGCGGAGTATAAGCGCAGCGGCACCGTCCTACCAGATTTTCGCTTGATGATGCTAATTCGATTGGAGGCATAAACAATGTTTGGAGAGTATGTGTTTGGGAACTCCCCTGCATCCTATGCAAACCTCATATGGATAAATGATGTGGATTATCTAAATCGAATCACGTCATACAGCGATGTTTTCGAGCAGCATGGATTTGATGTGATCGAGTATCGTGACGATCTTAGCCTCCGAATCGGATATGAACAGAAAATAAAAGCCGGAAATGAAAAATTGGTTGTTCTGAACTTTAACAAAGCGTATATTCCATACGACATTATAAAACAGTTTGCACTGTACACAGTGTCGCTGAGAACTCTTTTTTCAAAGTTGAACGCGGACGTTTTGCATCATAAATCAAGGATAGATTTGGACTTGCTGGCTATGGTAGCTGCAAACAATTTTGATGATCTTACTAAGCCGGAGCAGACGAACCAATTCTTCGACACTGTCGTTTACGGCAGAGATAACCTATTGCTCTATTTTCGGTTGAAACTGGAAGGTATACTCCAAAAAGCGACGAGCGCTTTTCACTACCATGAATGGTGCCGCATCGCTGAGCAAAAGGCGATAATTGACCGATATTCTGTCCAGTATGGACTGAACATTGATACAAGCGAAATCAACAGACTATTTCAAAACTATGTGCTCAAGGCATTCGGTACATTATCTACTAAGATCGATAGAGATACGCCTGTGCTGGTCAGCCATGCGATGGAGTACATACACGAACAAAGCGAGAAGTTTGCAATTATCGTCATGGATGGTATGTCAGAATTTGATTGGAGCATTATCTCTCAATCATTTGCTGATGTCGGATACGAACAGGCAGCAGTGTTCGCCATGATTCCAAGCACTACTTCAATTTCACGGCAATGCCTACTGTCGAATAAGTTTCCAAGTCAGTTGGTCTCACCATGGACTCAAAGCAAAGAAAAGTCGGAATTTGCAGAGTGTGCTAAATTACTAGGGTATTCCGCAAATCAAATCGGATACTCTCGCGGTTATGACACTGATTTTGACAGTGCCGTCCGTTGTGGAGCTGTTATCATCAATGATGTAGATGAAATGGTACACGCGCAGCAGCAGGGGCGACTTGGAATGTATAATGATATTTCTGTTCTTTCTGATGAAGGCAAACTACGACGGTTGACCGATCGTTTGCGATTAAAAGGCTTTGACGTATATATTATGGCGGATCATGGCAACACGTTATGCACCGGAATAGGAAAATTTGTTGGAGCCGGAGTGGATATCGAAACAAAAAGCCACCGTATGGTGGTGCTGAAGGATTTTGCCGACAAGGAAAAAATAGCAGATAAGTTTGGGCTGATTGAGTATCCGAAATACTATCTTCCCAAAGAATATGACTACTTAATCTGTGACACGGGTGTATCTCTTGATAATCCCGGTGAACAGGTAATGACACATGGAGGGATGACAATCGATGAAGTCGTTGTTCCATTTATCAAAATAAAGGCGGTGCAGAACAATGGCTAAAATGGTTGGTTTATCTCGAAACTTGAAGCTCCAGTGGCTTAATAAGGTCGTGGAACTCGCTTTGGGAGAACTTACAGAACAAGAAATAAAAGATCAACTAAATGAGTATTTAAGTTTTGAAATCTCCAGTCAAACAAATATTCGTAAGACCAGAGAAATTCTGATGAATATATGGGTTTATGAGAACGAAGTTAACAGTAAGCTGAGAGATGAGGCTATCAGTATCATTCAAGATATGCCGGAATATGCGCTGGTAGTACACTGGTGTATGATGATGGCATCTTATCCTGTATTCGTGGATATGTGCAAGCTGATTGGCAGGCTCTCGGAATTTCAGGACGAAATTTCATTAAGTCAAATTAAGCAGAGACTATATGACGAATGGGGTGAGAGGACTACTCTTTATCATTCTATTGATAAGTTGATCTCTACGCTAAAGGAACTGAATGTGCTCAGCAGTGATCGTCCTGGTAAATATAAAATTGTAAAGCATGCGGTTCGAAACAATAGAGTCTCTGTCTTTATGATATATGCTATGATGCTTATAGGCGATAGCGGATATTACTCCTTTGCAGAATTGAGCAACGCTGTTTTTTTCTATCCTTTTGAGTACCAAATAGAGAAGGAACTAATCCTTGGAGACAGCCGTTTTTCGACGAACAACTTTGGGGGAGAATTGTCTGTCTCTGTTAACGCATGAGTGTACCATATCTTTTGTTCGCCTACAAAAGTCTACCTTCAGGTATGGATAGCCGTATCAAAAAAGAGCCTCTGCCGACACCCAAAACGGGCATCGACAGAGGCTCTTGGTTCGTTTTCCGGGCATTCAAACAAGTGCCGAAATCGACACTTATTTCCGCGCTAAAGAAGAAACTGCG
>QWCH01003701.1_pt1 | contig 15473 bp, 10 predicted proteins | sample 1972671 | NCBI WGS metagenome assembly QWCH01 (sample SAMN09866713, study PRJNA288562) | Human gut metagenome isolate term3_stool, whole genome shotgun sequencing... | isolation source: gut | host: Homo sapiens | place: USA: California | reverse complement strand
TTCCGCTTCCTCTGCCCTTGGTTATGCCGACGCTTTCCGCCCAAGCTACATAGGGTGCGTAGTATGCATCTGCTTTGACGTCTTTAAAGTTGTTGGATTTAAATGAAGTCTTGTCGATGTTTAATATTCTTCCAAGGACCGTTACAAGTTGTCCTCTTGTGATTGCTCTATTCGGTGCAAATTCTGTAGCACTTACTCCTGCAAAGTATCCTTTTTCAACTACATAGTTTATGGCTTCTTTTGCCCAGTGGTTTTGAATATCCGCATAGGTATGCGTTTGGCTTCCACTGTTTTCCGTTTTTGCTGTATGGGGTTTTGATGGGGTTGCCTTTTGGAAAGTTAGATTGAACCATTTCCCTCTTGGAGCCGGTTTTTCTTTTTCCTTCGGCTCTACCGACAGTTTCGGTTTCGAAGGACTTGGAGGCGTCGGTTTAGAAGGACTCGGTTGCGCCGGATTACTCGGACTTGGAGCCGGTTGAGAGGGTTTGGGTGTCGACGGATCCTTCGGCGCGGGGGTCGGCTCTGATGGACTCGGTTGCTTCGGATCCTTCGGCGTGGGAGCCTGCTCTTGCTCTTTTTTCACTTCCTCCATTACCCGTTTTACGTCTTGGATCGCCCCATTCATAGCATCGAGCGATTGCCCTTTGAGTGCTTCTTCGGCCGCTTTTAAGGTATTGTCGAATTTCTCTTTTAGTTTTGAATCTTGGGAAAGCTTAACAGCTTTTGCTTCCTCAACAAGTTTCCCCAATTCTCTTTTAGCCGCTTCTAACGTTTGCGCCTTGTTCTTTTCGGCTAAATTCTCTGCATTTTTGCGAACGGCCTCTTGCTGAATATCTTTTATTTCATTGGCGCTGCCCGCCTCTTGAATTCGCTTTACATATTTTTCCACTTCGTCCGGCTTTAAGTCGGATAGCTTTTGCACTTCTTCTATGGCTTTTTGCCGTGCAACTTCAATTTCCGCCTTCGCCTTGCCTCTATCTTCGTGAATCTCATGATATTTTTTTACAATAGGATCGATTTTACTGACATCATCTGTCGCCTTTATTTCTTCGATGGCGGCTAGTTTTTCTTCTTCTTGTAGGTTTTTCAGTTTTTCAATCATATCCATTGCGGCAGATTGAGCTTTACTTAAATTAATACGAACGGCATTTTCATAAGCGCTTTTTACAAGTTCAAGAGTGGCTGCTCCTTGAATGTCTTTCGCAAACTTCTCCTTTTCTTCCCCTATTAAGGAGGTTAGGTTATCCAGTTTACCTACGTACTCTGCTTTCGCCTTTTTCAATTCGTTTTGTTTTTGGTCGCGCTGAAGCTTTTCCTCTTCCGCCTTTTTGTCCGCAGCTTTTGCGTCATTAACTATGCTTTCGATTTGCTGTTCAGATTTGGCACCTGTTACTTTGGCCTGGTAAGCTGTTTTTGCACTTCCATCCAATTTTTTTAAATCACCAATGGTTTTTTTAGCTTCTTGACGCTTGGCGCTTAATTTATCTCTAAGCTGAAGTAGTACGATCGATTCAATATTCTGCGCGAGATCATCTATCTCTTTTTGCGTGATATCTTCCTTTTTTAATTTACTCGAGAAAGTATCGATAGCACCCTTGAAATCTTTCTTCTGCTCATCGGGATATTGCTTCAATTCCTCGAGAATCTCATTCGCCTTTTTCATATCCACTTTATAGGTCATGGTTACAGGTTTAGAGGAATTAAAATTCTCTCCTTCTTGAGAAAATTCAAAGGTCGTATTGTTCGGCGTATCTTTCGGAATGGCGTACAACACACCGCCCTTAACCGCTTTTAGTTCTTGGGGCATCGACGCCTTATTGAGGGTAAAGGTCTTTGTTTCGCTCCCTTTAACGACCTTCAGCTTCGGATAATGGTTTTGGATCGTCGTGGGATCGAGGTTCGGATTGTCGGGCAGTGAAGTCATATAGCTTGCCGGCTCATCTTTATTTGCTCTTTCCTTAAATTCCACATTCGGCGCGTCATAAGTGTCCTTGAGAGCCATTTTTTTGCTAATGGCTTTTCCCTTGTTCGCTTCTTGATGGACGACGACGAATTCATCGCCAACACTTGCACCATACGTCTCTCTCAATTTCTCCATAGGAAAATCATACGAAATCGCATTGGGTTTATTTTCTTTGGCTAAGTCAAAGATCTTCCATTGATTATCCTTCTTCGTACGGAGAAACATTTTGATTGATCCCGTCATTTTGGACGACATCATGATGTTATCTTTCGTCTGTTCCACAATAGGCTCTAAGCTTTTTTCGCCCTTCACCGTAACATTGCCTACGATCGTTTCTATTCCGCCCTTTACGACGTAAAGTTCTATTCTGTCGCCGGCGCTAAATTCTCTAAAGGGAATCAGCGGCCGACCACCCGGACCCATTACTTGCTCAGTAATATAATCTTCTTTGATGTCCCCTTCTTTTACAGAGTCCACTAAAATCTTTTTATAGGTTTCGCTGCCGGTAATCAGTTTCATTTGCAGTCTGTCGCCGAGGGCAAGTTTATTCTCATCTTTTAATTTTTTTGTGTTGATGTGCAATGTCGTATCGCCGATAGCAGGTAACTTGCGGAAATACGATACGTTTTCTTGGGCCTGCGTTTGTACATTTCCTTTTTCAATGGCTCCACTTTGATCCGCAGCATAGGCTAATGAATTGGACAATGATACGGATGCAGTCGCAAGGCTTAACGCCAAAGCGAGCGTTCGATTGACTTTGTAATGTTTTATCATAGGTCCTCCTATTATTTTTTTTATATTTTAACGGATACAATATTCCCCTGTCATCCAACTGTGGATTCTTAAAATTTTCCACCTCTTTTCACAAAATGAACACATTGATTCTGTTCTGAAATAGATTCTCAAATAAAAAATCGTAAAATGAAAATCGCTTTTTACAAATTGTGTATTTTTGTTTATGCTATCGTGTATGTTTTACGTCGTTTCGTGTGTATTCTAATGGATATAACGGTTTATAACATTTACTTTATAGTTTTAGAAATTAGTTCCCAATTTATTTTTATTTTTTCTTCAATTGGCTCTCACTGAAATTTCACCCTATTCAAACGACGGCCTCTTGATCTCTGAAGACATCCTTCCTAATTTTGGGCATTATAAAACCACGGGATCATCCCCGTGGTTTGGCTCTCTTATAACACTTTATTTAAGAATGATTGTGTTCTTTCTTCTTTCGGATGATTAAACACTTCGTCGGGGGTTCCCTCTTCCACGAGCAGTCCTTCGTCGAGGAAGAGAATGCGATCGCCCACTTCTCGTGCAAAGCCCATTTCGTGGGTAACGACCACCATGGTCATGCCGTCTTTGGCAAGTTGTTGCATAACATCCAACACTTCGCCAACCATTTCAGGGTCGAGGGCCGATGTGGGCTCATCGAAGAGCATAACCGAGGGATTCATGGCGAGGGCACGCACGATGGCGATACGTTGCTTTTGGCCGCCGGAAAGTTGATTGGGATAGGCGTCTCGCTTATCGGCAAGGCCGACACGTTCCAAAAGCTTCATCGCTTTTTCTTCCGCTTGGCTTTTGTCTTCTCCTTTTACGAGAACGGGTGCCATGGTGATATTTTCCAAAACGGTTTTGTGGGGAAAGAGATTAAAGGATTGGAATACCATGCCCATATCTTCCCGCACTTTTTCAATATTCGTATCTTTGTTATTGACGTCCACGCCTTCAAAAATGATTTCGCCGCCGTCCGCTTCTTCCAAGCGATTCAAACAACGTAAGAAGGTGGATTTCCCTGATCCGGAGGGGCCGATCACCACGACGACTTCTCCGTCTCCGATTTCTGTGGAAATACCTTTTAGTACGTGGTTGTCGCCGAAACTTTTTGTAAGATTATGAATGCGAATCACTGTTTGCTAACCTCTTTTCAAATAGACCGATGACCTTGGAAAGGCCCGTTACGAGAATCAAGTAAATAAGTGCCGCCGTAATGTAAGGCATAAAGGGCTTCAAGCTGCTTCCTTGTGCGGTTTTGGCCTGATACATCAAATCACCGATGCCGACGAAAGCGACGATGGCCGATTCTTTAATTAATGTAACGAACTCATTGCATAACGCCGGGAGTACAGTTTTAATGGCTTGGGGCAAAATAATGTAGCGCATAATTTGTCCCTTTTTCATACCTAAAGATGCCGCCGCTTCTCCCTGACCCTTATCCACCGCATTGATCCCCCCGCGAATAATTTCCGATACATAGGCGGAAGAGTTCATACATACGGCGATTAAGCTTAGTACAAATGGATTTTTCAGAGATGCATATTGATCGGGGATCACAGATGCAAATCCGTAATAAGCTATTAGGACTTGTACGAGTAAAGGCGTGCCGCGGAAAATTTGTACATAAAGTTTAGCAATGGCTTGCAGCGGTTTTAATTTGGATCGGCGCAAAAGCACGATTAAAATACCCAGGATAAAACCGAAAAGTACGCCTAAAAAGGATAGCTTTAATGTAACGAGGGTTCCGTCGACATATGACGAACCGTATTTATTCAAAAAGGCCATCCAGGATTTCATTAAGTTCATTATTCCTCCTCGATAGAAAAAACTGTTTCACGAGGAAACAGTTTCTTCTCTATCATTCGAACAGTTTACATACTATTTATTATTCGCCTACCGATTCGTCGGCAATTTTTTCGTATTCGCCGATCCATTCTTTAATCTTGCCTTCGTCGATAAGTTTTTGAAGGACTTGGTTGACATAGGCGGTTAAGGCATCGTTGCCTTTTTTCATCGTGACACATACACCGGGTTCTTTCGGTACGCCGGGATCGATGGCGACGAGTTCGGGGAATTGTTTAGCGTATTGTGCGCCGGAGCTCTTGGAAATAACGAGGGCATCGGCCGTTTTGTTTTTAACTTCCATTGCCAAATTGTTTAATTTGGAAAGGCTCTTTAATTCCACATCTTTCGGGAAGTTTTCGCGAACAGTAGATTCTTGAACGGAACCTGTTTGCGCACCGACGACTTTGCCGGCGAAGTCTTCCACTTTTTTGTACTTGTCGGCGTCTTCTTTGCGAACGAGCACGACTTGTTCGTTTTCAAAATAGGGAATGGAGAAATTAGCAGCTTCTTCACGTTCCGGCGTAGCCGACATACCGGCAATACCGATATCCGCTTGCCCGGAGGTGATGCTCGGAATAATGCCGTCGAAGTCTAAATCTTTAATTTCCAGTTCGACGCCTATTTCTTGGGCGATGGCTTTGGCGATTTCCACGTCGAAGCCGACGATTTCATCTTTTCCGTCTTTCATTAAGTGCCATTCGTAAGGAGGATAGTCGGCGCTGGTCGCCATAACTAATTTACCTTTTTCCTTAATTTCTTTAGCGGCGGCGTCCATATCTTCTTGACTTACTTGAGCCGCTTCTTTTTTCTCCGAATTGTTTGCTGCATTTTCACCGTTTTTGGCGCCGGATCCGCAACCGACCAATGCAAATGCCATGACCATGGCTAATAATGTGAGTAAACTTGTTTTTTTCATCATGATCTCCCTTCAATCTCGAATACATTGTCTTTCCCTAGGATTGCTTATGTCTCATGGAGCCGGATGTATTTGCACTATTTGCCAGATACTTGCATTCAATCCGACGGCTCTCGAAAAATTTTGCTGTATTCAAGATTAAGACCTCCTTCTGTGTTTTTCTTTTTTGAAATTATACTATAGCACGCTAAAATCTACAAGAAAATCGGCAGGAAAACGAGAAACGGTGTTTCTCGCTATACCTTTAACATTTTCTTCAAATATTCTCCCGTATAACTTCCTTTTACTTTCGCCACTTCTTCAGGTCTTCCCGTGGCGACGACGGTACCGCCGCCGTCGCCTCCGTCGGGCCCCAAGTCGATAATGTGGTCCGCTACTTTAATGACGTCCAAATTGTGCTCGATGACGACGACGGTGTTTTCCCGATCGGCCAATTCCTGGAGCACGTGAATGAGCTTGCGAATATCTTCCGTGTGCAGACCCGTTGTGGGCTCATCTAAAATATAGAGCGTATTGCCCGTTCCTCGCTTGGAAAGTTCGGTGGCGAGTTTAATGCGTTGAGCTTCCCCGCCGGAAAGCTGTGTGGAGGGTTGACCGAGCTTAATATAGCCGAGTCCCACGTGTTGGAGGGTGGTAATTTTCCGTAAAATCCGCGGATGGTTTTCGAAGAATTCCGCCGCCTGATCCACCGTCATATCCAAAACATCTGAAATGTTTTTGCCTTTGAATTTCACCTGCAGGGTTTCCCGATTGTAGCGCTTGCCGTCGCAAACTTCGCAGGGCACGTAGACGTCGGGGAGAAAGTGCATTTCCACTTTTAAAATGCCGTCGCCTTTACAAGCTTCGCAGCGGCCGCCCTTTACATTAAAGGAGAATCTACCCTTTTCGTAGCCCCTGATTTTCGCTTCGTTGGTTTGCGCGAACACGTCGCGAATTAAATCGAAGGTGCCGGTATAGGTTGCCGGATTGGATCTTGGCGTTCTGCCGATGGGGCTTTGATCGATGGAGACGATTTTATCGACATACTCCAAGCCTTCGATGGATTTATATTTTCCCGGACGCACTTTGTTGCGATTTACTTTTTGCTCCACGGCTTTTTTGAGAATTTCGTTGACGAGGGAACTCTTTCCCGATCCCGATACGCCGGTAACGCAAATAAATTGATGGAGCGGAAATTCCACGTCCACATTTTTCAGATTGTTTTGCGCCGCGCCTTTAATCACGAGAGTTTCGTCGGTGTAGGGGCGACGCGCTTCGGGGATTTCAATTTTCTTTTTCCCCGAAAGGTATTGCCCCGTAATGGACGCTTCGTTTTTAATGATTTCGTCGTAAGGCCCTTGGGCGACAATGTGTCCCCCGTGAACACCGGCGCCCGGCCCGATGTCTAAGATTTCGTCGGCTTCGCGCATGGTTTCCTCATCGTGTTCTACGACGATAAGGGTGTTGCCGATCTCCGTTAAATTGCGGAGAGATTTTAACAACATGGCGTTGTCTTTTTGATGCAAACCGATGGAGGGCTCGTCCAGAACATAGGTGACACCGACGAGGGCGCTGCCGATTTGCGTAGCCAGTCGAATGCGCTGTGCTTCGCCGCCTGAGAGGGTACCCGCCATTCGCGCTAATGTTAAATAACCGAGGCCCACTTGAATTAAAAAGGATAGCCGCTCGTGGATTTCTTTTAAAATTTGACGGGCGATGTTTTGTTCCATTTCGCTAAGTTCCAACCCGTCGAAAAAGTCGATGGCATCGACTACGGCAAGTTGTGTGGATTCGTAAATGTTTTTTCCCCCCAGTTTAAAGACGAGGGATTCCATTTTTAACCGGGCTCCGTGACATTCGGGGCAGGGAATGTCCGCCATAAACGGTTCGATACGTTCCATGGTGCGATCGCTGCCACTTTCAGTGTAACGACGGTTCAGATTTTCCAAAATCCCCTCGAAATGACCATTGTATTCTTTCGCTCCGCTAAAATGGGAATGAAAGGTAAATTTTAGAGGCTTTTTGGTGCCGTTCATCAACTCGTCGATCATTTCTTTAGGCGCATTTTTTATGGGTTCTTTCGTGGAAAAATGGTGGCGCGCCGCAATTTGGTTGATAATTTCCTTATAATAAGTTCCGTCGGAGGTGCCGTAGCAGGAAATGGCGCCCTCGTCGATGGAAAGCTCTTTATTGGGGATGATGAGAGAGGGATCTGCCCGTCTACTGCTTCCCAAGCCTTTACACGTAGGGCACGCGCCCATGGGCGTGTTAAAGGAGAAAGAACGTGGCGTTGCAGGTTCAATGGATATATCGTGTTCGGGGCAGGCATAACTTGTGGAGTAAAGTTTGTATTCCCCGTCCAATGTATCTACGATCACCGTAGAGCCCGAAATTTCCAGCGCCGTTTCGATGCTGTCCGTTAAACGGGTTTCGATCCCTTCGCGAATAATGATTCGGTCCACGACAATTAAAATATCGTGAACTTTGTTCTTATCCAGCTCAATGTCCTCGTCGGCGTGGCGCATTTCCCCGTCGATGATCATGCGCAAGTAGCCTTCTTTGCGAATATTCTCCAGGAGCTTTTTATGCTGCCCTTTTCGTTGACGCACGACCGGGGCCAAAAGCTGGAATCGGGTGCCCTCTTCCATTTCCAGTATCTTGTCCACGATTTGATCTTCCGCATAAGCTTCGATTTGACGTCCGCATACAGGGCAATAAGGCTTTGCCACTCGAGCGTAAAGTAAACGGATGTAGTCGTAAACTTCCGTTACCGTCCCCACTGTGGAGCGGGGATTTTTCGACGTGGTCTTTTGATCGATGGCGATGGCCGGGCTCATTCCCTCGATATAGTCCACATCAGGCTTGTCCATCTGTCCTAAAAATTGACGGGCGTAAGAGGAAAGACTTTCCACATAGCGCCGCTGACCTTCGGCGTAAATGGTGTCGAAAGCGAGGGAGCTTTTCCCCGATCCCGAAAGACCGGTGATGACGGTCATTTTATTTCTCGGAATGTACACGTCTAAATTTTTCAAATTATGTTGACGTGCTCCGTGAATATGAATGGCGTGTTCTAATGTATGATTCATCCGGTTCCTTTCTAGTCTTTAATTTTATATTGCTCTTTTAATTCCGCAATTTGATCGCGAATATTGGCGGCGCGCTCGAAATCCAGTTTTTCCGCCGCCTTGAACATTTCCGTTTCCAAATTTTGCAACATGGCGACGATGTCGTCGATGGAAAATTCTTCTCCAAACTCCGTTTCTTCTTCGGCGGCCATGGTATTTTCGATGACGTCGCGAATGCCTTTGGTAATGGATTTCGGTGTAATGCCGTGTTCTTTATTGTAGGCCATTTGAATTTTCCGGCGTCGCTCGGTTTCGTCGATGGTACGTTGCATGGAGCCGGTAATGGTGTCGGCATACATGATGACGTAGCCCTCGGCATTTCGCGCGGCGCGGCCGGCCGTTTGAATGAGGGAGGTTTCCGAACGCAAGAAGCCCTCTTTATCCGCATCTAAAATTGCCACGAGTCCTACTTCGGGAATATCCAGCCCTTCCCGCAGAAGGTTGATCCCTACGAGTACGTCGTATTTCCCCAAGCGAAGATCGCGAATAATTTCCATCCGCTCGATGGTCTGTACGTCGGAATGAAGATAGGCCACTTTATAGCCGATTTCTTTAAAGTATTTCGTCAAATCTTCCGCCATCCGTTTGGTCAGTGTCGTCACCAAGGTGCGCATGCCTTTTTCTTTAACGCCGTTAATTTGTTCCGTCAAGTGGTCGATTTGATTTTTCGTCGGCACCACGGTAATCTTCGGATCAACGAGTCCTGTGGGGCGAATAATTTGCTCTACGCCCTGCTCTTCATGTTCTTCTTCGTAAGGCCCGGGGGTCGCCGATACATAAACCACTTGATTTTGCATACTTTCAAATTCCTCAAAACGAAGAGGGCGATTATCCAGTGCCGAAGGTAGACGAAAACCGTAATCAACAAGGGTTTGCTTGCGCGCCCTATCCCCGTTAAACATGCCGCGAATTTGAGGCACGGTAGCGTGGGATTCGTCGATGATCGTCATAAAATCATCGGGGAAATAGTCGATTAAAGTATAAGGTCTGCTTCCCCTGGGCCTTCCGCTCAAGGGCTGAGTGTAGTTTTCGATGCCGGAGCAAAAGCCCATTTCTTCCAGCATTTCCACATCGTAATTAGTGCGCTGCTCGAGACGCTGAGCTTCCAATAATTTTTCCTGATCGCGCAACGTAAAGAGCCGCTCTTCCAATTCTTTCCGAATGGCTTTTACCCCGCGCTCCACCTTTTCAGGTTGGGTCGCAAAGTGAGAGGCCGGAAAAATGGAAACGTGATTTCTGTAGCTTTCCACTCGCCCCGTCACGGCGTCTACTTCCGCAATTTGATCGATTTCGTCGCCGAAAAATTCCACACGTATGGTTTTTTCCGAATTTCCTGCGGGAAAAATCTCCAGAACATCGCCTCGTACGCGAAAAGTGCCGCGGGAAAAATCGATGTCGTTTCGCACATATTGAATGTCCACGAGCTTGCTCATGAGCTCGTTTCGATCCCATACCATGCCGGGTCGCAAACTGACCACGAGGTTTTTATAGTCGATGGGGTCGCCCAAACCGTAAATACAACTAACGGACGCCACGATGATCACGTCTCGCCGCTCGAAGAGAGCCATCGTAGCGGAGTGGCGAAGCTTGTCGATTTCATCGTTAATGCTGGCATCTTTGGCGATAAACGTATCTGTTCCGGGAACGTAAGCTTCCGGTTGATAGTAATCGTAGTAGGACACGAAATATTCCACGGCGTTTTCCGGGAAAAATTCGCGAAACTCCGATGCCAATTGGTAGGCCAACGTCTTATTATGGGCGATGACCAACGTCGGCTTCTGCACTTTTTCGATTAAATTGGCCATGGTAAAAGTTTTGCCACTTCCGGTTACGCCGAGAAGGGTTTGATGGTGCATACCCGATCGGATTCCCTCGGCCAGTGCGTCGATGGCCTTTGGCTGATCCCCGGTAGGTTTATAATCCGAATGTATTTTAAAATCCATACTGCCTCCTGCACGAAAAGAGCGATCTTAACGACCGCTCTTTTCTATGACTTCAACTGCTTTTTTCAGTTGTGTATCCTGATGTTGATATTCCAAGCCGATGCCCTTGATGTTTTTAGGCAACTCGACCGGAATAGTAGGTTCGATCCCTTTCTCATGAATACTTACCCCTGCCGGCGTAAAATATTCACTGGTCGTAAGCTTTATACCGCCGCCGTCCGGCAAGGGCACGAGAGTTTGTACGACGCCTTTTCCGTACGATTTTTCTCCGATCAAGTCGCCCCGCTTATTGTCTTTTATGGCGCCTGCGACAATTTCCGATGCGGAGGCGCTGCCTCTGTTAATTAAAACTACCACAGGTTTCGTCCATTCTTTTTCGTCGGATGTGTAATGGAATACTTCTTTTCCCTTATTGTCCTTTGCGCTCACGATGTCGGCTTTCGGAAGGAGCATATCGCTTACGCCCACTGCCGCTTCTAAAATACCGCCGGGATTGCCGCGAAGATCTAAGATCAAGCCTTTTTTATTTTTGGCCGCTTTTAAGGCCTTGGCGAAATCTTTTACCGTGTCGTCTTCAAATTGAGTCAGTCCGATATAGGCGATGTCGCCGATAGAGCCCGTCACCACAGATTCTACGTGAATTTCGTCGCGAACAACTTCCACATCTTTTACTTCGCCGCCGTCTTTTTTCATAATGCCTAAGGTTACCTTCGTACCCTTATCGCCTTTAATATGTTTTACCGCCTCTTCCATTTCATCGGCGGTGTACTCTTCTCCGTCCACGGAGACGATTTTATCTCCCGATTCGATGCCCGCTTTTTCAGCAGGGCTTCCCTTAATCGGCGCAATCACCGTGATAAGTTTCGAATCGGCAACGGCGCCGATTTGAACGCCGATGCCGAAAAATTCGCCGGTAGTGGATTCTACAAAACGCTTGTATTCATCGGGGGTAAAGTATTGGCTGTAAGGATCGTTTAACGCCTCCACCGTACCCTTTCGACGGCCGATTACAAAGTCCTCCTCCGTAATGTCTTTGGAGCGGAGATAATTTTTCTTCAGGAAATACTCCAGCATTTTCGTAGCCGCCGCCTCTTTGGCATCTCCCGTAACGTATTGAACGGCGAGCACCGCCGAAGCCACATTGGTAATGATTAAAAGGGCTAAAACCAGGGCGATTTGTTTTTTCTTCATTTTGTCTCCTATGGAAATAAGGAATCTTCGGCGTGAAGATTCCTTATGATGTCATGCTTATGTTTATAAATAGTTAAGAGGATTTTGTACCGATCCGTTGACGCGCACTTCGAAGTGAAGGTGAGGCCCGGTACTCATGCCGGTACTTCCGATATAACCAATGGTTTGGCCGCCGCTTACGCTTTGGCCTACGCTTACGGCACGGCCGGAAAGGTGACCGTAAACTGTCACTTTCGATCCGTGGTCTACCATAATGCAGTTGCCGTATCCTCCCATAAAGCGAGAGGCGATGACGGTACCGGATGCAGCCGCCACCACAGGCGTTCCGTTGGCCCCGCTAATGTCGATGCCGGTGTGGAATTTTTTATAGCCTAAAATCGGGTGAATACGATAGCCGAAAGGCGATGTAATGCGATGATGACCGGGTACCGGCCAATATAGTTCACCTTTTTTAGCTTCAGGTGTGGCCTTGGCGCTGCTTGTCATTATATCGTCTGCGCGATAAGAAGATACGCTCGACGATTTTCTGCTGACGGATGTGCGAGGGGATGCCTTATCCCTTTGCATTTGCGCTTGGCGTGCCGCTTCTCGTTGGCGAGCGATGCGCGCCGCTTCCGCTTGTTTCGCTTTTTGAATGGAAAGCTCCAGATTTTGGATTTGCGATTCGATCACGCCGGATTCTCTGAGCATTTCATCATATTGCGCCTCGTATGCGCTGATATTGCTCATGAGGGAATTCATGTACGCAGTCTTCTTGGCGTTTGCCGCCTCGAGATTGGCCCGTTGTTGACGTACTTGCGCTTGCTTGGCCGCCAATGCTTTTTCCTGTTGATCTAATTGGGCTTTTTTCGTCTCAATTTCGTTTACTTTTTGCGCAATTTCTTCAACTAAATCTCTATCACTTTTGGCGATGGAACGAATCATGCGCATATTGCCGATAAGGGATTCCGCATCGGCCGAATCGAGGAGAATATCCAGATACCCTCTGTCGTTGGCGATGTACATGGCGCGAAGTCGTTTGGCGTAGAAATCCTTCTTTTCCGCCAATTCTTCTCTTGCCGCTTCAAGTTCCGCCTTTGTCTTTTGGATTTCCACTTGCAACCGTTGCATTTCACCATTTAATTGATCCAATGTCAGGTTCACGGCGGTGATTTTTTCATCTAAAGCACGAATTTCCGCTTCCACACCGGCCGCTTGGTTGCGCGCCGAGGAAATTTTCGATTGAGTTCCACTCATTTTCGAATGCACGGCGTTGCGGCGTTCTACCGCTTTCGCCTTTTCCGCCTGTAAATTCGTCGCCAACACCGGCTGTGAACTTAGCATTAGAATCGCCAATGCTGCCGATAGCTGCTTTTTGTGGTTCATCTAAAACCTACCTCCTATTGAAACTCTACTACACGTCGAGGTAACGACCCAAGGAAAGGGAGCTACCGAGCAAACCGACGCCTACGCCGATGCATACGAAGATGATCGCCATATCTTTTAAAATTAAACGGGGCTGAATAAGTTTCATGCCCATGAGAATATCCAATCGTTCATCGAAGAGACCGTAAATTCCCCTATATCCGAAATAAACTAACGCCAAGGCGATGGCCCCTGCCACCAATCCGAAGACCAGCCCTTCCATAAGGAGAGGCCTGCGAATATATCCGTTGCTGGCACCGATATATTTCATAATTTGAATTTCGTGGCTGCGATTGGAAATCGTGGACTTCACCGTGTTGTAAATAAGCACAATGGCGATAATGATCAGAATCGTCACAACGACGACGCCGAGTGTCCGAACCCAATCGTTTAATTGTACGATTTTTCCGATAAGTTCATTTAAGTAATCGACTTGATACACTCCGGCCATTCCCTGTACCGAATGAGCCACAGTCTTAGCTTCCTTAATGTTGGAAAGCTGAAGTGAAATCGATGCAGGCAAGGGATTCTCATCCATGCCGTCGAGAAAATACGAATCGTTCGAAAGTTCGAGATTTTTGGAAAAATCTTCCCACGCCTGTTCTTTCGAGGTAAAAGACGTATCTTTTACGTAGCCCGTAGCTTCAGCTGCGGAAATAATTTCCCGTACATTTTCTTCCGTGGCGCTATCGGTAAGATAGACCACTACCTTGTCCACTTTCTTTTCCGTCTCGTTGACGAGACCCGTCATGTTTAAAACCAAGAGCAACACGACACCGAAAAGGACGAGTACAGCCGTTGTGGAAATAATGGAAAGTAAACTCATGCCTTTGTTACGGGCGATGCCTTGGAAGGCTTCTTTTATGTTGTTGCCGAATTGCCTAATGAATCGCATCGTAACCTCCCACATTGACATCGCTGATCACGCGACCGTCGTCTAAGGTGATGACGCGTCGGTTCATGTGGTTTACAATATTACGCGCGTGGGTCGCCATAATGACCGTGGCGCCGTCTTCGTTAATGCGCTTTAAAGTTTGCATAATGGTCATGGCCGTCTCGAAATCCAAATTGCCCGTGGGCTCGTCGCATACGAGAACCGGCGGACGATTGACGATGGCCCTCGCAATGGCGAGCCTTTGTCCTTCCCCGCCGGAAAGTTCGCCGGGGTAACTGTTTTGTTTGTCGCTCAATCCTACCAGTTCCAAAACCTCAGGCACTCTTTTTTTAATAGTGCGTCCGCTTTCCCCTACGATTTCAAGGGCGTACGCCACATTTTCGTAGGCCGTCTTTTTTTGCAAAAGGCGGAAATCTTGAAAGACTACGCCGACACGACGACGTAATTTGGGTATATACCAAGGAGCCAGCTCCGTAATGTCTTTTTCGTTGACAAAGATGTGACCACGGGTTACTTTTTCTTCACAGATTAATAACTTGATCAGCGAACTTTTCCCCGCGCCCGAAGCGCCTACGATAAAGACAAATTCGCCGTAAGGTATTTCTAAATTGACGTCTTTCAACGCTTGTACGCCGTTACTGTACTCTTTAAAGACGTTGCGAAATGTTATCAACGGTCCACCTCATTCCTTATAATTATCTCATTTATTATAGTATAAGTTACAAAAATATGAAACCTTGGAGGGTCTGCATTGTGAAAAAGACTTCTATTCGTAATAATTTAAAACTCGCCCGTAATGAAATCTCCCCCGATATTCGAAAAAAAGCCTCGGACGAAATTTTTTCGCGACTACAATCTCTTCCCATTTATAAAAAAAGCCGTTCCGTTTTTATCTTCGTCTCCATGGGAAGCGAAGTGGAAACCATTCGTTGGATTCCGAAAATGTTAAGAGAGAAAAAGGTTTACGTCCCTCTCGCTCCGAAGCACGAGCCCATGATCATGACGGAGATCGAAAGTTTAGACGAATTGGAACGGAATGCTCTCGGCATTTTAGAATTGCCCACCGAAAAAATAAGAGACCGACACCGAGAAAGTGTCGATCTCATTATTACGCCGGGCCTCGCCTTCGACGAGGAAGGTTACCGCATGGGATACGGCGGCGGCTATTACGACCGTTTTTTTGCCACCCACGCGGGCTATCGCCTTGGCGTAGGATTTCACAATCAGCTCGTAAAAAGCGTGCCTCGCGACGAATACGATTTGCCCGTACACGCCTTTTTATCGGAAAAGGATTATTTGGTTTTTTCGTAAATTTTCATGACCATCTGCCCTGCCATATAGGCGGCGCCGTACCCGTTGTCGATGTTCACTACCGCCACCCCCTCGGCGCAAGAATTGAGCATGGAAAGTAAAGGCGCAACGCCTCCAAAAG
>QWCH01003697.1_pt1 | contig 15493 bp, 10 predicted proteins | sample 1972671 | NCBI WGS metagenome assembly QWCH01 (sample SAMN09866713, study PRJNA288562) | Human gut metagenome isolate term3_stool, whole genome shotgun sequencing... | isolation source: gut | host: Homo sapiens | place: USA: California | reverse complement strand
GCAGCCCGACGCGTCCAACTTCGTCATGCTGACTCTGTTATTACAACATTCCAGTGTCTCCAGCTTCTCGCAGCCAGACACGTCCAGCCTCGGCAGCTCGTTCGAGCCGCAATTCAGCGTCTTGAGCTCCGTAAAATACTTGATACCCGTCAGGTCGGTGATGTTTGTTGGGGAGATCGATCTCTTTTACATCTTCGATCTCGTCCTGGGAGAGGTAGCCGTCGCCGTCTTTTACGAGGACGCCCACGTGGCCGATAAATAAGCAGTTGCCGTCGAGATTATCGTGGAGCACCACCGAAACCATGGCGGCGTTTTTCGGAAACTGCATTTTGGAGAGGAAGGACGCCATTACTTTTCCCTGTTCCGCCGGATTTTTGCTGCCGCCGGTTTTGACGCGGCTAAAGAGGCGCATAAAATCCGCCATTTCTTTTTCGTTTAGTAGTTTGGAGCGCGTAAGGGCTTCCCGATCCATAAAGAGGAGATCGCCGTCTACCGGCGTGTTGTCGCTGATGTTCATGTCGTTTTTTAATAGAAGGTAAGTGGTAATGCGGCAATTGGTATTGGGGTAGGCCATTCCCTTTTTCGATTGGGCTTCGGTAATTTTGCCCACGTCGTAAGTGGGGGCGACCTTTTTTGAAAAGTCCGCCGTAAGGTACGGGGCGGCAGCGCTATTGTAATCGTCTACGAGGGTCATGAGCTGATCGACGCCGGCAGGTTGCAATGATGCCTTTAGTTTTTCCGCTACATACTGTTTGTCCTCCGCCTTGACCATGTTGGAGATGACGGGTGCTTCCCCTTTTTCTTTAGATGGCTTTTGTTTTTTTGCGGCGGCTTTTATTTTCCGTCTAGAGGCCCGCCGTTTGGCGGCGCGAGTTCTTCTTCCCGTGGCTTTTCCCCGTTTGCGCATGGTGGCCGTTACGCTTCTGCGCGCTCCTCGTCTCGATGTTTTTTGCGGGCCTGCGCCGCAAGCGATGATAAGCGTGGCCAGCGCTAAGAGTAAGATTAGAATGTGTTTGATTTTCATTTTGTTTTCCTCATCTCGTTGATTTGCGCTTATTTTATTCTCTCTTATTGAAAAAATTGTGATTAAACGGAAAATTTACGGTGGCGATTGTTTCCATTAAAAAACCGGCGCATGGCGGCGCCGATTTCTTTTGAGCTATCTAGTTGATTTCCGCTTTTGCGGCTTTTGCCTTTTTGTATTCTTCGATGAGTTTCGGCAAGACCTTGTTCAAGTCGCCGACGATGCCGAGGTCGGCTACATCGAAAATGGGGGCGCCGTCGTTTTTGTTGACGGCGATGATCAGGCCGGATTCTTCCATGCCTGCCAAGTGTTGAATGGCGCCGGAAATACCGAAGGCGAAGTAAATATCGGGGCGCACGGTTTTGCCCGTTTGGCCGACTTGGCGATCTTTTTCGATCCAGCCGGCGTCTACTGTAGCCCGTGAAGTGGATACTTCCCCGTCCATTAAATCGGCGAGTTCTTGCAAGCGATCGAATCCTTCCGGTCCGCCGATGCCGCGGCCGCCGGATACGAGGACGTTGGCTTCTGTAATGTCGAGTTTTTTCTTGTCGTCTTTGGAAACTTCCAGGATTTTGACGTTCATATCCTTATCCGTAAGGCCGACATCTTCCATAATGACGTCGCCTTTTCGCCCGTCGTCGTTCGCAAGGGGGGTCATAACGCCGGGGCGTACGGTGGCCATTTGGGGGCGGAAGTCTTCGCAAATGATGGTGGCCATTAAGTTGCCGCCGAAAGCGGGGCGGGTCATGCGGAGAAGTTTGGATTCTTCGTCGATTTCAAGACCGGTACAGTCGGCGGTAAGGCCGGTGTGAATTCGCGCGGCGAGGCGCGGCGCTAAATCTCTGCCGATGGAGCTTGCGCCGTAAAGTACGATTTCGGGATCGTATTTTTTTACGATTTCATAAATCGCCTTGGCGTAAGGTTCGGTGACGTATTCTTTTAATAAGGGGTGATCCACGACGATGACGTGGTCGGCGCCGTGGTGAATTAAAACATCGGCTTTTCCTTTAATGTTGTCGCCCAATAAGACGGCGTAAACTTCTTGGCCGAGATCGTCGGCAAGTTCTCTTGCTTTTCCTAAAAGTTCTGTGGAAACTTTTTGCAGTTCCCCATCGCGCTGTTCGGCAATGACAAATACATTTTTACTCATTTATTTCACGCTCCTTGTTCGGCTCGATTAAATCAAATATTTTTCTTCCAACTTGGAGATAATGGCCTTGGCCGCTTCGTCGGGAGAAAGATCTTTAAGCACGATGCCGGCGCCTTTGCCTTGTTTCGCTTCGGATTTTTTAACTTTCGTCGGCGATCCTTTAAGGCCTAAATTGGCTAAGTCCACATTGTCTTTAACATCGTCTAAATGCCAAACGGTGACGTCTTTATCGTATGCGTCGTATACGCCGCCTACGGTCATGTAACGAGGAGCGGCAAGTTCGGCGAGAGCCGTAATAACGCAAGGTGTCTTCACTTCGATGATATGGTAGCGATCTTCAAATTGTCGTTTTACATGAAGGGTGTTCTCGTCGATTACGTTTAGATCTTCCGCGTAAGATACTTGGGGAAGACCTAAGTGTTCTGCAATTTGCGGGCCGACTTGGGCGGTGTCGCCGTCGATGGCTTGGCGGCCTGCGAGGATAAGATCGTAATCGCCTACGGTTTTAAGGCCGGCGGCAATGGTTTGGCTCGTAGCCCACGTGTCCGCTCCGCCGAAGGCTCTGTCGGTTAAGAGAATGGCTTCGTCGGCGCCCATGGCCAGGGCTTCGCGCAAAGCATCTTCCGCTTGGGGCGGGCCCATGGAAAGGACGGTAACTTTTGTGTCCGGGTGTTCGTCTTTAATGCGAAGGGCCATTTCGATGGCGGCTTTGTCGTCGGGATTGATAATGCTCGGAACGCCTTCGCGAATTAATGTATTGGTTTTCGGATCCAGTCGAACTTCTGTGGTGTCCGGTACCTGTTTTGCACAGACTATAATTTTCATGTTAACCCTCCTGTTAATTAACGCCCATCCAGCCGGAAATGACCATGCGCATAACTTCAGATGTACCTTCGTAAATTTCGGTGATCTTGGCATCGCGCATCATGCGTTCCACAGGGTAGTCTTTAATGAAGCCGTAGCCGCCTAAAAGTTGCACGGCTTTGTTGGTAACTTCCGATGCCGTTTCCGCTGCGAATAATTTCGCCATGGCGGCGTAGTGACCGTAGGGAAGGCCGTGGCCTTTTGTGTCGGCAGCTCTGTAAACGAGAAGTCTCGCCGCATCGGCTTTGGTTTGCATATTGGCAAGTTGGAATTGGGTGTTTTGGAATTGGGAAATTCTTCTGCCGAATTGTTTTCTCTCTTTGGTGTATTGAACGGCTTCGTCGATGGCGCCTTGTGCAATACCTGCAGCTTGTGCGGCAATGCCGACGCGGCCGCCGTCCAATGTCTTCATGGCGAGGGCAAAGCCTTTGCCTTCTCTGCCTAAGAGGTTTTCTTTCGGAATGCGGCAATCTTCCATAATCAGTTCGCAAGTGGAAGAAGCGCGAATGCCCATTTTGTTTTCAGGTTCGCCGACGCGGAATCCCGGAGCGTCTCGGTCTACGATAAAGGCGGAAATGCCGCGGGTGCCCTTGGCTTCTCTATCCGTAATGGCGATGATAATAAAGACATCGGCAAAACCGGAGTTGGTGATGAAAATCTTCGTGCCGTTTAAAACATATTCGTCGCCGTCTAAAACCGCTACCGTTTGTTGACCGGACGCGTCGGTGCCGGCGTTCGGTTCCGTTAAACCGAAAGCGCCGATTTTACGGCCGCTTAATAAATCAGGTAAGTACTTTTTCTTTTGCTCTTCCGTTCCGTTTTCATAAATGGGAGCGCAGCAAAGCGAAGTGTGTGCCGACACAATAACCCCTGTGGTGGCGCATTTTTTAGAAAGCTCTTCCACGAGCATGGCGTAAGCTAAATAATCTCCGCCTTGTCCGCCGTATTCCTTCGGGAAAGGTACGCCGAAAAAGCCGGCCTTCGCCATTTTCTTTATGTTTTCCATTGGCGGCTCGCCGGTTTCATCAATTTCGGCGGCAACCGGTTCCACTTCATTTTCCGCAAACTCGCGATAAAGTTTGCGAAGAAGCAGGTGTCGTTTGTCCATCGTAAAATCCATATAAATCCCCCTTGCTTCGACAAGTTTAGATAAAGTGATAATCGTGGGAGTGGATGGGGTTTAGATTGATTGTTAAATCTCATTCACTTCTTGGAATCTATTATAAACCTATTTTTGGAAATGTTAAGAGGTTTTCGTGATTTTTTTCACTTTTATTTCGAGCTTTCACTTTAAAAAATAACGACCCTTTAGCAAAAACTGAATCATCCTTGAAAAATATTTTTAAAATAAATTTTTTCCCAAATGATTCTGCAGGTTTATGTACCATCTCCATGCTGTTTTTATAAATTTCACGAAAAACAAATTTCCCGGAAATTTTCTTTCACCACATTGCGCTTTTTGCTTTTATAGCACTTTAAAAGGACATTCGGTATAATTAAATTAATAAAATAATCTTAAAGGTGATGTATGTACCCTTCCAAGCGAAACGATACCGTCGATCTTATAAAAACTGTCGCCATTTTTTCGGTCGTGGCCATTCACGTGTCCGCGCCCTATGTGGCGACGGATGTAAATACTTCTTTCTGGATCCTCTCCTGCTTTTTCAGGAGTTTGGCATCGGGCGGCGTACCCCTCTTTTTAATGGCGAGCGGCGCGCTTTTGTTGCGCCCTGAAAAATACATGCCCCTGGAAAAACTTTACGGAAAAAACATGCCCCGCATTTTATTGGCGCTGTTTTTCTGGGCCTTTGTTTACTGCGCCGCGCCTCTTTACGGCGGCATCCATTCCCTCGGTGAACTTCGTTCGGTGTTGGGAAATTTAATTCTCTTTCACCACAAGGAGCATCTCTATTATCTTCACATGATGATCCTCGTCTACGCTTTTTTGCCTTTAAGCCGCATCATCGCCTGCCACAGCACGAAAAACGAAATGAAATACCTCCTCGCCCTTTGGTTTGTTCTGGGTATCTTTCTTCCCACGGTTCGCGCCTTTTACTCCTTGGAGAGCGTAGGCGCCATCCCCCTGCAATGGATTATGGTATTTTCCTATAGTGCCATCGGCTACACTTTTATGGGTTATTTTCTTTCGGAAACGAAGCCGTCTAAAAATCTCTACACGATAGCGGCCATTCTAGGATTCGCCATCGTCTTCGGCTGCACCTATTACTTTTCCAAAATTACCTGCCAATTGGATGAGCGCTTTTTTGAAGGAATGTCCGTCGGCGTCTTTCTGTGGTCTATGGGCATCTTCGCCCTCGCTCAGCACATACGCCTGCCCGAAAAAGGAAAATCCTTCGTCCTTAAACTTTCAAAAAGCTCCTTCGCCATTTACTTAGTCCACGTCCTCGTTCTGGATTACCTGAAATACTACTTCCCCGCACTGGAAACACTGAATCCCCTCATGGGAATCCCCGCCATCACTGCGGCCGTCACCGCCATATCCTACATCCTTTACAAAATACTCTCCCACATCCCCGTCGTACGGAAGTGGCTTATTTAGAAATAGCAAGAGCGATGTTCAATCATCGCTTTTTTAATGCCTTCCTTAACTAACCATAGATTTTTTCAATCATACACTTATCTATATTTTATTTTTCTATTATTTTTAAGTTTGAAAAAATAATTTGACTCCTGACGTATAATAAGAAAGTATTGATACCGTCGCATAGGCGACAAAAAAGGAGGAACTATGAAACGAACATTGGTCCTATTAATGGCCCTCTTGCTCTTTCTGACGAGCACCGTTCCCACGGCAAATGTATTTGCTCAAAGTGCTGCGCCGGAAACGGGCGGAAATGCAAAATACCAAACGATTTTGGAAACACCGAACCCGAAAGTCGAAAATGGCAAAGAAGGTACGCTGTCTTCGATTGGCGGCTTTATTAAATTCCGCTACGACTCGAAAGACGTTGCGAAGGAAGCCATGGACGTCGTCGTACTTAAAGACGGTGCTGTCCTTTCGGACTACAAGTTTGATTCGATCAACACGCAAGACGGTCAATCTATGCACGGCATTGAGTATTCCGGTCACCTGCCGAAAAACGAAACGACCAAGGATGTAGTTTATAAATTCTATATTAAGGAAAAAGCAGACGAAAAGTATGATGCGAAGAACGTCATTACCATTACGGTAAAGGCAAAGAACACGGCCACCTCTACACTTACGCAAGTGAACCCAGATAACTTTACCTTTGCTGCTACGGACACCGCACGGTCATCACGTGTCAACTTATACGGAGCCAATTTAACCAAAGACAATATTGCTGTTACAACGACAAAGACGCCTGCCGAGGCACCGGATATTAAATGGGGACTGTTTGCTTTCGACTCTACACAAGTATCAGCGTCTGCATGGATGCCCGAGGCACTGGAAAATGAAGATATTGTTTACAAGACGACCTTCACAGCAGAAGACGGCTCCAGCCAAACCGTCACCATGACGATAAAGGCAAAGTCTGCCGCCGCAACCACCGAAAAGACTTTAACGGGCATCACCATCGAACCGACAAGTCTTCCTAAGACCGGCGGCGATGTAGTCGTGATACTGACAGGCGACAACTTGGAAACGACGGATATTACGCCCTCTATTTTTGTAAAAGGCGAAGGCAAAAAAAATATTCCCATAACATGGACAAAAACGTCTGACGGCTTAAAAACTACTCTAATCATTCCCGCAAATACATCAGACGCCGAACAAAAATATTTAATGAAGTTTTTCTTGAAAAACGACACGAGTAAGTTCGTTAAAGGAAATGTCGTCGTCACGACAGAAGATGGACCGGTCGCACCTGCTGTACCGACAGTGAAAGGCTTAACTGCAGATCCCGTAAGCCTACCGACTGCCGGCGGCAATGTCACCTTAGACGTCACGGCGGAAAATGCCAAGGCAAGTGATATTCAATGGACGGTGAAAAAAGGCGATACGCCTGTATCTGACCTTACGCCCGTCGCAAAAGACGATCTTAACTTCACCCTCGCCCTTCCGAAGAACGAAACGGAAAAAGACGTCGTCTACACCGTGGAAGCCAAAGCGGAAAAGGACGCACAAGCGAAGACGGCCACCATTACCGTGGCAAAGAAGGCGACGACGCCCCCGGTCGTGAAAGAGTCAAAAATTGTAATGATAAAACCGTTTGATGGAAATATTCCTAATACGGGAGAGAAAAAAAGTTTTGACATCGTCGTTTCTCCGAAAACGGCTCCTTCCAATGTCAAGCTTCGTATAACTGCTGATGACAAGGTGGTCGACAACATTAATTACTCCGTAGCTGGAGATGGTTTAACGAAAACCGTAAACATCACCTTCCCCAAAAACGGAAAAGCCTCTACGGTCGTTTACAAGGTGACCTTTAACGCCACGGGAAGTGACACCGTCTTCCAAAAGGATCAGTTGGCCACCTTTACCCAAGCTGCCGGGGAAGCCGTTAATGCAAAAATCGAAGAAATTTCTGCCACCAACGACCAACTGTCCCTGGCAGGTGGCGATACAACCGTCACCATTAAGGGTACGGATCTGGACAAGGCAACCCCCGTCACGAAGCTGTATAAAGTAGAAAATGGCGTGGAAAAGGAAGTCAAGCTCGCCGACTACATGACCGACAAATTCGCAGGAGAGGGTATAGCACTATCCGCTCCCTTCACCTTCCCGAAAGTAGATAAGGACACAACATTCGTCTTTAAGGCTTCCGTTGACGGAACCAACTTCGCCGAAAAAACCATTTTCCAAACATCGGAAGGTTCCAATCGCGAAACGGAAGCCCTCGAACCTAAAAAAGTCTTTACGATCGACAACGATACTCTCGTCGTCGACTTCCACGAACCGGTAGAAGAAGCGCGCACCCATTCTATTTTAAAGAATGTGCATATTCTCGCAGGAAGTGACAAAATCCACCTCACCGCTGAGGACACGATTTCCTTCGACGGCAATACGCTGCGCATCGACTTTAAGAATCCGATTTTTAAGGATGCGAAATCCTATAAGCTGGTAGTCAATGGTCGTACGTTTAAGCTCTTCAATAAAAAGGAAAACAGAGAGAAAGAAAACAAAGAATTTGAATCCATCATTCAAAAGAACGCACCTTACATCGAAGATGCTCAATTTGTCAAAGGCTACAAGCTGGAATCCGCCGGCGGAAAGGTCGTCCTGAAGCTTAAAGGCTACAACCTTCCCGACAATTTGAAGGTAAAGATTCTTGAAAACAATAAGGAAAAGACAGCCCTCAAGGTGACGCCCGAAATTGCGGGTAACGCCAACGAAAAAACCATTGCTTTTACCGCTCCTGAAAACACGACGGATCGCGTACAAACTTACAGCATCCTCGTCTCCACCGACGGCGTGCAATACTCCTCGGAAGTTTCCAATATGCAAAACCGCTTCCGCCGCATGGTGGTTTCGGTTCTGCCGAAAAATGCGGATGTCAATGCACCGCAAATCGACTTTATGCAAATTCAATCCTACGGCAATGCGGACGACGGGGATATTACCCACACCAATTTGCCTACGGGACAGGAATCTAAGAAGACCTTGGTATGGATTTACGGCGCCAATTTAAATGCCGACCACACCCGCCTTCGTCTCATCGACAAAAACGGCGTCTACTGGTCGCCGATTTACGACGCCACTCAAGACAGCGGCATCCGCATCCTCATGACCATGCTCGACGCCATTCACGGCGGTACGCCGGGCATGACAGGCAAAGGCAACAATATGCTGATGGAAGTTATTCTTCCCCGGGGCTATCAACCGGACAATTGGGACGACGAGGATAAAGGTACTGTCTTTAAATATGAAGTCGCCCCCGACGGCGTAAACTTCGACAGCAAAGTCACCGTCACCGCCAATGTTCGCTTCGACAACGAAGATTCGAAGAAAAATCTGAAATCGTTCCTCACCGACGTTACCGTTCGCCACGTGGATAAAGACGGCAAGGACATCGTCGCTCCTGAAAAAATCAAAGCGTATAACCATCTCCACCCCTGTGATCTTCAAAAGCTTTTGCCTCTGAGAGATAAAGACGGCTTCGTAAAAGACTTTGAAGGCTATAAAGTTGCCGACACCGACGAAATCGTAAAAGGCAAGACCGGTCCAAATGATTACGGCACCGCATATTATGACGGCAAAACAGTGAAAGACCTGAAAAACAAAAAGGGCGAAATCGTCTTGGTTTACGGAAGAGCTAAGGCTCCGGAACAACCTGCCGAACCGTCGAAACCCATTACGCCCCAAGCACCCGATTCTTCAAACACGGTTTCCGACACCGGCTACACGCTAACCCCCGTCGCAACGACGAAGAATGTTACGAAACCGGCGGAAAAACCCGAAGATAAAAAAGAAGAGACAGCGGCTCCCACAAAGGGCTACGTTGCCGGTTACCCGGATCATACTTTCCGCCCGGAAAAATCCATGACCCGAGCAGAAGCGGCCTCTACTTTAGCGAAACTTCGCAATTTATCCACTGCCAATCAATCGAAACCTGCTTTTACAGATGCCGACGGCTGGTATAATGCATCGATTAACGCTGTAGTCGAAGCGGGCTATATGAAGGGCTATCCCGATGGAACCTTTAAACCCGATCAAGCCATTACACGTGCCGAATTTGCTCAACTTCTCTCTTACTTCTTAAGTGATGAATCTGTCGCCAATCCCTTTGCGGACACGGCAAACAACTGGGCAAAGAGCGCGATCGACAAGGCATTCGCCCAAAATATCGTCAAAGGCTATGGAAACCATACCTTCCGTCCGGAAGCACAGATTACACGTGCGGAATCTATTGCTATGATCAATCGCACCTTTAAGCTTTCCAACAAATCCAAGGTAGCCAATCCCTTCGTGGATTTAAAAGAAAATCACTGGGCTTATAACGATATTCTGACGGCTATTAGCAGCAAATAAAAAATAATTTTTTAGGGAGTACATGACGTACTCCCTTTTTTGTTGAGAAAATCTATGGGACAAATAAAAACCACCCGAAGGTGGTTCTATTGAATCTATTAGATTATAATTTTTGCAAAAAGGTGTCGCCTAAAACATAGGTTATGGGGCGACTCTTAATTCGTTTGATGTAGCCGCTTTTTTCTAATTCCTCGAGTTCCTGTGCCCCTTTATAGTCGCTGATTTCTTCATTGAAAAAATCCATAAGCTCTCGCCGCTCAATGCCCGAATTGTAATCAAAGTGGTAATTTTGAGCCAAGATTAACACGGCACTCCTCTTGAATTTCGTTTCTAATTCACTTTCTTCAATGCACGCTTCCGCTCGGTTTAATTTATCCAGATTTCGATTAAGGTAGTCGATGATGTCTTCCTGCCCGGCAATGAGCAGTTTTAAAAATGAATCGATGAAGTAATTCATTTCCCCTCGACTTTGAGGCAAGTTCGTCGTGCTAAACGCCTTATAGTAATCTCTTTTCTTTATCCACGAGCCCCGCGCCAAGGACATGGCGGTCAGGTAATTATATTTTTCGACTAAATACAGACTGCTTATAAATCGGCTGACGCGGCCGTTTCCATCGTAAAATGGATGAATGTAACCGAAGTAGTAATGAGCGATGGCGATTCTCAACAATAAATCGATACGTTCGTCGGAGATAAAACCGAGAAGCTGAAGCACTTCCCTTTCGATTTCAGCTTCGCCGAGGATCCCTCGATGGATAACCTCGCCGTCCACTGCATTCATTTTTTGAACGTATACCGCGCCTTTTCTAAAGTAATGCCCATCCGGTCGATCGGATGCCTTAATTTCTCCCGCTGTTACTTCATCGTAAATCTTTCGAATATCCCCTAAATCTTTTGGCGCTTTCAGAGAATCTTTTAGCAGAAAATAAGAGTTGATCATACTTGAAAAGCGCTCGCTTCCCCTATGCCCCGATGTCACACGCTTACGTGTAGTTTCCGCGATTTTATCTTTACTGGATTGCACGCCTTCGAGCTCATTGGTGCTCTGAAGTTCGGCGGAAATGATCTCGACTAAAAATGCCCTCTGCGCGACGACAGGTAATTTACTTTGTAAATCATTTAGAATGGTGTCGTTTTGCCGAATACGATCGATGAAACGTGCCGTCTCGCGATTATATACGTAGTAAAGTTGATAGATTTTTTCGTGGCCATAGGGCTTTATATACAGTTTTGTTTTCAGTGTCTCTTCAAAATCAAAACGGCTTTTATGCACGGACTCAAAATTCTTTTTATCGGCATAAAACACTTTGTGTAAATACATCATAGAATCACCTCCTCACAACGATCTGCTTTTCATTGAAATTGATTTAATTATACCATTGTATTTTTAAAAATACCTCTTTTTCGTAAATAAGAGCTATTCATTCCATCTCTTATTTTCGAAAATGCCCATTTTCGCAAATTACATTTAGAATCGTCCCTTGTTTTCTCCCTAAAATCCATTTTTTTAATTTAGAACGCTATCTAAACAACTTTTCAGGGCATTTTAAAAGCCGGACTGCTTTTACAATCCGGCTTTTTTGGTGGAGACGGCGGGGGTCGAACCCGCGTCCGAGAACTCTTCCACCGAGGTGTCTCCAAGCTCAGTTTTTCTTTAAGTTTCCCCTATGACGAAAAGAAAAACAAAAGGTCGTCATAAAGTAGCTTCATGGATTCCACGTACGGGGCAAAGCTTGGCCGCACGCGTTTCACCACTTATTTGACACTTCCCTAAGCCGTGGTCCTCTTAGTTCCGTGAGCAGGGTAATTACGCTGCTAGTGCTAAATTATTTTCGTTAGCATTTAATTTTTTGAGCCATTTTTACGTTGCCTGACTCATCAACGGCTTGCTACCTCGGATTCCGAATCCCCGTCGAAGCCAATTCGTCCCCGTAGGTAGTAATAGAGTATCTTGTTTTTTTCCCCTTGTCAAATCCACTAAAAAAGTCTGCCGAAGCAGACTCTTTTATTTTTCGAAGTTTTCCACGAGATCGCCGCCCTTGGTGTAAAGGTAATAATAAAGTCCTTTTTGCTCCATGAGCTCTTCGTGATTTCCCTGTTCCACGATGCCTTTTTCTCTTTCCATAACGAGAATAGTATCCGCCGCTTCCACTGTGGAAAGGCGGTGGGCGATGGTGAGGGTTGTGCGACCTTTGGTTAATTCGTCTAATGAACTTTGTATGATCATTTCGCTTTCGTTATCCAGCGCCGAAGTGGCCTCGTCCAGTATTAGGATCGATGGATTTTTTAAGAACACGCGGGCGATGGAGATGCGCTGTTTTTGTCCGCCGGAAAGTTTAACGCCTTTTTCCCCTACGTGGGTTTTAAAGCCGTTTTCCAGCTCCATGATGAAATCATAAGCGTTGGCGAGTTTCGCCGCTTCCATGACGTCTCTGTCGCTGGCGCCGGGTTTGCCGTAGCGAATGTTTTCCATAATGTTGGTGTTAAAGAGGTACACATCTTGTTGCACCATGCCGATATTATTGCGCAAGCTTTCCAGCGTCAAATCCCGCACGTCGTGGCCGTCAACTTTTACCGCGCCTTTGTCTACGTCGTAGAAGCGGGGAATGAGGTTGCATATGGTCGTCTTTCCTGCGCCGGAGGGGCCGACCAGGGCCACGTTTTCGCCGGGGGATACGTGGAGATTAAAGTTTTCCAAAACCTGCGTCTTGCCTTCGTAGGCGAAATCCACGTTGTCGAAGACGATGTCTCCTTCGGGATTTTTCAATTCCACGGCGTCTTTTTTGTTTTTGATTTCGCTTTCGATGGACATAATGTCGCGGAAGCGTTCGATACCCGTGGTGCCTTTTTGGAAAGTTTCCGTAAAGTCGATAATGCGACGAACCGACGCCACCATGGTGGTAACGTACATAATGTAGACGATCATGTCGCCGGGAAGAATGTCTCCCCGCATCATGCACCACCCGCCGGCAATAATGACGATCAGGTACATAATGCCGTCGAAGTTGCGGGTGACGGCGTTAAAGCCCGCCATGGCTTTGTAGTATTCCCGCTTGGTTTCCAAGAAGCGTATGTTTTCGTCGTCGAAGCGTTTCTTTTCGATGTCTTCGTTGGCGAAGGATTTCGTCACCCGAATGCCGGAGATAGAATCTTCGATGGTGGCGTTTAAATCCCCCATCATGGCCCGCTGTTTACGCTGTGCGATGAGCATGCGAATGCGGAATTTCCGCGCCGCGATGAGCATAACGGGAATCATGATGTAGAGGATAAGGGTGAGTTTTAAATGAACCGACGCCAAAATAATAAAGGTCGTTACGACTTTTACGATGAAGATGAAATATTCTTCCGGCGCGTGGTGGGAAAATTCTGTAATATCGAAAAGATCGTTGGTAATGCGGCTCATGATTTGGCCGACTTGGGTGTCGTTATAAAAAGACGCACTTAATGTTTGCAGATGATTGTAAACGTCGCGGCGCATATCTTTTTCGATATTGGCGCCCATCATGTGGCCGATACTGGTCATGTAATAGGCGGCGACGATTTCGACGGCCTTAATGACTAAAAATAATAGGGCGAGCCGTCCAATAAGGGTCGGCGTAATCAGGCCGATATCTTTCGAGCCTAAGTTGGTCATATACCGTAAAATAATCGGTAAAATAATTTCCGACACGGTGGTGAGCCCTGCGCAAAATAAATCGGTCAGCAAAATGCCTTTGTACGTTGCAAAGTAAGGTTTGATGACGTCAAATTTTTTAAACAATACATTCTCCTTTCGTTTCAGCTATATCCAAAGGGATAGTAAATATAAAAGCAAGAGATGGCCGGGGTAAAAAATGTAAAAGCCGTAGCGGCTTCCCCTGCCCCGCTTGCCGTTGTAAGCGTGTATCAGCGGTAGGGACAAGTATACCATACCGTAGAGAGGGGCTTCAAAGAGAAAGCCGAAAAGCCCCATGGCCATGGTTCGCTTCCTGCTCCACGCCGCCAAATAAAAAAGTACGATGGCGATAATGCCGGCGAGACCGTAATCGAAGTTGAGTAACTCGCATAAAACAGCTATCAAGATAAAGAAGAGGGCTTGAAGTAAACTCTTTTTTCTTCCCTGAAAGCGATCTTCCATTTTGCGAAGTATGGCCACGGTGGCGGCGCCGAAAGCCAATTCAAAGAACACGTTTTGGTGATCCCAGTAAAGGGGCGTGCCCGAGCAACATAAGTCGAAGGGAATTTCCGATATCAAGGCGAAGACCAAGAGCCGAAGGATTTGTTTTTTGTAATCCCTGCTCAGCAAGACGCCCTGTACCAGCAAAAAGCAGAAAATGGGAAAGGCGATGCGCCCGAAAAGCGTGCCGATGGTCGCCAGTGTCTGGGGAAAAGGGATGCCCCAAATCATGGGGAGTCCCCAGGAATTCAAGCTGTCGGTGACGCGGAAATCGATGGAATTCAGCGCCACCCCTTGGCTCAAATGATCGATAAACATAAAAATGCAGGCGATCACTTTTAAAGTATTGCCGCTGAGGCCGCCCTCTTTTTCCCACTTGGCCAGGAGGGATGCTTTCCCTTCCGCCGTCAACAGACTATTCATTTTCTACCCCCAGAATATTTTGGTAATCCAAATCGTAGGTAATCCTAAGTTCATATTCCGGATGGCTACTCGCGATGTGGGCTCTTAGCGCCTTGTCGATAAAGCGCTTCCGATTTTTCAAATGCATGGGCACGAGGACATCGAAGACGAGGTTCAAGCCGTCTTTGCGATTGACGATTCTAAAATCGTGAAGATCCAGGGAAGGATCGATCTTGTGCAGATTTTCTTTTACATAGTCGTAAAGGGCGTTGCTCCGCGGGTCGTCGATGCGAATGGGATCCATGTGAATGGTCGTGTTCATGTGGTATTTCTTTGCGATGTAGCGCTCGATCTCGTCGATGTCTTGGTGAATGTCCATGACGTTTCGCTCGCTGTCCACTTCCACGTGAAGGGTGAGGAATCGATGGGTCGCTCCGTAATCGTGATACATGACGTCGTGTACGCCTAAGGTAACGGGGAAGCGTTTAATATCATCGAGTATATTGCGTAGCAATTGGGGATCGGTTTTTTGACCGAGAAGGGAATCTACCGTTTCCCGCAAACTTTCCCAACCGCTTTTTGCAATAATGGCTGCGACGATAAGGCCCATCCACCCGTCGATGTTAAAGGAAAGCATGGAGGTGGCGATTAAAGACAAAAGCACCGCCCCGGTGGCGAACATATCGCCTCTGGCGTCGTATGCCGTGGCGACGAGTAGCTCGGAATCCATACGCTTCCCTAAAATTAAATTATAGCGATATAAAAAGAGCTTGCCCAAAATGGAAAGTAAAAGAACGGCAACGGCCAAGGGCGTGGCGTCGATGACCCCCGGATCTAAAATACTTTTAATCGATTGCCACATGAGGCTTCCCCCGGTCCAGAGGATGATGACGCTCACCAAAAACGACGCCAAGTATTCCATACGGGCGTGGCCGTAAGGGTGGT
>QWCH01003695.1_pt1 | contig 15500 bp, 9 predicted proteins | sample 1972671 | NCBI WGS metagenome assembly QWCH01 (sample SAMN09866713, study PRJNA288562) | Human gut metagenome isolate term3_stool, whole genome shotgun sequencing... | isolation source: gut | host: Homo sapiens | place: USA: California | reverse complement strand
TTTTGTCCCTTCATAGGCTGTTCGTCGATTCGCTGCATTGCCTCTTTCGCCATATCGTAAAACAAGCGGGATAAGGAAATGCCCCGTTCTCTTATTATCTCCCATGTCGAGGCAAAAGCTTCTTCGTCATAATAAGTCTCTACGATGTCGGCAAAGTATTTAAGTTGCAAAACTTCTTCCGCCCGGAGTGCTCCTGTTTTTATGACCTCGTATGGCGGCGCGTCGTCATAGACAATGCCGAACTCATTCGCTCTTGCGCGAAGCTCCGTACCGGGAAGCAATTTTAAAAAGCCGATTTGAATGCGCTTACCGCCGAGGGGCACGACTTTGTCGAATCCGTCGAGAAAACTTTCCAGGGTTTCCTCGGGCAACCCGACGATAAGGTCTAGGTGGACATGAATTTTATCGCCGTCTAATTTCTCTAATACTCTATGGATTTTTTCCAAATTCGTGTGTCGATGAATCAGCTCGTTTACTGCGGGATTCGTCGATTGAATCCCCGCCTCGATTTGAAAGCGGCCTTTCGGTGCGCTGTTGATTAATGCAATAAGTTCGTCGGACATATGCTCCAGGTTCATTTCAAAGTGGACGCACATATCCTCCGGCGATTCCTCGATGAAAAATTTTAAAATCGATTCCGTTCGCGCCTTATGAATATGGAAGGAACGATCTACAAATTTTATCAGTTTTGTGCCCGTTTGAAAGATATGGGTCATATCCCTTTTAATATCCTCTACCGAACGATACCGCACGAGGTCGTCTTGGGACGATAGACAATAGCTGCAATGATAGGGGCAACCGCGCATGGATTCGTAATAAATAATGCGGTGTTCCATAGTCGCCGGGTAATCGACGGAGGGCAAATAATCTAAGTTATCGAAGGGAATAGCTGCCGGATTTTCGATAATGTCCCCTTCGCTGCGATAACAGAGCCCGGGAACGGATTCCGCCGAGATGTTGTCTTCTGCGTAATCGAGAAGTGCATTAAAGCTTAATTCCCCTTCGCCGCACAGAATGGCCTCGATCCACGAATGTGCCTTTAAGCGCTCCGGCGCGTCGAAACTGACTTCCGGCCCGCCTAAAAATTGGCGTATCTCAGGTTTCGCCTTTTGAATGTAGCTCCCCACAGATTGAATCCGTTCCCAGTTCCATATGTAGGCGGAATACATAATGAAATCCGGTGATTTTTTTGCGATTTTCGCAAGACATTGTTCCAACGGCTCGTTAATGGTCATCTCTAAAAACTCGATGTCTCTTTCCGCAACTTCTTGCAAAAGCCTGACGGCGAGATTGGTATGCACATAGCTCGCGTTAAAGGCGACGAGTAATCCTTTCACAGCTTCCCTCCTTTCACTTTTTATAGTTTAACACATCCGTAAAGTATGCCAATCAAAAACGGACACTCCCGTTCGAGAGGTCCGCTTGATATTACATTTTGTTAGGCGCTTCGATGCCTAGTAAATTTAAACCGATTTTGATCATGTTTTTTACGCCGTAGACGAGAAGGAGGCGCGCATTTTTAATGTCGTCGTCCTCTACGAGAATAGGCGTGTTGGTGTAGTACTTGTTAAATGTCTTGGCACATTCCGTAATGTAACGGGTGACGAGGTAGGGCTCGTACTTTTCGTGGCTGTCGACGATGACTTGGTTGAAGCCGTAAAGCTGTTGAAGTAATTCTTTTTCATCGTCTAAGGTCAGCGCCTTAACATCGACAGATTTTGCAGGATCGAATGCGCCTTTTTCGAGAAGGGAATGCATGCGCGCGTGAGTGTATTGAACATAGGGCCCGGTCTCGCCGTCGAAACTTAACGTGCGATCCCAGTCGAATACATAATCTTTAATCCGCTGATTGAAGAGCTCTTGGAATTTCACCGCGCCGATGCCTACTTGGTGGGCAAGCTCTTCGCGATTTTCCATGGTATAGCCGTTTTTTTCTTCCCGTTCGCGAAGAATATCGTCGACTTTTTCCGTGGCGCGATTGAGCACATCTTCCAAGTAAACAACTTTACCTCTGCGAGTGGAAAGGGTGCCTTCGGGCAAGGACACCATGCCAAAGGGCACGTGAATGCAGTCATCCGCCCAATCGTATCCCATTTCTTTCAAAATCGCCTTTAGTTGTTGGAAGTGGAGATTTTGTTGACTGCCTACGACGTAAATGTTTTTGTAGAAATCGTAAGTATCTTTTCTGAAAATTGCCGTGGCAATGTCGCGGGTGAGGTAAATGGTGGATCCGTCGCTCTTAATAATAATGGCGGGGGGCAAGTTGTATTTGTCGAGATTGATGATTTGAGCGCCTTGATCTTCGACCAAAAGGCCTTTCGCCTTAATTTCATCGACGGCTTTCAGCATAAGATCGGAATAATAAGATTCGCCGCGGTAGGAATCAAATTCCACATCGAGCATATCGTAAACGCGTTTAAATTCATCGAGACTTAAATCTCTAAACCATTGCCAAAGGGCCACAGCTTCTTCATCGCCGCTTTCCAATTTGCGGAACCATTCTCTGGAGTTATCCAAAAGTTCTTTGTTCGTTTCCGCTTCCTGATTGATGCGGACGTAAAGTTTGACGAGCTCTGGAATAGGATTTTTCTCGATAACGTCATCGTCGCCCCAGCGTTTGTAAGCTTCGATCATCATACCGAACTGGGTGCCGTAATCTCCTAAGTGATTAATGGCTTCTACATTGTAGCCTAAGTGCTTGTAGATACGCTTAATGGAATCGCCGATAATCGTCGTGCGAATATGGCCGATATGGAAAGGCTTGGCAATGTTCGGCGAGGAATATTCCACAATGGTGGTCTTGCCCTTTCCTATGTCCGAAGAACCGAAGCGATCCCCTTCCTCCAAAACGGCTTTCAGCACATTTTCTGCAAGGGCGGTGGTGTCGATGAAAAAGTTAAGATAGGGGCCGGCGACGGCGATTTCGCGAACGCCCTCCACGTCGCTTAATTTTTCTTTAAGTTCCTGAGCGATGACCGCCGGATTTTTCCGCATGGTCTTGGCCAACATAAACGTAGGGAAAGCGTAATCGCCCATTTTTCGGTCGGGTGGCGTTTCAATTTTGTAAAATAATTCATTGGCGTCCAAGCCCGTTTCCCGGGCGAGACCTTCTGCAATCTGTTCTTTAAAATTTATCATCGTGACTCCTATCTTAAATATGCAATGGTTACGCCGCTGCCCCCTTCGCCGGGCTCGGCCTCTTCGTATTTTTTAATCGAGGCATGGGTACGCAAATATTCCTTCACTTTTTTACGGAGCATGCCCGTTCCCTTTCCGTGGATAATGCGTATATGATCGAGAGAGGCTAAATAGGCGTCGTCCAGCGCCTTTTCCAAAACAAGTTCAGCCTCTTCAAATGTTTTACCTCGAATGTCAAATTCTACTTTAGCATTTTTTGATTTTTTCTGCGACACTTTTCCCGTATTGGCCTTTTGGCGGTGATTATCCTGCACTTGCCGCTTCACTAAGGAATTGGCGGGTAGCGTCATTTTCATAAGGCCTGCCTGAACGAGGACATTGTTCTTTCCGTCGGGCTTTTCCAATACTGTCGCTTCCACGCCTAAGCTTTCAGCATAGACAGTGTCGCCGGGTTTCAGCTTCTTCGCAGGGTTTTTCGCTTGTTTCACTATGAGGCCACGATCGCCGTCGCGGAATTTTTTATTGCCTTCTCGCAAAACATCTTGGGCTTCCTGTAGCGTTTTGGCCTCTTCGCTTTCGAGATGCTTTTTTAATTCTTTGATTTCCGATACGGCGAGGTCCGCATCTTCTTTTGCCGATTTTAACACGCGGCGCGCCTCATCTCGAGCTTTTTCTAAAATGCGGTCTCGCTCTTTTTCTATAACCTCCGCCTTGCGCTTGGCCTGTTGCATTTCCCTTTGGTACTCGCCTTTTAACTGCACGAGCTCCGCTTCCCGCTTTTCAAGGCGACTTCGCTCCGCTTCCAATGTCTTCAGGACATCTTCAAAGGCGATGTCCTTTCGCTCTAAAAAGCCTTCGGCGCCCTGTAAAATTTCCCCGGACAGACCGAGGCGGGAAGATATTTCGAATGCATTACTCTTTCCCGGTACGCCGACGTGAAGCTTGTAAGTAGGCGTCAAGGTTTCGATGTCGAATTCCATGGACGCATTTTGCACACCGTCCCGCGTCAGGGCGTAAAGTTTAAGCTGGGTATAGTGGGTCGTCGCCATAAACGTAATACCCGTAGAAATACAGTGCTCGATAATGCTCAGGGCAAGAGCGGCTCCTTCCGTTGGATCGGTGCCGGCGCCGAGCTCGTCGAAAATAACCAAGCTGTTTTCCCCGGCGCGATTCAAAATGTCGATGATGTTCATCATATGGCCGCTAAAGGTGGAGAGAGATTGTTCGATGCTCTGTTCGTCGCCGATATCGGCGTAAACGCCGTCGTAAATGCCGATAACCGTTCCCTTATCCGCCGGAATATGGAGTCCGTGCTGCGTCATTAGCACCATAAGCCCTAAAGTCTTTAAACTGACGGTTTTGCCGCCGGTGTTGGGCCCCGTAATAATGAGCCCACCCGCTTCGCCTCCCAGTTCCAAACTTAACGGCACGACTTTGTCCGCCGGAATTAAAGGATGACGGGCGTTGATCAGCTTCGTGGTTTTATTCTTGGAAAGTTTCGGCGAAATGGCGTTTTGATCCGACGCCAACTTTGCCTTGGCAAAGATAAAATCTAAATCGGCAAAAAGCACCTCGTTGTTCGCAAAAGCTTCCGCATCTTCTCCGATAATGGCGGATAGTTCTTCCAAAATGCGCTGAATCTCTTCCCTTTCGTTGAGCTCCAATTCGCGAATGTCATTGTTGATTTCCACGACGGCCATGGGCTCGATGTACACTGTTTGACCCGAAGCACTCATATCGTGAACGAGGCCTTTTACCTTGCTTCGTGCGTCATGACGCACGGGAACGACGTAGCGCCCTTGGCGCATGGTGATCAAAGAATCTTGGAGGGATTCCTGGAGATCCGCCGAATTTAAAATGCCTTGAAGTTTATCCCGTACTTGATCTTTTTTCCGCGCTAAGGAACGACGAATACGCAATAATTCCGGCGTGGCGTCGTCGTAAATACTGTCTTCACTTTCGATGGTGGATTCGATTTTTTCCCTAAGATCGCCGCGCGTCCAAAGGGCGGACACCATGGTGCGAATTAAAGGATAGGGATCTTCCACTGTATCATCGGTTTGGGCGATATAGCGCTGCATGCGCGTTACGCCGCGAAGTGAGTCGCCGATTTCGAGAACTTCGGCGATGCTCAACGTTCCGCCGCGGGAAGCGTAATGAGCACTTTTCGCCACAGGACGGGCGCCACTTAAAGGCGGAGCGGATCGGGTGACGAGTAATTGAAAAGCTTCTTCCGTTTCCTGTTGCATCCTTAGAATTTTTTCCCTATTCGAGGTAAATGCCATAGCATCTACTCGCTCTTTTCCAATGCTTGAAACGGTAAGTTCTTTTAATCGGTCGATAATGTCGTAAAATTCAAGAATCGCTTCAATTTTATGCGCCATATCTCCTCCTCTTTTATCCTAAAATGCCGCGCATCCAATGGCCTCGCGTAAAATCTTTTACAGCGAGCTTTTCCACTTTCTCTCCGTCGATAACGCGCCGCGCTTCTTTAATTATATCGGTAATGTCTTCTCCCAAACGACTGCGAATTTTTAGGGCAGTAGGCTTCAAAGCCATTACCTGCTCTCTCTTATCGCCGAGATAAATGGGTAAGCTGTTGTAAATCTCCGTCATATCGCCGACGCGTCTAAAGGGAAAGGCGACATTTTTTTCATCCCGCAGGGAATAGCCACGTCTCAAATTACATGACGTGCAGTTTCTATCTTTCCCGCAGCCTTTGATTAGGCTCATGGGACAATGACGCATGGTCATGGAACGGGGATAGCCGTAATAAAGAACTTCGCCGCAAGTTCCGAACCTGCGCGTCATTCCCCGGAGTTGTTCCCGCTTACATTCGAATGAGGGGATAATATCCCCCTTTCCCGCAAAATGGCGGAAGCTGTAACTGTTGAAAATATTGATTCCTTCACCGATAACCACGTGACCCTCGGCGTTTTGAATTTGTCCGAGGTTTTGCACCACGACGCCGTCAAAGAAATCTTTTATTTTCTCATACCCTTCGAAGGATTCGTAAGGAAGGCTTGCGTAAACCGGAACGGAAACTGTATTTAAAAATGCCATCCCCTCTTTCGACGGAAGGAAATAAAGCTCCAAACGATCGATTAAGTCGTAGGGCAAATCCCTTAACATTTCCTCGTCGGCGATTTCCACAGTGATGATTGTCTTGTTGCTTTTTAATTTTTCAAACCGTTCGTAAAACTCGATAGGTTCGAGACTCCGCTCCTCCCCCGCTTCATACTTGGAGAGGGCTTCTCGCCTGAGGGCGTTGACGAGGGAGATGGGCAAGAAGACATCCTCGTCCACATCGAGCGTTAAACTTGCCAAACGATAGGCGGAGGTGTCAAATTTCGAGAGATTGGTACGAATACGCTCTTCGTTTAATTTTGCCGAACGGGCTCTTTCTAAAATCTCGTCGCCAACGGCTTCCGATGTGCGTGCGCCTTCCAGACGAAAAGTCGGCCGTTCGCCGATGCGAGCGATAAAGGTGCCTTGAAGGCCTTCGCTGCCCATAACATCTTCCGGCGTTACCTTTAAACTTGCTTCCAATGCAGTAGATGTAAGACGGACGATGTTCGTTCCTTTATCGGGAATGAGGGAAACTTTTCCGTCGAAGGATTCTCGCTCCCCTTTCCCTTTGACCGTTATTTCCAGTAAATCGCCGACATCAGGAACGGTATTCCACAGAATTTTCCCAGAATCGTCGACCTTTCCAATAACGATCCCTCGGTGATTGGGTCGCTTCGTGCTGACAAAATCGTGGCCGAATGCGCCGAAGCCTAATCCCTTCGTATAGGAACGATTAAACATCTGTGCCATTTCGTCCCCATCGTATGACATATCGCCCAGCGCCAAATCGTAATTCCGCGTGACGGCGGCGACGTATTCGGGAGATTTCATGCGCCCTTCAAGCTTAAAGGAGTAGACGCCGGCATCTGCCAATTCTTCCACGGAATCGACTGTTCTCAAATCCCTTGGACTTAGTAAATAGCCTCTTTCCAGCACAGAGTTTCCATTTTCATCTTCAATGGTATAGCGCTTTCTGCAGGGCTGCGCGCAGCTCCCTCGATTTCCGCTCCTGCCGCCGATGTAGGAACTCATTTCGCATTGGCCGCTAATGGAAACGCAAAGTGCGCCGTGGCAAAAAGCCTCAATTTCCATGTCTGTATTTTCGTGAATCCTTCGAATTTCTTCGACGGTAATTTCCCTGCCCACGACGACGCGGCTAAAACCCATGTCCTCGATGTAGCGAGCACCTTCCAAGTCCATGATGCTCATTTGCGTCGAACCGTGGCGTTCAAAATCCGGAAGATAGCGGGCCAACAAATCGGCGACACCTATATCTTGAAGAATGACACCGTCGATCCCTATTCTGTAAAGATCGGCTGCGTATTCCACCGCCCGTTTACACTCCTCGTCGGATAACAAAATATTTAACGTGACGTAAACTTTTTTACCCCTAACATGGGCATAGGAGACGGCACGAGCCATCTCCTCCATAGTAAAATTCTGTGCACTTGCCCTGGCGGAAAATTCCTTTCCGCCTAAATAAACCGCATCGGCTCCATTCTCGATGGCTGCATAAAAAGACGCCATATTACCTGCCGGAGCCAGAAGTTCTACCCTATTTCTCTTCATGATTACCGCGGAGCACATAAATCTCCTTGTTCAAATCGATTAAACGCATCTGCGCTTCGTAATTCTTTTCTTCCAATTCCTGAATCGCCGCATCTTTCGATTTGATCTCCTCATCGAAGCTTTCGCTTTTATGCTTAAGCTCCTCAATTTCTTTTTGAAGAGATTTTCCCTCTTCTTCTTTTGCTTTCAACTCCGATTTTAAGCTTTCATAGCGCTTATTAAAACTTTCGATTCTCTCATCTTTTTCCGCAATGTGCTTTTTAAGATTTTCGATCTCCGAAAGCTTTTCTTTCATCGCTTCCCTATCGCCTGCAAGGGCTCCGGCCTCTTGATCGGAGCGTTCCAATTTGTGCATGTCATCTAAAGCATTTAACAAGCTCAAAATATACAATTGTACGTCATTCAGGCGATAATTATTATTTTCAACGTCCTTGATGCGGCTGTTGGCCTCATCAGCTAAACCCTTTACATAATCGGCATCGTCTCCGCCGACGACGTAAAACGTCATGCCGGCAATTTCAACTTGTACACGCTTAGATTCCATTTTGCACCTCTTATTTCGATCGCAATTGCCCTTGGAATTTCGTCTCGATACCTTCGATTAAGCTATCGACTGTGGGGACAATTTCCTTTTCTTTTAGCGTACGCTCTTTATGGCGGAAGGCCAACTTAAGGGCAATACTCTTCTTGCCGTCTTCAATTCCCTTGCCGAAGTATACGTCGAATACTTCCACACTTTCAAGGAATTCGCCGCCGTTTGCTTCCACATAATCCAGTAAATCCTGAGCGGGAAGCTTTTTGTCTACGACAAATGCTAAATCCCGTTCCATAGAGGGGAATCGAGCAATGGGCTTGTACGTCACATTATCTTTTGCGTAATCTACGATTTTCGTAAAGTCGAGTTCTGCCAGATAAACCTCTTGTTTTAGGCCCAAGTCGTCTTGTGCCTTGGGATGAATGCAACCGAAAATACCGATACATTCGTCGTGAATGTAAACTTCCGCTTGGCGTCCTTTATGGAACAATGGGAAATCTTGAACTTGAACGAAACGAAGTCCGTCGATTCCCAGTCTGGTCAGCACGGTTTCCACCGTCTTTTTCAGGTAATAGAAATCTTCTTCCCCGTAAAAACCGATGGCGAGCTTCATAAATTCCTTGGGAAGGCCTTCATCGTCGGTATCGACGGCAAAGACATTGCCGAATTCAAATCCGTAAGCCGAGGGATTTTTATAACTCATGTTCTTTACAAAAATATCCAACATATTAGGCAAGAGAGTGGTTCGCATAATGGAATATTCTTCGCCGAGAGGATTGGAAATTTTGATGGCGCGACGCAAGGGATCGTCTTCGGGAAGTCGAATACGATCGAATGCCGACGGACCCATAAAGGAATAGGTCATGAACTCATTATAGCCCGCAGCCAATAACACGTCTTGCGCCTTCTTTTCGACCTGACGATATAAACTCTTGCCGCCGCGGGTAAGAGTTCCCTTCAAAGGAAGGGGCGTAATGTTGCCAAATCCGTAAATACGGCCCACTTCTTCCGCTAAATCTTCCCAAATATGGAGATCGCCGCGCATGGTGGGAATGGTGGCATGTAAGGTATCGCCGTCGAGGGTGGTTTCGATTAAAAGGGATTCTAAAATACGCACCATGTCGTCGCCGGAAATAGATGTGCCGAGAAGACCGTTAATGCGTTTCACACTGGCATCGATCGTCCAGGGTTTTAATTCTTCGGGGTAGTGATCCATGGAACCCTTGGCAACTTTTGCCGCTCCGATTTCGACGGCCAACTCGCAGACGCGATCCACTGCTTTTTGAGCCATATTGGGATCGAGGCCTTTTTCAAAACGGGTAGACGCTTCAGAGCGCAAACCTAAACGTTTCGATGTTTTGCGGATGTGTCCGGCTTCGAAATTGGCGCCTTCCAAAACGACGGTGTGGGTTCCTTCGGATACGCCGGAAATGGCACCGCCCATAACGCCGGCGAGGCCGACAATGCCGCTTTCGTCGCAAATGACGATATCATCGGCAGTTAAGGTACGTTCCACTTCGTCGAGAGTCGTCATGGTTTCTCCGTCTTTAGCGAGGCGCACGTGAAGTTCAGGTCCTTTGAGGGAATCCAAATCGTATGCGTGAAGAGGTTGACCGTATTCCAACATAACGTAGTTCGTTAAGTCGACGATATTGTTAATAGGACGCACGCCCGATGCCATTAAATCGTTTTGAAGCCATTGAGGCGATGGAGCTACTTTAACATCTGTAAGCATTCGTAAATAAAAGCGAGGAGCAAATTCCGTCTCTACATGAAGGCCGTTAAACTTGTCGCTCATGGAGACATCGCTCGTCTCTTCCACAATAGGATCTTTCATGGAAAGTTTGCTGCCTGTAGAAGCTGCCGTTTCCACTGCCATTCCGCGAATACTCAAACAGTCCGGGCGATTAGGCGTGATTTCAAGTTCGATTACTTCTTTATCCAACTCTAAAAGCTTTAAGTAATCGGTACCCGGTGCTACATCCGATTCTAAAATATGAATGCCGTCGCGAGCGGATTTCGGGATCACGGACGTGTCCATGCCCACTTCTTCTAAAGAACACATCATGCCGAGGCTGGGAAGGCCGCGCATTTCCGTGTTGTGAATTTCCATGCCGCCTGCCAGCTTTGCGCCGTCCAATGCGACGGGCACGAGGGCGCCTTCAAAGACATTTTTCGCAGCTGTTAAAATTTGCTTAACTTCGCCGCCTACATCAATTTGGCAAACGACGAGCTTATCGGCATTGGGATGAGGCTTAATTTCTAAAATTTTTCCCACGACGATGCCGCTTAAATCTTTACTGCGCAAAAGGATGGATTCTACGTGATTGCCCGTCGCCGTAATCTCGTCGGCTATGGCACGCGTATCACCATTGAGTGTTACATATTTTTCAAGCCATGATTTAGGTAATAACATAATTCCTCCTAGAATTGAGACAAGAAGCGATCGTCGTTTTCGAACATGAGGCGAATATTGTCGATGCCGTATTTAACCATGGCAATACGATCGATCCCCATGCCGAAGGCAAATCCGCTGTAAACGTCGGGGTCAATGCCGCAGTTTCTTAAAACATTGGGGTGTACAACGCCTGCGCCTAACAGTTCCATACTCCATCCCGTTTCGTGACAAGCCGGGCAGCCTTCGCCGTGGCAAACCAAACAGGTAACGTCGACTTCCGTAGACGGTTCCGTAAAGGGGAAGTTGTGGGGACGGTAGCGAATGTGCATATCGTCGCCGAACATTTCTTTTACGAAGACATTGAGCGTGTCGATTAAGTTGGCGAGGCTTACGCCCTTATCCACTACGAGTCCTTCAAATTGATGAAACATGGGCGAATGGGTGTCGTCAACATCGTCGAAGCGGAACACACGACCGGAACTTACGATGCGAAGCGGCGCGCCGTATTGTTTCATAGCGCGAATTTGCATAGGCGATGTATGGGTTCTTAAAAGGGTCTTATCGTCGATGTAGAAGGTATCGCTCTTGTCGCGAGACGGGTGATTTTTCGGCGAGTTAAGAGCGTCGAAATTGTTGGCGACGCTTTCAATTTCAGGGCCGTCGACGACGGTAAAGCCCATTTCCACGAAGATATCTTCCAATTCTTCCTTCGTCTTTAAAAGCGGATGGCGATGACCTACACGGAGTTTAGCCGGATTTAGGGTAACATCCAGGTACTCTTCTTCCATGCGCACATCGTAGGCCGCTTCTTTTATGTCGGTTTTTTTCTTATCTAATTCTATTTGAACTTCCTCACGTACCTCATTGGCATAAGCTCCCATTACCGGGCGCTCTTCTTGGGGCAAACCGCCCAGTCCTTTTAGTATTTGAGTAAGCTCACCTTTTTTACCAAAGTATTGGAGACGAATTTTTTCCAATTCTTCAACAGTCTTTGCGTTTTCAATGGCAGCGAGTGCATTCGATTCAAGTTGTTGTAGCTGCTCTTTCATAAGTACCCCCTTCGGATAGTGCTATCATCTGATGGTTTATTATATCACAGTTTTTTTTGTGATCCTATTGCTCGAACAAATAAGCGTCATATCTTTCCGTGAACTCCGGCTTGCTTAAATATAGACCCTATGTTATACTAGACAAGTCACAAGTTGTGGCGACATAGCCAAGTGGTAAGGCGCGGGTCTGCAACACCCTTATCCCCGGTTCAAGTCCGGGTGTCGCCTCCAAACCGTCGTTTCGACGGTTTTTTTATTGCTCTTTTCTATATAAAATCCCCCTCTCCTTTTTTGGAGAAGGGGATTTATTTTATGCTATGGAATTTTCATTGAGATGATTGAGGTTCGTCAAGATGCCCACGACGGCGAAAAATAAGACGACGATTCTGAAATAAAACCACGTATAATCTACGAAGCTCATTAAAAAGAAACCGGCGAGGGATGCGATGCAGGCAATTTGAAGAATCTTTACCTTAACCTCTTTCTGTGAAAAACTCGACAGTGCTTTAAATACCGTTTTCGCCATGTAAGCCAGAAGAAAGATCACAGAAAAGATACCTGCTTCAATGGCGAGTTGCAAATACAAATTGTGGCTATGGGCGACGGTGGTAAGTTCTTTTACTTTATAACTTTCAAAGACTTTTTGGAAAATATCGCCGCCGAGGCCGACACCTCCCAGCCACTGGTAATCTTCGCGCATAAGCGACGCACATTCGTAAATAAAACGTCGGTAGCCGAGGGATGTATCATTTTTATTGAAAATAGACATGACCCGCACCTGAATGGTTTGCGGCATAAAGAAAAACGAAATCAACCCCATCATTAAAAAGATGGGCAGTAACCTAGGTTTATATAAAGCGATAAACACCGCCATGGCAAAGGCAAAGGAGCCCCACGCCGAACGGGAACCTGTCGCCAAAAGTACGTACAACGAAAGGAAGAGGGTAACGGCCGCCAACGCCTTTACGATTTTAGAATCGTGAACTAAGAAAAGTCCGCAAACCAATGGTAAAACGAGAAGATAAAACTCCCCTAATATATTCGGATTGCCCAAAGTACTGTACACCCTGCCGCTTAATTCCTGACTAATGGAAATATCCGTTTGGGACAAATTGACGGACACGCCGATAACGTGCTTTTGTAAAATTCCGTAAAGGCTAACGACGAGCGCCGCCAATGTTAAGGCGACGATCACGTGGATAAGATCGTCCCGAGTCCGTACCTGATTAATAAATACGGAAAAAATAATGAACACCGCACCGTAAGTCAAGCCGTAGGAAAGGCTCAACGGGGGATGGATTGAAAACACCGTCGCCAAAGCGATGGTCATCATGAATAAGACGAAAAAATCCTCAAAAGGTCGGCGGGTCTTTTTCTCACGGTTCATAACCCCGAGAATCCAAAGGCCGAAGGCCATGAGAAAGAGGTATTTATTGGACCACAAACTGTCGGGAATAATGCTGCATAAAATGAGCCCGATGCCCATAATAAAGGGAATGTATTTTGAACATAAGCCTAATAAACTGAAGATCAAGCTTTTCTTTGCAAGCCACGTCAACAGCTTTTGAAGATTACTTTCCAGTAGGCCGTATACATTCACTATTCCCTTTCGGATAAGGGACTCTTCCCAAGGATTGTAATTCACATTGGCTCGAAACCGTTGAATCATACGCTCCATTTAATCACCTACATATTGGATTTTAGAAAGTCTGATTTGATCCAACATGACGATGCCGGCGCTGAATGTGTTGGACTGACCGACGAAGTAATTGGTTTCGCCGATGAGAATCCCTTTGTCCGTCTCCGTGCCCTTGGCTTTGATATGAAGTGTTACTTTTTCATAGCGATCCTTGTCCACGGAAAGAGTTTTGCCGTTAAAGGTAAAATCTTCTTCGTCTAAAGGTTCCCTATCTACCGATGTAATGGTGCCCAGCGTAACGGATTGAGGCGCATCTTTAAATGGTGCGCCGACTTTTATTTTCTCGGCAATTTCTTTTTCCAAGTAGGGTACGACAATGGTAAGATCCGCTTCCCTCTCGCCACCCTTTGCCGATGTACGACCTTCGGCGATGTTGATTTTATTTGCAAAAAGAATCACCGACGCAACACAGGCCACGACGATGAGGATGTCGAAAATTCTAATTTTGCTTTTCATTTTCTACCTCGATGTTCTTTATTTTTCCGTGAATTTGCAAGTCTCCGACAGTAAAGGTCAGCTCTTCTCCCAGGAGACATTTCGTGCCGTTAATGTAAATGCCGTCGTCGCCGACTTTAGCCCGCGTGGCCACATTGATTCTGAGGGATTTAAAGTTTTTGTCTTCTCCCCGACCGTCTTCGATCCCCGTGTATTCCGAAGTCGGATTGTCGATAGGTTTGTCGGCGGAGAAAGATGCGACGGTGCCGATTGTATTGTTTCGGCGTTTGTCGATACAAATATCCCCTTCTTTGATAGCCTCCGTACTCGGCGTTTCGATTTCGTCACTTTCGATGGTGATGATGCTGTTGCCGCCTGTCATATCTTCTTTTTCCGCCGTTTTTTGGCGCACGACGACGATGAGAAAGGCCGCCAGGAGAATAATGAAAAGTATATCTAACAGCCTAAGCTTTTTTGTTGCCATAAATTGCTCCTTCATAGGTTTTTTCGATCTTTGAAATAATCTCCCCTTGATTAATTTCTTCGGTTACGATGCCATAAGCATTGTTGACGAGTTTTTCCCGCAAATCGGTATCTTTTAAAATCGCAGACGCTTTTTTCGCAAAGGCGCGCTTGTCGCCGAAGGGATAGGTCAGGGCGCTTTTATTTCTCTCATTAAAATAATCCGATGCCCCGCAATTTTCCGTAATCAATAAGGGTGCCTTGCAATGGGCCGCCTCTACAATTGAAAGGCCGAATGCCTCTTCCCGGGAATGGTTGACGTAAAGATCGGCGGATTTCAAATAATTGTAAGGCTTGGAATTATATCCCAACATCACAATTCGCTCTTCCAAATGGTAATCTTTCAGCATCTTTCCAACTTCATCTTCTGTAAAACCAAACTGTTCATCAAATCTTGCATCTGTTATAGAAAAAATCTTAAAATTGTTCAATCCTGTAAAAATGCTTTCCTTTGCAATTTTGAGGCAACCGGTAATCACAGAAAAGCAGAGATTGGGGTTATCTTTGAGTGCGGTGCTCAGAAGCGTTTTAATCAGGCTGAGCATTTCGGTATAATACCCATGGCTGCTGGCTTTTGCAAGTGGAACATCGTATTCGTCCAGTAAAAGAATAACCGGTTTGTGATAATACGTTTTCATCATGCGCATCAGCAGAACCAGAGAACGGCTGAGGTGAATTTTGCCGGCAGTGCCTGCTTTCAATTCAAGAAAAATCTGTTTATCATCGCTGTCTATAATTGGACAATCAAGCAAATATGCATGTTCTTTGTATAAATCAGCAATCTGGGCAGCAAGCTGACCGTATGCGTCATCAAAATTCAGCCCATCCACATCTTTGAAAGTCAGAAAGAGTGTGGGATATTGATTCATCCATTTCTGGCAGGACGCAGCATCTTTGGAAATTTCAAGTCCTTCAAATAAAGTGTCACTGTTTTTATGAATATCGAAGAAAGCAGCCAGCATGCTCATGCCAAGGGTTTTGCCAAAGCGGCGGGGCCTTGTAATGAGGGTGACTTTTGCAGCAGAGTTGTTTAATAATTCGGCAATCAGGCCGGTTTTATCAACGTAGTAATATCCGTTTTGACGG
>QWCH01003863.1_pt1 | contig 15525 bp, 9 predicted proteins | sample 1972671 | NCBI WGS metagenome assembly QWCH01 (sample SAMN09866713, study PRJNA288562) | Human gut metagenome isolate term3_stool, whole genome shotgun sequencing... | isolation source: gut | host: Homo sapiens | place: USA: California | reverse complement strand
TGTGAACAATCAGCGTCGATAATCTTCATCATGTCTGCCTTGCTCAACGCTCGTTTCGGTGTACGGGTGTTGAATTTGCTAATCTTGTACTCGTTGAATGGGTTTTTCTCCCTGCTGACAATCTTTGCCTTAATTGCTCGGTTGAACATAGCCCGTAAAGTCCGCATTTGAAAACTCAATGTCGTTTCCTTATTGCCTTTCGACCGCATCCATCCCTCGAAAGCACTCAAAAACGCTTCGTCTATCTGACCGAACGTATAGGACAGCGGTTTGTCAGCGTTAAAGGATTTGAGCACGTTGTAGGAGTTCAGATAGGCATAAGCATTACCAACCGCTCCCTCCCGCTTGAGTTGTTCCACCGTCCGCAAATAAAAACTCTCGACCGTCTCGGACTGGATTTGCTCACGGGTCTGTTCCTTTACGAGCGTTTCAGCCGTATAGTCTTCATCGCGGGCGGCTTTCTCCAATAACCTGGTTTGATACTCGGATTTGACTTTCAGAATGATTTGCTGGATGTACTTGCGGTCGGGACACTTGGGTTTAGGCTCGTTGCGGTCGAAATCCCAGTTAGACGGATGCACCGACACGCCTAAACTCTTCATCGTCCGTTTGCGGTCTTTCGTAATGCGCAACATGAGCGGATGTTCCCCGTTGGCGAGGGTCTTGCTTTTGAAACAAATAACTGAAATAGTGGCGTCCATAGCCTTTTGGCGGTTTACACCACGGTTTACACAGACCGTGTAAACCAACGTAACCGCCAACGAACGAAAAGGCTCAGCAATCATCAGATTACCAAGCCTTTCCATCAGTCGGGGTGACTGGATTCGAACCAGCGACCACACGCCCCCCAGACGTGTACTCTAAAACGCAATAATAAACTAATTATCAATCAATTACAGCGACAAAAATAGATACGGTTGACTTGTTGGTTGATTCGATAGTCAATCATGGTTAAACAATTAGTGAATTGGAACGGACCAACCTTGCAACTATCAAAGTCTGTCCTTGCTCTGCTAACAGAAAATCGGCGAAAAATTTTCCCCTCTCGCCGTTCGTCTGTTTTCAGTAATTTTCAGTAGCTTTGATTTCTATAAAGAAAAATCCTCGACCATATGGCCGAGGATATATCTTGTTATATAAACTGCTCTAAATACTTTTCTTTGAATCCAGTCAGCGGGAAACGAAACTCTTTCTGCTTGCCCTCTAATGATGTGTAGCCAAATACGACTGCATCGCTCTTGATATGGGTTTCAAACAAATTGAGGGTGTAATTGGACTTGGGAAATGTTATAAGGTTGGGCCATGGAAGCACGAGAATCCCTGCTTTTCAATCTTGCGGGTCTAACCGAAAGGAGAATCCTGCTATGTCCTGCCCTCGTTTGCGGAATCAAATTGACATATCCTTTTCAGGGGCAATGTCGAGTTCTAAATAATAAGTGAATTTCAATGGTGTAGGTTCGGCTGTTTTGCGTCCTACAAATAGGCAGACATTACAATCCCGTGCGTAAGTTACGGCTTTAGCAACATAGGAGTACTGAATATCATCGACAGTCTCGGTCTTTGCTTCTCAATCAATTTTTGGTGTTTTATACATTTTAGCTAAAATTTATGTTGTTATTAAATCTTTGATTATGATGTAAATATAGTAAAAATTTATGGAATATGCAAGTAATATAAAAAGGACAAACTTGTGCAGAGGGTCTATATATTAACCCTTTTGCACAAGTCTGTCCTAAAAATCGAATCAGTCGTTATTCCTCCATAAACAGCCTTTCTTGAATATTTCTGCCAATATCACGCAAATACTGCCCGATATATATAAGACGATTCGTGCCATCTGGCCAAATTCCTCTTGCTCGTCTGACAACTTAAAATCGGCTCGTATCTGTTCATACGGTTTCCATTGTTTGTTTGTCAGATTCATATCGACAAGCATATTGCTGGTTGTTGTGTTTTGCGGACTTTTCGTAAAATCCGCATATTCACACTCCCAGAGTATGTCTATTTTATGATGCAGTTCAGCTAACAAGGCTTCTGTCTTGTTATCAAAAAGTGTTTGAGAAAAACACTCCCAGCCAAATGCTACTAATAATAGAGATAGCCCGATAATTTGAAGTCGTTTTGCCATATTTTTAATCTTTCTCTTGCCATGCCGAAACACAGCAGAAGAATGTTTGACATTTATTCATCTAATTCCGTAATACTTGCAAAAATGTAACATCCTGCCGCGGCTTTATAGGCATCAATGCAACCTGAAGGAACTTTCAGTACAGCATAATCTCTCACACCGTTATGAAAAACATCATATCCAAACTTCGGCGGAACCTCTGTACCAATCTTGAACAACTGAAGACTTGCATAACTATCCGTCCCGATCCTCCCTGCAAAGGCGCGGTCCCCGATTTCCTTCACCTTTGTACATTCAGACATATCAACAGTCACTAAACTCCTTAAACAGCCGAAAGCTCCAAAATCTGCCTCCCATCCTCCACCAATCGTAGTCAACTTAGACCCTTTTTCAAAGGTCACTGTTTTCAAAGAGGAGCAAAATGCGAATGCCGCGGCCTCAATCGTTTCTACACTTGCTGGAATTTCAATTGAGGCCAATGCAATACAATCAGAAAAGGCTCCATGAGAATAATAAGACTTCTCATAGGCACTATAATAATATCCCCCGCCAATAGTTTTCAGTTGAGACCCTTTCTCAAAGGTTACTGTCGCTAATGACGAACAACGCTTGAATGCTGTCGCTTCAATCGTTTCTACACTTGCAGGAATCTCAATGGAGGTCAAGGAAGAACAATCCGAGAAAGCGCCATAATAAGAAGAAGAAGAATATTCCCCGCCAATAGTTTTCAGTTGAGACCCTTTCTCAAAGGTTACTGTCGCTAATGACGAACAACGCTTGTATTTACAACCAGTTATTACTCAATAATTTGCAAGTAATAAGTCAGAAATATGGTCGTAACCTTTAAGGGTACATTCTAAGGGGTGAAGATTTAACGCTTTTATTGATTCTTAACTCATTTGGAGTGTCAATACGAGCGGTTTCTTCTTTTTTCGATGCAATTTATTTCCGATATTCCACTTCTATTTTGGCTCATTGCTTAAGCCTGTACAAAGGTACAATATTTTTCCGATATTGTTCGTTATCCCTTAGCTTTTGGGTCGCAGAGCAGATTCTCCTCCAAAATTTTCACTAAGTACCATATTTTTATCGTATTTATTTGTAAACTTACAATCATCTTCTTTCGGAAAGAAAATCTTGCAACGAAATTGTTGTAATGCCTAATCCGAGAGCCTTGGATTGCAAGAGATTGTCGGAAGTCAACAATATAGGATTCTTATCCTCTGTTTTATATCTTAGTGCAACGGAAAGAATAAGACAATCGGCTTTTTGTGCATCGAAACCATTGGGAAGCAAGGACGAGTCGCCTTCTTCCATGCTGGAATAATTATTAAGAAAAGCCTTGTTGATGTTTTTAACCGCATCGTTGAGTGCTTTCTTGTCAATACTTTGTTTCAATTTTAAACGATCAAGTTCTTCCAATACTGTAGTGGGAATCACAACTTTATACTTTCCTATTTTTGAGATAATGGTTGGACATTTTACAAACACATTCGTGTCAATAATGAAAATATTCTCCTTGTCTGCCACAATCTCCTTCAAATGTTTTTCAGGCAGATTGATTTTCCCAAGAACCGTTACCTTTAATTCACCAGATGTTATGGTTTGAGTCATGGATGGGTTTAATGCTGCAACTTTGTTTTCATTGATTTTCAGCAAGAAGCGTCGAACCTCATCTGACATGAAGTTTTTGAGAATCATCCTATCAGCAACAATTATAGTACAACGGCTTGCACGAGATGTTGCTACATTAAAAAGTTCGCTGTCAAGAGAATAGATAACAGAAGCATTGGGGATGAGAAAAATGGTATAATCGACAGTCAATCCCTGTATTCTGTCAACAGTTTCTATTTTCAGATTGTCGGGAATCTCCTCGCTGTACAGTTTCGTGATGAATGTCTTTTGCAATTCCTTGACCGTTTCTTTGAACTTGGATAGAATTGCTATTTTAGCTTCGGGACTTTCTTTCAATATTCGCTCAGTCAAATCAAAGGCAACATTCAACGCATTTACAGGTTTCTTATCTCCTATTTTAAGTTCTAAATCCACCAAAGACGGTCCTCCCAATCTATTCAATACAGGCAAGGATGTTTGTATCTCATCAACACCTGCAACCGAGTTCAGTTCATTGTTGTAGAAGACACCAGTGAATTCAGCTCCTCTCTTAGTCAAACGGAATGTATCGCTCAACATGAATGTTGGCATAGGAATATTATTGCAAAGAGTATCAAATCCTTTCACAATAGGACTCCATCCACAAGTATTGATTTTGTCTTCATTGGTTTTAACAATAGGAGCAAGCTGCTTCTGGTCTCCTATCCATACGACTTTGCTTCCTAACTTCTTCGATGCGGCAATCATTGGTAGTAACGCCTGACTTGCTTCGTCTACTATGACATAATCAAAAGGAGTAGTTTCAAGCATGTCTTTAGCCCACCCACTTGAAATGTAGAACGTGGCAAGCGAGAGATGACCGGGCGTGGCATTGCAAACGTTTCCTTCATTTGCCACCAATTTAGGTAATTCGTGTCGCTCGTCTATCGTCAGGCTTGTCTTTGATACTTTGCCACTTTCAAGATACGGTTTCAAATCCTCTTTGGAAGCAACGACTTTCAATGCTTCATTAGTTAGTGCTGTTACCAACACGCTTTTTCTTTCTGACAAAAGCTGTGCGACTAACCTTCCCATCCTATATGTTTTACCTGTTCCAGGGGGGCCTTGAATGGCAACAGTATTATGAGATTCCAAACTACGCAGAATGTGGATATTCAGGTCTTCTGTCGCGGCAACCTTTTGTGGATTCCATGTGCTTTCTTCAACAGAAAAATAATCTAAAATTTCTTTTGTCGCTTTACATTCAGAGTTTTGGACAATATCTTTCAAGTTGAGTAGATATTTCAATGGTGGGTCGTTAGGCCCGAAGGCAATGATTGGATTTTGGGATTCAAGCAAATTTGCAAAATCCACGGTAATATTCTTCACCCCAACCAAGCAAAATGCAGGGTCTTCTGATTTTGAAATCCAGACGCAATGTGCATCAGAGTAATCACATTGATATTGTTCCCGAAGGTCTGCCCAAGCACAATCACCCCAATTCTTGTAACTTGCCATCTCGCCGATAAAACAAGATGCTGTCCAGAAAGAATTTTTACGAGGCATGTTGTCAGAGATACGCACTTTGAAGATGGAGAAATCTCCTCTAAAGCCAACAAACTTGCCAACAAATACTTCGCCACGTTCTTTCAGAACTGTAGCTTTAGTTGCAATCAGACGACCATACTCCTTCATCTGAGTATCATACTCAGTTTCAAGAAATGCTATATAATCTTCTCGTTTGAACTTCATAATGAATCCTCCTCTGAATATAGGTTCTGCACTCCTTGCTTTTTTGCATAGATATTCTTGACAGATTTTGCATTGCCTGGGATTCGAAAGGATGCGAAGTTGAAGTGCATCTCATTGAAATATTTCAATAGTGATGAAAAACTATTCAATCTGTCTTCGTGTTCATCCACATTAAGATTTTCTGAATCGAATGTGATAGAGAACGTTGACTGTTTTTTAACGAGATTGTCTTTAGGGACTTCTACTATCTCATTATTAGACCGATACACCAACAGCTTAGCGTTTTCTTTTACAACCCATTCCCATTCCGTTGGATTTACCTTGAATGGTTCTGTTTCAGTTCTATAGCTTTTAAGAACTATTTTAATTGTCTCTCCTAATTCGTCTTGAACCTCCTCGTTTGAATAGCAATATGGAACACCATCCTCATCGCATTCTCCATATCCTGTTGGGAACTTCCAGTCTGGACGTTCTTCCATTAGTTTTTGCTGTGCTTGAAGTTGAGCCTCATACATCTTTCGTTTAGACATTTCGCTTTCTTCCAAACCAACTTTTGCGGTTCGTCCCGACTTTAATCTCTCCACTTCCTGTTTCAGGCGGGCGTTCTCGTCCTCCAGTTCCTTGTTACGGCTGCTCAAATCCTTAAAATCTGCAATGTGAGTCACAAGTTCTGTCAAGTCTTCTTCATTCAAACTATTCTTCAAGGTCTGCAATTGCTGTCTTTCATTTTTAGTCCAGACAACATTCATGCTAACAGAATCTTTGATAGGATACACTTTGGGGAAATGGTTTTCATCAAACAGGCTCTTGTTTGATTCGCCCCATTCGTCAATCAACAAACGTGTAGCATTTCTGAAGTTTTCATCTTCCCAATTTAAATTATTGCTATAGAGCTCCTTAATTCTTCCATCAATATAGGCATAAGCATCCGCAGAGTTTTTCTGCTTGGAGATTGTTGCTACACAACGTGGGTCAATAAGGATATTGTAGTAGTTGTTCGCTTCATCAGAAATCAATGCAATAATGTCTTTAAGCGGTTTATCTATACTTTCAGCTTCTTTATAAAGTCTGTCTTTAGCGACAAAGTTTCCTGCTTGATTTGGATATATTGCCTTGTTTGAAAATTGAAGATTGCGACTTTCAATATATTTGTATAGCACATTTAGATTCTCAAAAAACTCATCATCGCTAGTTGAAAGTTCATCTAAGAAGGTTTCCGTATTTGCTTTCTTTTCAATTACAGAAACTATATCACGGCAAATAAACTCATTGATACGAAGCCATAGTTTGCTGTCAACGACCTCAATGGATTCTTCTATTCCTTCACATTTTCCAGGCAGAAAATAACGAGCAATATTCTTTAATGCTGTTTGAGTAATTGAGACATTCTCGTTTTCGGAACTTGTTATTGGTAGAACCTGTATCAAGTATAATGCTACTTGGCGCAGGGTTTCCTCACTGTACTTTCTATACAGGGCATAGCTATTGTATGTATTTGAATTATTCCAACTCTGGTAGCCTAATGTTGCGTTTGATAAATCTGAGGCAAAGTCTGCGATATCTTTTGCACTTGTCTTTCCCAATGATTTTAGGTCAATAGCATTGTCCAACAGAATATCTTTGTATGACAGTCCTATTTTCCCAAACACATCGTTCTTCAATACCTCTGGAATACCATTGTCAATGAACAGATTCTTAGAAAGGCAGAATTTCCCATTTTGGTTAGGGACTATCGCCTTATTATTCATTGTTGCCAAGGTAATACCTAAACTAAGAATTGTATCATTCAACCACTTTGCGCCTAATCCGACAGGAAGATTTGTCAAAAAATTCTTTGACTCAATAGTGGAGATTATATAGTTGATAAGCCACTTGTCCGTTTCCTCCCAAGCCGCTTTATTCAATGAATTATCAGCAACCGTTTGTGCGTCCTGCCATTGAAAAAGTTCTTTTGTAATTGTGAATATGCGTGAACGCTTTGTTACAAACACCTGTTCATATTTGTTGCTATCTGACACAACTATAGAAATAAGTGGCTGTAATTTCGCGAGTTTGGTTGCATCTGTATAAGCAGGGGTGTCAATAATACCTTTTGCCAAACTATTCACTTTGGCAGAATAACTCGTAGAATTAAATTTACTATCCAACGAAATGGTTGTTATTGATTCATGAAGGAGTAACGGCTTCATATCTCCATCGAGCTTTGCTAAAACGTCAAGAACTATACTTGTAACACCCTCGCCTTGCTTGAAACCTTCTTTGTCCTTCTTCAAGAACGTTCCGTTCATGTTTGGCAAAAGAGCATACTTTTTGAGCAAAAGCTCATCCTGAGACAACACGAAAGCTAAAAATTTGTTGTACCATACAAATTTATCACTGTCTGAAACAACATCAAGAGAGTCCATAGAACTTCTGGCTTCAATGTCAGCACAAACATCATCTGTTGTCCACAACCTTATTTCATCATCTTTCCAAAGAATGTGTGCCCATTTACTATTGTCAGCAACCAATTTTTCAGGGTATAGTGAAGTGAGCAAATCGAGTAAGGTGTCCTCCGATTTTTGATTGCTTTCTTTAGCAATAATGCAATCTGACAACCTAAGAAGTGTTCCTGATGTAGATAAAGGAGTTACTATTGGATAGCTTGTCAGTATCTCTCGCAGTGCTGAGATAACAGATTTCTTGTACCAATCCTTATCTAATTTCTCGTGGTCTTTTAACGACTTCAATCCATTGCACAGGTTGAAAAAACTATTGAACTTTTCTTCAGAAAGATATTCAACAATAATCTTGAATACATCAGGTAGTTTATAAAGAATTTTCTGGTTGATACCAACCTCTGTAATTACATTTTTCTCTTCGTCTATTGTAATTCCATTGAGAATCAAGCTCTGTCGCTCGCTGTCTGGTTCAAAATCTGGACTATTCACGAATATCGGCATCTGTATTTGCCCTTCAATGCCGACCAATGGGAACACACAGAACAATGACGTTTTGGTGTCTGTACTTACTATGTTCTTATTGCTATCAACTTCACAAGCAGCTTGTAATCTTATAGAACGTTCCGCCTTGTATTTTGCTGAAAGTTCTTCATCCAACTCTTTTGTTGAATAATATATAAAAGTCCGAATCACAGGCTTTGTATCACCAGCAATAATTCTAAACTGAGTCTGATGAAGTTCGTTTGTGATTGGAGTATCTGATATACGTTCAATTGATGTCCTTTCTCCATTGTCTATTAACTCGACAGAAGATAATTCTTTGCAAAATAATAGAGTTTGTGCAATATTTTCTTTGAAGTTCTCTTTGCCTAATTGTACTGCACGACGGCCCGATTCTGAATTGACATGATAGGTATATGTGGTCCAGTCGTATGGCTCGCTATTATATAGTTCAGATGCTCTCATCTTGTCAAGACCTTCAAGAAGTTCTTTTTCGGTAAAACCATCTCTATACATAGTTACAGAAAAGCCGATGATTGTATTTTCATCGCCATACATATTACTCTCAATTGTTACAACTTTGGAAAGACAGTGCGTGGTTAGGAAACCCGTTCCGAAACGTCCTGTACTCTCAGCGTTTTCCTTGTCTTCACTGTATTTATATAGTAATCCCAATCTTGCATCAGCTGTAAATGGGTCGCCATCATGCTGAAACTTAACCAAGTCGCCCTCAATAAGAATTCGAGCCTTAATGCTATCTCGATTCGGATTGTTTGTTATCGTATCTTTTGCATTTTGTAGTAACTCCCAAATCCATCTTTTCCTATCAATGTCATTTGGTTGATTGAGTTCCCTTAAGCGTTTACTTACATTGCTGATATACATTTTATCAAGCAATTTTTCTAAAGCTTTTTCTGTTGATTTAGGGGCAGATATTTGCATATGTATTATTTGGATAAATATTTTATTTTGTCTCTAATTCTTTTTCAATCTCTTCAATCGTAGGCAGACTGCCCCGGAAGTCTTTAGGCAAGGCCTGTCCCAACTCATAGTCGGAAATGCCGATAGGCTTCTGAATGTCGCGCAGGGCGTATTCCGCCTTGATGCGGTCTTTGCTCTTGCAAAGCAGCAATCCGATAGTGCGGTTATCGCCCTCACGACAAAGAATATCATCCACAGCGGAGCAATAGAAATTCAGTTTGCCGATATACTCCGGCATAAACTCCGTATCTTTCAACTCAATCACCAGATAGCGGTGCAGGAAGGCGTTGTACATCAATATGTCAATGTAGTAGTCATCGCCCGACACCTCGATGTGGTACTGCCGCCCCATAAAGGCAAATCCGGCTCCCATTTCCACAAGGAATTTCTCTACATGATTGACCAAGCCGATTTCCACATCACGCTCATTGTATTGCTCTGTGAAAGTCAGCATGTCGAATATGTACGGGTCTTTGAGCATGGATTTCACATCGCCAGCTTCCGGTGCAGGCAGTGTTTCTGTGAAATTGTTTGCCAATGCACCATGCTTGCCGTAGTCGTCCAGCTTGATGACTTCTTGCAGATAGCGTGTCGTCCAATGATTGGTAATGCTTTGCACCATATACCAATACCGGGCGCGAATATTCTTGACCTGCTTTATCAAAACAAGATTGTGCGTCCAATCCAGATGCTTGACAGGGAGGGTAAAATTATATTCGCCTATTTGCGAAACCAACGATTTCGTAATTGATTCGGGATTATTTTCTAATTGCGAAATCAGTGATTTCGTAATTGGAGCAGTTGCCACTTTTACCATCGTAAGCTCCTGATTATATTCGTTGAAGAACTGCATCATGTACTGCATATTGCGTACGGAAAAGCCTTTAATATCGGTATAATCGTTCTTCAAATCCACAGCCAACCGTTGTAAGGTTTTCTTGCCCCAACCGTCAGCGTCTTGGCTTTGCTGCAACATTTCGCCCACGTCCCAATACATCCGAAGCATCTCTTCGTTGGCGGCATAAATCGCCCGTTGCTGGGCAATCAGCACTCTGTGTTTGATTTTGCGCAGCAATACCGCATACCCCCTAAAGTTATCCGTCAAGTTACCAGTTACTTGTATGTTGTTGTCTTTAGCCATATTCCTCTTTAATTTATTTGCAAAGTTACTCATTTTATTTGTTTGTGCTTCAAAATATTACGATTATTTGAACATACCTCTACATGGGTTATCTTCTTATTGAAACTCCTTTCTTCTGCTGTTGGTCATAATGTCCCTCCACCACGTTATCGACTTCCCGTCTAGCTTTGATTTGCTCCCGGTTATCCAATTTGCCTTTCTGTGTGGCTGTGATATACAGGAAATCTCCGGCAGCTTGGTGCAACTGTTTGTCGTCACCGAACAGGTTAAGGGCACTCTTGATGTCCGACACCTGTTCCGCATCGAAACGTGGCTTGTAATAGCCCCTTGCCAAACGGATGACACTGTTTACCGCCTTGCGGAAGATATCGTTTGTTTTGAGCAACAAGAAACTAAGACTGCCGATAATCAGGTTCTGCCACGAAATGCGGTTTTTGAGCCTCGCTGTTTCCTCTGTATGTGCCGCCTCCTTACGGTTGAGTTCGGACTGGTACTTGGCTTCCAGCTTCATCAGTTCACGGTGGTGGTCGCTCTGCATGACTTGGATTCTGCCCTGCAACATTTCTATGGTTTCCTCGTGCGTGGAAATCTCATGTCGCAAGTCCTCTATTTCGCCTTTCAGAACCTTTGACTTGCCCGTAGCCCAACCGACAGCGGCATCAAGAAGTTCACTACCTTTCTCCCTGTTCAGCTTGGAGCGTTTTTCTTTGATAGCCCTGTCAAGGTCTTCACTCTGCCGTTCCTTTTGATTGGCAGTCTCGATAAGGGAATTGGCTCTGCTTTCCGCCTCCTGCATTTTCTGATTGGTCATTTCCAACTGATACTCCCGATACTGCCTTGTGGCATCAAGGCGGTTCATCTCCTCTTTCTGCTTCTCGATGATGAAGTCGTTACGCTCCAGATGCTCCTTACCTGTCTCGGCTTTGGACTGCCCACGTTTCATCAAGAGAATATCAGATGCCAAGGTCTGCATTTCCATCATATCATTGTCGTTGAGCTTTTGGCTCTTGCCCGTGTCGTGGTTCATCCAGTCGAATACGATGTGTGCGTGGTAATTCGGCTTGAACCATTTTTCGCCTACTTGGAAGCTCTCCCTGTCATTGGCTTCAGGCTGTCCGCTCAGCCAATGTCCCTCGTCCTTGTGCAGGAAGATTTGAAGCGGTGTGATGCCCCAGCGTCTTTGGCACTCCTCGCCAAATTTCTTCACGTCTGCCAGTGTGGTGTCCGGTTTGATGAGTAACACACCCTCACGAATGGGTGAGCATCCTGCCACTTTGATGATTTTTCCGTTCTTGCCTTTGCGCTCCCGTTCTTTTTCCTGCATGGCACGACCTGTCTTTTCCTTTACCATCCGTTTGATGTTGTCGTAGTGCGTTTGCAGGTCGGGATTGCCGAAGTTCGGGTTTATCCACTGCTCGTTGTCGGCAGAGAGTTCCGGCACGATATAGATTTTGGATGTACCGATATTACGCATATACTCGGCAGTCCTTCGGTTATGAGCCTCGCTTGACTTGGTGTTGCAAGGCTTGATATGTATGCTTGATTTTGTTGCCATTTTTTTAGAATTTGATTTGTTGATGAAAATATTTTCCGCTGTCCGCTCATAACCGCAATGGGTTATTAGGGCATCGCCTTAATCGGAGGGTGCAGGGAGAGGGTCACTTCCTGCTCCGGGTTCTTAGGGGTGGAAGCCTCTGAGCGGAGTTTCCAAAGAGAGGGTCACTCTTTGGTCGGGTTGCATAGGGCTGACAGCCCTTGCCGGGTTCTCAGGGTAGCGTCCTGAGTGGGACGGGGCAAAGCCCAGCCCCTCGGGAGAGCCCACAACTACGAAAGCGAAGCGTGTAGTTATAGTGGGCTATATCAAGGGCAAGCCCTTGTCCGTTCACCACAGCCTTTGGCTTCCGCTCTCCTGCCGTCAGGGAGGGTTTCAATCACTGCTTCCGATTGGACTTGCACCGACCAATACAAGGTCTAAATCATCTATCAGCTTTTGCAGGACGGGGTTCTTCTCTATCATCCGTTGGAGGATTTTTTCAGCTTCTACCAAGTGGTTGGATGTACACATCAGCTTGCCCTCCTGTATCTGGTAGATAATCCAGTCGGCTATGTCTATGTGGTCAGCCCTTTGTTTCGGCGTGGCGTTTCTTTCGATGATGTCAGATACAATAGCCCTGCAAAATGTCATGCTCCCGGCACGTTGTTTCCACTCTGCATATCCGTCCACATCGGGAAAGAGAAGCACGGTTTGCCCGGTCAGCGCACGGAGCTTTTCTTCTCTCATCTGGCTTTTGCCTCCTGTCGCCAGCCATACATAGCCGGGGAAGATAGCCGAACCGATGACGGCACTCTTTTCGGATTCCACCAAGACCACCACCTTGCCGGGGTTGCTTTTTAGCAGATGTTCCCCGAAAAGGCATTGGGAGAGCTGCCACTCCTCCGGCAAAACCTGTTGCTTTTTCAGTATGCTGTGTATCCAGTTCACTGCCGATGTCAACCCTCTTTTGATACGGTGTCCGTCTTCGGGATTGTAATGCATTACCTTGCCTGTACGTACCTTGTCGTTGCGGTCTATCTGCCAGAAGATGACAGCCCCGTCACGGGTAGCCCCCAAACGGTATTCTTCCAACAACCGGGTCAATACTTCTCTTGCCTTGCTGCCGTAATAGGCGGTAAGGAGCGTGGAAAGGAAACGGAAGAAGTTGCTGTGAACGCTCTGTGATTTTTCCACATAGTTGGTCGGTATGTAACATACCGTAAGCGGTAGTGACGGCTGCTTGGTCGGTTGTTTCATCCTTTGCCCACCAAAAGAGAAATCCTTTGCTGTATGACATTCGGGATGTTCCTGAAAGTATTGCTTGGGGGTGTAGTGATACCCACAACCGCTTTCATGGTTACATCTGCCGACCGATGGGTGAAGGGGTGTGCCCTGTTCATCCACATAATAGGCAAAGGAGCGCCTGTCGCCACAATTCGGGCAAGTGTGCCGTGTAGCCGTTCCTTTATATCTCTGTAACGAATAATTACTCATTGTCTGCCTCCTTTGTTTTTCCGTTGGTTATTGTGCTGTCCCGTCCTGTCCCGTTGTCCCACTTGCCGTGGGTTGGGACGGTGGGACACTTGGGACAGCCGTCTTATCGCCATCTTTGCTGCGCTGGATAATCCGGCTGACGGTGGATTTGCCGCAATTCACCTGTGAGGCTATCTCCCTTACTGACCTGCCCGATTGGGACAATTGCAATATCAGGCAGTTCCTTTGGCTCGATTCATTGTCGCCCAACTTTTTCAGATGCTCCTTTTCCGTGGAATATCCCCTATGTACAAACTGCAAGAAGGCATCCACCTTTTCAATCTCATAGATGATTACATTGTCCGCATCGTATGAGTATGTGCCATAGCGTACTTTCAACTGCTTCACATAGCGAAGTCCGCCATCCTGCGCACTTTTGCCGATGGCAAACACGCTGTCAAAGAAGTTGTAGAGCCGCTTGCTTCCTGCAAGGTCGTTGGAGGTGATAGGACAGTCCAAGGAGCGTTTGGGCGTATGAGCCAACACGAGGATGGACAGCTCGTATCTCTTTTTGAGGTTGTTAAGCTGTATCATCAGCCGCCCTGCGGCATCACCTTTCTCCATGGCGCAGCACAGATAGGTAAGGTTGTCAACGATAAAAATCTTGCTGGCGGTTTGCAATGCCATCTGCTCGATGCTGCCGATAATGGCTTCCTCAAAATTTTCCTCCAACAGTGAGTTACAGTCAAGTGATACCCGATACAGCCTTTCGGGAAAGGTGTAGAGGTTTCCGTGTTCGTTAGTGTATCGGAGTTGGAATTGTTTATCGGACAACTCAAAGTCCAGATACATCACATTATCGGTTCGGGCAATGCGGTCGGCTATCTGCACGGCAAGGATGGACTTGCCCACGTTGGAGTCGGCAAAGAGGCAGGACAGCTCCCCCTCGTACCAGAAACTGTCCCACAGCGCACGGGGCGTGGGCAGCAGCGATGCTTCGAGTATGGTGCGGTTGGCTGTCTTGATGCTCATCACACCGATACTCTCCGGCATACCGCTCCGCGCTTGGGAAGCCCTCGCAAGGTCGCCATGTATCATGCCGATATAATTCTTATCCTCTTCCATGGCTTTTACCAGTTACGTTTGTTGGGTTTGCGATGGTGCGATGAGGATATGGACTCGTTCAGTTCCTCATCGGACAGTGGCACGGGATTCTTCCGGGAGGATTCCAGCCACTTGTCCAATTCGTCACGGTAGAGGCAATAGCGTTTGCCGGGCTTGGTGGCAGGGATGCTCCCGTCCGACAGCTTCATGTAGAGCGTACCTTTGGGGATGCCCAGATACTCTGCCGCTTCATCCACCGACATGGGGACATGGGTGTCCACAGCCTTTGCATTGTTTGTACTGTTCTGCTCGGTGAGCAGGCTTTTCAGGCTCATCACCTCGTCCCGAAGTTGAGCCACGACCTCCGGAAGGTCGTTGAATGTAAGATTTACTTTTTCCATTTTGCGATTCGTCTCTTTTGTAAGACTTGCCGCAAAGGACTGCAATGATAGGGTCGTGAATATCTTCACGAAAAAATAATTCCCGAATAACGATACCCAACCGTGAATGATGGGTAAAGTTGTTCGGGAAACACTATTAAACAGGCTGTTAAGTAGTTTTGGTACTTGTCGTTATTGCTCAAAGACGGGATGATTTTTACTCTTTTTGCAAGTAACCATTCGGATAATGGAAATCCAGCTTGCCGTCTTCGGGTTCGTCAATGGGAATCGGTGGCTTTAACGGGTCAATCCTAAAGTTCTTGATGGTCGCTATATCCGTTTCGGCAAACTCGCGAGGGAAAAGTTCTTTGACGAAACGGGCACGGTTATCCCCATTGTAATATCTCTTGTACATGCAACGCTCCGCTATGTTCCATATGAAATGACGGAGCGGAATATTGGAGATGTCCTGTGTCAGCCGCCTTTTTATCGGCTTC
>QWCH01003672.1_pt1 | contig 15613 bp, 11 predicted proteins | sample 1972671 | NCBI WGS metagenome assembly QWCH01 (sample SAMN09866713, study PRJNA288562) | Human gut metagenome isolate term3_stool, whole genome shotgun sequencing... | isolation source: gut | host: Homo sapiens | place: USA: California | reverse complement strand
TCATTGAATAAGGATTCTATGGAAAAGATCGGAGGAATGTTCTGAATTTATTTTTAGAGAAAACTTATAAAAGATTTATTTTTGTAGCGGAAGCATTTTTCTTTCGCTACAAAACATACAATACAGAATTTTACTACCAAAAAACAAAAACCCAAGGGTTTTCCCTTGAGTTATATTTTTAAATTATAGCATCTCTACAAATGCTTCTAGTCTTGTATTTAACTGTCCTACGTCGTTGTTTGAATAGTCTGTTTCAACTGCTACGTATGGCACTCCCAAAGAGTTTACAAATGTCTTTATTCCATGGGATTCTGATTGGAACGGTGTGCAGGTTTGAAGGTGCATATCCACTACTCCATCCACTTTATATTCCTTGATCATCCTTCCTAGAAGTTCTTTTCTATTGTCATTAGGGCTGATGCAAGCGCAACCGATATTTAGATATTTTTCTGCCATAGCCTCAACTATATCATCCGTATCTTCTTCTACATTTCTGTCGAGAGCCTTAGCGCCGCCACAGTTTTCATAACAAACTACTATGGCATCCTTTTGTTCAACTGCTTCGATTATTTTTTCTGTAGCCGCTCCTATTGGACATCCTGTGATTAATATTCTTTTCTTACCAGTGATTTTTTTCGAATTTTTAAGTACATCTTCCTTTAGATTCTTTACTATTTCAGGTATATCTTTCTTATAAAGATAGTAATTTACACCGTTTAGAGCGTGCCAAAGTTCCAGTCCTGTCAAAGGAAGTTCATCAGATTTCATAATTTCATAGAAATCTTTGACAGAGGATCTATATTCATTCATAGTCTTAACTGCACGACGAAGATCTTCGTCAGTTATCTTTCTTCCGAACTTGTCTTCTATCTTTTCCTTCATTTTTATGATTTCTGCCTTCCAAAGTGCCATTGCTTCTTTTGAAATCATGTTTGGAAGTTGCATTACATGCACGTCTTTGTATTCTTTTAAGTATTCATACATCTTTTTCTTTCCGTCGCAGGTGGTTTCCCCTACTACTAGGTCTGAATAGAAAAAGTATGGGCATTTGTCAGTGATTGCAAAGCCAAATGAACTTTTAATCAAAGGACAAAGATTCGTTGGCAGGATTTTTTCTGCTTCTCCTATAGTTTCACCTGATGTTGAGCATAGGGATACGGACACTGCTCCTGCAGCTAGCGGAAGTTCCTGTGGGAAAAATGTGCAGTATGCGCCTACTATTGGCACTTTTTCTTCTTTTAATCTTACTAGCTCCCCTTGAACTGCTCCCTTAATATACTGAAATTCTTCCAAAGTTTTTGGAAGATGTTCCAAATTTTCCATTACCATTTTATTCACCTCATAATAAAAATTTATATCCTTAACACTGTTTCTTATGGATTGTTAACCATCTTACCTTTATCATTATAACACAACTTTTGAATTAATAAAATATTCTAATTTTCAAATAGCTCCAATTATTTCAAAATACTATTCTTATATTTGTAGTCAGGTTATACTTTATAAGTAAGCCATTTTTTTATTTATTAAGAAAATCTTTTAACTTTATTTTTATTGAAAATTTTTATATTTTTAATTTTTTTATATTTTTATATCAAAAAACCCCTCAATCCTTATTTTAGATTTTGGGGTTCAGTTAAATTTCATTAAATTCTAATACATTTTTATTTTTCTATTGCTTTTACAAATTCTTCTTCCAGACTTCCTTTCATAGGCACTTTCATTTCTTCTAGTACTTCGTCTAGGTTTCTAAACATTTCTTTGAAGTCGTCAAAATCGATATTGTTGCCCATGTGTCCGATTCTAAATGCGCTATGAAGGATATCCGCCATTCCTCCGGAGATGATGATTCCTCTTTCTCTCATTTTTTCTAGAAGTTTAAGAGCGTCAAATCCTTCTGGTAGGAGGACTGTTGTTACTGTGTTTGCGAAATAATCTTTGGCATATAGTTCTAGTCCTGCGTTTTCTACTGCGATTCTCGTTGCCTGCGCATATTTTCTGTGTAGGGCTACTGTGTCTTTTTCTAGGACTTTATCCACTGCTACATCCATTGCATGGACTAGGTTTTCGTTCATGGTGTATGGAAATGCGAAGGCTGCGTCTTTGTAATCGTAGAAGTTCTTGAAGTTTAGATAGTAGGATGCTACTTTTTTCTTCGCGATTTCGTCTTTTGCTCTTTCTGATAGTGTAATTGTGGTAAGTCCTGTCGGTGCTGATAGGACCTTTTGTGATCCTCCGATTAGCACGTCTATTTTAAATTCGTCGAAGTCTATATATTCTCCTCCGATGCCGCTTACTGAGTCGACGATGGATAAAATATTGTAGCTGTTTAGTAGTTTCCCTATCTTTTCGATGTCATTTGTGATTCCAAATGGTGTTTCGCAATGAACGAAGGTTGCCGCTTTGAAGTCGCTATCCTTTTCTAGGTATTCTCTTAGTTTTTCTATGTCGATGCCCCTTCTGTAGTCAAATTTCAATTCTACTGGAGTTGCTCCTACATTTTCCACGTATTCGGAGAATCCCTTGCCGAAGTATCCGTTGTGAAGGACAAGCACTCTGTCGCCTCTATTTACTATGTTTATTACTGCTGCTTCCAGGCCCATTATTGCTTCTCCTAGCATTAGAAATGTGGTCTGTTCTGTGTTTAGTATCTTTGCAATTTTCTTTTCTACATTTCTGTGAAACTGTGTGTAGTTTGGATCTAGGTCCGGATTTGTGTGGATCTTGCCCATTTCTGCCATTACTTCTTTGGATATGGATGTAGGTCCTGCCGATAAAATTTTCAATTTTTCCTCCTATTCACTGTACTCTTCAAATAGTCTGTCGAATTTATTTGCTGAGGAGCCTTGGATCTTGTACCAGACTCCATCTATTGAAACAAAGGAATTTTTCCTAAGTATTTCAATCTTTGTGTTATCTTTGAAATATATGTTTAAAACGTTTATTGTTCCTGTATCTGATGCGTCTTTTGTAGATGGTTTACCCTTTATGGATTCTACTGCTGATGCCATCTTCCTGATAATTTTCGGTGTTGATGTCTTGTTCAGTGTGTCTTCTTTAAATTTTATAAATTCCATGTAGGAGATTTCGTTGGTCTTAATCTTTATTAGTCTATTTGCGTTTGAGATGAACTTTCCTGTGAAAAATAGTCCTAGTAGGATTAATACAAGGAGGGTAAATCTTCTCTTTCTCTTTGTTTTTAGACGCCTTAATTCTCTTCCTGTCATATCTTTAGCACTCCCGTCAAAAATACAAATCCTTCTCCTGTTACTTTGATTTTATCACTTTCTTCTATATATTCTGCTGTTGCGTACCCTATTCTCCCGAAACTTACGCCTTGCACCGATTCAATTACATCCTTTGAAAGTCCTAGGTCCCTTAGGTATTTTAGTGTTGCAAGGGCTGATGTCCCTGATGCAGGCTCTTCTTCTATGCCAAGTCCTGGTGAAAATGTACGTGAATATACTCTTTCATAGTCGCTAGTTGTAAATGCAAGGATCGATAGCGCTTCTTCTCTCTTTACAATTTCATTTGCAAGGTCATAGTTTAAACTAATTTTGCTTAGGGTTTCTCTATCTTTTACCGGCACAACGATGTCGCAAATGCCAGATGTGAGCTTCTTAATAGGTAGGTCTTTATTTTCTAAATCCATGTCCTCTTTAGAAATTCCAAGCACTTTTGCCATTTCTTCCTTGGTTACAGATGTTTCAAGCTCTCTACCTTCTAGAAACACGCTTATTCCCAACACTTCTTCGTTCTTGTATTCAATTTTTACAGGAATCTTACCTAGACGGGAATGTTGGATGATGTCCACAGTACCCCTATCAATAGGTATGATGTACTCTTCCTTTGCAAGGGCATAGAATGTGGCGATGGTCGCATGACCACACAGGTCTATCTCACCTTTGTCTGTGAAAAATCTGGTGGAGTACCTATTTACATCCATCTTCTTTACAAAGACAGTCTCGTGTTGCTTTAGATCTTTTGCAATCTTTGACATTTCATCGTCTGTTAATCCAACAGAATCTATGACAACTCCGGTCGCATTGCCGTTAAAAGCGCTCATGGTAAAGGCATTTACAATGTAGGTTATAAGTTCCTTAGTCAATCCAAATCCCCTCCCATTATAATAGAAGCTATTCTTTCTAGATCTTCGTCACTGTAGTATTCAATTTCTAGTTTTTTCACAGCTCCTGTGCCTTTTGAGTCGATTTTCGTGCCGAGATGAGAGCTCATTTTTTCAAGAAGGGCGTCGAGATACTTGTCCCTTACTACTTCTTTTCTCCTTCTCGGTCTCTTTCTCCTCATGGTAGTCACGGTAATGCTATCATTTTTAATCCTATTTGCTTCCCTTAACATATCTTCTTCATTTTCAAGGGACAAAAGAATTTGACCATGGGAATAGGTTAACTCTCCGGCTTCTATCATATTTTGAACCTCTTCTGGAAGCTTTAGAAGTCTAATTCTATTTCCGATAAACTGTCTGCTCTTACCGAGAATATCCCCAACTTCATCTTGAAACATTCCATAGTTTTCAATTAGATTTCTATAAGCTCTCGCCTCTTCAATGGGACTTAAGTCCTCCCTTTGCACGTTTTCGATGATGGAAATCTTGTCCGCTTCAAAGTCACTTACATCTGCAACGATACAAGGAACTTCCTTTAACCCAGCCATAATAGAGGCGCGAAGTCTTCTTTCACCGGCGATTAAAAAGTATCTATTGCCCATTGGACGAACCATAAGCGGTTGCAAAACTCCAAGCTCTTCAATACTCTTAGAAAGCTCCCTAAGTATATCTTCGTCGAAATACTTACGAGGTTGGTCCGGGTTTGCAGTGATAAGCTCCACAGCGATATTTTTAAGACCGAAGTTATTTAAATCGTGAGTGTTATTCACATCATTCAAATTATCTTCAGAAATAAGCGAAGTGGTCTTTTCGGTAATTATAGAATTTCCTACCAAAGTAGATTTTATCATCTCGCCAGAATTATTTTTTTCTTCTATTATATTCTTTTTATTTGATTTATTTGAATCATCTTTATTTAAATCAGAATCATTCATAAACTCAGAAGTGATCTCTTCCTGTTGTTCCTTGCTTAAAAAGTTTGAGAAACCACGACCGAGCCCACGCTTCTTATAACTCATTTCTTAAGCACCTCCCTCGCAAATTTCTTGTATGAAAAAGCGCCAGCACTAATTCTATCGTATTTAAAAATATCCATACCATAACCAGGAGACTCAGCAAGACGGACATTTCTAGGAATAGTTGTGTTAAACACAAGGTCCTTAAAGAATCCTCTCACTTCCTCAACAACCTGTTTGGAAAGTTTGTTTCTCCCGTCATACATCGTTAGAAGGACCCCAAGGATTTTTAAATCCGGATTGAAATTTTCCTTTATAAAATCAATGGATTCTATAAGCTGACTAACCCCTTCAAGGGCATAGTATTCCGTTTGAACAGGAATAATGATACTATCGCTAGCTATAAGTGTCATAATAGATAAGACGCTTAGACTAGGAGGACTATCGATTAAAATATAATCATAGTCGTCTTTTATTTTATTAACCTGATCTCTAAGTCTGTAATGCCACTCTGTATTTGCAAGCTCTAGATCGATTCCAGAAAGCTCTTGATTAGAAGGAATGATATCTACATTCTTAGATTCAGTAGGTTTTATAACATCTAAATCCCCATTAATTAGTAGGTCATATATAATTTTATCTTGCTCTTTATTTAAACCAATGCCGGAAGTGGCGTTACCTTGAGGGTCCATATCAATGATTAGGACCTTTTGTTTAAGGCGACCAAGACCAGCAGCCAAATTGATAACAGAAGTAGTCTTGCCTACCCCGCCTTTTTGGTTGAAAATTGATATAACTTTTGCCATATTCACCTCGAACATATGTTCTTTTATCTATATTTTACTTACATTTTTTATTTATACTACTATTATAGATTAAAATCAAAATCATTTAAAGATTAATTAAAGAATAAATTAAAAATTTATATTTTAATTTTAAATGCTATCCAGATAGCATGAAAGTAATATTAAAAAATTTTTTTAATAATTAATAGAAAACGAATAAAAATAGGAGTCAAAAAACAGGGAGGATTAAAAATTAATAGTAAGGAGTGCAAGTATAAGGTTAAATTTGATAAATAAGTATGATGCTATCCGGATAGCATTTGGTTTTTATTCATGAAGACAGTCACCCTGAGCAAGCTCAGCGAGTCGAATGAGTATAACCTTGGTGAGGTCAAGTATCGATGATTTATGTTTCATGCTATCCGGATAGCATTTACTTTTATTTTTGTTGTTCGTGCTATCCGGATAGCATTTAGTTTTATTTTATCTGATGAAGTTCAGTTTGGAAGACTTTCTCTTCGGAGGTTATACCCGTTCGACTTCAGAGCCTTCGGCTATTCCGCTCAGGGTGACTGCAGTTGGGAGATTAATCTTTTAAAAGTTATGGAAATTTTTCGCTGTAGAGGAACTAATTCAGTAATATCACTAATGATTTTGTTCATGCTATCCGGATAGCATCTATTTTATTTTTTTGTTTATGCTATCTGGATAGCATTAAGTTGTATTTTTACTGCTCATGCTATCCGGATAGCATTTAAATTTATTTTGTTGCTCATGCTATCTGGATAGCATTTAGTTTTATTTTATTGTTCGTGCTATCCGGATAGTATTTGAATTTAATTTATCTGATTAATTTCAGTTGGGAGGACTTGCTCTACAGAGGTTAGACCCATTCGACTTCAGAGCCTTCGGCTCTTCCGCTCAGGGTGACTGCAGCTGGGAAGTTCGCGCTCTGTTTAGAGCATTTGTTTTATTTTTGTTTCATGCTACACGTAGAGCTTTTTTTTATTTTCCTCACTATAGTTAGATCCCTCGACTTCGCTCGGGATGACCAGAGAGAGGGACTTGCTATCCGGATAGCATTTAATTTTATTTTTATTGCTCATGCTATCCGGATAGCATTTACTTTTATTTTTGTTGTTCGTGCTATCCGGATAGCATTTAGTTTTATTTTATTGCTCACGCTATCCGGATAGCATTTACTTTTATTTTGTTGCTCACGCTATCCGGATAGCATTTGGTTTTAATTTATTGTTCATGCTATACGTCTACACCTAAAGACGAACGTAGTGAGTCTTAGTAGGTGTGATGCAACCTGTTTCCCAAGAGGCGTAGCCGATTGGCAGAAACAGTCTGCTGATAGCATCAAAAAAAAACTTCCTATTGGAAGTCTTTCTCTTTTTATATTTAATTATCTCCACTACAGTGGTTTTGATTTTGGTTTGCCGCCAGATCTTGGATATTTCTTCGGGGTTGGTTTTACTTTTTCAACTACGATTAGTGAGTGGAGGATTCCATCTGGAAGGGTAATCTCCATTACATTTTTTATTTCTCCTCCCAAGACTTTGATTGCATTTTCCGCTTCTTTTAATTCCTCTTTGTACTCAGAGCCCTTCATTGCAATTATAACTCCACCAGGCTTTACGTAGGGCAGAGTGTACTCAGTTAGAGTTGCCATATTCGCCACAGCCCTTGATACTGACACATCGAAGGCATCTCGGAATTCTTTTTTTCTCGCAAACTCTTCCGCTCTACCGTGGTAAGTTGTGACATTTTCCAAATCAGTTTCTTCTACGACCTTATTGAGAAACTTTATCCTTTTATTCAACGAGTCGAGAAGTGTAACTTCAAGGTCTGGATTTTTTATCGCCATCGGTATTCCTGGGAATCCTGCGCCGGTGCCTACGTCTATGACAGATTTTTTCCCGTCAAGCTCGCCGGTCTTGAAGATTGTGAGGCAGTCTAAGAAATGCTTCACGTCGATCTCTTCGTCATCGGTGATAGCGGTTAGGTTCATAAAACTATTCCACTCAAGTAACATTTCTTTATATTTTTGTAGTTTGTTATTTTTTTCACTATCAAATTCTATTTCAAATTCTTTTAATAGTTCTTCTAGCCTAGTCATTTTTCTCACGTCTTTTTCTTTCTAAATATATTAGAAGCACGTTGATATCAGCAGGGGAGACGCCTGTGATTCTCGCAGCTTGCCCGATGCTTTCTGGACGAATCTTTGTAAGTTTTTCCCTTGCTTCGTTTCTAAGTCCTTGTACTTCTTCGTAGTTTAGATCTTTTTCAAGGTATCTCTTCTCAAGTTTTTTAAATTGGGAGATTTGAATGTTTTGCTTCTTTATATATCCACTGTACTTGATTTCGATTTCTACCTGTTCTATTATATCTCGTCTTAGCTCTGGTCTTTCTGGGTCCAGTTCTTTAACCGCATCGTAACCTAGTTCTGGTCGACGGATCAGTTCTTCTAGACTCTGTGTGTTCTTTATCGGCGTGGTGCCAAGTCTTTCTAGTATTTTATTATTTTCCGCTGTTGGATTTATCTTTATTTCTTGTATTCTCTTTAATTCTTTTTCTATATTTTCTTTTCTATATAGGTATCTTTCGTATTTTTCTTTCGTCACAAGTCCGATGTCGTATCCCATTTGGGTGAGCCTCATGTCTGCGTTGTCCTGTCTTAATGTAAGTCTGTATTCTGCTCTTGCTGTCATCATTCTATATGGCTCTCTCGTGCCTTTAGTTACAAGATCGTCGATTAATACTCCTATATATGCGTCGGATCTTTCTAAGATAAGTGGTTCTTTTCCTTCTACTTTTAACGCTGCGTTGATGCCTGCCATTAGTCCTTGGGCTGCTGCTTCTTCGTAGCCTGAGGATCCATTGATTTGTCCTGCAAAGAATAGTCCTTGGATATCCATGTGTTCCAATGATCTGTCAATTACTGTTGCATCTATAGCATCGTACTCGATTGCATATGCCGATCTCATGATCTTTGCATTTTCTAGTCCGATGATATTTTTGTAGATATCTATTTGCACTTCTTCCGGTAGGGAACTGGACACTCCTTGGATGTACATCTCATCTGTGCTAAGTCCTTCCGGTTCTATAAATACTTGGTGGGAGGTTCTATCTTTGAATCTCATTACCTTGTCTTCGATGGATGGGCAGTACCTCGGTCCTGTGCCTTCGATATCTCCAAGATACATTGCGGATCTCATTATATTTTCTCTTATTATGTCGTGACATTTTTCTGTGGTGTAGGTGAGGTAGCAATTTACTTGGTCCTTGGACATATCCTTGTCAATATTATCAAAGGAGAATGGAACTACTCTTTCATCTCCTGGTTGGACTTCCATCTTGGAAAAATCTATGGTAGAACGGAGCATCCTCGCTGGAGTTCCCGTCTTCATTCTGATAAGTTCTAGACCCATATCCTTTAGGGATTCTGAAAGATCTAGGGATGGTTTCATGCCATCTGGACCGGAACTATAATTTACTTCTCCCATAAAGATTCTGCCTCGTAGATATGTGCCTGTTGCAACTACTACAGACTTCGCTTTATAAATTGCGCCGGTCTTTGTAAGGACACCTACGACTTTTGAATCTTCAAGAAGTATTTTTACTACTTCTGACTGTCTAAGGTCTAGGTTCTCGGTCTTCTCGATTACTTTTTTCATTTCATCGTGGTACCTTCTCTTATCCGCTTGGGCTCTTAGGGAATGAACCGCTGGACCTTTTGAAAGGTTTAGCATCCTAGATTGGATAAATGTCCTGTCTATATTTCTCGCCATTTCTCCGCCCAATGCGTCGATTTCTCTAACTAGGTGTCCTTTTCCAGTTCCGCCGACGTTTGGGTTACAACTCATGGCTACTATTGAATCTAAATTCATGGTCAGAAGAAGAGTTTTTCTTCCCATTCGCGCTGCAGCTAGGGCAGATTCTGTACCTGCATGACCTGCACCTACTACGATGACATCGTACTCTCCTCCAATATAATTTTTAATTTCTGTCATCTTCTATTTTATTCCTACTTTCCTATACAAAATTCTGAAAATACCTTGTCCAGTATATCTTCTGTGGTGGTTTCTCCAGTTATATTTCCAAGTTCGTCTAGTGCGCCCCTTAAATCCACTTCGATGCAGTCTAAGAACTCTCTCGTCTCTAGACCTTCTATGGCTGAATCTATAAACTTGGTCGCTTCTTTTAGAGCTCTCACATGGCGAAGATTGTTGATGTAGAATTCTTCCTTCGCCTTTAGATTTCCACTGAAAAACATATCTTTTATCTTGTTTTCAATATCTAAGATGGTGCCTTTCTTTATGGAAACATTCATATAATCTCTATTTCCAAAGAAAGATTTAAGTTCATCTTCTGAGTTTTTACTTTCAAGATCCGCCTTGTTTACAAGTACTATGCTCTTCTTGCCCTCTAGAAGTTTTAAGATTTCTTCGTCATTTTCGTCAAACTTTTCGCTTCCGTCAAAGATTGCAATTATAAGGTCCGCTCCTTCTATGGATTTAACCGCACGGCTAACTCCTATGGCTTCCACCTTGTCCTCTGTCTCTCTTATCCCTGCTGTGTCCGTAATCTTTAGAAGTATCCCGTCCAAATTTACATAGTCTTCTATTATATCCCTAGTAGTGCCAGGAATATCTGTGACGATTGCCTTTTCATATCTAAGCATCGCATTTAGTAGAGAGGATTTACCTACGTTTGGTTTGCCAAGGATAACTGTGTTTATTCCGTCCCGAAGAAGTCTACCTCTATTTGAACCTTCTATTAGAGTATTTATATTTTCCTTTACCTTATTCGCATCATTTAAAAGAGTTTCGTATTGGTACTCTTCCACGTCGTCTTCAGGGAAGTCTATGTTTGCGATTATAATTCCCATCATCTTTGTAACTTCGTCTGATATTTCTGTGATGATTCCAGTTAGAGAACCTTCCAGTTGCTTTATGCTTTGGTCAAAGGACTCATCGGTCTTCGCCTTTATGATGTCTATTACAGCCTCTGCTTGAGAGAGGTCGAGTCTTCCATTTAAAAATGCCCTCTTGGTAAACTCTCCAGCTTCTGCGATTCTCGCTCCATTGTCAAGAAGAAGATTTAACACTCGCCTTACGGAGATGATTCCCCCGTGGGTGTAAATCTCCACCATGTTTTCTCTCGTATATGTGTTAGGCGCCATCATCTTAACGATTAGGACCTCATCTATAACTTTTTCATTTTCATCTATTATATGGCCGTAGCTCATCATTCTATTCTTAATCTCAGTGAGATTTTTCTGTCCTATGTGACGAAATACTTTGTCTGCTATTTCTACTGAGTCTTCACCACTCATTCTCACTATTCCAATGCCAGCTTCACCGGTGGCAGTGGATATTGCAGCTATTGTCTCTTTCATATTTCACCTCAGATATATTATACATCATGTAGCTAAATTTTAAAATTTACCCATAATTTTGAAGATAATTCTATCACGATTTATAATAATTATCAAAAATAAGATGCAAATATATCGGTAGGATAAGTTTATTTATGATAAGATTATATGTAGGAATATTTTAGAAAAAGGTGAACTATGAATATAAGAAAAAGAGATGGAAGGGTTGTGGATTTCGACAGAGAAAAGATCTCTACAGCCATCAAAAAATCCTACATCGGTATTATGAAGCCCTTCGAGGATTCATATATAGACAAAATTACTGACAAAATCGTTGAAAAAGTAGAGGATCTCTACAAAGATACCATTCCAACCGTTGAACAGATTCAAGACCTTGTTGAGCTTGAACTCATCGAAGAAAAAGAGATCGACGTAGTTAAATCCTACATCACATATAGAGCTGCCCACTCCAAGGACAGACAAGTGCTACGCGGCTTCAACGAATATTTAGAAGACGACACCCTCGTTTCTATTATAAGAGATGTGAGAAACGATTATTCAAGGGATCTCTATCCAATCGAATCCCTTTTCCACAAATTCAGCTCCTTCTGCAAAAAAGACATGAGCCAAGATGATTCAAGGGCCATGCTTATAAGAGCTGCATCAGAACTTACTACCAAGGAAGCTCCCGATTGGGAATATATCGCCTCTAGATTTTACAGATATGATTTAGAAATCAAGATAAACGAAAATTACAAAGGCATAGATACTTTCTACGAAAAGATTAAAAATCTTACGGAGATGAACCTCTACGGAAAGTACATCCTTGAAAATTATACCAAGGAAGATATAGATAAGTTGGAAAAGGAAATTGTTCCTGAAAGGGACAAACTTCTTACCTACTCATCCATAGATCTTCTAGCTAAGAGATATCTAATTCGTAGCCACGACATGACAGTTTTGGAACGTCCACAGGAAATGTTCATGGGAATTGCGATGCATCTTGCACTTCCAGAAGGAAAGAACAAAGTAGAGTGGGCAACTCGTATCTACACAGTGCTTTCAAAACTTCAAGTAACTGTAGCTACTCCAACAATGAACAACGCTCGTAAACCATTCTACCAACTTTCATCCTGCTTTATCGACACAGTTCCAGATACATTGGAAGGAATATACAGAAGTATCGACAACTTCGCCCAAGTTTCTAAACACGGTGGAGGAATGGGACTATACTTTGGAAAGGTGAGAGCATCTGGATCAGATATCAGAGGCTTCAAAGGAGTTGCCGGCGGAGTTATAAGATGGCTAAGACTTGTAAACGACACCGCAGTTGCAGTTGACCAACTGGGAGTTAGACAAGGCTCCTGCGCAGTGTATCTAGACGCATGGCACAAGGACCTTCCAGAATTTTTACAAATCAGAACCAACAACGGGGACGACAGAATGAAGGCCCACGACATCTTCCCAGCAGTTTCTTATCCAGATCTATTCTTCAGACTTGCGAAGAATAATATAGACGCTGATTGGTACATGTTTGACCCACATGAAATCATGGTAAAGAAGGGCTACTGCCTAGAAGATTACTATGGCGACGAATTTGAAAAGAAGTACTACGAATGTGTCCACGACGCAAATATTTCAAAGAGAGTAATCTCTGTAAAGGATATGGTTAGACTTATCATCAAATCTCTAACTGAAACTGGAACTCCATTTGCATTCTTTAGAGATGCGGTAAATAAAATGAATCCTAACAAGCACAAGGGCATGATCTATTCATCCAACCTTTGCACAGAAATTATGCAAAATATGAGCGCCATCGAGGCTGTTTCCCAAGAAATCGAAACAGAAGAAGGAGATACAGTGGTGGTTACAAAGACAAAACCTGGAGATTTTGTAGTATGTAACTTGGCATCTCTTGTAATTTCAAATATAAACTTAGAAGACGACGAAGAAGTTGAGTACGTGGTTTCTACAGCGGTTAGGGGACTGGACAATGTAATCGATTTAAACTACTATCCACTTCCTTACGCAAAAATCACAAATAGCAAGTACAGAGCAATCGGTCTTGGAACTTCTGGTTACCACCACGCACTTATAAAAGAAGGAATCGCATTTTCAGATGAAGAAGAACATTTGGAATTTGCAGATAGAGTGTACGAAAAATTAAATTACTACGCAGTAAAAGCGTCAAACGAAATCGCAAAAGAAAAGGGAGCTTACGAATACTTCAAAGGTTCCGATTGGGACAATGGAGACTACTTCGAACTTAGAGGCTACCACGGCAAAGAATGGGAAGACCTAAGGGCAAGTATCCATGAACACGGAATGAGAAACGGATATATTATGGCAGTTGCACCTACTGGATCCACATCCATAATCGCAGGCACCACCGCTGCAGTTGACCCTGTTATGAAGAGATTCTTCCTAGAAGAAAAGAAGGGAGCGATCATCCCTCGTGTTGCACCAGATCTAAACACTCGCACCTTCTGGTTATATGAACAAGCCCACGAAATCGATCAATCACTAATCATAAAGGCAACTGGAGTGAGGGGACGCCACATCGACCAAGGTCAATCTGTAAACCTCTACATCACCAGCGACTTTACCATGAGACAGATTCTAAATCTATATATAAAAGCCATGGAAGAAGGACTAAAATCACTCTACTATGTGAGAAGTAAGTCCCTAGAAGTAGACGAATGCGAAGTATGTCAAGCATAAGGAGGAAAAATGGAAGAACTTAAAAAAAGAGGTCTCTTCAACGAAAACGGAGACATAGACCTACAAAAGAGAACCATAATAAATGGTAACACCACAAACTTAAATGACTTTAACAATATTAAGTACAAATGGACCAGCGACTGGTACAGACAAGCCATGAACAATTTCTGGATTCCTGAAGAAATCAATCTTTCTCAGGACGTGCTGGATTATAAAATTTTAGACGAAGCAGAGAAGAGAGCATTTGACAAAATACTTTCATTTCTAATATATCTTGACAGTATCCAAACTGCACAACTACCAAACCTACAAGCGTATATTACAGCAAATGAAATAAATCTATGTCTTTCAATTCAGTCATTCCAAGAATCAATCCATTCTCAATCCTATTCATATATTCTTGACACCATCTGTTCACCGGAAGAAAGAACGGAAATACTCTACCAATATATAAATGACAAGACCTTGCTTGAAAGAAATAAATATATCACAGACCAATACGCAGGATTTTTAAATGACAAGACCAAGGGCAACCTAATGCATGCTCTAATCGCCAACTATATATTAGAAGGAATCTACTTCTATTCAGGATTTATGTTCTTCTACAACCTTGGAAGAAACGGAAAGATGCCTGGAACAGTTCAAGAAATCAGATATATAAATAGAGACGAAAACACACATCTATGGCTATTTAGAAGTATAATTCTAGATCTAAAGAAAGAACAACCAGAACTCTTCACAGAAGAAAAGGTAGAAGAGTATAGAGCACTTCTAAAATACGGAGTTGAAGAAGAAATCGCCTGGGGTAAGTATGTAATCGGTGATGATATCCAAGGACTAACTAGCAAGATGGTAGAAGATTATATCAAGTATCTAGGCAACCTAAGAGCAACAAACTTAGGATTTGAACCACTTTACGAAGGTTACGACAAAGAAGTAGAATCCATGAAATGGGTAACCCAATACGCAGACATCAACCTACTAAAGACCGACTTCTTCGAAGCAAAAGTAACAGCATACTCAAAATCAGCGATAATAGAAGACGACCTATAAAATAAAAGGCTAGGAAAAAATATTCCTAGCCTTTTTTTAATCTATATTTCTAATTCTATCCACAACACTGTTTTGGCTGTGTTTTTCATAGAACCTACCAGTAAATAGTATTCCAATTATAATATTTACACAGTTTACAAGAATAAGTGGCATGATTACAAATTTATAGGAAGTCCACTTAGTTTGTTCCATAAAATCTATCAAGATGTATTTATCTACAAGAAGCATAATGATGAAAGAAAATACTAAGCCACATAAAGAATAGATCAAATTCTTTTTCACCAAATATTTTTTAATATTTTTCTTTGTCATTCCAATTGCTTCAAGAATTGATAAGTTAACCATGTTTCTTAATATTTCAGTAGCAATAACGTTAATAAAGTTAAGCACAGATATTAAGAATAATACTATAGATAAACTATAACCCACAAATTCTATAAGATTTTTGAAATCTTTAAAAGACTTTATCTGAAGATCTCTTGAATCGTAGGAAAATCCTGGTTCATTTTCAAAAGATTTTAATAACTTATCAAAATTTTCCTTTTCACTATCTTCTACATCAAATCCATAGGACATTATACTATTA
>QWCH01001120.1_pt1 | contig 15719 bp, 18 predicted proteins | sample 1972671 | NCBI WGS metagenome assembly QWCH01 (sample SAMN09866713, study PRJNA288562) | Human gut metagenome isolate term3_stool, whole genome shotgun sequencing... | isolation source: gut | host: Homo sapiens | place: USA: California | reverse complement strand
GGCGGCGCTGCGCGCCGCGGCCTGCGGCCCGCCCTGCCCCCTACCGGCAAAAGACTCCCCCTCACCCATCCCGGGCAAGGGGGAGATCCTCGCTTATTTACAGCAGGTAGAATAAATAACTCGCCACGCTCAGTACGATCAGCACCGCCAGAATCAGCGCCACGATCCGTTTCATTTTGTCCATTCGGTCTCCTCCTTACGCTGTCACCAGCACGATCTCCCCGTCTTTTTCTTCCGCGTGGATCAACGCCGGCGGCTGTTCGGGGCAGCCCGCCAGCAGCGTGCAGATGGGATCTTCCACTCGGCGTCGCAGCACATTGCGTAGGTCCCGGGCGCCGCTCTTGTGCCCGTAGGCTTCAGTAGCCGCCAACCGCAGTACCCCGTCGTCCCAGCCAAACTTGATCTCCCGCTCTGCCAGGCCCTTTTTCAGCTCCTCCAGCATCAGCGCGGCTATCTTCTGCATATCCTCCTCGGTCAGCGGGCGGAACACCACCACTTCGTCCACACGCGCCAGGAATTCCGGCCGCAGGAACTGCCGCAGCGAGGTCTCCGCCTTGTCCTTGGCGTCGTCATAGCGGGTCTTATCAAAGCCCAGGGCGCTGCCCTGCCGCTCGCTGCCCGCGTTGCTGGTCATAATGATGATGGTATTCTCAAAGGAGACCTGCCGACCCTGCGCATCGGTGATGCGTCCCTCATCTAGAATTTGCAGCAGAATATTCATCACATCGGGGTGTGCCTTCTCTATCTCATCAAACAGCACGATGGAATAGGGGCGCCGCCGTACCTTTTCGGTCAGCTGGCCCGCCTCATCATAGCCCACATAGCCGGGGGGCGAACCAATGATACGGGAAACGGAATGCTTCTCCATAAATTCCGACATATCCAGCCGGATCAGCGGCTCCACATTGTCAAAAAGCTCCTCGGAGAGCACCTTCACCAGCTCGGTCTTGCCCACGCCGGTCGGGCCCACAAAGATGAAGGACGCCGGGCGCTTTTTGGCGGAAAGCCGGATACGGCTGCGGCGCACGGCGGCAGCTACGGCGTTCACCGCCTCATCCTGCCCGATGATGCGTTTTTTCAGGCCGGTTTCCAGGTCGGCCACCTTCTGCAGCTCGCTTTCCTTCACCTTGCTGGCCGGGATCCCGCTCCACAGCTCAATGACCTTGGCCAGGTGGTCCTCCGTCACCGGGGAGTTAAAGGCCGCGTCGTGCAGGGCGTCCATCCGCTCCTCCAGCCGGGCGATCTCGCTTTTCAGCTCCGCCATGCGCCGGTAGTCTATCTCCGCCCCCTCCTCGGGGTTGATGACATCACTGAGGGCCCGCTGCTTTTCCTCTCGCTCTGCGGCCAGCTTATCGTACTCGGTCTGCGCCGCGCATTCCAGGGAGGCTGTCGAGCAGGCCTCATCCAGCAGGTCTATCGCCTTATCGGGCAGGAAGCGATCCAGGATGTACCGCTCGGAGAGCACCACAGCCCGCTCCACCATAAAGTCACTCACCTTTACACGGTGGTAGTCCTCGTAGTATTTCTTAATGCCCCGCAACACCTGGATGGTGTCCTCAATGGTCGGCTCTCCCACCTTCACGGCCTGGAAGCGCCTCTCCAGCGCAGCATCCTTTTCAATGTTTTTGCGGTACTCGTTAAAGGTCGTAGCACCAATGACCTGAATTTCTCCGCGGGAAAGCGCCGGCTTTAGAATATTGGCGGCGTTCATGCTGCCCTCGCTGTCGCCCACGCCCACCAGCGTATGCACCTCGTCAATGAAGAGGATGACATTGCCGTGTTTCTTTACATCCTCCACCAGGCCCTTCACCCGGCTCTCAAACTGCCCGCGGAACTGGGTACCGGCCACCAGCCCGGTCAAGTCCAGCATGTAGACCTCTTTTTGAGCGATCTTGGCCGGCACTTTCCCCTCCACGATGCGCTGGGCGATGCCCTCGGCGATGGCGGTTTTGCCCACGCCCGGTTCACCGATGAGGCAGGGATTGTTCTTGGTGCGCCGGTTCAGGATCTGCACCACCCGGTAAATTTCCTTTTCCCGCCCGATGATAACATCCATCCTGCCCTCACGGGCCTTGCGGGTCAGGTTCTCGCAGTAGTTTTCCAGGTATTTATACTTGGGCGCGCCCTTTTCCGGCTTTTCGCTGCGGGGATTTTTGGGAGGCGCCTCGGTGCCCTCCTCCTGCTCCCGGTTCATCAGCCCGCCGAACAGGTTCTGCATAAAGGGGAACGGCATGGCCCCGCCTTTTTCAAAGCCGTCCTCGCCATCCTCCATATCGCCCATCACTTCCATCATCTGGTCGCTTACCTTATCCAGGTCCTCCTCGGAAAGACCCATCTTATTCATCAGGTCATCCACGGGCTTGAGCCCCAGCTCCTTGGCGCACTTCAGGCACAGCCCCTCGCTTACCGTCTGTCCATTCTCCATCCGGGTCATATAGATGACCGCCAGCCGCTTTTTGCAGCGGGAGCACAGCATATTGTTCTTATCCATCGTTCCACTTCCTTTCGTGGGGAGTATCATTCCGCAGGGCTGACACGCCGCCCGGCCCCGTTTTTCGGCGGCACAAATCCGTGCTGGCTGCGTCAAGGGCCTTGTCAGGCATCAGTCCATTTTCAATGGACACAAGCCTGTCAGCGGCCCATTTCCTTGCCATCCCATGATTTTTACCGTCGCAAAACGGGTGCGAACACTTTCTAACATAAAATCGCTTTTATTGTTATGCCCGTTCCCGGGCAGGATTTACACAGGAAATTCAAACTGCACAAACCAATTGAGGATCGTCGATTTCTGTACCACGGCCGTATTCAGCCAGCTCCACTCATTTTCGCTAAAGGTGATCAGCACCGCCGCCACCATTCCGATGAGATAGCACAGCAGAAAGGCTTCCGCCGCGCCCAGCACACCGCCCAGCACCCGGTTCACACCGCCCACCACCGGCACCCGGTTTACATTCCGGGTCAGCTTTGCCAGCGCCCGCACTATAACCATCGCCACCAGGAAAATGACCAGGAACGCCACCATCGTCAGCAGGGCCACCATCACCGTCCGCAGGGCATCCCCCGCCGCCCCGGTAATGGTATCGGTCGGGTCTATGCGGTCCAGCAGTTCCGCAAAGGTTTGCAGCTTCTGCCGCAGGGTATCACTTACGGCTGTTTGCAGCCGCTCCGCCAGGTAGCCATCGTACAGCCAGGCCGCGGCCTTGCCGCTCAGCAAAGCCGCCACAATGCAGGCCGCCGCCAACCCCAGCAGATGGATAAAGGAACTAACAAACCCCCGCCCCACTGAGCGGATCATCACAAACAGGATCACCGCGATCAGCGCAAGATCCCAAATCAATGAAGGGGTAAAAATATCTCTCATTTTGCCGCCCCCTTTCTCTCTTTTCTCGGGTTTTCATCGTTATGGCGGCACAGCTCCATTTTGTCTCGGGCCGACCCTCCATTCCATTCCGGGCAGCCCTCGCCCATTTCGCTGCGCCGCCCCAGGCCCTCTGCCATTACAGCCGCCGGTGGGTCAGCCCCTCCTCGGTGATGCAGTAATAGCCGTTCTGCCAGGGCGCCATCTGCTGGATGCCGCTCTCCTCCCGGTCGCTCACCTCGATCAGGGCGGCATCGCCCAGCAGCAGGGTGTTTTCGGTCAGGATCAGCACCCGGTTCTTCTCGGTATGCAGAGAAAGCACCCGCTCCGCCACGGTTCTGGTGCCCACTGCCGCCAGTGTGGCATCATAGGCCGTCACCGTTACTCCGGCCGCCTCCCGGCTGTCGCCGCATGCGGTGTAAAGCGTCCCGCCTTCGCCAATGGCCATTGCCGTCGGCGTTTCGGCAAAGCGGGTCTCATACAGCACCGTCCCATCGGTGGAGATCACCCTCGCACCCCGGTCGGTCACAGCCAGCAGCTTATCGCCGCACCACTGGGCTTTCAGCAGGATCTCATCCGGCCAGCTCAGCGAAACCGCCGGCTGCCGCCCGGTCATATCGTGCAGCTTGATGCCGCACCCCAGGGCTCCGCCGCCGCTGGTCACGCCGCCAGCCGCCAGCCAGGTGCCCTTGCCGTTCAGCGCCAGCACCGAAAGATAGCAGTCCCCGCTCTCCAGCAGGAAAATTTCCTCCCCGCGGGCGTTATACACCGTCACCGCGGAAAGTCCGCTGCCGCCCCGCCGGGAAAGCGCCACCGTCCCTTTATCGTTCAGGGTGCCGCCCAGCAGGATGCCGCTGCCGGTGCCGCTTTGCAGCGTCTTGGTCTTATTGGTCAGCATCCAGTCGGTGCCGCCCACATCGTAGGTCAGCAGCCGCCCGCCGGAATACACACTCACCGGGCTGTTGTAGCTGTGCAGGAACTCCCCGGTAATGACTCCCCCGGTATTGTATACCGTCACGCTGCCCTCGGCGCACAGGGCTACGCCGCCCTTTACCCCGATGAGCTGCCTTGTTTCCTGCCGGTCCAGCGTAACGGGGAAGCCCTTGCCCCCCCGCAGCGAGGCCGCGAGGTTCGTCAGGTGGCTACCCCACCCCAGCTGCCGCCCCGCAAAAACGGTGATGCCGATGACGGCGACCACCGCCAGCACAATGGCCAGCTTTTTGGTTCTCCGCCAGTTTTTCTTACGGCGGCGTCTGCGGCGCGCTTCCTCAAATTCCGTCAGTTCGCTCACAGTTCCGCCTCCTTTTGCTCGTAGAATACCCGCTCCAGATAAAGCCCGCAGGCGGGGGCTGTTTTGCCGGCTCTTTCCCGGTCCTCACTGCGCAGGATGGCCATGATCTCCCCGGGAGGATATTTGCCCTGTCCTATTTCCAGCAGCGTCCCGGCCATAATGCGCACCATGTGGTAGAGGAATCCATCCCCCGTCACCGTCAGGTGTATCTCATCGCCGGTTTGGGTCACGGCGCATTCGGTCAGCGTGCGCACACGCTCCTCCGGGGGGATTTTTCCCCCCGCCGCACAAAAGGCCGAAAAATTGTGGGTGCCCAGCAGCCTCCCGGCCGCCTCATTCATGGCTGCGGTATCCACCGGCCGGGGCAGCTGTACCGCCACCCCCTCCCGGAACGGATCTCTAGTCGCGCTTTGGTACCAGCGGTAGCGGTAGCGCTTGGCGGCGGCATCATACCGCGGGTGGAAGTCCTCACCGGCCTCACGGCAGTCCGTCACCGCTATATCGCGGGGCAGGTTGACATTCAGCGCCCGCTGCAGCGCCTCCGGCGGGATGCGGCAGCTCTCGCATTTCAGCGCCGCCACAAAGCCCACCGCATGCACCCCACTATCAGTGCGGGAGCAGCCGGTCAGCTCGCCCCGCTCGCCAAAGAGCCGTTCCACGGCATCCTGCACGGCGCCGCAGATGGTCGGGGCGTTCGGCTGGACCTGCCAGCCGCAGTAATGGGTCCCCAGCCAGCGCAGGGTCAGTTTGTATCGCATGGATGGAGCACCCCCAATCTTATCGTATCACAAAGTTGTTACCAAATCGTTGGCAAGAGATTAACATATTTGTTCAGCAGGATCACCCCGGCAAAAACCGCCGCGGTCGCCACACCGGAGATGAGGTCCCGGCCGTGCAGCTTCATCTGCTTCATCCGGGTGCGGCCCTCGCCGCCGTGGTAGCAGCGGCATTCCATCGCCAGCGCCAGCTCATCCGCCCGGCGGAACGCCGAAACGAACAGCGGGATGAGGATGGGCAGCAGCGCCTTGGCCCGCTGCATCACGCCGCCGCTTTCCAAGTCGGCGCCCCTTGCCTTTTGGGCGGACATGATCTTGTCCGTCTCCTCGATGAGGGTGGGGATAAACCGCAGCGCGATGGTCATCATCATGGCCAGCTCGTGCACCGGCAGCTTGATCTTCTTAAGAGGCGACAGCAGCCGCTCTATGCCGTCGGTGAGGGCGATGGGCGAGGTGGTATAGGTCAGCAGCGAGGTGCCCGCGATGAGGCACAAAATCCGCACCGACATGAATACCGCCGTCTCGATGCCCTCCTTGGTGATCTTGAGGAACTTCCACTGCCACAGCGGGTCGCCGGTGGAAAGGAACAGGTTCAGCACCGCCGTAAAAATGACGATGGGCACCACCGGTTTCATGGATTTCCAGATCATCGAAAGGGGAATACGGCTGATAAGATAGGCCGCGAAGCCGAACAGCACGCCCAGCAGCAGGCCCCACATGTTATCCGCCACAAATAGCATCACGATGTAGAGGATGGAAAGCAGGATCTTGATGCGGGGGTCCATTTTGTGAATGGCGCTCTTCCCGGGGAAATACTGACCAATGGTAATATCACGAATCATCGGGCGGCACCCCCTTTCACGGCATTCAGGATAGCGGCAGCCGCGCCCTCCACGGTGTAGATGTTGCCCGGCACCTGGTACCCGGCGGCCCGCAGCCCGGCAAAGACCCGGCTGATCTGCGGCACGGCCAGGCCCATGGCGGTCAGTTCCTCCACCCGGCTAAAGATATTTTCCACCGTATCGTACATGGCGGGCTTGCCCTCGGCGATCACCAGCACTTTCTTGGCGTACTGGGCTATATCCTCCATGCTGTGGCTCACCAGCAGCACGGTATTTTTGCGTTCCTCGTGGTACTCCCTTATCTCGCCCAGGATGGTATCCCGGCCGCGAGGGTCCAGGCCCGCTGTGGGCTCATCCAGTACCAGCACCTTGGGATCCATGGCCAGCACACCAGCAATGGCCACCCGGCGCTTCTGCCCGCCGGAAAGCTCGAAGGGGCTTTTTTCCATCATGTCCTCCGAAAGGCCCACAAAGCGCAGCGACTCCCGCACCCGCTTTTCCACTTCCTCGGGGGGCAGCCCCATATTGGTGGGGCCGAAGGCCACATCCGCCGCCACCGTCTCGCCAAAGAGCTGGTACTCCGGGTACTGGAACACCAGCCCCACCTTGAAGCGGAACCGCCGCAGGTCCTTTTTATCGGCCCACAGGTCCTCGCCGTCAATGTAGACCTTGCCCTCGGTGGGAGCCAGCAGGCCATTGAGGTGCTGGATGAAGGTGGACTTGCCGGAGCCGGTATGCCCGATGATCCCAGCAAACTCCCCCTCCTCTATCTCGATGTTGAAATCCTGCAGGGCGGCCCGCTCATAGGGGGTGCCCTGCGAATAAATATGCGTTAAATGCTCGGTTTTGATGATAGACATATTTGGCACGGTTCCTTCCTTAGCGGGTCAGCAGGGCTTCCAGCGCTTCTACGCACTCCTGCTCGTCTATGATATCGGCCTGCACCGGCAGACCGGCTTCCTTCAGTATCGTCATCAGCTCGGTGGTCTGGGGCACATCCAGTCCCACCTGCCGCAGCTCCGCCACATGGCTGAATACCTTACGGGGCACATCGTCCATCAGCACATGGCCGTCATCCATCACGATCACCCGGTCACAGGCGGCGGCCTCCTCCATGTAGTGGGTAATCAGCACCACGGTGATGCCCTTTTCGCGGTTCAATTGCCGCAGCACCCTCATTACCTCCTGGCGGCCGCGGGGGTCCAGCATGGCAGTGGGCTCATCCAGCAGGATGCACCGGGGCTGCATGGCGATGATGCCCGCGATGGCCACCCGTTGCTTCTGCCCGCCGGAGAGCTGATGCGGCGCGCTTTCCCGGTATTCGTACATACCCACCGCTTTCAGGGCCTCATCCACCCGCCGGCGGATCTCAGCCGGCTCCACGCCCATATTTTCGGGCGCGAAGGCCACATCCTCTTCCACCACCGTCGCCACGATCTGGTTATCCGGGTTCTGGAACACCATACCGGCGCACTGACGGATCTCGAAGAGCTTGTCCTCATCCCTGGTATCCATACCGTCCACCATCACGGTGCCGGTGCGGGGCAGCAGCACGGCGTTGCAGTGCTTGGCAAAGGTGGATTTCCCGGAGCCATTGTGCCCCAGCACCGCCACAAACTCGCCTTCCCCTATGGTGATATTCACATCCTCCAGCACCAGCGGCAGGCCGGTCTCTTCCTCGTAACTGAAGGAGATATGCTCGGTTTCGATCAGCTTTTTCAAAATGCGTTCCTCGCTTTTTCGTAGTCTTGGTTTCTGCCGTGCCGTGCGGCAGGGCAGCGGCTCTTGCCCCGCTTCTGCAGGGGGCTGGCACCCGGGCCGCAGGCCCGGCGGCAAAGCCGCCGAAGCGGACCTCCGGTCCGCTTGCCCGCCCTTTGGGCGGGCGGCCTGCGGCCCGCCCTGCCCCTTTTTTACTCCCTGCTGTGCCACACGGCGGTGGAGCCGCAAGGCAGGGGGCAGCCGGTGGCCTTTACCGGCAGCCCGATCTCGGAGGAGAAGGTAGTGCCCTTCCCCGCAAATCGCCGGCTGACGGTGGTGTTCAGAATATACTCCATCACGCTGGGGCTCAGCCCGGTGGTGTAGGAATTGATGGCAAAGAAGAGCGGGTTTTCGGTCAGCACCCCGGCGCACAGCTTCACCAGGTCATACACCGAGTCCTCCAGCTTCCATACCTCGCCGCCCGGGCCCCGGCCGTAGCTCGGCGGGTCCATGATGACTCCATCGTATAGACTGCCCCGGCGGATCTCCCGCTCCACAAATTTCTGGCAGTCGTCCACGATCCATCGGATCGACTTTTCCCCCAGTCCGGAGAGCTGCTGGTTCTCTCTCGCCCAGGCCACCATGCCCTTGCTGGCATCCACATGGCACACCGCGGCGCCCGCCGCGGCGCAGGCCAAAGTGGCTCCGCCCGTGTAGGCAAATAGATTCAGCACCCGGATGGGCCGCCCGGCTTTCTCGATCTTCTCCCGGAAGAAATCCCAGTTGACCGCCTGCTCCGGGAACAGCCCCGTGTGCTTAAAGCCGGTTGGGCTGATCTTGAATTTCAGATCCCGGTAGCCGATGGTCCAGAACTGGGGGTGGCTGCGGTAGATCTGCCAGCTGCCGCCGCCCGCCGAGGAGCGGTTGTACCGGGCATCGGCTTTCTGCCACTCGGGGCCCTTTTCCGGCCTCCAAATGACCTGCGGGTCCGGCCGGATGAGGATGGTATTACCCCACCGCTCCAGCTTTTCTCCGTTGCTGGTATCCAGGATCTCAAAATCCTGCCACTGGTCTGCGATACGCATGGTTTTTCTCACTTTCTGTCTTTGGTGGTTTCGTTCCGCCTGCGGCGGGGATATTTGGTGAAGGTTTGTTTTCGCCTATCGGCGGACGGACATGACATAGATTGTTGTCGCCTATCGGCGGCGCAAGTTTTACAAAAGATTTTAATCTGTACGCCTGCCGGCGGGGCGTTACTTTTCTATGAAGAAAAGTAACCAAAAGTCATTCAGGGCTGCGCCCTGAAAACCCGGTCGCCCTGCTGCGCTGGATACGGATTCAGATTTTTCGGTCACGAAAAATCTAAATCCGTACTGCACGCAGATGGGCTTCAAAAGTGCCTGCGGCGCATTTTTATCGCCGCTGCGCTGGAGCGCAGAACGGCGAACCACCACCCCTGTCCCCTCCTCAAAGGAGGGGGACTATGGGGGAAGGAACGAAATATTTTCTAATTTGTGGTTTGCAAGGTGCAAGGCCGCTGACCCATGGTTATGGTTAGCGGGGCTGGCGGTTTGCAGGAAAAGGGAGGGCGTTCCCCTCCCCCGAAGCGGGGGAGGTCGGGAGGGGGCAGATGCATCTGCGATACCTTATAAGCACCGTTTAGCCCACGATCCGGGACGGCGCAGGCGTTCCGGGCGGGCGTTCCGGTGCGTCTGGTTTTTAGGGCGCAGCCCTAAACCGTTTTTGCATCCTTTTGTCGGCACAAAAGGATGCCCCCGCCGGGTAGGCGTACAAACTATGATATCTAAAAGGCTTTCCCCACCGGAGGTGATCGCAAATTATCACCTTAACATTCCGCCGCAGGTGGTTCGGCCTGCCCCTGTTTTTACTTCAGCAGCTTCTCACACCCGGCCGCCAGCCGCTCGGCCAACTCCCGGATGAGGGCAGCGTCCTCGCCCTCCACCATCACCCGGATCAGCGGTTCGGTGCCGCTTGCCCGAATCAAAATCCTGCCGGTATCACCCAGCCGCTCCTCGCACTCCTCGATAAGCGCTTCCATCTCCGGGCTTTCGTGCAGGGCCTCCTTCATGTCGCGGTCGGCCTCCACATTCAGCAGCACCTGCGGGGTAATGGGCATCCGGCCCGCCAGCACGCTCAGCGGCTCGCCGGTCTTTTTCATCACCCGCATCAGCTGGATGGCCGAAAGCTCTCCATCACCGGTGGGCATATACTCCCGGAAGATGATATGCCCCGATTGCTCCCCGCCGATGTTATAGCCGTTTTTGCGCATATTTTCCAGCACATAGCGGTCGCCCACCTTGGTGGTCTCGGCATGGATGCCGTTTTCTTTGGCGAACCGGAAAAAGCCGAAGCTGCTCATCACCGTCACCACGGCGGCATCGCCGGGCAGGCGGCCCTCCGCCTTCATCTGCCGGGCAAAAATAGCGATCATCTGGTCGCCGTTTACCACATGGCCCTTTTCATCCACCGCCAGGCACCGGTCGGCGTCCCCATCAAAGGCCACCGCCAGGTCATATTTTCCCTCGGCCATCAGGCTGGCCAGGTGCTCCACATGGGTGCTGCCGCACTCCCGGTTGATGTTGGTCCCATCGGGGGCATCGCACAGGATGGTCGCCTCGGCCCCCAGCAGGGAAAACAACTCCTCCGCCGTTCTTACCGCCGCGCCGTTGGAGCAATCCACCAGCACCCGCATGCCCTCCAGCCGTTCCGGCACGGTGGAGGCCAGATACCCGGCATACCGTACCGCCGCCTCACGGTCCTCGCGGCAGGTGCCTATCTCCTCCGGCTCCACCGGGATCATGGGGATATCCCGGTCCAGCAGCATCCGCTCTATCTCGTCCTCCTCGTCATCGGTCAGCTTGTAGCCCTCCGGGCCAAAGATCTTGATGCCGTTGAACTCGTAGGGGTTGTGGGAGGCCGAAATGACCACGCCGGCCGCGGCCTTTTTCTGCACGGTCAGGTAGGCCACCGCCGGGGTAGGAACCACCCCCAACAGCACCACATCGGCGCCGCCGGCCATCAGGCCGCCCGCCAGGGCCGCCTGCAGCATCTCTCCGGAAAGCCGGGTATCCCGGCCGATGACCACGGTGGGGCGTTTTTCGGGGTGCTCTCCCCGGATGACCTCAGCCAGGGCCATGCCTACCTCCTCCGCCCGGCGGATGGAAAGATCCCGGTTGGCAATGCCGCGGATACCGTCTGTTCCAAACAGTCTGCCCATATCAATTCGTCTCGCTTTCTCAGTTGGTTTCGGTGCCGCCATTCCAGCGGAAGTGCCCCGAAATGGGGTGGTTGCGGTGGCAGCGCAGCAGGGCGTCCTCTTCCCGGCGGGGCTGGCCGCTGTTGTGGATGAGGTACGGGATGCCGTCCCTGTTCCGTTTATCGGAGATGATGCCGATGTGGCTCCCCTCAAAGGTCACGATATCCCCAGGCTGCCATTCGGCGATCTCGTAGGGGTCGGTGGTCAGGCTTTCGGCATATCTCTCAAAAAACACCCGCAAATTGGGGACCCGGCGGAAATCGATGTTGGGATCGGGCGTGCCCTGCACCCGCGGGTAAAGCCCGGTATTTTCGGCGATATCGGCATCGATGAGCGCCTTGAGGTCGTACCCGGCGTTTTGGAAGGCCCGCCACACCACATCGGTGCAGACGCCCCTGTCCTCCGGCGGGTAACCCCCGGCAAAATAGCCGGGGTCATAGGCGGGGTGGTTTTCGGCGTCCCGCCGGGCCCCCAGCATCAGGTCGGTGTAATCGTCGATGCCGTCGCCGTCGGCGTCCAGCGGGCTTTGCAGCGTTTCAATGCCGAAATGCTCCGCGGTATAAGTTCTATGGGGCAAAAGATTCCAATAGTCCAGCCCCAGCAGAATAAGCACGATGGCCAGCGCGGCCAAAAGCCGCGGCCAGCGGCAGCGTTTTTGTTTTTCCATGGTTAGAATGACAGCGTCATCTGGGCGTCCGGCACACCGTCCGGGGCGTCCAGATGGAGGTGGTTATAGGCCAGCCGGGTCACACAGCGGCCCCGGGGCGTCCGGGTCAAAAAGCCGATCTGCATCAGGTACGGCTCATAAACATCCTCCAGCGTCACGCTCTCCTCCCCCACGGCGGCGGCAAGGGTATCCAGCCCCACCGGGCCTCCGGCATAGTTCTGGATGATGGTGGAGAGGATGCGGCGGTCGATGCGGTCCAGGCCGAGGTAATCCACCTCCAGCCGTTCCAGTGCTTCGGCGGCGATCTCCGGGGTGATGGCCCCGCTGCCCTGCACCTGGGCAAAGTCCCGGACCCGCTTCAAAAAGCGGTTGGCGATGCGGGGGGTGCCGCGGCTGCGGCGGGCCAGCTCCATGGCTCCCTCGGCCTCACAGGGGATGCCGAGGATCCCGGCCGACCGGGTGACGATCTGCGAAAGCTCCTCCGGGGTGTACAGCTCCAGCCGGAACACCACGCCGAAGCGGTCCCGCAGCGGGGCCGAAAGCTGCCCGGCCCGGGTGGTGGCTCCCACCAAAGTGAACCGGGGCAGATCGATGCGGATAGAACGGGCACTGGGGCCTTTGCCGATGATGATATCAAGGGCGTAGTCCTCCATGGCGGGGTACAGTACCTCCTCCACGCTGCGGTTCAACCTGTGGATCTCATCGATGAAGAGGATATCATTTTCATTGAGGTTGGTAAGCAGGGCAGCCAGATCGCCCGGTTTTTCGATGGCCGGGCCGCTGGTAATGCGGATATTGACCCCCATTTCCGCCGCGATGATCTGCGAAAGGGTGGTCTTGCCCAGGCCGGGAGGCCCATAAAGCAGCACATGATCCAGCGGCTCCCCGCGCAGGCGCGCCGCCTGCATAAAGACCGAGAGATTTTCCTTGACCTGCTCCTGCCCGATGTATTCCTCCAGCGTGTGCGGGCGCAGGGAAAGCTCATTATCCCGGTCGTTTTCGGTCACCTCCGGGGCGACAAAGCGGTTTTCCAGGTCCATCTCGTATTCCGGCTGTTTGCCTCTATCGAACATGGTGTGATCTCCTCTCTTTGGGAGTAGTGGGTGGGGCGGCCGCAGGCCGGCGGCAAAGCCGCCGTAGGCGGGGCGCAGCCCCGCCAAAATCGTCCGGAGGACGATTTGCCTGCGGCCGGAACCGGCCTGCTGCAGGGAGCCGCAGGCGCAGGCCCGGCGGCCGAAGACCGCCGAAGCGGACGGCAGTCCGCTTTAGCCCCGCCCGCAGGGCGGGGCGGGCTGCGCCCTGTATCCCGGTCCCTGCACAAATTCAAAGCTGTTTACTTGCCGCGGGTAAAGGATTTGAGGGCCCGGCGGATCAACTCATCCACAGCCAGCGAATCCTCCATGGGGGCGATAACGGCGGCGGCATCGGTCTGGCCGTAGCCCAGCGCCACCAGCGCACTGATGGCCTCGCTTTTAGCGGTATTGTGGATGGTTTCCGCCACGGTGGAAATGGTGCCGATCTCATCACTAAACGGCATGCTGATGTCCTCATCGCTCACCTTATCCCGCAGCTCCAGGATGATGCGCTGGGCCAGCTTGGCGCCGACGCCCTGGGCGCGGGTGAGGGCTTTGGCATCCCCGGCAGCAATGGAGAGCATCAGCCGGTCGGGGGCGGAATCCGAGAGGATGGCCAGGGCCACCCGGGGGCCCACCCCGGAAACGCCGATGAGCATCCGGAAGCAGCGGCGCTCCTGCTCGGTGGAAAAGCCGAACAGCTCCATGCCGTCCTCCTTGACCCACAGGTGGGTCAGCAGGGTGACCTCCTGCCCACGGCCGGGCAGACTGGAAAGGGTGTGGGTAGAGGCGGAGCACTGGTAGCCGACGCCGCAGGCTTCCACCACGCAGTAGGTGGGGGCCACCTGGCGCAGCAGCCCGGAAATGCTGTAAATCATGTTTTCTTCTCCTTGTAGGTGATGGGTTTGCCGCGGCGGTTGCCGCCGCGAATCTCCGCCAGGGCGGCGGTAGGCAGGCGGCTGCCGCCATTGTGTCCATGGCAGATGGCAATGGCCAGGGCATCGGCGGCGTCATCGGGCTGGGGCACGGATTTGAGATTTAACAGGCGGCGGGTCATTTCCATCACCTGCTCCTTTTCGGCCTTGCCGTAGCCCACCACCGCCGATTTGACCTGCAGCGGCGTATAGCTGAATACCGGCACGCCCTGCTGCTCCGCGGCCAGCAGCAGTACTCCCCTCGCTTCCGCCACGGCAATGGCGGTGGTGCGATTGGTGGTGAAGAACAGCTGCTCCATAGCGACGGCATCGGGGCAGTACTGGGTGATGAGCCCCACCATGTCATCGTAGATCTGCCGCAGGCGGGTCTCAAAAGGGAGCTCCGCGGGAGTGGTGATGGCGCCGTATTCCACCAGCGAAAAGCGGACATTATCGTAATCCACCAGGCCCACGCCCACGATGGCATAGCCGGGGTCGATGCCCATGATACGCACGCGTAAGCCCCCTTTCCCGAAGTCCTGTTTTTATCGCATTAGGGCATGGGTTCCCATAATGAATCATCTTATATCGTACCACAAGAACGGATGTTCGTCAATAATGCAGGGACAATTTTTAAGGAAAGTTTACAGATGAGGGAGAAGGCATATCGGGAGAAAAGCACTTCACGCAAACATTGACGACATATCTACGCGCATGCGAGAAAAGAATAGAGAATATAAGTTATTTTTATAAAGAAAAAAGACGCCCATAGGCGTCTTTTTCGTTGCAGAAATACTTGATTAATCAAAATATGCTTCAAAGTCTCCGAATGAAGTCACTTTTTGCAATTTAACATCGGCGAAAAAATCAACAATTTTTATTTTAATCGTTTCACTTGCAAATGAACTGTTGTTTGACACTTTTACTTTATAATCACCAAAGCTGCTTACAAATTGGACTTTAAGATCTGCACCGCTATTAACGATAATAAACCTTACCTTTTTCCCTCGCATTTTTGCTAAATAACTTTTTGAGTAACTCATCTTTTTATGCCCTCCTGTTTATTTCTATTCCTGCAGCATTATACATGCTGATTACCTCCTGCAGATCAAAAGGACATTTATATTTTATTGGCAATGTTCTATCCTCACTTTTTAATATCCTACAAATATAGATATTCCCTAAAATAGCTTTTACGCTATCTTCATTGGTATTTGGCAGCGATACCAGCCCATCAATAATCAAGCTAATCGGAATCATATGTTCGTCATGAAAAACATCACGAAAAATAAAGCCATCGCCTCCGATGAATATTGTCAAGATGATTCTTCAAATGAAACTGTAAACACTTTGCGAACGCGCTGAATTTGCAGTGATTTTCGGAGAAAAAGAGCTTAGAATCAAGCGGGAAAAATCAATGGTTGTGAAATCCATAAAGAAAATGCCGTCTGCGTGTATGGATTGCACCGTTCCGCGATTCACGGCATCGTGCGGCCAGTACGCGGCTTCGCGCGGTCTTTTGCGGTTTAGCTGCTTATCGTCCGATTCCGTGAAACGCAAAGGGGTGTCCTGTGTACAGGGCATCGAATATCCCGCCTAAAACCGCTGAAAACGCAAAAACACCCCGCACCATGCGTCCTGTAAACGCACGGTGCGGGGTGTTCATTCTGTTATGCAGCTTTTGTCAGATACACGATCCCGGCGGCTAAGTCCACACGGTCAATGTCATATCCTGCGTTGTAGATGGTATTGGAAAGCGGTCTGTCCTGCGCCGGATACCAATAGGAAGCGTACTTGTACGCCGACTTGCAAAGCGGCTTGCC
>QWCH01003648.1_pt1 | contig 15723 bp, 20 predicted proteins | sample 1972671 | NCBI WGS metagenome assembly QWCH01 (sample SAMN09866713, study PRJNA288562) | Human gut metagenome isolate term3_stool, whole genome shotgun sequencing... | isolation source: gut | host: Homo sapiens | place: USA: California | reverse complement strand
TGCTTGCATAAAGAATGACGCTTATTTGAATTTGAAAGAACCTTGAAAACCGAATTACAGTTAGGGGGTACGCGAATGGAGCGTTTAGACTTCTGCTCGTTTGTGGTGACCCTGCGCAGATACATTTATGCGGATGCGCTGGGAAACCAATTAGACTTACTTTGTTTGCTGTTCGGCAGCTTTCTGCAAAGTACAGATGCCGAAGATTTCACCTTCGACAACGGACAGGTCTGCCGCTGGCTCAACGGCACAGCGCGGGTCAGCCCGAAGATCACATCCTTTTACCTTGTCGGTGAGAACCAAGAAAAGCTGACGCAGGACATGGAAACAAAAATACTTACCATTATGTCGGACCCCGCAATGGCAGCGCAGAGCGAGTGTGACTTGTTGATGCAGGATGTTTCCATTTCCACCAGCAAGAAAAAGTCATTATACGCGGAACGGGATTTCTCCGTTTCCGCGCAGGTCGCAGAGTTTTTGTCCTTACTGCTGTGCTTCGCAATGCAGCGTGAGTTTGTAAAACGCGAAGCACGGGCAAAGGTCTGCGAACAGATCATCTTGCCGCCGGACTATGACCCGGTAGTTTTTACCGAGGCCCGGATGTCCAAATGTATCGTGATCCAGCCAATGACCGGGCCTTACAAAATTGTAAAGGCGGAGAATATTTTTAAAGAAATCCCATTTGCACTCGAAAAAATATTCCCACCTGTAAGTGAGGATTCCGAAGATGCTGTGGAACATGCCGAGCAGATGAAAAAACGCCGGAAAATGCTTTTGGCTTTGGTGCAATATCTAAAAGAAACTTATCAGCTTGGCATTATGGAAATCGAAACCGGCAACGAAGAAAAAGGTCATGCTCTTGTGCGGGAAGTTCAGAATATTTACCGACAACTGTATGGTGAAATGCCTGCCCTTATGGAAGAACAACGTCAGATGTATCGGGAGTATCTGGAAAGCAACGGAATCCGATTTTTCCAAGAACCCCATAAACTAACAGGCTGACGGCACAGCGGTTCTCTCACGAAAGTGAGAGGGCCGCTTTTTCTATGTTCATTTTCCTGCGCTCAATTTCCGCACAATTTCCCATCAATGCTAAAGCAGCCCGCTTTCGATAAAATGAATCTGTAACCCGATACCAAAATCGGTGTCGGCAGCAACATTCCGAAAGGGGGCTTTTTTATAAGGCAAGAGAAGAAAATTTTATCAAAAGCCTATCGGCACAAAATCGGCAGGGTGACGTTTGAGGTCACATCCTACGACAACCCGGCAGGCATGCAAACATCGCAGGAAATGCTTTTGCAGATGATGGAGCAGAAGATACACGGAGAGAGGAGATGATTCCCCGATGAAGCAATTCAATGACATTACAATTATCGGCATCGACCAAGGGTATGGCAATATGAAAACCGCCAATACCATTTTCCCTACGGCTATTACCGCTTACGACACCGCGCCCATGTTCAAGGGTGATGTGCTGGAATACGGCGGTAAATTCTACCGCGTGGGAGAAGGTCACAAGGGCTTTGTGGCAGACAAGTCAACGGACGGCGATTTCTATCTGCTGACGCTGGCGGCCATCGCCAAAGAGTTGGAGCAATACCGGCTGTTCACCGCCAGCCTGTGTCTGTCGGTGGGGCTGCCGCTGAGCTGGGTCGGCAGCCAGCGTGAGAGCTTCCGGCAGTATCTGATGCAGAACGAAACGATACGTTTCCGCTTCAATGGGAATCTGTTTCAGCTTCGCATCGTGGGCTGCAAGGTGTATCCGCAGGGCTATGCGGCCATTGTTCAGCAGCTGGCAGACTTCGAGGGAGAGCATCTGTTGGCTGACATCGGCAACGGCACAATGAATCTGCTCTACTTGACGGATTCTCAGCCGCAGGAAAGCCGCTGTTGGACGGAGAAAATCGGTGTGAACCAGTGCATGATCCGCGCTAAAGAAGCGGTGCTTCGGCGTTTTGGCAGCAAAATCAGCGACAGCACGGTGGAGCAGATTTTGCGGACAGGCACGGCAAAAATCGATGCCGACTATCTCGCCTGTATTCGAGAAGTTGCATCCGGCTATGTAGCCGAACTGTTTGCAGCCTTGCGCAGTTACGAGTACGACCCTGCCACCACGCACTTGACCATCGTGGGCGGCGGTGGGCAGTTGGTCAAGCACTTCGGCAGCTATGACCCGGAGCAAGTCACCATTGTGGATGACATCTGCGCCGCTGCCAAGGGGTACGAGTACATGGCCTACCGCCAGATGCTCCGAGGGTGAAACCGTGTCGGAGATACGGACGACCAACCTGCGGTTCAACCTTGGCAAAGAGCCGCAGCGGAAAGCATGGCAGTATTTGCAGACGATGGATAAATCGGTGTTCAAGTCGTACAACCAAGCGGTCGCCACAGCGGTGGTGGACTACTTTGACCGCTACTACCAGACGCAGGATGACCCTTATCTGGAGACGCGAGCGCGCGAGGAACAGTTTGTGCAGCAAATCGTGGATGCAGTGCGGGATACTTTGCGGGAGACGATGCCGGTCTTTCTGGCAGGGTGCATAACCGGGATGGCGCAGAACCCTGCCGCTGTTTCTCCCCAGCCTGTAAAAGAACCTGTGAAAGACAGCATCAACTGGGATTTTGTGGGTGGCTGATATGCCTGTGCGGACTTTACAGGAATGTCTGGACGAGTTTGTGGCAGAACGCCCGCTCCAGCCGGATGAATATCCCGATGCTGTCAGTGGGCTGGCTTACTGCAAACGCTGCCGTTCCCCGCGCAGGACGCGGCAGATGTTGTTCGGAAAAGAGAGAATCCTCCCGATAGGGTGCAGATGCCAGATGGAAGATGCTGCTTTTGTTCAGAGCAGCAGTACAAATGGCGATAAGCAGCGGCAGAATTTCAGCCCCAAAACGCAGACACCCAAACAAGGCTGATTTTCACACCAAAAAGGAGAAAGCATGACCGAAGATGAGAAAAAGTTGATACAGGCACGGCACAGGCTGGAAGCTGTGCAGGCACGCAACCGCCAGAAAGAGCGCAAGGCGCGAACCCGCCGACTTATCCAAGAGGGCGCGATACTGGAAAGTGTATGGCCGGAGATACGCGACATTCCGATGGCTGACTTGCCACGCAAGCTGCACGATAAACTGAGCAATGCCCCGTGAGGGGCAGCTCTCCCTCACCGAAGTGCGCACTTACTCACCACCGGCAAGCCGGCGGTGGTATGTGCGCCCGCTGAGGCGGGAGGACTTTTTATCGCGGAGGTGATATGCTGTAGCTATCTATCATTTCGAGTCAAAAATCATCAGCCGTGGAGCAGGCCGTTCTGCTATCGCCGCCGCTGCCTATCAGAGTGGAGAACGGCTGTACAACGATTATGACGGCCTTACCCATGACTACACCAAGAAAGGAGGTGTCCTCTATACAGAAATCTTACTGCCGCCCCAAGCCCCGGCAGCGTGGAAAGACCGACAGACCCTGTGGGCAGCGGTGGAGTCTGCCGAGAAAACCAAGGACAGCCGCCTTGCTCGCCAGTTGATCGTTGCCCTGCCCGTTGAACTTGGGCGGGATGATTGGCTGCTGCTTCTGCGCGGCTTCATCCAAACGGAATGTGTAGACAAGGGTATGTGCGCCGACTTCGCCATCCACGACCCGGATGGGCATAACCCCCATGCACACATTATGCTGACGATGCGCCCGTTGGATGTCCACGGAAAATGGCAAGGCAAAACGCAAAAAGAATACCTGTGCCGCAAAGCCGATGAGGAACGTGGCTTTACAGCACAGGAGTTTTTGCAGGCAAAAGAGAACGGCTGGGAAAAGCAATATAAGTACAAGAACACAGCGGGCGTATCGGCGTGGCTGACGCCCACACAGGCCGCCCGCGAACCGGGGTGGAAACGCTGCTCGAAGCAGCCGAAAGCGGTGAAATTAGGGCGACAAAACCCGCTGTGTGCGCGATGGAACAGCCCGGAGCAATTACTGGACTGGCGGGAAGCGTGGGCAGATGCCGTGAACCGCACACTGGAAGAAAAACAGCAATCCGTCCGTGTAACCCATCTAAGCCATGCGGCGCTGGGGCTGGATGAGCAGCCCACAGTGCATGAGGGCAGCCAAGCCCGAAACCTTGAATTGCAGGGCATCAAGGCAGACCGCTGTGAACTGAACCGCCAAATCCGCGCGGACAACAAGCTGCTGCGCGAACTGAAAGCCCAGCTTGCCAAGCTGTCCAAGGCCGTTGAGAATACCGTAGAGCATATTGCGGAAACGCTGGAACGGCTGCGCAGCAGTTTGATAATGCTGCAATACCGCCTGTTGGTGAACAACAAACAGGTCGATACATGGAAACGTCAGGTCAACTATTACCGCCCCATTCTGCAAGATTATCATGCGGTAACACAACAGCTTGCTGACAAGAAATCCGAGCAAGAGCAACTGCAAACCACTCGCAACACCGCATCCCTGTTGCAAATTGCCCAGCGCCGTCAGCTTGCCGAGCAAATTGCCGCGCTGACCGAGAAAATCGAAGAACTCCGCAGCCGTCAAGCAATGATTCTGCACAACCTCGATTGCAAAAATAATGGTGAAGCCCAGCGCTTCGGCAGTTACTTGGACAAGCTGGAAGAAATGCAGGAGAAGCTGGCAGCGCAGAGAGAAAGCCTTACACAGCAGCTTTCCGCCACCATAAAACAGTACCTTGAAATTGAGAATATGATTCAGCCGGAAGACGAGGACAGCGTTCGACAGCGCCGTACTGCTCTGCGGCCAGATGTAGCCTTTGAACGAGAGCAGCAGCTATCCCATAATGGATATATCGACAACATATCTATTCAAATTGCACAGCAAATAGTTGATGTTCAAATCGTTGGAGACAAAATATCTGAAAAAGTTCAAACGTCTATGGCCCAACATAAAGAGGTGCCAGATCGATAAGTATAAATCGAATAATAATATTTGCAACAATATGTGACCATCACAGGAGATATAGAGGCCACTGATTTGATTATTAAGGCCGGATAAGAATGCAATTCTGATATAGATATTGACAAATTAAAAAAAGCGATACAATGATAGCATTAGATATTAAACCCTGTCACATGAGGAATACGATGATGAGATTAGTACAGATGATTTGGCAAGTACTTATGATTCTTATTTCGGTGTACATTGGTTGGTTATTTATACGCTGTATGAGAAGATACAGTGATTCACATAAAGAGAAAAAAGGTGATAAAAAGTAACACCGCCTCAAACTGAGGCGGTGTTACTTTTTATCAATGAATCGCGAAGCAGTAACTTTTTTATAAAATTTCTCCTTTGAAATTGCGTAGAATTAGAGTACATGGGAAATGACTCAATTGTAGCTTATAAATAAAATAAGTAGGAAAAACACGCGAAATCATCAACTCGTAAATAGGAAGAAAGTTAATGGGAGAAATAGACCTTATTGTGAGTATATCACTCAAATCGTACTGGTCATTTTACGGATTATTTTTGTTTGAATGACCAAAAGACATCGAATGGTTTTTCAAGAGACATTGCCGCGAGCATCACAGCGCAGTGCGAGGCTTACGGGGATAAACGTTCCGTTTTTGGACAGCGTTGCATTTAAATAGGCACCGTTTCCGCTAGTCCATGTCTTTTGATCTCCATAGCTCCACCCGTTAGAACCTGCTCCCGCTCCGCTTGCTGCAGTAGCACTGGCAGAAGAACCATCGTAATAGAAGGATGCGTATAAAGTAGCTACACCTATGTAAGTTCCATCTTTATAATATTCTTTTGTAACGTTATAGGTTTTTGAACTCCGGGCCATGCCGTTTGTTTCTGATAATGTGACAACCGCAGTAATGCCATCCCCTAAATCTTCAGTATAAATCTTTTTGGCAGAACTGTTTTCCTGTGCAAAGCAAGAAAGTGAAAAAAGAGCCATGAACATAGAAACAGACAGCAGTGCGATAACCCGTTTAAGTGTTTTTGTCATATTGACACTCCTTTGCAATTTGTTCAAGTTTTTGTTTTGCCATTTTATCGAGTTCGTTCTGTGAGTAATCTTCTCCACCTAAATCTGTATAGGTAGTCTCGGTGTTGACGATCATCACTCCTTTCGTTGTCGTGAAAAAGATTACTACAGAAAAAAGAACCACTACAATTATTCCGACTAATAATTGCAAGCCATATTTGTAACGATGTGCAGAGCGATTCCACCGTGATATTGTTTGCGGCGATTGACTTTCCACGAAATCTGCAGCGACTTGTTTAGGCGTGGTTCCCAACAAGCTTGCAACAGTAGCAAAGTCGGCATCTGGATTTTCAATGCTTATATCGTGCGCCACGTTATGTACATAAGAAGAAAACTCTTTGCGGGCTTCACGACAGGGCAGTGCTGATGCCGCAACCTTCAAATAGGATTGCAAATCCTTTTCACTAACCATTCTTGCCCTCCGCGTATAAATGTCCATCCATATTCATTAAGGTTTCTAATGTCGCTGTAAATAGCTTGTACTCTGTTCGAAGCTGATCGTAATAGCATTGTCCTGAAGATGTGATACCTAAGTAAATGCGTGCTCTCCCATCTTCAATTCGTTTTTCGGCTTCTTCAATAAATCCATTTTCCTGAAGTCGATATACAGCAAGATACATTGTATTGTAGGTGAGAACCCCTTGTGTTAGGCGGCTTACTTCTTGAGCCATCTGGTAAGTATACATAGGCTTTTGACGTAGCATAAATAAAACCAACATTTCAGTAGTGGCTTTCTTCATGGCATCCCGCATACTCTGAGTGGGGTTCACCTTTGATCTTTTTTCCTGTTCCATGAGCGAAACCACCTTGTCTTTTGTTCGATATCACTATAACAGATTATATATATTTGTCAACACTTTTCATTGACAAATATATATAATTCTGGTATTCTCTTATTAGAAAAATCTTCACTATTATGAAAGGCCTTGGTGATTCCAATGCAGAGAGAAATGCCCATAAAGATGAAAATATCGCCGCAATATCATTAACATATAATTACAAGGAGTTTATCATGAAAAAAATCATTAGTTCTCTTATGACGGTTTTCTGTGTTGCTATTTTCAGCATGTCTGTTTTTGCAGAAAACGAAGCAATTAAACCTCATCGTCTTGAATGTCCTAACTGTGGGCGCTTCTCGGTAGTCTCTGTCAAAAATCATACGAGAACAGCGAACAATCGTCAGGAACCCTGTGATCACTATACCCAAGGAACAGATGAGGTGATGGATATCATAGCGTACTATCAAGATATTTGCGGCTCGTGTGTGTACAAATCCGCAGAATATAGCGTTGATACAGGCGAGGATGTTAGAATTTGTCACGGCTGGAATGGGTGAGCCATGGCTATGTATATGAGATGGAGCCTTTTTTTGTTAAGTGTATGTGTTGCGCTTTCGGCTTGCTCGATGACACCAGAGAATCCATCTGAGACATCAGAAATCTTCTCAGGCCTTAACGAAGACCTAGAAGAAAAGCCCTTGGAAGTTTTATATCATGGTGGTAACCCTCTGACTCCTGAGGATACTTTATCCAAAGTTTTAATCGAAACCTCTGAAAAAGTCCCGGTATGCCCAACTTGTAAAGCCGAAATGCGTGCAACTCTAACTAACAGCGAAAAGCTCCCTGTTCAAGAACAAAGCTGTCTCAGCATGGCTCAAGGAACTGATGGTGTATACAATTTTCTTCTTTCTTATGAGTGGAAATGTCCTTCTTGTGGATACACAGAAGGGGCCTACACTTCAGAAGGTACATATGCTATAATCTGTCATGGCTGGAATTCGTGACTAAATGTTCCATAAAATACTAAGAGCAAAAAGGGAATTCATCGATGGATGAATTCCCTTTTTGCGCAAACATCTTAATCGCTGCCTTTGCATCGTGAGGTGCGTAAAAAGTAAAGCACCCGGGAGGGATGAATCCCTCCCCTACAGATTGACCGTGAAAGGGATATGGCGGCAGGTTGCGGGCCGGGCATGCCCGGCCCCTACAGGGCGGCGATGGGGAAACGGGATGTAGCGGCAGGTCGGCGGGCCGCATATATGCGGCCCCTACAAATAACCGGAAGTTTATCGCTGCGGGGGTTCGGGGCGCTTGGCGGCGCGCAACGAGCGCCGCCAGTTTGCTGCCAAAAGAAAGAACAACCTCCCGGGGGACTGCCGTTAACCCTTCAGCCGATCACTTCCCCCTGGCACTCTGGATATACTGTCTCGGTGTCTGGTTGTACTCGGCCCGGAACGCGCGGTAGAAGTTCGCGTAATCGCCAAAGCCGCAGTACTGGCAGACCTCATTCGGCGGCACGCCGCCGGCCAGCAGCTGCTTGGCATTCAGCAGGCGCTTTTGCAAAATATAGCGGTGTACCGTCGTACCCACCTGGGCATCAAACTTGCGCAGCAGGTGGTATTTGCTGATGAAAAACTTTTCCGACAGCTGATCCAGCGTCAGGGCCTCGCTGTAATGCTCGTTGATGTAGTGCAGCACCGCGTCCACGACCTGGTCACTGGTGCCGGTGGGGCGAGCGTCGCCGCGTTCGGCAGCGGCACGGTTCAGGCCCACCATCAGCTCCACCAGCGCACTCTGGGCCAAGAGGTCACTGCCGTAGTCCTTGCTTGCCTTTAAGGCGCACAGCTTGTCCACCGTGGTGCGCAGCGGTGCGCCAGTGGCTCCGGGCAGCCGCAGCAGGTTCGTGTGGCTGGGGATCGAGGTGTCAAAGCAGCGGGTCAGGCTGGTGTGCGGAGTAGACAGGTTCTCCAAAAACGGCCGCGCGATCCACAGCACGATGCGCTCGTAGGCGTCGGCGTCGGTGGCAATGCGGGCCTGGTGCAGCTCCAGCGGGCTGCACAGCATCCAGTCGCCGGGGCGCACGCGGTAAAGCTGGTTCTCCACGATATATTCCACCCGGCCGCGCAGCAGCAGGTAGACCTCATAGAAGTCATGGTGGTGCAGCTCGACCTCGTTCATGTAGGTAGACCGGTAGCGGTAGACCTCATAGTCGGGCGCGATCATCGTCTGGCGTTTGGTGTAGGGGTTGTAGTTTGACATAGGGGAACTCCAACATTTTAAGGGAATTTTTCAGATAAAAGATAATAGATAATAGATAATAAAATTGGTGGATCGCGGCGCGGTGCGCCGCTTCAGAATTTTTTTCTGCCCGCATAATGCCGCCAGCTGCCCGGGCGCATATGGAATGCGCCCCTACGGGCTTTGTTTTTGACCATTTATGGGCAAAAACTCCACATTTTTTATTATCTTTTATCTCTTATCTATTATCTATGGATTTTATCTTGATTTTACCGCAATTTTTACAATTTTTCAAGCAACTACGGTTATTTTCTTGCAAAAAATTGCGTGGTATACTGTAGATATCGCGGGCAGTTCTGCGCTGCCCACCCCCATAAGCAACAAAGGAGCAAATCATTATGCAGATGAATGCGTCTTCCATCGTAAACCAGAAGGCCGAGTGGGAAAAGCTGGGCGTCAAGCTGCCCGCCTTTGACCACGCCGCCATGACCGCTGCCACCAAGGAGCACCCCATCTGGGTCCACTTTGGCGCAGGCAACATCTTCCGCGGCTTTATCGCTGCTTTGCAGCAGCGCCTGCTGAACGAGGGTGCCGCCGACCGCGGCATCATCGCGGCTGACACTTTCGACTACGATATCATCGACAAGATCTACACTCCCTACGACAACCTGACGATGAACGTCACCCTGAACCCGGACGGCACCACCAGCCGCGAGATCATCGGCTCTGTGGCCGAGGGCCTGCGCGCCAACTCTGCCGACGCCGAGATGATGGCCCGTTTCAAGCAGATCTTCACCGATCCCGGCCTGCAGATGATCTCCTTCACCATCACCGAGAAGGGCTACGCCCTGTATCGTCCCGACGGCAGCCTGATGCCCGTCGTCCAGGCCGACATCGACGAGGGCCCTGCCCACGCACGCCACGCCATGAGCATGGTCGCCGCCCTGCTGCTGGAGCGTTTCCAGAACGGTGCCGCCCCGCTGGCCGTCGTCAGCATGGACAACTGCTCTCACAACGGCGAGAAGCTGCAGGCCAGCGTCATGACCGTTGCCAAGGCTTGGCTCGAAAAGGGCTATGTCGGTCAGGACTTCATCGACTACCTGTCTGACGAGAGCAAGATCACCTTCCCCTGGTCCATGATCGACAAGATCACCCCGCGCCCCCACAAAATCGTCGAGGAGTCCCTGGAGAAGGACGGCATCGAGGGCATGACCCCCATCGTCACCTCCAAAAACACCTTCATTGCCGCGTTCGTCAACGCCGAGCGCCCGCAGTACCTCGTTGTCGAGGACAAGTTCCCCAACGGCCGCCCCGCCCTGGAGAAGGCCGGCGTCTACATGACCGACCGCGAGACCGTCAACAAGACCGAGCGCATGAAGGTCACCACCTGCCTGAACCCGCTGCACACCGCCATGAGCGTTTACGGCTGCATGCTGGGCTACGACCTGATCTGCGCCGAGATGAAGGACGAGGACATCGTCGCCCTGATCAAGCGCCTGGGCTATATCGAGGGCCTGCCCGTCGTCGTCGACCCGAAGATCCTTGACCCGAAGGCCTTCATTGACGAGGTCATTGAGCAGCGCCTGCCCAACCCCTTCATGCCCGATATGCCGCAGCGCATCGCCACCGATACTTCTCAGAAGGTCGGCATCCGCTTCGGCGAGACCATCAAGAGCTACATCGCCGAGGGCCGCGACCTGAATAGTCTCGTTTCCATTCCTCTGGCCATCGCCGGTTGGCTGCGCTACCTGCTGGCCATCGACGACAACGGCAACGCCTTTGAGGTCTCCGCTGATCCGCTGAAGGACGACCTGCAGGCCAAGCTTGCCGGCATCGAGTTCGGCAAGCCCGAGACCGTCACCGATCAGCTGGACGGCATCCTGTCTAACGCCTCCATCTTCGGCACCGATCTGACCAAGACCGTGCTGGCCGACAAGATCAAGGCGTACTTCAAGGCCGAGATCGCCGGTGCCGGTGCCGTCCGCAAGACCCTGCACGAGGCTGTGAACGGCTAAGCTGCTTAAAGGCTTCCCCCAAGGGGGAAGCCTTGCATCTGCCGCCCCGTAGGGGCCGGACATGTCCGACCCGCCGCATAAAATCTATAACCCGCTCACGGGTTTGCAACCGGAAACTTGAGGGCGAGGCATGCCTCGCCCCTACGCAAACGACTATACAAACAAAAGGAGCACCATATGTCTATGAAAATGGGTTGGCGCTGGTATGGTGAGGGCAATGACCCCATCACCCTGAGCGACATCAAGCAGATTCCAGGTGTTGAGGAGATCGTCTGGGCGCTGCACAGCAAGATGCCCGGCGAGATCTGGGAGGAGGACGAGATCAAGGAGGTCGTAGACCAGATCCACGCGGCTGGCTTCAGCGCCACCGTCGTTGAGTCCGTCAACGTCCACGACGACATCAAAATCGGCCTGCCCACCCGCGATAAGTACATCGAGAACTACAAGCAGTGCATCCGCAACCTGTCCAAGTTCGGCGTCAAGACCATTTGCTACAACTTCATGCCGATCTTTGACTGGACGCGCACCGACCTGTTCCACCCCGTCGGCGACGGCTCCACCGCCCTGTTCTATCAGAAGAACCTGATCAAGGACGACTACAAGGGCATGGCAAACTACATTCTCGAATTTACTGAGAAGTACAACATGACCTTCCCCGGCTGGGAGCCGGAGCGCATGGCGAAGCTGGACGAGCTGTTCAAGGCCTACGCCCCCGTCACCAAGGAGAAGCTGTGGGATAACCTGAAGTACTTCCTCGAGGCGATCATGCCCACCTGCCGCGAGTGCGACATCAAGATGGCCATCCATCAGGACGATCCCCCATGGGATATCTTCGGCCTGCCCCGCCTGCTGGTTGACGCCGAGAGCATCGACCGCTTCCTGACGATGGTCGATGACCCGTACAACTGCCTGACGCTCTGCTCCGGCAGCATGAACGCCAACCCCAACAACAATGTGGCCGCCATCGTGCGCAAGCACTGCGACCGCATCCCCTTCGCCCATGTGCGCAACATCCACCACTTCGAGAACGGTGACTTCTCTGAGGCCGCCCACCGCGACTGCTGCGGCGAAACCGGCATCATCGAGATCCTGCGCGCTTACCACGACTGCGGCTTTGACGGTTGCATCCGCCCCGACCACGGCCGCCAGCTGTGGGAGGAAGGCCCCGGCAACTGCCGCCCCGGCTACGGCAAGTATGACCGTGCGCTGGGTGTCCAGTATATGCTCGGCGTCTGGGACCTGCTGGATCGTCTGGACGAAGAGAAGAACCGCTGATTCCTGCCATCCTCTAGTTGCTGTATAAAAACAAAAAAGCCGCTGCGCAAGCAGTGGCTTTTTTGTTTTGGTGAATCTGCGCCGCCGCGGGCCGCCACGGTAGGGGCCGGGTATGCCCGGCCCGCAGTAGGGGCGGCATATATGCCGCCCGCGCCTCCCTTGCCAAAGGCGATGCCTGCGGGGCTTTACTTCACCTCATTCACCAACCCTTCCCCCCTCGCAAACGCCCGCGCATTCTCCATCGTCGTAATGGCAATGCTCTGTAACGCGGTCCGGGTAAAAAACGCCTGATGGCTCGTCACCACCACATTCGGGAAGCTCAGCAAAACCGGTACGACCTCGTTCTGCAATACATCGTCGGAAAAATCCTCAAACACCTGTTCGTCCTCGTCCTCATAGACGTCCAGCCCGACACCCGCAAACTTGCGGTGACGCAGCGCGTCGATGAGCGCGTCGGTGTCGATCAGTCCGCCCCGGCTCGTGTTGACCAAAATTGCACTGTCACGCATCATTTTGATTGTATCTGCGTTGATCATGTGGTAGGTTTCCGCTGTCAGCGGGCAGTGTAGGCTGATGAGGTCGGCTGTGCGCAGCAGCTCGTCCAGCTCCACATAGCGCACAATACCGTCCAGCGCCGGGTTCTTGTACTGATCGTAGGCCAGCACCGTCATCCCAAATCCGTGGCAGATACGGGCCATGGCCGCGCCGATGCGCCCGGTGCCGACGATGCCCGCCGACGAGCCGTAAAGGTTGTACCCCAGCAGGCCGTCCAGCGCAAAATTGTTGTTGCGCACCTTGATATACGCCTTGCACAGCCGCCGGTTGGCCGCCTGGGCCAGCGCCATGGCGTGCTCGGCCACGGCCTCCGGGCTGTACCCCGGCACACGAAGCACCGTTATACCGTGCTTTTTAGCCGCCGCCAGGTCCACATGATTGTACCCGGCGCAGCGCAGCAGCAGGCAGCGGATGCCCACCTGGGCCAGCTTTTCCAGCACCGGTGCCGAGCAGTCCGCATTGACAAATGCACACACCGCGTCACCGCCCTGCGCCAGCGGCGCGGTGTCAGCGTCCAGATTGGCCGTCAGGAACCTGATTTCGCAGCTATATTCCGGATCCGCTGCCAGCACATCAAAATAGTAGTGGTCGTATTCCCGCGTGCCATAAAAAATAATTTTCATTAAAAAATCCCCCAGTCATATCCAGTATCTGCCGTTTACAGGCATAGTATACCGGATAGACCGGGGGATTTCTGTTGTCGAAACAACACCTCTATATACAGGCTCAAATTCCTGCTTCTTTGATTTCTTTGGCAGTAATGTCCACCAGTTCCATGCAGCGCTTTTTCTTGTTGCCGAAAGCGCCGCTCATACTGCTCCAGCCGTCGGTCAAGGTATCAAGAACGGCATTCTTCGCCATGTTGCCAAGGCCAGCCACCTCTGCACTGCGCATGATGGTGAATTTTCCCTTTGCACCCGTGATCCACACCTGGTTGTTACGGTCAACCGGCGGGAATACAATTACCGCACCGATGCCATGCTTCGTGAGTTCCGGAACTCCAGCTTCAAATTGGATGTCCTTCATCGCCTCTAACAGGTCTGTCAGTGTAGCATAATTCCCTTTCAGCTCCAGCTTCACGTTCTTCATGCCCATCATTTCACCAAGTCCCATATAGTGACCTTCTTTTTGATTTCTATGTTGTAAGCTCACAGAGCTTTCTGAACATATTGTTTCAAACAGATTTGCCCCCCTTTTAATAGGGCAGCTTGCGCTTTTCGGTGCATTCGCCAAAGCCGATGAATTTTTCGAACAGGCCTTTTGTCAGCATGGCCGCCGCATCGCTGTTTCTCGGCACAAATGCATAGTAATAGTTGGCCTTCTTCTTGCGGCCCCACAGGATCTTAGCGTCATGCCGGCCGCTTTTCAGCAACGCTTCGGCTCGGTCGTAGTCGCCCTCCGAGACCTCGCAATCTGTGTCACAGGGGGCAAGGTCCGGGGTAGAGAACTGGATGTAATAGTCATACTCGGTGCGGCAATCATCTTCATCGGGGGTGCTGTCATATTCGTGCTCGTACACACCATCGATGTGAATATCCGCGATATAAAGTTCGCCGTTTGCAATCATTTCTTTTACGGTAAGCAGCGCATTGCCAAACAGCTTCTTTTTCTGCTCGCCGAGGGCTTCGCCTACACTGAGAGGCACCTTTTGCCAGTTCAGAGCGGAAAGCGGCACCAGCGGTTTGGCCTCACGTCCGCAAGCCGTGCATTTACCCGCGGCCACCTCACTGCCGCAGAGCAGGCAGCGGTTGGTTTTGTTTGCTTTTTTGAAAAAGAATCCCATATGATAGCCTCCTTGTTAATTCCGCAGCCAGAAGTCCGCTTCGTCGAACAGCCGCGCATACATAATCATGACATCCATAAAATCCATCTGGACGGCCGCATCCCAGAACGGTGTGCCGGAGATAACGTCCTCGATTGTCCCGAAAACGCCCCCACCAGCAGGCAGGCCACAGAAAGGCCAAGTCAGGCTTTTTTCATGTTCAGATACCCCCTTTCCGCAAGTTCCCTTTATGCTGCCCAATCATCCCAGCTGTCGTCCTGCCAATACTCGTCGTCGTCCATGAAAAGCCATTCGAGCCAATCCCAATCATCGTCGTATTCGTCCCAGCCGTCCCAATGGTACTTTTTGTTCCATCAGAGGGATCGTTCCTGTCACCAGCACAAGGGCCTGAAAGCAGTTGTTATTCTGGTAATTCCACTCAGCCAGCGCGATCTCATACACGCCCTTGTCGCCGCTGCCGTAAAGCTTTTCTGCCAACCCCATTTAACTTTACTCGTTTTTCCTGCGCTTGTATAGCAAACTTAAGTCCAGGAAAAGCCCACCTCGCGACCAAACCACAGCATCTCCCAAAAGATTGGTGAAATCCAGAAATATACGCATTTGCGCGGTTTCCTTGATTATGATAATCATACCATTTCTGCCTCATCATTTGAAGAGCGTAAAAAATCATTGTAAAATCGTCCAATTTTTTGAAATAGTATTTGGTCAAATTGTCACTTGCCAGGCAATGGCACTAACTGTCTTTCCTATCATCCTACCGCCTTGGGTAAGTGATCGCTTACCCTTTTGGGGCATCCGGAATTTTTGCATAAAAAAAGCGGTTCATTGGTATTGTACCAACAAACCACCATTAAGGAATTGGAGAGCCTATTTTGACAATCCTCTCCTCTTCTGATATAATTTGCTTTTGATTGTCGCCTCCAAATTATGAGGGAGGTGAACGCTTGAGTTTTCAGGAAATAATTTTGCTGCTTACTTTTATTGGCAGCTGCATATATGCCACTGTTTCCATCACACTGAAAGTTCTTGAATTTCTCTCAAAATACAAAATCAGCCGCTGACTTTTGTCTAAGTCA
>QWCH01003644.1_pt1 | contig 15737 bp, 14 predicted proteins | sample 1972671 | NCBI WGS metagenome assembly QWCH01 (sample SAMN09866713, study PRJNA288562) | Human gut metagenome isolate term3_stool, whole genome shotgun sequencing... | isolation source: gut | host: Homo sapiens | place: USA: California | reverse complement strand
CGGGTAATAGCGCATCACGGGCAGCACGTCGTATTGCCGCCGCTGCTCCTGCGGCAGGCGGTAATAGTCCGCCAACTCAATCTTCTTGCGGGTCTCCTTGTGGCGGATGTAGAGTTTCCAGAAGAAGACCGGAAACGAACCGGAGCCTTTGAGGATGTTCAGGCCCTCCTCCTTGGCCTGCTTGAAGGTCATAAAGAGCGGCGTACGGTAGCCAGCGATCTCCGAAAGGAACAGCAGCATCAGGATATTCCCGCCCCGGTAGGGCGTGCCGCGCAGGTTGCGCGGAAGACCGTGCGCAAGGTCGGCGATCCACGGCTTGCGCCACGCTTCGGTGAGCGTCTCCATTTTCTTTATCATCAGCTCCGTCAGCTGCGGAGCGATCTTTTCAATCAGATTCTTATTCATGGCTCTTATCTTTATGTTATTCTTCCTCCGGAGCGGTAGCTTGCCGCCAGAGACGGATCTTCTCGCCGTTTGTCTTCCCGTTCCACCACATGTCGCAGGCGTCGCGGAAAGCCTTGCGATCGTCCTTCAGACTGAAATTCTCCGGATTCAGTCCGGTGATAATTTTCCTATTCTCCTCCGTCGTGCCGTCATTCCACCACGGCTCGACCGTATCGGACATCAATTCGCTCTCGCGTACCTGACGGGTATGTTCGGCGCACTCGTCGCACCATAGGTCATCCTTGTCTTCCGCCTCGGATTCTACTTCGTGCGTGTTGCTGTCCACCCAGACTTGGCAGGATACCCGTAGTGAACCGCACTCTTCGCAGCGCCACGGATCGGCCGGCATCTCTACTACCGTTTTTTCCGCAATAGGTGTCTGTTCTGGAATCTCTGAAATCTTATTCATAGCAATAATAATGAAAAGACGGAGCAGGCTATGCCTGCTCCGTCGGTTAAACAATTCTTTTATCCCGGTTCGGACTTCTGCCGTTTCCGGGTTATAATCATTTTTTCGTCACGGATTTCGTCTGTCCGGGGATCGGATTGGAGGTGAGGATCTTGTAGTATTTCACGTCCTCGACCTCGACAGGTTCCTTGGCGACAAGAAACCGCACGGAGAAACACTCTGTTTTAACCAGCGCGAGAAGCTTTGTCGCCAGACAGACGTTCGAGAACTCTACACCATTGACGGCATGCCGTTTCGTCTTTGAAAGCTCCTTATGCCGGTCGCCGCGCAGCAAGAATCCCGTTTCGTCCTGTGTCTTGCACAGGTACCAGTCTTTGGGATTCTCTTCGTCGTGGGCCATATTGAGCCTGCTGCCGTGTTTCAAATCCATCTCCGCGGCCAAAGCTCCCGACAGATAGATGTAACCGTGACGGTTCACACGGATCGTACGGTGTTCCGCAGACTTCGAGGGTGAATAGCTGTTTTCCTTGTTCCAGATAATCAATTTCATAATATTCGATTGTTTAGATTCGACGATTCATTTCGATACTTTCAGGCATATGCCGCATAGGGGGATTCCACAGCCGCCGCAAGCATGTAACTGCGCAGTGCGAAGCAGCGGTTCCTGCGTACGGCCTGTACGACGCCCCGCACCTTGCGGGATATCTCGGAAGGTGTCGCACCCGCATATTCGGCCAACGTCCGATAACTGCATTGCCCGCAGGTTTCGTAATAGCGCAGCGTGAACAGACGGTATTCTCCATAAGAGAAGTTGCGCCGTACGAATTCCAGAATATCCTGCACCAGAGGGTCGCAAGTCCTGAGATCCTCTTCCGGAACCACAGGGCCTTCGGCTCCCAGCCGCAAGAAAAAATCCTCGCCGGGATGGATGCAGCAGTGCGGGGTGCAGCGTTTGTGAAGCGATATTCTCCGGTAACAGCCGCAGAAATAAGCTCCGAAGTCGAGAATATCCACCTCCGGGCTGCGGGCCTTTTCCCGCACGAGCAGGTAGGTGTCGTGGAAAGTGTCTTCATCGAGGCCGTCAGGGCCGAGGTATCTCCGCAGCCGCTCATAGCAGGCCGAGAACCACGCATCGAAGCGTACGAGATCATGTGACATAGGCTGTATGCTTTTGAAGTAAGACGATCGTGCCGGTGATTCCGGAATCAGATCAGAACCGGCAAGGTTCTGCCGCCGGGCTCCTCTTGGAGGAGCCATCTCCCGTGGTGGCGGAATGCGGTGTATTCCTGCTGCGGAAGCACTCCGCGATAAGTACAGAGCAATACCTCCGGTATGGCACCGAGGCGTCCTGCCGAAGCAAAGGCCTCCAACGTATTTTCAGCGGCTTTGAAGCTGCGGAACCGCCCCAGACTCAGGGTGCGGTTCGAATTGAATATCTCGATCATGGTTTCTGTTATTATCCGTACGCAGGTACGGCGATGATTGAACGTTTTGTCGTTTATCCGGGAAAAGAAAGGCCCGGAGCAGCCTTATGCCGCTCCGGACCGAAAGGTATGGACTTATGGCTATGCCGCCGTTTTCATCTCCTCCGGCATTCGGGTGTCGGGTTCGATATCGGGATCCAGCGGAATAATAAGCGGCTCCGGCGACGGTTCTGCAGCAGGCGTCTCGTCCGGCAGCAGGTCGGGAACCGCCTCGGGCTCGAAGTCCGGAGCCTCCTGCATCGAGACCGCCAGCTCCTCGGCTTCGGCTTTTGCCTGCAAGGCGTCGATCTGCTCCTGAAGCCGGGCCTTGCGGCGCTCGTAGACTTTCAGATACTCCTGCTGCACCTTCCGGCTCTGCTCCGCGAAGTTCATATCCGCGAAGCGGCACATCATTCCCGTCAGAAGCGTTTCGTCCGTACAGCGGTACTCCGGAGCCGCCGAGCGGAAGTAGTCCACCAGATAAGCGCGAACTAGCGCCGCCTGCTGCTTGGCCGTGATACGACCCGCCGCAGCGAACTGCTCCCGGTCGGTCAGGCAAGAGCCCTCCTTAGGCCGGAAACCGCACTGGCGGAGTTTCGAGTCGCTCATTACCCGCTGCATCACGGCGTAGTAGAACATCTGCTGCTCCTCTTTCTGCAAGGGCTTGTTCGCAACTTTCACATCGAGGAAGACACGCTTCATATCAGCGGTAATATGTTCGTAGCAGATTTCCCGGTAGCGGCGATCCTGCTGCATCAGCCCTTCCAGCGGCGAAGGAGGGACGACGGTGACGAAGACCTTATGCTCATCGTCCTGCCCCTCGCTTACCGTCATTTCCCGCTCCTCGTCCTCGATCTCTTCGTAGCGGAACTCGATATCGAGGTTACCGATGACGGCGTACTTGCGCACGCGCCCTTCCGAGATGTCGAACTCCAACTGCTGTGTCTCTTCGGCGAATGCCGCCATTTCGGCTTCGTACTCCTCCTGAGCCTCGGAGAACTCCTCTTCCGATTCGAACTCTTCGGCCTGCGGAGCGTCGGGCATCCGAGGGCCTTTGTCGTAGTGATAAATGCTGTATTCCAGCTCTTCGACGTGATAGCCCTCCTGTTCGAGCGCTTCGAGCACCGCGACGGGCGATGCGCCGTTCGTCGCCAGTGTCGTACGCGGATCGTCCTTCAGCAGTTTCAGCGCTTTCTGCACGAGAAACTCGTCATTCTTGCGGAGCATGCACTCACGGTTCTGGCAGCCTGCGCAGCCGTCTGCACATTCATCCTTGAACAGCACCTGATTGGCCGTGTTGTGCTGGCAGGAAAGGCACTCCGTCTTGTCGAAGTTATAGCTTTCCAGCTTGGTCATGTAACGCTCGTAGAGCCGCCGGGCAATATCTTTGATCCGCGCCGTCTTCCACGAGTTGTAACACCCCTCGGCGAAATGATCGTCGTAGACCTCCTGCTGGATGTCGGCAGGATATTTGGCGATCTCCGTGGCGACGCCCACCGAGATATCCTCCCGGTCGAGCATTTCGGCCAATGCGTCGATCAGCTCGCAGAGCTTCAGACGCGAGCGGATATAGGCTTCCGACTTGCCGAACTTGCCCACGAGGCTCTCGATCGTATGCCGTCCCGACTGCAAAGCCCGCTTGTAGGCGGCGGCCTCCTCCCGCGGCCGCACGTCCTCACGCTGCAGGTTCTCCGTGATGGCGGCATCCTCGGCCTCGGCGTCCGACAAATTACGCACGAGGGCAGGGATGAATTTCAGGTTCGCCATCGCGGCCGCCCAGTAGCGACGCTCGCCGTAGACGATTTCGAAGCCCTCGTCCTTCGGACGCACGCAGATAGGCTGCAGTACGCCCGACTGTTTGATGCTCTCGGCAAGTTCCAGCAGCGTATCCTCGCGGAAATTCTTCCGGGGATTGTAGGTCGAATTGACGATCTTGTTCAGGTCCAGCAGCCGGACATTCGCCTCGGGATGGGCTGCCGGTTGTTCGGCAGGACTGGTTTCTGCGACAGGATTCACAGCTCCGATATCCGTTGCCTGCGGTTCGGCGGGTTTCGTGTCGGGACTCCCGGCTGCAACCGGGTCTTGCGCTTGCGCCGCAACGGCCTCGGGAACGGCCGGCGTCCGAACTGCGGCCTTGCCGCCCTTCTTCGATTTCGAATTTGCTTTTGCAGTCTGCATAACATGTAACAGTTTTTACCGTGTGTCTCACGTGTTTATCCGCTCGCACGAATTTTATTGTTTTTATCGCGCAAGCAATGAATAATATGTTATGAGGCTTTATATCCCGAACGGGTCGGTTGCCTCGGGAAGATTCATAAGCCCGCGGCGCAGGCGCAGGGGCGGAAAAATACCGCAGCCACGGCGAGGATGATTTTTCCGTCCCGGAGCCGGAGAGGGAGGCGCAGCCGACCGGCCCGGGATTATTTTTCCCGGGGCAACCGATAAGGCGATAGTTTCTATTTATTTTTTGAGTAACACTCATTAGAAATCAGTTGTCGTATTACATTATACCCAATGCGATTTTATATTTCGGGAGCATCCTAAATTATCTTTAATTAATGATATTCAGCATAATAATCACAAAGTGCATGAAAGTATAATACAGTATTTACGCACTATAAAGCTGTTTACATAATTAGAAAAACAGGGCCTCTATTTTTAGATAGAGGCCCTGTTTCGGAAAGATTGAATGTTATGTGGCGACAATGATCCGTAGAGCATTATCCCCTTCCTAAAACCTGAATCTGAGATATACACGGAATGAGTCAGTTTTGAACTTGCGGTCGGGAACATGCTGAATAATGTCGCCTGCCGACAGGTCGTTGTCCCTGTTATCTTCATCAAACTCGGATTCGTCAAAGCTCATGCCCTTATATTTGGCCGAACCCCAACGCCATTCTACGCCGAGCAACATCACTTTTCATGCTACAGTACAACTAGCGTTGCAGAAAGTAACATAGAGTTGATGAGCCATTTCAACCTAATAAAGCAAAGAATAAGATAATGTAACACGGAAATAAACCCTGACTTTCAGGTGATGTCCGGGGTTGATCGAGACCAATGGGCTGACCTGCATGCCGAACTCGATCCGACGGATATCGGACTGGAACGTTTCGGATGTATCCTCATCGAAGTCTTCTAGCGAGGATTTGGCATAGTTGATGTCAAGCCATGATCAGTCGAGGCCGAATTTCATTATCCCGAATAGCGGTTTTTTGCAGGTAGTAGGCCCCCAACTCAGCGAGACGCCGAAATCGCTTTTGAGCTCACCCCGTAGGCCTTGTCCGCCAGATGTAACCGATGTTGAAATACTTGGAACGGTTTTTCCAGATTGCCCGGTCGAGTTCTGCTTATTCCGCCGATTGGATATGGGAGTTGAGCGAGTTAACGACCGTTTGCAAGAACCCCATTTCACGGGCGTTGTGGTTTGACAGTCCCGGTTCCCGTGCGGTAGCATGGTAAAATACCGTGATGGTTGCCAACAGGCACCTGTAAAGTTTTTTCATTGCTTGATTTTGGAAATATGGGTTCCGTCTGTCCCCCTCCCCTCCGGCGGGGCTCAACGATATACAATAAACGTGAAACAGTAGCTTCCTCTCTGCTTTTGAGGTTTGGCCAACTTACACCCAAATAAACGAGTGAAGTTCACGTTACCATGAGCGTTTACGCCTCACTCTCGGGGATGCTGTCGAAATGGCCAAGTTTCAAAAGCAAGATAAAAGCTAATGCTTTTTATATCAACGATATATCTTCTTTATTAGGATTCTATCTTTGGAGATTTAACGCTGTAAATATCCGAAAAAAATATAATCATATTAATTGAAAAGACAGTTTAGATGTCAACTTACTTTCATTCCCTGCTTATGTTCGCGGGCTTTAATTTTGATCCCAATGTATTCCAAGAAATCTTTTTTTGTTGAACCTGGAACCATTGTAAAAGCGGAGCCGCACGTTGCTGTTCTCTGCAACTCCGGCTCCGCCCTGCGGCTCAATGCCTGACTGTTTGACAAGTGAATTTTGATCCTATTCTGTCAGACCTCCGCCAATGGCTACGGGAACCTCGAGCTCCTTAAACGTCGGTATGGTGGCGTCCGTAGGATTAAGTCCGTTCGGCGAGGCATCCGTCAAATTCTCGGCAAGCTTGTAGTAAGCCACAAGTCCCGGAGTTTCTGGATCGACATTCAGCATGTTCTCCCGGATCTGGTTGGCCGAACGAACGACATTCCACAGCCTGACTTCCGTCATATAACCGTTGAACGGACGTGCACCCCACATGAACCTCGGCACCATACCTACCGAGAATCCGAAGTCTGCACCGCCTGCCGTGAGATCCGAAGACATGGTGAAACTGCCCTGAATGACTCGCTCTCCGTTGACATAGAGGTTGGCGGTTCCGTCTGCGGCGCAGGTAAAGGCCAAGTGATACCAGACTCCGGTCTGCAACGGGTTGTTCGACCACGTCATTTCCGATTTTCCGGCTATCTGAAGAATGTCCCGAGGCACGGTGCCGCCTCCGGCATCTCCGATACGCATGATCATCACTCCCTCGCAACCCATTATGGTGTTGTTGTTTCCGAACGACGATATATTCACTATCGCCTCGTATGTCACCTCATTGAAGACATTGAGCGGTGTGATGGGCACCTTGAAGAATGAATTGTTGAAATATGCCGCCCGCATGATCCGTACCGGTTTTTTGATCACGTAGTAAGTAATGTCTGCCCCGTCTATCACGGGCACATCGCTGGTTCGCACCCTTACGGGTAGCAAATAGGTGTTGCCCTCCTCGACGTTGTCAAGTCCTGACAGCTGCAGTTTCACGATGTCCGAATAGAGTTCCCCGGCGGTGATGTTGGTCGTTTCGCTGCTGAAAGAGGCGGTCGTGAACGGAAGGTATTCCTTGCCATACTTGGCATTGTACTCTTCGACAAAGGCTGCTTCAGCTATCGAATAGGAGACTTCCACATTCGAGGAAACCTTGCTGGAGAGGCGGGACTGCAGGTCATAAGCCATCATGGGCACATTATTCTCTACCTCTATGGTGTTCTCGGTGGATTCAAAATAGAGCTTCGGCTCAAGCAGATCCGACTCGTTTTCGCGGCACCCCGCCAATGCAACGAGGGTGAGTGCCAGAAATGCCGACATGTTCAATATCCTATTTTTCATCTTGATTCCAAATTTTATTGTTGATCCGTGTTTTCACCTTTCGGAGTCTCCGCCTGTGCAGCCTTCCACTCATTGAATACACGTTGGTTCTCTTGTATGGCCATGCGCATATACTTGTAGTCCGGCGTGTTGTCATAATCCTTCTGGAAACGGTAGGCTCCGACACCGCCCTTGTAGCCGCTCGCCGGCATATAGGATGCCTGCTCAAACAAGTAGCCCCCGATGGAGGCAAACTGCTCGAAATTCTCTGTGAGGATGAACTTGTGGGTATTCGGGACATAGTAGTCGAGATCGTCCACTCTGCCGTAGGACTGCAGGATGAAGTAGTCGATGTATTCCGGACAGTCTTTATAGAATGTGCCGATCTGCCCATCAACACACAGGAGTTTGTGCCCGGTGCCTTCGGGATCGCTCATCGGGCCGATGTATTTTCCCATCTCCTGAACCAGGTGCAGAATGAGACGGTTTTGATTCCTGTTGCCGGCTAATGTGCCGTCCGCGTCGTTGAATCCGTTGCCTGGCTCCCAGTCGATGTCGAAGCCGTCCCACTCGTTGACTACAAGGGAATCGCACAGCGCCTTGGCGAATCGAGAATGAGCCGCTGCCAGTTCATCATAGTTGTCTAGGTCATGGGAAGTGAAGCCCCAATAGTCCCATCTTGCCAGTTTCTTGGCCTCTTCCAGTTGTGAATCGGACCACTCCTCTGCTTCCGCCTGCTTGTAAAGGTCAGTATAGATCGACTCAGGAGTCCGGCCTTTACCCAAATGAGACAGAAGGCTCACCTCGAGGAGTTTGATGCCCTTCTTTTTCTGCACAAATTCTTTGTCGGCTTTCTGCTCCGGGGTGATCTCGAATCGGCCCGGGGCTCCGCTCCACATGGATATGATGTCCATGCTGTCGGGGACGGAGGTCAGATAGCCGCCTCTCGAAGCTCCCTGCGGCGCCCAGTCGGAAAACCATCCGAATGCGACCGGACGTCCATAGTTCCATATTTGATCCTTATATTCACGCAACTTGGCATAGTATGCCTCGCTCTTCGCGTTGTCCATAGTGTTGTAGCCTCCGATGTGGTCGATTTCGATCCTTTCAACGTCGGTGCATGAGGCTAAAAGCATCCCTCCTGCGGCAACTGGACACATTATCAAGATTTTTAATATGTTGTTCATAGTCATCAAATTCTTGTCAGGTTAGTTTTATGGATCTTAGTTTCGGCAATCCCACCAAAGTTTCGATATCGGGGTGTCGGTTCCGTCCTTCAGTTTGCTCACGGCATCCTGATAATTGGCAGCATCTTCTGCCGACTGGGAGAAACTCTGCGGATAGGTCATGCGACGGATTCCGCGTTCTACCGTCACCCCTTGAGATACTCCGCTGTTCACAGCGACCGGATTGAGTACGGGATACCCCGTTCTTCTAAACTCGGTCCACGCCTCCTGTCCGTTGGGATACATGGAGATCCACTTCTGGATCATGATCTTTTCGAGTTTCTCCTCATTCGTGCCGGTAAATTCGGGCGTAACCTTCGTGGGAGCCGGAGCGCTGTAATTGATCGGGTTCGACAGACTTACGGAGATCGGCTGGAGACCCGACGAGAGATAGCTATCAACCGCGGAAGTGATGCCGTTCTCGCTGAAGGACATGGCGATGCCTTCCTTGTACAGGGTTTTGGCATCTCCGAATTCCGGCCAGAACAGAGCTGCTTCGGCACGCAGGAAGTAGACTTCGGAAGCCTTCATCCAGTAGGTCGGGGTGGTGCTGGTCATGTTCGGTTGTGAGAAATCCTCAAAAGTGTCGGCTTCGGAAGCCGTTCCGGGAGGAACCGGAGCGTAGGACGCCCCATCGAATGCCTTCAAGGCATAGGGACTGGTCGACGGCATGTAATAGACGCTCAGACGGGGATCCTTATAGCCGTTGAGATAGGCATACATGGAGGTGCACATCCGGGTCTCTCCGTAGTTGGCCGCGGTGTAGGCGATGTTGTTGACAAAGGTATAGCCAGCGCCCGAGCTCATCTGGGCGCCATCGCTGCTGGCCGTCATGACACCGATTTTATGGTTCAGCGCCTCGGTCACCCAACTCTTCGACTTTTCTTCATTTACGTATCTGAGACGCATGGCGAGTCTGAGCATCAGAGAGTTGGCGTATTTTACCCACTTTGCGGCATTGCCGGCATACACGGCATCATAATCCGCAACAATCGAACCGCCGGATTCGGCCAGCGGGGTCAGTTCGGCGATGGCGGTCTTCAGATCCTGGAACATGGCATCATAGACGGCTTCCTCGCTGTCGAACGGGATGACAAGGGCCATTTCGCCGGCCTTCGTATAGGGAATTGGGCCGAAAGATTCCAGTGTCTTGTGCCAGGCTGATATTTTCAGGATCTGGGCCAGGGCGAACGGCGCCATGTCGCCGGTCTCTTCCGCATACTGCTTGACCTTTTTCCACGGCGACATCATCTCGGTATATGAGTTTTTGTAGGTCGCCGATACCCAGTCATTATTCAGGTAATAGTTCACGTTGCACATACCGCTCTGCCACCTGTTATCCTGGCCGAAATATCCGCTCCAGCAGTCTGCCGAAAGGTGATAAGCGATCTGGTACTGGTTGATGATGTCGGTACCGTCCGCCTGGGTGCCGACCGGAACGACATATCGCTCCATGGTCGTGATGGATGCCCCGACGGCAATGCCGTCCATGGTTTCCATCTCTTCCGTCACTTCATACGGATTGGTATTTATCTCCTCGTAATTGCACGAAGACAGAGTCAGTAACGACAAGGCTCCTGCAAATGCCATTGATTTATATGGGATGTTTTTCATCTTGTCAGAATTTAAACTTGATACTGAACGCATAGCTTCTTACGCTGGGCTGCATGAAATAGTCGTTGCCCTGTCCGTATGTGCCTGTCGAAGGGGTGAGTTCCGGATCGAACGGAGCCTCGCAGTAAATCATCCAGGGGTTGTTAGCGATGAAGGTGAGCGTAAGATCCTTCAGCACATTCCTGAACCATTTGTTCGGGAAGGTGTAGCCGAATGTCAGCTGTTGCAGCCGGATGTTGGTAGCGCTGTAGACATAGTATCCCGAAGTCTGGTAGTTTCCCGTACCGATCATCTTGTAGTATGTCTGCGCATCCACAAGCCCCTGTCCGGCGAGCATGACACCGCCGGCCTGACGGGCGTCGCCCGAGGCTTTCGATACGCCAAAGCGATTCAGGATGGCTTCAGTCGAGGAGGTTACCACACCGCCGAAGCGTCCGTTGAGCTGGAAACTCAAATTGAATCCCTTGTAGGCGAATGCGTTGTTCCATCCGAGGGTGAAGTCCGGAGTTGTTTTGCCCAGATAGACCGGTTCGCCGGCCTCGACGGAGAACGTACCATCGCCACCGATCTCGACAAATCCCTGGCTGTCTTTTTTGAGGAAGGTTGTCGCGTAGATGTCATTGATGCTACCACCTTCTCGAAGAATGGTGCGGCCATTGTCCTTGAGAACCTCCGGGATATTGATGGGCTCCATGCTCATGTCGGTATGGTAGTCGTGTACCATCTCCTTGATCTCGTTGACGTTGCGCGAGAATGTCAGCGTCGAGGATACGAAGAAATCCCGGATGTGCTTTTCGTATCCAAGCGAAGCCTCCCATCCGCGGTTTTCGACATTTCCGGCCTGCAGATAGATCTGCTTGTATCCCGAATACTCGGGCAGTTCACCGAGGAAGGTCTGGTTGTAGGTATTGGACTTGTAGTAGGTTACCTGTGCCCGGAGGTTGTTCCACAGCCGCATTTCGAGACCGAACTCATACGAGCGTGTCCGCTCGGCCTTGAAGTCCGTGAACGGATAGATGCCGGTCTCCTGGAGAATACCGCCCACGACCGGGGTCGTGACGGTTCCCGGTGTAAGCCCCGAACGGGAGACGGGAGCACCGACCTCGGTATACGATCCGCGAACCTTCAGATAGGAGAACCAATCGGGCAGGTTAACCATCTGGGAGATGATGCCCGACAGACCGATCGAAGGATAGAAGAAGGATTCCTCTTTAGTATTCACCAGCCGCGAATTCCAGTCGTTTCGTCCTGTAAGGGTCAGATAGAGCATGCTCTTCCAGCCGAGCTCGACATTGGCAAATAGGGCGTTGTTGCGCACAGCGCTGTTGCCGCCGTCCTCGATGGGGCGGGCACCCGAAGCATCGATGTTGCCGAAAGAGAAGAGGTTGGGTACTAGTTTCAGCGGGCCTCGGTAACCTTTCGTCTGAGCCCAGTAGTTGGAGTAGCTATATCCGATGTTAGCCGCGAGGTTGAAGGCTCCGAACTGCTTGTTGATATTGAGCATTGCGTCGGCATACTCCTGACGATCCCGGTAGTTGTTCCATGCGTAGAGACCCTTTGTGGAGCCCTCGGTAAAGATCGGGTTGGTGGAGGCGTACACCTTGCTTTCGTATTCGATGTTCGCATCGTCCAGGCGGTAGCGAGCCGTGACGTTCAACCAGTCGAGGATGTTGTATGTCAGCCCCACGTTGAACATGTAACGATCCTTCTTGCTCGGCGTGGTGTTCCGGAAGGCAGTCCAGTAAGGGTTGTCGGTAGCGAACGTACTTTCGCTGATCGGCCAGTACTGGGTGTAGATGTTACGGCTCTGGTCATACCGTTCGAAGGTTCTGACGGCATCCCAGCTCTCTCCTCGAGGGAACAGATAGACCGCCATCACGGGGTTATGATACTGGCCCTGCGACACCATGTTCTGATCCTTCTGGCTGACATAGGATGCTCCAAGATCAAGCTGGATCTTGTCCTTGAGAAATTTAGTAGAGTTCCTGATTGTCAAGTTCAGACGATCATACGTGTTGTTCGGTACTATACCCTTGGAATTGGAAGAAGAGATTGACGCATAGGTTTGGTTGTGTTGGTTCCCGGTAGTAAGGGTAAGTGAATTGATGAAGGTCTGTCCGGTTTCGAAGAAATCCGTTTTCGGATCGAAGGAAGAGGGGGTGGGTAGTTTGTTTCCCCAGCTCTCGTAGGAGCCGGCGGTATTGCCGTAGATATTCTGGAATTTGGGCGTCATGTAAGCCTTGCTGAACTCCGACGTGGAAGAGAATGTGATGGAGAGTTTGCCCTCTTCGCCCTTCTTGGTCGTGATCAGAATTACACCGTTGGCAGCGCTGCTGCCATAAAGAGCGGCGGCCGAAGGACCGCTCAGCACCGAGATGCTTTCAATATCTTCCGGGTTGAAGTCGGCGATACCTTCCGTGGTTGCCCGGGCTCCTCCGAGGACTTCGTTACCTTGTCCGAGTACGGTGTTCACGAGCGGAATACCGTCGATCACGTAGAGGACGTTGTTGTCGCCCTCGATGGATTTAGCACCGCGCATCACCACGCGGGTGGCGCCGCCAACGCCGCTGGAGCTTCGGTTGATGGTCACACCAGCAATCTTTCCGTTGAGCGAGTTTACGAAATTGACATCCTGCCCCCGGAGGAGTTCCTCGGAGGCGACCTCCTGTACGTTGTAACTCAGAGCTTTTTCCTGACGTTTGATACCGAGAGCCGTGACCACGACTTCGTCGACGGATACGGCGGAAGCCGTCAGTTTGATGTCGAGATGGGTTTGTCCCGTGTAGGGGATCTCTTGTGTTTTGTAGCCCAGAAAGGACACAACAATCACATCGTTTGGTTTCAGGTTGGAGAGGGTGAAATCCCCGTCCATGCCGGTTGTAACTCCGTTCGGACTGTTCTTGATCGTTACGGCGGCACCTATTACCGGGCCGTGTTCATCAGTTACAACACCACTGACATTCCCCCCCCCTCGGGTCGGGTCTGTGCCGATCCTGGGAGAGTCGTCAGTGTATTCAGAGCGGCAAAAGCGAGAACTGCCATGCAACATCTGAATAATGATGACGTCATTGTTTTTAGCATAATTAAAATTTTGGTTAATAGAATAGTGGGCGACAATCCTTAGAACGATTGCGCATACAAAAGTAGTATAAGCTTCAGAATTTTCCAAATGTAAAATTGATTGAGCCAGAAAAAAAATAGAATTATGGAGCGGGCTCCGGTACGGGGTTTAACGAATTTTGGACTTCTCAAAGCCTCGATAGATAGAAAAAACTGCTCTCAGGGATCGAAGCTCCGGTGCGAACCGCCAGCGGTCAGAGCGTGTCCGCAAAAAGTTGAACTGCCGCAGCAGCGTAAAGAGGAAAACCCGATGATCAGACAGAGTATCACCAGCAGACTTTCAGCGCCCGGAGCAAAGTTTGGCCACTTGTTCCTTCGTGTGCTTTGATGTACTCCAGGAAGAAGAAATAGATGGTAAAGACGATGCTGCTGACCATGAGGTAATCCTTCAAAATTCCGAAGAGATAGACTTTCGACAGCCCGAACAGTGCCTAATGTCCGAAGAACATGGCCAGCACGATGTTGAATATGCATAATTCGGCTTGGAATAGCCTGGTGTGCGAATTGGTAGATGAAAACCGGATCTCCGAGGGGTGAATTGATGAATCAGTACGACGTATCCTGACAGTAAAATTTAGACTAGGCTTGTTTGAACATCTATATGCAGATATAGACAAATAGAGCATCCCACCTTGTTCCGAGCATTGAGTAATAGCTCCTGAAGCCGTTCGACAATCAATCGTTTTGCTGAAGAATGAAAGGTGTTGCCTTTGAGGAAGAGATATATTTTTTGACAATATCCCCATGGCGGGCATGGCCAATGTAAACATTGTATGCTGCATAATAACTGTTTACCGCTTCAGCCTGTTTCATGCCTAAAGTCGACACAGAAACATCCTTCAGGCGTACAAAATAATCCTCAGACCTCCCGTTCGGGTTCGTCTGCGGATAAATTGGATTGAGAGACTGCCCTGCATCGGCACAAGCTACGCCCGTTCCAGCACGACGATCTCCGCAGTGTAGGCAGTGCATGCGAACAGCTCCTGCATGGATATTCGGTGGTGGACGATGAAATGTCGCATTGTCTCCTGTACGGATTTGGGACGCTGCTTGTCGATAAAACCCTACGGCAGAAGCAGCACATCGGTCGCCCGAACATTGGATTCGGGAAAGCCATTGCAGAAAGGCCGTGCATTCCGGAACTTCGAACGGCGGGTTGGCAATGACGCTCTCGCAGCGGAAGTCGATCTCATGGAACTGCATCCGCAGTGCGGCAGCTTCGGGATAGAGGCGTTCGTAAAGATCAACCAGCTCCGCATCGGCATCGAAGCCGAGAATCGCCGACGGATGCACGCCTTCGAGGAGCAGGGCGCGCGTAAGCTGCACCGTACCGCAACAGGCGTCCACGATACGGCTGCCATTGTCGAAATAACGCACGGCCAGCGCCGCCATATGGCGCGCTGTACGGTCGGGGGTCAGGTATTGCGAAGCATAGACGCCCTTGCGGCGCTGCCTTTCGCACATTACGTCATAGGGCCAGTTATCGACGCCGTAGAGGAATGGCAGGTCATTGTGCTGCTGCCAATAATCGAGAATCTCCGGCAGCGTATCCGGCCAGTAGAAATTGCGCCGCAGATAGTAATTCTGAAGCGCATAGCGTTTTGTGATTCTTTCAAAGATTTTCATTGGATCAGGTTTTAGGGTTACTCTTCTGCCGCTGCGCCGCAATCCAGTCGGGATTCAGCGTCATACGCCAATCGGGATCGCCATTGCGGTAAGCGAGAAGTTGGGCAGCGTAATCGTGAGCCTCACGGGAATTTTGGGCCCGATAATGAAACATCCATTTCTGACCGCATCGGGGACATTCCCAGACGACCATCGTACCGGCAGAGGTCTCGGCAAGGCCCAGCATACAGGGCACTACGTTATAGTGCGGCGGTTCGAAACCACATTCATAACAGGTATAAATACCGCGGTTATAGCGTCCCTGCGGCGGAACGCGCAGGGACAAAGGAATATCGATCATAATAAGTTATGGTTTAAGTGTTCGTATCTTCAGGCGAAGCCGCGACTCCATCCTCTTGGCAATAGTCGAAGCGCATCAGCTTTGATACACGGGCATACTCCTCGTCGTAATATTTGTCGTATTCCTTTTGAAACTCCTCCTTGTAATGGGTTCCGCTGTCGGGATCGTCAGGGTCATCGGCTTCGACAAATGTTTCGAAAGGTGCATCGTGCGCATTCAGCAGTTGTCCGACGGCCAGATCGCAGGCAATTTCCATAATCGACGCGTTGATCGCGTCCTTATGGTTACGGTAATATTCGTGTAAATTCATGGTTTCGTTCATTAAAATGTTCTTGGTTTGAGTTATTGTA